>Ga0182024_10006773_pt1 | contig 24988 bp, 31 predicted proteins | sample P32metaG_FD_120480 | JGI IMG/M metagenome (GOLD analysis project Ga0182024, IMG submission 120480) | Permafrost microbial communities from Stordalen Mire, Sweden - P3-2 metaG (Illumina Assembly) | ecosystem: Environmental > Terrestrial > Soil > Wetlands > Permafrost | place: Sweden: Stordalen...
TGATGTGACATTCATCCACACTGAGAACCAGTCGCGTGAGGGGGCCGGTCCATCGTTTGCAGCCGCGGCTGAACATGTTGAACGCCTGGCGGCCGAGCGAAGCCAGCTAGTTGCTCATTGAGATAAGGAAAGGAAGCAAGGAAACCCAATCGTCTCGTACGGACCGTTCATCGGAGACTCGAAGGAGGATATCGTAAGGCTCTTCGCCGAGTACCGCGCCGGGCAATTTGTGCGAATGAGCGAACTCGCGAGGCAGGACGGCTGAACCCGTTTTGTGAGCGGCAAATGAAAGGGAGTATTAACCCAACAATTGAGATATCCTAATCCGATTACGACCGAGTGACGTTAGAGCTGTATCGGAAGCGAACCGGCGCGACAGTTTCGGTCAGCTTGGACTATACGCCTGAATGCGGATGAATATATCAGGCACGAAACGCATCGTCGGTCGGTTCCAGATTCGCCGCAGCCAGAGTTCGCACGTTCTCCAGTTCCCAGGCCGAATAAATTACATATTCAGCGGTCGGCAATTGATAGGTTCGACCGTTTTCACCCGTGACTTCTCTTGAAAAACCACGGTCGGCCATTTCGGTGTGCAACGCTTCGTAATCGCTCCATACTGCGTCATGAAGCTCAACTCTTACCAAGAATCTGGCCATCAGTCCTCCGCCTCCGACACCTCCTTGGCGCCTGCCTAATTTTTCTGAAAAGTTGGCGAGCTGAGGCCACAAATTAGAGGCCGTTTAGAGGCCCGAATACGGGCCTCTGACGGCAAAAATAGCTGAGTTGGGCTATAAGGGATGCGCCATCAACAGGCTTTAGAGTTAGCCCCTAATTCTCATAACCCGGAGGTCATTGGTGCAAATCCAACCCCCGCAATCATGGACGAGAAAAAGCCTCGAAGCGCCCTTTTTGCTTTCAGTACAAGCCACGCCGCATACTTCCATTATTCAGTTCGGTGCCGCACTACTGTTTCTGTTCGCGGTTCCACGAACAAGTACGAACAAATCGTAGTAAATCGCCCTTTCCACGGCAAGCGCGGCTTCACGTTGCGCCTCGACAGAAGTATAGGTGTAAACTTTCGCGGTTATGTCGATCGTGGAATGTCCCAGAAGCTTCTGAGCGAGTTTAAGATTGCCCGTCTGTGCGTTGATCAAGCTCGCAGCAGAGTGACGGAAGTACGCCTCCGGACGACGGTTTCGGGCGTAACGATGACGAGGGACTACTTCCAAGCCGACCAGATCCGTCGAACGATTACCCCGAAGAACTTATCGAAAAGCCCGAGACTCGGGTGAGGATATCGACGCTTCTGCGTGACGAGTTGTTGACTCAACGCGAGATTTTCTACACCTGAGCGGCCGCCTCAACCTTCAACTGTTATCCGAACGCTCTCCGGGTCCGCGGTGAAAAAGAGTGTGTCTACGCAGTGTCAACTTATCGCGTGCACGTCCGCGGGTTCGTAACTTACCTTCCTGCCGAACGTTTTGGCTTGCTCTCCTGCGTACGCCGCTTTGAGATTGCCGCGTCCCAGCGTCTAAGGCGCGCCTCCGGTCTCCGCTAGCACGATTCGCGCCACGAACAACTGTGTCACTCACTCGTGCAGCCCGCTCCGACCTGAACGCACCAATCTCGTCGCTTCTGTTCCCGCTCGGGTCGTTGCTCCCTCTGCCTGTTGTGAAGGGAGCAAGAGCTCCCCGAAACAGGAGAACAATCATGAAGATCGAGCAAGCAAAACAAATCGCCAGCAAAGCCATCGACGAACTCAATCAGGCTCTCGAAATGGGCCACAGTGAGACGTTGAGAAACTACCTTGCAGCCATGGCGAGATTCAGGCAGTACAGTTGGCACAACGTGATGCTGATTGCATCACGGCGGCCAGACGCAACTCGCGTTGCAGGTTTCCACACTTGGCAGAAACTTGGCCGGAACGTGAAGAAAGGCGCGAAAGGCATCTTGATACTTGCGCCCGTTGCACTTCGCAGAACCAAGGAAGAAACCACCTCAGAAGAAGGCCAAAGGGAGTCCACCCTGGGCTTTCGTGCAGTTTACGTCTTCGACCAGATTGACACGGAAGGGAAACCGCTTTGTGGGCTAGGCTCGGCGCAGGGCGATCCTTCCGGGCACACAGAGAGGTTGAAGCACTTTGTCGCGCAGCGCGGCATTCAACTCGAATACTCCGACACCATCTATCCGGCGCAAGGGCAATGTTCAGCTGGGAAAATCGTACTTTTGCCCGGTCAGTCCGTGGCGGAGGAGTTCGCTACTTTGGCGCATGAAACGGCACTCAGCTTGCTCCACATGCAGAAGCGCCGTGCCGAGACAACGAAGCGCGTTCGTGAGACCGAGGCAGAGGCCGTCGCCTTTGTCGTCTGCGAAGCCATTGGCCTCAAGGCACAAAATTCCGCGGATTACATCCAACTCTATTCCGGCAACAAAGAGACCTTAACGGAATCATTGGAGCACGTGCAACGCGCCAGCGCGGAAATTCTAGCTGCAATTACGCCAACCGATTGAGTCGTGCGGCGGGAGGCCTGCCGCACAGGACCTCCCGCACTCTCATTTCGTTTCGCTTGTCAGCGGCCGTGAAGAACCGAGGGATTCAAAAATGCGAACGGCTTCCTGACTCGAATCGAGAAGCCCTGATAATTCTTCCTACTAGATATATAGTCCACTGCTTTGTGTTCTACAGCTTTTAAGGAGACAGGCTCACGTATGCCAATTCCCTCGCGTTTTGCGCCGAGGGAATTCTTGTTTATCGGAGAATTGTCCTCAGCCAGCGAGACACCACACGGAATTGCAGAGAGAAAAAACTAGCGCGCGCGACCGGATTTCTCGTGGGGCTTTGCCACGTGCAATACCTTGCCAAACACCCTAGCAGCCCAATCCGGTATCGTCTGCGCGGCTTTATTCAACTCGCCCCCGGTGAACTGAGCCACTACGCGGTATCCACGGCGATGCGCTGTGTTGTCGTATACGATTAGGTCATCGGTGTGTTTACGGACTTCGGGAAGATTCTTTGTTGATTCCCTGTAGGAATCGATGACGCTTGATATGGGCACTGCTTGTCCACCTCGACTCATGCGCACCAAGACGCGCCCGACGTTCAAATTCGCATCTTCAGTAGAAATAAATAGCACCCTCGTCGAGTAGCCTGCCGCCTTGGCTTCGTCCAGCAGTTGTGTGTCCACACGAATGTCTTCGACGGCAAAAGAACGCCGGTCCTTAAGAAACGGTTGTTGCTGGTGTCTTACGGGGGGAACCAGACTGGGGAACGCCTCTTTTAAGTAAGCTTCGTAGAAAGTTGTCTTACCGGCGCCCACCGGTCCTGCGATGATAAACAGTGTTGGCTTCTGCTGGCTCAGGGTGTCATTTCCTCGCGTATAGTTTTGAGCGGCCCCTTCTGCGGCGCACGCTCAAACGGTGCTTCTAAACCTGCAACGGGGGTTCGCTCTCCGTCAGGCGTGACTTTCACGGTCGCTTTCAGATTGCGATCGTATTCGTAGTACGTCCCATCGGGCTCTGCCACATCTGCGGAAACTGGCTGCACTGCCGAAAGTCCTGAGAGCATCTGATGAAGCTCGCGACGCTCCGAGTCTGACATTGTGTCATAGGATCGCATGGATAACCCCTGTCTCTTGGTTGGTGTTTTGAGTTTGCCTTCTCCCGTCTTTGAGTAATAAGCCAGAAGAGCGCTATTCACGAGCTGATTCATCGAACACTTCCGCTTTCGAGCAACTTGATGAATGCGCTTGCGAAGACGACGCAAGATAACGACTTGCGTTTCTCTCCCGGTTTGTTTCTGTCTGGATTGGAGTTTGACAAGCTCGACGGTATCGAGGTTGATCGCCAGAAGCGCATCATTGATCGAAGTCGACAGTTCTCCCATATGCCGCGGTTTATCCCGCAGGAGTTTGTCGAGGCTGTTTAAGAGCCGAACATTGTAGACTCCGAAATGAGCGTTTCGCCGCTTCGCCATGATTTCTACCGTCTTTGGACTCGGGGACTGCCGCGACTTGGAGTCGCGGTCCATGCATGGTATATATACATGACCCTTAAGAGTCATTCAAGCCCCCTATTGTTCCGCTGCGGTGTATGGCGCTTCAAAGAGGATGTCCCTATTCACCCGTACGTTGAACCGGTAGCCAACAGGAATCTTGATGGTTGGCTGAATACTTAAATTCTTGCGCGTGACTTCTGTACCTAGCTCCCCGAGTTGCTGGCCAACGGCGCTCGACGCCGTTTGACCAACCGTGGGAGTCGTGAGCAGCGAAGTATTGTTCCTTTGCGACAGTTCGATCCCCGCCGAGAACACGCTCGTAAGCAAGGCCAAACCAACCAATCGTTTGTAGTGATTATCAACTTGGTCGTGAAATCCGGCCATCCCTTGAATGTCCTGGCCCATCATTCCATCCAGGTTGATCGAGCTGCCATCGGGGTAGATAATCCGCGACCAGATGACCTGCAAGCGGTTTTGTCCATATGAGATCTGGGAGTCGTAGACTCCAACCAGCCGCGATCCTTGAGGGATTAGCAGATATTTTCCGGTCGCCGTGTCGTAAACGTTCGAGCGGACCAAAGCCTTTACCTCGCCGGGGAGATCGGAATTGATTCCTTGCTCGAGAATGGCCGGAATGTCCCAGCCCATTTTCACTTCGTACTTCCCAAGCGCCGGAGTGCGCGTGGATTTTAGATAATTATTGACGGCGCGTCCGCGCGTCTGTTCGAGAAATAGCTGTTTCCGCTCTTGTTCGTTCTGCACGTCATATTCACTGCTCGCTTGGGTCCGCCCACTTACCGGAACCACATTGTTTGCGGAGTCATCGGTGATCCTCGGTGCCTTTCCAGATCCCAAGAGCGAGTCGAGCGACGCAAATTGTTGCAGGGCATCATTGAGCGGCGGTGACGCCGGCGAACCGGACAACGAACTGCTTCCGTGCACAGCTGTTGGCGCCGCAAACGCTTCCTGCTCCTGTCGAAATGCCGCCAAGCGCAGCTTCTCTTCGGCCGATAGTTCCGAGGGTCCGCCGGTTGAGGAATGACTTCCGTCGCCCGCTCCGCCGCCTTCTGACCGACCCTGCTCGTCATCGTCGCGATACACCAGCCCCGGAGGCTGCAAGGCACCTGAAGTAGCCGCTTGGGCTTCCTCATTTCCCTGCCCTCGATCAACGCCGGTACGTCCGGAAAATACCGGAGCTGGATTTGCAATGGCGGGCGGAGCCAACTCTCTGACCAATTGGTCGCCGATGCGCCGCGCGGACTCAGGATGCTTCTCCTCATTCCTTGTTTCCGCCACCTGTTGCTGCTCCCGGCGCGCATAGAGTCCGTACACCACGAGGGCGCCAACAAAGACCACGACTCCGAGTACTGCCGCGCCCACCTTCTTACTGATGCGAGCAGTTGGCGGCGCTTCAGGATGAAGCTCTAGTCCCGAAGGCGATTCCATTGGTTGTTTCGTGTCGCTCATGGCTGCGCCCCGCCTTCGGCAACGCCCGACGCTGGCTGGGCTTGTGGTAATTGCCCTGCTGCCTTGCCGGCGCTTACGTCCGCCTGGCGAATCAACTCCACTTTCATTTGATGTTTTCCCGATCCCAGCAGCAAGACGGCTCGGTCAAAGAGACGATCCACAATGTACATATTGTCTTTCACGCGATAGTTCACCATCTCGGAACCGCTTGGGCCCTTCACCATCAACACGGGCAGTTCGCGGTGAATCGTCTCGACAGGCATCTGGATATAGGTCTTCGCACCGTCATCCATGACGTGCAGGGGCCGCGTCGATACGTCGCCACCCTTGATTTCATAGCTCCAGTACATGTTTTCAAGCGCAGTATTCGGCAACTCGGCCACACGTTCAGCCGCGGCCTTTTCCTGCTGTTCGGCCTCGCGCTGCTTCACAAGGTATTCCTGCCACTTTTGTTTGGTGTCTTCCGGGTAGGAGAAGGCCACGCGGGCAACATATTCATTTGGTTTCGATTCGAGACGAACGTAATAGGCCCGTCGGTCGGTAGGTATGACCATCGTCGTGTCCAGGCCGGCAACCCGCGGCTTAATGATGATGAGAGGTGTTGCGTCCGGGCCGCTTCCCGAAGCGGTGGGCGAGATTTCCCACCGAATACTGTCGCCAATATGTGGCTCACCCACAATCTTCTCACCGGGTTCCAATTCCAAGATGCAGACATGCAGCGGCGCGCACACCACAATGGGCAGGCCACCGCCGTAGGCATACACCACCCGGCCATCCTTACCGGGCTGGGGAGCATTGTGGCTCTCGACCCATTCCCGGCTCAACGTTACGGCCTCCGCACCTGTGGCGTTCAGCGCCACGTCGCGTTTCTCTTCGAAGGTGCGAGGCACTTCTGGTGACACAGGCGGAGGAGCTGTGCCCTTTGACAGCGCCGGCACGGTCGGCGCGTGCTTTGACGCACCGTTCCTAGGTGCATCGCCTGATTCCAGCTCCCGCACAGCTTCAGCTAGCGGATACTTGGCCGGGGACGGCACGGGTTCTTTTTTTACCAGCGCAGGGGGCGGTTGCGCCGGCGTTGCGCTCGGTGTTGGCGAGCCCTTTGTTGCCTGTTGCGCTCGCCCCACTGCGCTTCCACCCAAAGAAAGAGCCAAGATTGCCGCTACTACATAGTTCATCTTCATGGTGTCCCTCACAGAACTTTCGACCACGTAAGATCCATGACGTAGATCCCAAACGGATTCACTCTTAAGACCGCCTCATCCGTTGGGGGATTGATCGCCAGTGTGAAAATGCCTCGCCACTTGTCCGAGGAGATCGGTTTGCCGTCAAGCGAGCGCTGCGTTTCGGTCCAATCGACTTCATAGCTGTGCGGTGAGGTCGGGAGGATTGCGTTCACTTCCACCTGCACCGTTTCGCGGGAACCCCGCTCGAAGGGTTGATTCGCGCGGAAATAGTCGGTGACGATTGTTTGCGCCGCGCTCTCGCTGCCAATCATCGCGTATACGTGATCGATCGCAGCGCGTTCGGCCAGGCCGTCGCTCGTGACCCCGCGCATGTTCTGTACCCATTGTGTGATTGACGCCTGCTTCATGCGCTCATCAACGGGAGAACTCCGATCGATTGCGCCCGCCGCGACTACACGGCCGAGAGAATCAACAGCCACCACATACGGAGCAGTTCGAGGACGTGTCGCCACGCCAATCATGACAATGGCCTCGGCAAGAGCCACCAGAAGCGCCAGGATCGCAGTTCCACGCCACTGCTGTGCACGATGAATCAGACCGCCGTAACGCTCGTCCCACTCCCTTCGTGCAACCAAATAGGGGCTACCGAAGGACTCTTCTTTCAAACTCGACTGCTGCGAGAGCGCAATTGCTTTAGTAGCCACCGCTCCACCTCTCAATCGTTAGCTGTCACCGTGTCCTGTCGAAGCGAGCGGTGGTGCGTGAGACGCTCCGTCGTGCGGAATGCGGACGCTCTGCATCGCATAGTGAGCACGCGCTGTCGTACGTTCGAGCGCACTGAGGAAGGAATCATTCGCACCAGCGGATCGGGGCGGGCCGGGTTGCTGGCCCCCCGTTTGGGCTGCGGGCGGACGCGACGGCGGCGCGGGTTGATTTGCGCCACCTGGCATGCCGTTTTGTGTCGCGGCCGGAGATCCTCCCCCACTTGGAGGGCTTGGCCCCCTTCCATTCCCGCCGACTCCACCTGGTTGGGGTGGCGCACCGCTCGCTCCGTTCGAGCCGCCGCTACCTGATCCGCGTGATCCAGCGGCTACTCCTTCTCTCACTTTCGACAAAGCATCAGATCCTTGTGTCGCATATTGGGTCGCAACTACACCTGCACCTACTGCGGCCAGGCCTACACCCATGCCAACGCCTGCCAGATCGCCGCCGCTCATCGAAGCCACACCACCCAGCATGGCGGAAGAGATTTTGGGAGACATCCAGCAAACACAGAGGAACATTACCGCGGCGGCGGCCAAGTCAAATCCCGTTCGGGCAGGATCGATCGAGGTAGCAGCACTTTGCGCGACCTGTCGCCAACCTTCTGAGAGCGTCATTCCAGCGCCAATAAGTAGATACAGAACCAATAGTTTCATGCCGACCGACACGGCATAGGCGATGTACCGCTCCACATACGCTGCAGTCCACCGCGAACCGCCGAACCCAAGAAAAATCACTCCTGCACCGATCACGAGATAGCTTTCGACCATCGCCACCACGAATTGAATCGCTATAGCGAGATACGCAATGAAAATAACGACGGCGCAAAAGACGAGTGCCATGCTGGTCGCAAACCCCGTTAGGAAATTCGCGGACTTTAGTGAGGCAAGAAGATCAATGGACATATTCACGCCAAACCCAACGATCGCGTCAGGCCCCAAAGGGCCTACCGACGATGCGGTTTGGCCCAGAATATGAAAGCTGTTAATGATGGCGGGAATCCACCCGCCTCCCCCAGGAGTAACGCCATAGAGCAGAATGGCGTAGAAAATCCCGATCCACATGATTTTGCGAACAATGGTCGCCGTGAGCGCCTGGAAATCGGCTTTTTCGATGGCCAGAAGAGTGAAGCTCCAGACTACTTCGATGCCAGCAAGCAAGAAGAAAAGCCGCTGCGCGGCGCCCAGAAGCTTTGTTATCCAGCCATTTTGGAGACCCTGATATTCGTCGAGGAGGCTTGATGGGCCGTTTACGGAATTAGGTCCTTGAGCATGCGCGAGAGCGGCGGCGCTCAGAAGAACAGCCCCAATCACAACCACTTGGCTCAATACCATGCAGAAACGCCAGCGCCTTCTGCGATTGCCACTCATGTCCTCACCTCAATACTTTTTTTTGTCGTCCGCCCTCAGCAGAGGTCCGGTGTCGTTTACACCACCCGACCCCGCATCCTCCATCATTTTTACGATCGGGTTTGGCAGCTCCGCCTTCTTGCAACCCACGAACAGGACCACAAGAACAAGAACCAGAATCGAATCCGCCATGCATGTCCCTTTTCATGTGGTCTCCCTGCGGAGTTAGTATTTTTTGTCGCTGGTCACGAGCGGTTGCGTTCCAAACACTTGCTCCAGAGCCGCCTTGTCCGCCTGTTCCTTTTGAATCTGCTCCGCCTGGTATGCTTGTTTACTCTCTAGGTCGGTCAACATTAATTGCCGAAGTGCCATCAGTTGTTCCACCTGCTGTTCGGCAATCTGATTTCCCACCTCAACCGCCTGCATCTGCCCGCCTGCACCGGTGGACATCGTGCGCAGCTGGGCGAGCACCGCTTGTGCATTGTTCAGTTGCTGGCCCTGCAAGCCCGCGGCCCGCAACGAGTTCATCGTGGTATCAAGCGAGGTCTGCGACCATCTCTTGTAGTCGTTAAAATAGCCCGAGGTGCGGAAACTGTAGCCTGGGAATGTATTACGAAACTGCGCATCGAGATTGCCCATCGAATACGCCAGGGCTTGGCCGCCTTGCACGACTTGCGCGAGCTGCGATAAATCCTGCTGGATAGAACCAAACACCTGCTGCGGCAACACCTGCCCCTGTTTCAACTGTTCTGCGTATTGCTTCAGTTCGTTCTCAAGCTGAGTCCCCTGCCGGATGTAGCCCATAATCAGTTGGACGTGATTTAGAATCTGTGTCCATTCTGTTGACGGGCCCGGCACGAATACTACTCCGGCGTTCGTAGGCGCTGGAACGCCCAACAACAGCAGGGACAACACGACTGTGAACACCATTACCTTTTTCATGCCGAGACTCTCCTTTCAAGAACACCCTCCACCTCGCGCCACCAGTCCGCCCAATCCGAGCGGCCTTGCTCGCGCAACCACTCTGCTTGCCAGGTTCGGGGATGAGCGCGCATGACCTCCTCCGCTTTTTTACGGTCGTCCGGACTGTTCGCGCCGACAAACGCAAGCGCAACTCCGCCAAGTCCCAGCGATATCAGACGACGACCCTCTGGCGAAACCACGTAATACTGGCGCTTCGGAATGGCGCCCTGAACGATGTGGATCTCCCGGTCGTTGAGGCCCGCTGCTTCATACAAACGGCGCGACTGCACGTTGGCTGCTTCCGCGTTAGCCAGGAAGATTTTTGTGGGGCACGCTTCCATGACCACATCGCTGATACCGGAATTGAAGATGTCGGAGAGATTTTGCGTGGCGAGAACGACAACCGCGTTCAGCTTACGCAAGGTCTTCAGCCAGTCACGGAGGTATTCGCGAAACAACTCATCCCGCAGATAAACCCACGCCTCATCGAGCACAATGAGTGTCGGACGCCCATCCAATCTTTTCTGAATTCGCCGGAACAAGTACAGCAGCACCGCAACCGTGGCTTTGCCATTGCCATCGCCATACTTCATGAGGTTGTCGACCTCAAACACCATCATGCGGCCGTCCCGCAACCCATCCTTATCGGCATCGAGCAGACGGCCGAGAGGTCCCGCGAGTGTGTAGACTTCGAGCGCGGACCGAACCTCCTTGTCCTGCACCGTCGCGAGAAAATCGGTGAGCGTCCGCCGTGGCGAGCCTTGCGCGAGCTTCATGGCATCGGCTACCGCGTTGCGGTGCTGGGGTTTCATGTCGAGGCCACCGAGCGTGCAGAGCTTTTCGATCCAGTTATTCGCCCAGGCGAGGTCGCTGTCATCGGTGAGGTCCGCCAAGGGATAAAACGACAATCCATCGGTCTCGCCGCCGAGATCGTAAAATTCTCCGCCGCAAGCACGCGTCAGTACCTCGAGCGAGTAGCCCTTATCGAAAGCGAACACCTGCGCGCGGGGATACCGGAAGAACTGCGCGACAATGAATCCGAGGAACGTTGATTTTCCAGAGCCTGGCGGACCAACCATAAAAGTGTGCCCGATATCCCCGCAATGGAGATTGAACCGGAACGGAGTCGAACCCGTCGTTGCTGCATACAATAGCGGCGGGCTTTTCGGCGGATAGAACGGGCAGGGATTTTCTTTGTTCCCAGCCCACACCGAGCTTAGGGGAAGAAGGTCCGCGAGGTTTAGCGTGTGCAGAACGATGCGCCTCACATTGCGATAACCATCCCCAGGAAGGCTCCCCCTCCATGCCTCGACGCTGTTTACGTCTTCGATTCGCGCCGAGAAGCCCAAGTTTTGCACCGTCTTCGCAGCCAGCGCGACCGATTCCTCAACGCGGGCCTCATCCTCATCGCCGCAAATCACGTTGGTGGTGTATTGCGCGAACAGAACGTCCCCTGCGGCTGCAACACTCATGGCCTCTTCCGCATCGATACTCATTTCTTGCGCGTGCAGGTTCAAGGCCCCGGTCTGTGTCTGCATGATCTGGTCTTTTAGGCCGCGCATCTTTGAACGCCATTTCTTGCGCACCTTGTCTAGGAACGAACGCGCTTCTTCCGGGTCCATCAGAATTGCCCGCGTGTTCCAGCGGTATTCGATCGGCAACGTATCGAGCGCCGCGAGAATCCCCGGCACACTCGCTTTGGGAAATCCATCGATCGCCACCACACGCAAATGCTTGCGCCCGATGCGTGGCGTCAAACCGCCTACGAAATCTTCTGTCGCGAGGGTGTCATTCAGATACACGGGAAATTCGGGAAGACAGATGGGATGATCTTTCCATGACACACAGCGATGCACGTAGCGCAGCAGTTCGTCGTGGACCACGAGACTGCTGGCAGCGTCTTTCGTGCGTACCGCTTTCAAGCGGGTCACGGCGAACAGCGACTTGAAAACATCCTCGAAAGACGCAATGCGGCTCTTGAAATAGTCCACGATTCGCGCGGCATTCCCCTGCTCGGCCTTCATGCCCTCAAACATCCAGCCTTTGATCTTTTCTTCTCGGGCAACAGGGGGAAGGTAGGTCAGCGAAAGGTAGTAATCGCTTTCAAAATGCACGCCCTCGGACATGAACTGCTCGCGACGCTCATCATCGATGATCTTGGTAACCGAATCCGGGAACTCTTGATGTTCGGGATAGCCGGGCGCCGGGGCGCGGACACTGTCACACTGCACCATCCAGCCTCCGCCAAGCCGGAGCAGGGCTCCCAAGCGCCCGCTGAGCGCCGCCATCTCTCCGTTCGTCGCCGAACCAAGATCCGGCCCTTGGAACTTCCAAGCTGCAAGCAGCGCACCGTCCTGCAGCAGGAGAACCCCATCCTCAATCAAGGAGTCGTAGAGAAGGAGGTCGGCTAGTCCGACCGCGTGGCGGCGCTGTTCGATAAGGGGCATGGGTCATCTCCAATTCGGCGGGGTTGTAGTGGGAGGAGCGGACATGCGGCTCTTGGCGGGATAGAAATCCCGATAGCGAATGTGCCGGATATAGACATGACGCAATAGGGGGTCCGCCTTGGCCATGCGCACGAGAACCCCGACCGCGATCAGCCACAAAACGAGCCCAGCAAGAATGCTCCACCACTTCATCACGGCAAAAACCAACATCGCCGCCAGAATGGCCGACCCCAAAATCAATTCCCTGTCTCCGCCCATCAATAATTGCGGGCGATTTGCCGACTCGTGAAACGGCACTTCGCGTGGTCGGTCCATTGCTAAATGACCGCAGCGCCCACCGCGAACAAACCTCCAAGCAAGGTAGTCGCGGACACGATGAAAGCGATTGCGCAGACCGCGTACACCGCTCTGCGAGCAAACTCATTCCACTCACCGCCGAACACCAGCGTTACGCCGATCGCCACCAGTGCAATAACCGCGATCGAACCCGCCACCGGACCGCTCAACGACTGTTGCAGACGAGTCAGCGGGGCTTCCCAGGGCAATGCTTGTCCGCCAGCCGCCGCGGATGCGGGCAGACTGAGGACCGCCAACGCCAGTGTTAGCAAACCCGTGTGGGCTGCGAGCCGCCATTCCACTCCTCTCCTGAATACTTTCATTTCGCTTTTCCTTTTTCGTGCTGAGATTTACAATCAACAACTACTCGCTCCGCTGACGGCAAACCATTCGACCAGTGCAGCAAATCCTGAACATAGAAGCGCTGTCGCAAACAACACCACGAGCGTCCGCCGCATTGTGTCCGGTAAATCCAACAGCGTACTCACGAGCAAACCCGAAAAGCTCAATACCATGACCATCACCACCAGCGCTACGCGGCCCGCTCCAGCCAAAACCATCTCGGGTGTTCCCATCCCAAACAGGAGACAAAGAGCCGCCGCAGCAACCATCGCAGCGACCGGAACACACAACGCGCTCAACAATCGACTTGCGCCGTGCAGAGAATCCATTCCGCCCTGCCGTGCAGCGATCCTCATCGAGCCTCCTATACGTACACGTACTATACGTACTCCAGCTCGTACTTCCCTTCGCGATAACCCATGACAACCGCCACCTCGCGGACCTTGCGACCCACGCGGATACTTGGCTCGCCGTCCACGAACACGATCACATTCACGGCCTCGGCGATCAATTGCTGTTGCGGCGCGGCGGTTGCTTCTGCTACCAGACTTTCCAGACGAATGAGAGCCCCATGTGCGTTGTTTGCGTGCACGCTTGCCGCGCCCCCTGGGTGACCGGTGTTCCACGCTTTGAGCATGCTCAGCGCTTCGGCGCCGCGCACTTCCCCCACGACAATCCGTGTCGGCTTCAGCCGCATCGACGCGCGCAGGCAATCAAGCATGGACACACGCCCCACTGCGAGGAGGGCCACCGAGTTCTTTACGTTACATTGCAATTCCGGGGTGTCTTCGATGATGAGCACGCGGTCGTCGGGTGAAATGCGCGCCAGCTCGTCAAGAACCGCATTGATGAACGTTGTTTTGCCGGAACCTGTTGAACCGGCAACCAGAATATTTTTCCGCTGTTCTATCGCGGCGCGGATCACTTCGGCATGTCGTTTGCCACGCACCAGCTCCACAAAATCATCGCGCTGACGCTGCAGGTTCAGCTCATCGCTCTTGTCCGTTAGAATTCCCCCGGTTTCATAGTCATTCAGTGTGAATACGCGATGAGGGCGTTGCCGGATCGCGAATACCGGTTGCCGCACCACAGGGGAAATCAAGGCTTCGAAGCGGCTCCCATCAGTGGGCAGTTCCGTTTCGAGAATGGGGTTGTCGTGATTGATGACGGTGTCGCGAATCGCCGCAATCGTGCCGAATGCGCTCAAGGCCTGTGCGGGAGGCATCGAGCCGGCAACCTCAAAATCCTGATGCGTCCGCTTCACCCACACTCGCCCATCGGGGTTCAGCAGGATATCTTCGGTGCGGCGGTCTTCCAGGCAGGAAGCGACCAGCGGCCCGAGTTCCCGAACCAGTTTTTCGTTACGGCGTTTGGTGACTAGTTGAAGTTCCTGCATCCCGCCTTACCAATGCACCCGATCCATCGGTTGGTCTTTATCCTGCTGTACAGCAAACTAATGGTACTATATATACAGCGCATGTGTTAAGTGAGGGTACGTTATTACGCCTAGCTTATGTACGTGTCAAGATCAAAAAACAAATGACGACCATCCGCACCTTCGAAGCTGTCGCGAAACAGAGCAGCGCTATGGGCGCGAAGGCTTTCGAAACCGGCCTCTTTGATCCGAACGCCGTGCAAGGTGCGATGCTCCCGCGCGTGTGGGATCTCGATGGGTTGCTTCGCTCGGTTTCTTGGCTACGTTTGAAAAATGCCGAAGGCCGGAACATCTACATCCGGCCTGCCGGCGAACATAGTCTCTCGCTTATCGACGACGCCAGTATCCGGGTCATCGAGCGTTTGAAATCAGAAGGCTTCGCTCCAGCAGTTGTTCTTGAAACCTCTCCGGGGAACTTCCAAGCATGGCTGCACCACGGGCAGGTTCTGCCAAAACAAGCGTCCACGATTGCAGCACGACTGCTGGCGTCACGCTTTGGCGGTGACCTAGCTTCGGCGGACTGGCGGCATTACGGAAGGCTCGCGGGCTTTACCAATCGCAAAGACAAGTATCGAAAAACGGATGGAACTTTTCCGTATGTCCGGCTGCATGAGGCAACCGGAGCAGTTTATCCCAAGGCGGGTCACATTTCTCGCGGAGGTCAAAAGCCTATATGAATCGGAGCAATCTAAGCTTCCGCCTCCCACCGCTTCGCGGCGCCGGAGTCTGTGCTGTTCGGGCCTCAAAAGCATCGAGGCCTTCCGCGCGAAGCCCATCTACGGCGGCGACCAGACGCGCGTGGATCTCGCCTATGCCGTCTACGCTCTGGGCCACGGAATCCCGGAGAACGACGCGCGCAACGCGCTCGCTTCGCGCGATCTTACGCACAAGGGAAATAGAAAAAGACAACAGGAGTATATCGATCGTACGATTAAGAAGGCTCGGGCGCGAATCGAAGACGATTGGAAAAGGTAATGACGTTCTCTCCAAAACTCAAAATTCTTCCTGCATCGCAGCGGGCGCTCTGGAAGGAATTGAAGGCCACGCCAAAGCATTTTGTGTTGTACGGCGGAACCGCCCTTGCTCTCAGAATCGGGCATCGCGTCTCGAAAGATTTTGATTTCTTTACGAATAGGACTTTTGATCCGCAGGATTTAGTGGACGGTGTACCTTATCTTCGCGACGGCAAAGTCACCTTGCTCCGGGAAAACACGCTCACTGTCCTCCTCGATCGTAGCGGTCCGGTGTCGGTGTCATTTTTTGGAGGGTTAGGGCTCAATCGCGTTTCCAACCCGGATACCGCCATTGACAACGGTGTCCAGGTCGCTTCCTTGCTGGACGTTGCCGGATGCAAAATGGCCGTCGTACAAAGGCGTGCAGAAGGAAAAGACTATCGCGATATTGCAGCCTTACTGGAAAACGCCATCACTTTGCCGAAGGCTCTTGCCGCCGCCAAGGCCATCTATGGCGTCCAATTTGAGCCTCGAACGACGCTCCGCGCGTTGAGCTACTTCGCGGATGGCGACCTGCCCAAACTCCCCGCCTCGACGCAAAACGCATTGCGATGCAGCGGCAGGAGTAAAATTAGACGAGCTGCCCGTCCTTATTGGGAGGCGCGACTTGGCTTCGCAGGGTAAGGAGCGATGATTTACTCCGGCGGACTTCTGGCCGTTGCGAAGCGCATCTTCTGGTTTGGAACTCCAGAAGAAGCGCTGGAATTTCCGTTGCGCTTTCTCACCTACGCGATGACATACGCCTCGGATAAGGACATTGAAATCCTTAGGAAGTACTTCAGCGACGCTGATTTCAAAGCAGCACTGGATGACCCCGCACCCGGGATTTTCGACCGAAACTCATGGACCAAATGGAATGAACGCTACGGCCGCACTCCGGTTCCAGCACTTCCGGGGCGACGGATTCCGGGCGTAGATCCAGCTACAGTCCCGGATTTCTTTCCAGGCAAATCCTGAAATCTGCAACGTCACAATTCCAAGTGATCCCCGACGTTAAAGGAAGAGCCGCAAGGCGCTGGGATAATTTCCGAGTGGGCGACCATCCGCCCGGAATGGTGTTGGCAGTGGCAAAAGGGTCAGATCGAATGGCTGTCTGGCCTTGTCGACGTGTCAGTGCCAGGATAAAACACCGCAGGTTTGCCGGTTTTGTCGATCGGCGCGGTGAGGACCGCCTGGGCCCATGTTCGTCAGTGAGCGGCTCAAAGCAGGGTTAAGTCTTGTGAAATCAGCTCAGGCCATGGCCGAGTTTTCACTACATTTTGAATTTGGATCGGCTCGAGGCGTTCCGGTAGCTGCAGCTGCAGCTGATGAAGAATTCTCTGCTGTTCGTCGTTGAGTTTGGTAATGCGCCGCAGCCAGATTTCTCGTCCTTCGACCGTCGGCAACACGATGTCAACGCTGTAGAGCTCGGCGAGTCGCTTCAGTGCAACCGGCTTTGCCATCCGGGCAGCGAGTTGGCTGTGGAGCAACACTGGTATCCGTCCACTGCGCTGGATGATCTGCTGCACATCGCAAAAGGCAAAATGAACGACACGCGGCTCTATCGTTGCCTGGACCGCCTCTTTCCGTGTAAGACCAAGCTTGAGCAGCATCTAAAGCAGCGCTTCGGCGGGTTATTCCAAGCCGAATTTGATGTTCTGCTCTATGATTTTGACCAGCACGTATGTGGAAGGGGCCGCCGGAGAGAACTCCATGATGCGGCGCGAGTGTTCCTGAATCGCTGCGCGCAACCAATGACACGGTTCGGTGTTCACGACATCATCACTCGGCACGCTCGGTCCGCAAGGGCACACTGCCCTCGGCTCCGAAAGAAGAATATCGGGCCGCACACGATCCGGCACACCAGCCACGCATCTTCTTCGCCCTGGAGTGGATATCAACACTATCCGCGCGTGGCTTGGTTACGTGTCGCTGGAGACCACCAACATATATGCGGAGACTGATCTCGAGATGAAGGCGAAGGCGCTAGCGATGTGCGAAGTCAGCCGTCCTCGACATCAGAAGCGCTGGCGAGATAATCCCGATCTTCTGGCGTTCTTACAAAAACTCTGACACTTTGCGAGTTGCCGATGATATGCCCAGAATGTGCCTGCTGCGAAACGACTCCTTCGCGAATCGGGAGTAATCGGGGGTCGCCTCGGCCTCAGTGGAATTTCTTCTCCAGCGCCGGCAATGTCTCGACGAAAACGTAGCCAACAATCGCGAGACTGCGCGGATCAACTTTGTCCAAGGTGTCTTGAGGCGTGTGCCAATAAGTTGGAGCGATGTCGAAATCGATGATGTCACACCCAGAAACACCGCGTCGGATGAACGAGAAGTGATCGTCACCGCCGACCGTCGTGTTTTCGCTAACAAAGACATTCCCATAACCCAGTCGCGTAGCGGTCGTCCAGATCACATCCGTGAGCCATTGCGTGGAGCCGGTGTCCCGCTTGATTTTCAGATCGGATGGCCCAATCATGTCGGCAAGAATCATCGCTCTGACACGTCGAAGGTCTCCAGAAAGAGCCATGCTCGCGGCCATCTCGCGGCTGCCAAAAGTGTTGTTCGTATTAGTCCACTGAACACTATTCTTGTCGTTCCACTCGCCCTGCGCTTCTTCACCGTCGAAAAATACAATCCAGACATTGAGAGCGCTCCTTGTTTTCCGACCACATAATATTCGTGCCAGCTCAAGCATCGTGCCGGTGCCCGAGCCTCCATCGTTGGCACCGACGAAGTTCGCCATGCGAAGAGTGTCGTAGTGCGTGGTGTAGAGGACGATGTCGCTACCTGCGCCAGGAATCTTAGCAATAATGTTTTTCATCGCAAGATCGCCAACTGGCGTCGAGCCGTGAAAATCGTGCACCTCCACCTGGCACCCAAAGCTTTGGAGCTGTCCGATGATGTATGCCTGCGCGCGATGAATTCCATCCGACCCTGGCGGCCGGGGTCCGACTTCGACCAACTGGCGCACGTGTTCGAAAGCTTGGGCGCCGTCGAAGCCGCCAGTAGCAGACGGGGGAAAGGCCGCGGAAAGATTCGCCGCCCGTGTCACGGCTGAGTCGTGCACAGCCGCGCGGTTTACGCCGGATGGCTGGCCATCGCAAGAGACGACACTGCACAAGAAAGCTAGGTTCGCAAAGATGATCCCATAGCTGCGCATCTTGGACCTCCGAGTGCGCTCCATCAACCGCGGCAAGCCGTTTCCCATTGATAATACGTTCTCTGCGATAGTCGGCAAAGGGGAGATAGTCCGCCTCGGCGATTGTTCCCGAGTTATGTGGTGCTACAAAGTGAGGCTCGCCGCTGTTCAGACGTGCTCGGGAGTTCTACGTCACATAATCTCGAAGACCACATAATCAGCGGACGTTCGAGCCTTGAGGCCGATGGCCTCGCAAACAACGAATGCAACGGCTTCCGCCTCTGTTTCGCGTACGCACTTCGCCGTCTCGCTACGTCGATCCTGGCCGTGAAGAAGCGCGTGTCCCGTTTGCGCGAGCACAGCAAACTCCTCTGCCGGCGTTCTGACCGGGAAGCAACACAATCTTTCCGGGTGAGCATTGGCCCTGGGCGGGATAGATCGCGTCCGAGTATTCAAGTTGAATGCTCCGGCTCGCGATAAATTCCTTGAGTCGTTGCGTGCGCCTGGATGGGTCACCTTGTGCAAATCCAAGCTCGCAAAGCGGTTTCCCGTCCGTGTCAATTTGATCTTATTTGCCCGATTGCCTCAACTATTGTTGTTTTTGATCCTTGGATGAGGCGCCCCGTGGATCGCCTCATCCCGGGGGCGACAATGGAAGGGTTTGAACAACAAAAAGGCGGCTCCAATCGCTAGTCAAAGATCGCCGACAGAATTACCCCACGGAACAGAACTGCGATCGAAGGCGCCATGAGGTGTTTGACGATACGGGAGAATCTGAATGGACATGAAAGACAAGATAGATCTGTATGCAAGGATACGACACGAATACCGGTGGGGAGTGGGAACCATCAGGGGAATTGCGCAAAGGTTTAAGGTCCACCGGCGGTTAGTGCGGGATGCGTGTGACAACCCCCTTCCGCCGAAACGGAAAGTACCTCTGAGGCAGCATACCAACCTGGCGCCCGCAATTCGCCTCATTGACGTCCTTTTGTTGGCGGATCGTGATGTTCCATACCGTCAGAGACATTCTGCACGAAGCATCCATCATCAGATCCAGTGTGAGTTTGCTGGGCTGAGAGTGGCTGGTTCGACTGTGCGTGGGTACGTCAGGAAGAGAAAGATTGAACTCGGTCTAGCCGCGCAGCGAGTGGATCTGGCCGATGAGCGACGCGAAGTGTTTGAGTGGATGCGAGCCGTGCAACAAGGAGCCATTCCTCGTGCTGAGCTGAAAAAGGAGCTTAATCATGTCCTTGAATTGGACAAATTATTGAGAGGCACACGCGAGGGTCCTCTTGCCCAGCGTAAGAAGGCGATGACCGTTCTCTCCCATGAGAAGGGGATCGTCGGGCCTTTGGTTTGTTCGTTTCTCCATCTTTCTAGCAGGTCAGTGCGCCGGTATTGGAAACGATATCAGGACGGATCCACGGCGGTGCTCTTCGCGAAGAGAGTGAATACTCGGAGGAGGTCTCAAGATGATCGAATTAGACAAGCGGTCTTTGCACTGTTACATTCGCCGCCCTCAACATTCGGGATAAATCGAACAACCTGGAAAATGGACGATATGCAGGATATTTTGCGAACGCAAGGGCATTCGCTGTCACGCCATCTGATTCGCACCTTCATCGAAGAGGCGGGTTACAAGTGGCGGAAGGCACGGGTGGTGCTAACCAGCAAAGACCCACATTATCAGACCAAGGTCGACACTATCGTTAAGATTCTAACGGAGCTGAAGGATGACGAAGCCTTCTTTTCGATCGACGAATTCGGCCCGTTTGCAGTGAAGAAAAGAGGAGGGCGGAAGCGGGTGGGTCCGGAAGACACCTACACGGTGCCTCAATGGGAGAAGTCGAAAGGCTGCTTGATTATCTCTGCGGCTTTGGAACTATCGCGCAACCAGATCACGCACTTCTACTCAAACAAGAAGAACACCCAGGAGATGATCAAGATGATGAATCTGCTGCGGACCCAATATCGCAACTGTAAGACCATCTATCTGTCGTGGGACGCAGCGTCGTGGCACATTTCCAAGGATCTCTTCGAGCACATTGAACAGAGAAATAATGAAGGGCTGGCCGAAGGATATCCGGTTGTAAAAACCGCACCACTGCCCGCGGGGGCGCAATTCCTCAATGTGATCGAATCCGTGTTCAGCGGGATGGCAAGGGGAATCATACACAACAGCGATTATTGTTCCGTTGAAGCAGCGAAAAGCGCGATCGACCGTTATTACGCTGAGCGGAACGAACACTTTCGAGCACACCCTAAAAGAGCAGGGCGTAAGATCTGGGGGCAAGAACGGGTCCAGAGTGAATTTCACGAGGGTAATAATTGCAAAGATCCCCTCTACTACTGGTGAGTGACCGGGTGAGACGGGAGTGGCCAGCGTTAGTGTCCCAAAGAAATTCATCGACGGGCGGTTAAGCTTTACGGCCCAAGAAAGCGGTTAAAAAGATCCCCTGATGGCAAATTACACGTCCGGATGAGCGTCGGTGCGACTCTCATTAACTTGAAAGGCCATCGGCGGCCTCGATCGAGGCTGCAACATCACTGTCGAGTTCGTCGGCGCGTCGCAAGGCTGTACTGATGCGAACGAGCTCCATTTCTCGTGCCGCGATTTGACCCGCAGGTTCGTTCCTGTTCCTTGCGGAAGTCAGTTCTCGCTCGTGACTGGCCAACATCCTTCGGAAAATGGGGACTGCGCTCTTTTTTGGTTGCGCATGACTGCATCCCATGCAGACGAGTCCTCGTGGGTAGTGCGTTGGCCGTCTGGTTGAGAATGCGCCGCATGTGGCGGTTGGCCTTCGGGGACCGGTGGCTGTAGTTCACTCCCGCGCTCTCGTCGTCCCCGGGGCATGCGCCAACCCACGAAGAGAGCTGCTTCTCGGAGGGAAAGGTCGCTGCCGTGGCGCCGACTTCGGCAATGATCTGCTGCGCCGAATGAACGCCCAGACCGGGCACTTCCGCAAGCCGCCGCACGGCGTCCTGATGCTGACTGAGCAGATTCGCCATTTCTTGGTCGAGTTGGCCGATCTGCTCGTCGATCAAAATGGATCTGGCGCGAGACGTTTGGGGGGGGTTACTCGATGTGGCTGACCTTTGGGCTCAGGAACAGAATCAGCTCGCACAACAGGGGCAGGACAAGCGTAGAGCGCGGGGCAAAGTAAAGGTCGCCACGGGGACCACAAGAGGAATACAAAGATAAGCGTAAACGCCAAAAGCGTTTTTCGAAATGCGGGTTGTGTGCTGCATTTGTAGTCGATATAGAACAACAGCGCGATGAACGATCTCATTTCAGCACCCTGGCAAGCAGCACTCCCAAGCCAACACCCAACACCAGAAGGCCGCTCGCCGCGACCAAGCCTACGGCAACCCAACGGCGCACCGCGGATCGCGAGTGAGCACGGTTCAGTTCGACAATCAACTCTCTCGCGTGTAACCCCCCAGCGTCAATATCCTTCTGAATCTCTTCACGCACTGCGATGCCGGCTTTTCGCGCTTCCTTCTCGATGTTTCCCAACGCTTCGTGTTGGGCCGAGCGGAGGCCCGCATCTATGCCGGCGACCATGTCTTCCATGTGGGCTTCGATACTCCCAATCACCTGCTGCAAGACTATTTCATTCATCGTGACCAAAAGCATCGCCGGATCATCCGGCATGACCAGCATTCCATGACGCGCAGCGACTTCCGCGGTTATGCGTTTCAAGTCCAGCGCGACTCCCCTCCTCATCGAACCCTGCCCTCGTCCTGGTGGACTCCGTCATCAGATGAATGGAATCGCGTCCAACTGCTCGAAGATGTCTCGCTGTACCACCCGCAACCGCTGCTTCGCCATGATCGTGAAACCACTGCCGCTCATCGCCTCATCAAAAGTCATCTTCTGGCAAATCATCTCCTCCACATCCCGGCCAAAGGTGTCCGCTGTGCGCCGAACGATCGCCACGGAACCATGCACTTTATTCGCATGCTTCTTGCACACGGCCATCTCTCTGAATGGTGCTCCGTCCTCCAACACCGCGCCAAAATATTCGTTCAACCAGACCACGATATTCTTCTCCCTCGTCGTTTCGGCCAGTTGCTCGAACCCGCATAGCGTGTCGTTCAACGACTGGCCTCCTGTAATCACGGAATGGATGAACACCCGTTTGCCTTTCTCCCGCAAATAATCGAGCGCGTGGTTTTCCAGGACGTAGTGCCAGAGAGGAATAAAAGTGGATGCACCGGTATCCACAACGAAAGTGCCGCTCTCTGTCAAAAATCGTTCCATGAGCAGGTCGAATTCACGCTGGTCCACGCTCCCTTCTTTCAACAGATTCAGGCGGGTCACCGCCAAACCGCGGTATTCTGCCAGCGTTTGATTCACGGGGTCGGCGTCAATGCCGTGCACATCCTCCCCTTTTGACAATAAGTATTGCGACAGGATCGCGGATATCAGGCTCTTTCCAACACCACCCTTGCCTTGCAGCGAAATGTGAATCGACGTTCCACCGCTTCGGTCACCGTTTGTTTTTGTCACTTGAGACCTCCGTTCCGTGCACCATGGTCTTCAAACCCTGTGTACCCCGCCAATGAAAACCAGGCCTGTCCTCTTCCAATCGCCTTAGATTTGCTAGCGGGTCGCGCTCTTCAAGTGCTTCCACTTTTGTTTCCTGCAGCTCTTGCACCCCAGAAGGTTTATCCTGTTTTCCCCAACTGGGGGCGGTTGGTTTCTTCATTTTTCTGCTGCGCGAGACTGTCTTGTGAAAAACGCGGTAGCTCATGTGTAGGCCTTCATTTCCTAGTGCTTCCCAAATGTCTTTGAGACTCTGCCCTGAGTTCAGCGCCGCCTCGATCCCGGGAAGAAGTGAGCGAATGAGCGCGGCTTTTCTCTTGGGCGCAGCGCCGGCTAGTTTATCCAAGCAATGGCGGTATTCATTTTGCATTGACACGTCCTTTGACATAGCTGTACATATAGCACCATGCGATGCCGATGTAAAGCATGGAAAGGCTCTTAGTCGACGGTTGTCACCAAGGGTCGACAGAAGTAGACAAAAGTCGACGGGAGTCGGCAAAAGTGGCCGAGAATCGTCACAAATCGACAGAAGTCGCCATTCTTGAACAGCAGTAGGAGTAGCGTGCATGAAATGCAGGCGGATCATCAGCGAAAAAGACAGGTATTGGAACATAAAGGGTTGTGGCGACGCCTGCGCGTGTTTTTATAGGCAAGTACTTCCTATTGTGGCGGGTAGCATGTGGCGACTTTTTTTTTTGGAAATGTGGCACAAATGTGCCACCCCTGGAAATGGCGGAAATACATGGCAAAACCTAGAATCGAGCGAAGCCTGCTGTTTCCGAGCAAAGAATTCCGAGAGCGGGTACGCCAAGCGTCGAAGGATAGGGGCTTCCGTTCCGAACAGGCGTTCATTCTCGCCGCTTGCGAAAGCGAGATGCGCAAGGGTGAGAATACCGAAGCGACAGCGCAATTTGAAGCGCGCGTGGCGGCCACGCTCACCAACCTGGCAAAGCAGGTTCAGGGACTGCAGACGCTCGCGCACGCGCAGGTCGCCCTAATCGACGTGTTTCTGAAGTACGTCATCACGTGTGTGGTCGAACCCCCGGAGGATGCGCTCCCCGCGGCGCGTGTGCGCGCTAGGTTGCGCTACGAAAAACTGGTGCGCGCCGCTGCGGAAGGGATCTCGAACAAGAACAGAGACACTCTTAAGGAAATGGTAGCCGATGAATGATGAACCCCTCATTCGGTTGCGACCGAGGAAATCAAAACACGGCCCAAACGAGAACCCACGCAAGTACGCAGGTCTTGTCAGGTCGATGCTTCGTCTCGTCCAGATGTCGAAGCGAGGGCAAAAATCTCGCGGCACACCCAGGGCAGGAGGCGGCCGAGCGCCCCAGACATTCAATCAGCGCGTAGCAGTCCGGGTCAGCTACTCTGCGAATAAGAATCCAGGCCAATGGAAGGCGCACGGAAGATACGTGGCCCGCGAAAGCGCGACGCAGAAAGGAAGAGCGGCAGAGGCGGGATTCAACGCTACCGAACAGAACTTAAACATCGCGACAACACTCGACAATTGGCAGAAGACCGGAGACAAGCAGCTCTTCAAAATCATCGTATCACCGGAGTTTGCTGACCGTTTGAACCTCGAGCAGCATACTCGCGAGTTGATGCAACGGATGGAAGGCGACCTGGGGACTCAACTCGAATGGGTCGCTGCCATCCATCACAACACCGAGCATCATCACGTTCACATTGCTGTTCGAGGAGTAGACGACAAAGGAATGCCGCTCCGCTTGCCACGGGAATATATTCGCAGGGGCCTGCGCGGACGGGCCGAAGAAATCGCTACTGAAGCCCTGGGCTATCGCTCCCCCGCGGATGCCCAAGAGGCGCGGCGCCGCGAAGCGGTTCAAAACCGTTACACATCTCTCGACCGCATCCTGCAGCGCAGCAATGACGGCTCCTCTTCCTACTTCGCGGTGATCGCTACTGCCGACGACGTGACGCTCTCTGAATCTTCCCAGCAACTCCAAAAACACCTTGCCGCGCGACTCATGCACCTTCAAACAATGGGCCTCGCGCA
>Ga0182024_10006774_pt1 | contig 24987 bp, 22 predicted proteins | sample P32metaG_FD_120480 | JGI IMG/M metagenome (GOLD analysis project Ga0182024, IMG submission 120480) | Permafrost microbial communities from Stordalen Mire, Sweden - P3-2 metaG (Illumina Assembly) | ecosystem: Environmental > Terrestrial > Soil > Wetlands > Permafrost | place: Sweden: Stordalen...
AGACGGACAATGTTCTTCTCCGGCTCGAAGGTCTGGGCCGCGTCGCGGATCCATTGCACGCCGACCGGGATAAGGCTTTGTTCCGCGCGGCGCGTGCGCGCCAGCGAATAGACGCCGGCGCCGTGAGGGCCGGCTGATAGTAATGGTCCGGCGACGGCTCGACGATGGCGATGTCGACGCCCGGAGCGCGACGCTTCAGGATTGCCGCAACGGTGATGCCGGCGCTGCCGCCGCCGACGATGAGAACCTGATGGTGTGCTGAGCCCGGCATTCTCGATCTCCATCACAAGCGTGACCGGCGGCTGACGGTGGGATCGCGAGTCCGTTTGGAACACGCCGGCACGCGAAATTCAAAAGGGGATCAGACGCATCGGAAAGTCGCGCTCCCCCGGCTGGGAACGTAAGCACGCATTCCGCATTGAACCACAGACATACGACGGCACACCTGGCTCACCGTTGTCTCCGAGACGTGCGCGTACGAATGAAGGTCTGACCGTGCTTCGTTCGTTTGGAGCCGCAGACATCGCCTCGATCCCTTTGTTTATCAAACATCCGTCGTGCACCATGGTAGCCGTTAGGCAATCGGTCGCAATCGCCGCGTCATGCAATACGGTACGCGGGGCTTTCTCTTTTGATGGTACGATTAAGCGTGCAAGTCATGCCAAGACAGCACTGAAGCAATCACGATACGGAGTCGGCCACCGTATCGCTCGACTCGAAGATTAAACTAAGCCCCGGCGCGGGCTGAAGCGTTTCGATCAATTGCGCAAATGTTTGTGGCCACTTTGCGTGAAAACGCCGATAGGGCAGCTTTGCATATTTCCAGGTCACACCGCTCTGTGCGGTGACTAGCGAGCACCACCACTCGGCATGCGCGTCTTTCCGAGCGACCTCTGAGTCGAAATCTTCGCGGCCCTTTGTTTCCAACAGCCACATCGTTGTCTGCTTACGTTCTTGGACGCTGGCGACAAAATCTGGATAATAAACTCGGACAGAGCCGCTTGCGCTTAGATACTCAAGACCGTCCGGGCGCAGAACGCCGAGTGAGGCGCTAACGGCGAGCGGCCAAGCGCAATAGCTCGCTTGCCGGGACGCCCTTGATGTCCGTGTTCCTTCAAACGTGCCATCGGGCCGTCAGTGAGCCAGTTTCCCGAGACAACCGCACGGCGTGCTCTTCCAAGTCCGCTTCGCGATCGCCGCATGGACTGTTTCTTGTTGCGAACGATCGGCGTATTCATCATCAAGAATAAGCTGGTATATTCCCTACTTGCATGCCGGAGAGAAGCCATCATGCCCAGGTACGGCCAAATCCATCGGATATGTGATTTCGTCCATCGGATGATTCCAAAGCGAACCGCCAGCGCACAATTTTTGCTTTGTGCTGTAGACTTCTTAAAGACGCTTGACTCGATCCAAGAACATAACCCGTTTGTCACGCTCTCGATCCAAACCGGGGACGGAATGTGGATTTATTATAAGTTACAGCGTCTATACTTTGTCCATCCCGCTCAACAGCATATGCGGTTACTCATCTTTGAGAATCCGGAGTCGTCCGCCAAGAGCGCACTTTTGGAAATGATAAATCGCGCCAGAAAAAACTCGAACCTTTTTAGCAAGAGGAAGAAGAAGGGCGCCAAATCTGAATGGCAATGGTGGATTGGTAAGGCCGACCTAGAGCGCCTTGCGCGATTCACAGAAAAGAAGCTCGTTCGACCGAATAAGCGGATGATATTAACCGCCAGCACGCATCCGCGCAATTTTGCTGCAGAAGATCGCCAGGTCGCTCTTCAAGTTTTTGAACGAAGTGGCTTTTATTGTCCAGGCTATGTAAGGCGCAAGCGACACAAAGTGAACCCTGCTAAGGATCCAATCGAGTTTGATCATATTCTCCCGCATTCTCGCGGCGGCTCGAATTCAGTCTTTAATGTTCAAGTCATGTGCTCATCATGCAATCGTAAAAAACACAACCGAGCTGCATAAGCATCCGATTCGCACACTGCACTACCGCGCGGCGAATTCCGGCTGGCGGAAGCGCCTCTGTGGTTGAGGAAGTTTCTCGGGCAATGACAGACGCTCAACGACACTCGTCGGTCGCGTGGATTTGCGCCCGTTTGATTCGTAAATATCCGGAAGCGTCCCCGGATGGGTTTCGGATCCTACTCCGCAGGGAGGATGTGATTGAAAGGAGCGAAACGAGCCGTCCTTGGGATCGATGCTGCGTGGACCCTGACCCAGCCAAGCGGCGTCGCGGCGGCAGCGGAATTTCACGATGGGTGGCACCTCATTGCCGCGTCGACCTCCTATCAGCGGTTTCATGCTCTTGCGAATGGACGATCAGCAGAGGAGCGCCCGCTGGGCTCGCCGGTCGACGCACCTGCGCTACTTGCTTCGGCGTCGATGCTGTGCGGACGCCCGATCGATATCGTGGCCGTCGACATGCCTTTGGCTCGGACGCCCATCGTTGGGCGGCGAGAATCCGATAACGCTGTTTCGAGGGTCTACGGTGCGCGTAAATGCGGAACGCATTCGCCGAGCGCGTTGAGGCCGGGCCCTATCAGTGATGGTCTAAGGGCGGTTTTCGGACAAGCGGGCTACGCCCTACTAACGACGGCTGTTGAACCTGTAGGCTTGATCGAGGTCTATCCACACCCGGCCCTGGTAGAGCTCGCCGGAGCTACGGAGCGATTACCGTACAAAGTCTCAAAGGTGCGCAGGTACTGGCCATTGGAAACCGCGCCAGAGCGGAGACGGCGCCTAATTCAACAATGGAGCGAGATTGTAGCGCTGCTTGAGGGCGAGATCGCTGGCGTGAAGGCGGCGTTGCCTGTGCTCGACGTGAACGCGGCGGGCTATCAGTTGAAAGCTTACGAGGATGCTCTCGACGCAGTCATTTGCGCGTGGGTGGCGGTGTGTGTTCTGGAGGGGCGAGCCATACCGTACGGCGATGAGAATTCGGCAATCTGGATTCCGAATCCTCAACGGGCGTGACCTGAGTCTCGGAGCAGGTTCTGTGACACTGTCCCGGCGCTCCATTGACTCTCACCCCGACTTGGCAACGATCACGCGATTGGCTTTAACCGCCGCAAGATGGAACTCGACCGGAAGGCCAGTTCAGAGCAGGAGGCGGCTACTAGGCGCATGCCGACGCCCAAGTATCTGAAGACACTGAGCGCTTGCTTAGTCACCGCCTGGGACGAGCGCCAAAGCCCATCGAATCGGTATCATGGCGCAAACGCACAAGCGCCCGCACAGGTCCGATTAAAAGGAGCGAAACGGGCCGTGCTGGGGACGTGATGGGCAAAATGCGAATGAATCGCTAGTCTACTTATTTTTTCAGAGAGTGAGCGCGGGGTCATTGCCGTCGTCTTCGGGATCGTGCTGGCTCGGTCGGCGTGGCTGAGGCACTTTTCTCGACCCGGATGCGTTGCAGCAGCACGCTTGCCGGTTCGTCGCGCGGGTCTTGTGGCACGAGTTTGCCTTGAAACGCCTTGGCGAGAACAGCTCGGTCCAAATGATCAATCAGCCCGCGGGCGCTGGTCGCTTCTGTGGCTAGGCGGTCGATCCAAGCGAAGGCAGTGTCCACTCGCCGTACAAGCTGCCCTTGTTCCTCAGCCGATGGAACAGGTATAGCTAACTCATTCAAAACGGTCTGGTTTACGTAAGGTTGTCCCGTACCACCCGCCAGGGAATTTAAGTTCGATATCCGAAAGAAAAGTATCGCAAACTCTAACGCAATCCTCCCAGATATCGACGTTGCGTAGATCGCATTATCGGTGATCCACGCCGGCCCCTCGGAATGATGAACGTTGCCACATTGCGCGCCGACACGACCAATTGCGAGCGTTGGAAAATCGATCAGAGCCGTATCGTGATAACCGCTCACACCATTTCCGCCGATAACCGGGACGCTGCCCCCAGCCTGTCGCTTTGATGGAAGGTTCTTCCCGCTTGACCATTCAAACAGATCGCCTACCGAAATTTCATCCCAAACTTTGTTTGATTTTGGCCTCAAGTCACGCGTTAGGTCACCGCGAAACGCCGCGGCCAGGATTGCTTGCCGATATCTTTCGACCAAAAGGGGAATGTGATCGAGTTGCTGTCTGGCACGTTTTGATTTCGAGGAAAGGCTGCCGATTTTTTTGACGACCCGCAACTGCTCTGGAAAGGGCGGGATCGCTATTGGCAACCTGAAAAACCGCTCGTGGGTTAGGTTCAGGCCGCTATCACTAATTCCTGTCTTCATTTCGTCAATGACTTGTTGCGTATCGGCACTGCGAAGGAAGTACTCAATATATTCCGGCGAAATATGCTTTTCAGGAACCCTGAAGCGATACATTTTTCCAGAGATCATCAAGTTTTTGCGTGTCGCCCTGACGAGGCAAGCGATGCCGCACCGACGCCGTGGCCCTGCGCACGTCAGCAGCAAATCGCCGGGGTGAACTTCCAATCCTGGGCGAGCCGTCATGTTCGGCGGCAACTTCTTATTTTCTTCGGGAATGAAGAAGCCATCTTGAATTGCCGTTGTCTTTAGTACCGCCCATTCATCTTCATTGTGCGCAGGGCCTGGAAGGCAGCGCGGGCTCCATCCTTGGGATAGCAAGCGTCCGTCGCTGAGGGGTAAGAGGACATCTTCAATGTTTGTGATTGACCAGCCGGCAGGAAGTTGGCTCATTCCGCTGCCTCCGGGACGGCTGCTGCTTTATCAACTCCGTCCTCGTCGAGTTCGTCTGACAGCGTTTCAACGTCTTCCAACGCCGCCTTTAGGTGACCGATGATCGCAGCGGCGATATCCTCGGGCTCGGTCAGTTGTTCCTCCGATTGAACCTCTGTGTCGCGCAGCCAAGCAATATCAAGATTGTCGTTTCTCGCCTTGATGGTGTCGCGCGTAAAGCAACGCCAACGGCTTTCCTCGCCTTGGTCCTTGCGCTTGCTGCCGCCGTTCGGGTCAACGCCATAAGCCTTCTCGAAATCGGCAAAGTCGTCGACCGTCAGCAGACGGGTCTTGCCGAAGGCTGGCATGTTGGCGCGCATGTCATAGACCCACACCGCCTTGGTGTTCGCTTTGTCTGTCTTCCCGCGCTGGAAAAACAACATGTTGGTCTTGACACCCTGTGCATAAAAGATGCCGGTCGGCAGTCGCAAGATGGTGTGAAGGTGGCATAGGTCCATCAGCCACGTGCGCAGCCGCCGGCCGGTGTTATCCTCAAACAGCACATTCTCAGGCACAACCATCCCGACGCGCCCGCCCGGCTTCAACACGCGGACCACATGCTCGACAAAGGCCAGTTGTTTGTTGGACGTGTCGGCCGTAATTGAAAAATCGGAACGTGTTGGCCGTCCACCACCTTTTTTGGTGCCGAATGGGGGATTGGTCAGCACAAGGTCAGCCTTCGGCAGGCGCTCGCCATCGGGCGACAGCGTATCGGCCAATTCCACCCCGCCCTCGATGCCGTGCAGCAGGAGGTTCATCATGCAGAGGCGATGCGTGTCGGGGACCAGTTCCGCGCCTACGAACGCATTATGCCGCTGGAAGAAACCTTGCTGCTCTGAGAGTTTGTAGAGATCGTCCGTGTGGTCCTTGATGTAGCGGTCGGCAGCGACAAGGAAACCCGCCGTACCCGCGGCCGGGTCCTGCACAACCTCGCCGGCGTGGGGCTTCAACACGCGGATAACGCTGTCGATCAGTGGCCGGGGCGTGAAGTATTGGCCAGCGCCGGATTTCTTGTCCTCAGCGTTCTTTTGCAACAGGCCCTCGTAGAGGGTGCCAAGCCCTTCCTCGCGAGCGGAGAACCAATCCAGTTGGTCGATGCTGGTGGTGAGCGCCTTGAGATTGGTCGGCTTGCGCAACCGGGTCTGCGCATCAGTAAAAATCGCTTGAACCAGCGGGTCCTTGACCTGCGGCTTTCCGAGATCGAGCAGCAGCCGCTTGTAGTAGTCGAGTTGATCAAGACCATCTCGCTTCGCCAGTTCGCGCCAGCGATATGTCTTCGGCAGCCGATCTTCCTTCTTGGTTTCCTCAAGCATCTTGAGGAACAGCAAGAACGTTAGCTCGGTCACATACTCGTTGTAGGTCACGCCATCGTCCCGGAGGATGTGGCAGAGTGACCAGAGCTTTGCCACGATATCGGTGGTGGTGGTCATCAGCCTGTCTTCTCCCACATTTCCTCGTTTATCCGGCTCAGCACGCCTTCGAGTTCGCCGTCAAACACCTTGTTCAGTCGTGCGAAGCCGCCATCCGCAGCGAACGGCTCGCGATCAAGGGCGTCCCGGTCTACCACGATTTCCTTTTCCACCTGCTCGGCGATCCGGCGCAACCATCGTTTTTGCGGGTCGGTCCATTTGCGGGCCGCCAAAATCCTCGCCATGGCGGCCTTCACCCGGTCCGCGTAGGGAACCAACGCATCGCCCAAGGCCGCCTGCCGGACGTAGCCAATGATTGAGGCGGCAATGTCCACGTTCTTGGCGTCGGCCCATGCGCGCCGAAGATTGGCTTCTGAATAGCCCTTCTGATCGAGCGCCATGCGCAGCGCCCGGAGATCAGCGCGGGTCAGGTCACGGGGGCGCTGAACCACGAGTTTGAGCGCGGCAATGCTGTTGATGTTGGCGCGCACATAGTCCCGGAAGCTGTCGAGAAAGTCTTCCGGCTTCTTGGCTTCGCCATAGCCGCGCGTAACGTCTACCACCGCATCGTGGTGGTGGGAGATCGGTACGAAACGCGGCGGTCCATCCCCGTCACCTTGCCAGTCGAGGATGGGGCCGATGCCCGATCGGGTCGAGAGCCACTTGGCCAATTCCGCGGGCTTGGCCTGCAATAGCCGCTTCAACGTCGCTTCGGGCGGCTCTCCCGCAGTCGCTTCAAACTTGGCGCGCACCTCGGGCGGCATCTTCTTCATGATGCGGCGGAGTTTCACCGCAAGCTGCTGGCGGATGGTTTCTCGATGCGCATCCTTGTTGGCAGCGATCAGTTCCTTAACCAGTTGATCGAAACTGATCGATGGATTAACTACCACCGGCTTCATGTCGGTTAGGTTTTGCAGGTGTGGATATAGGTCCACGGCGTCGAAGATGCGGAACACTTCCTTCCCAATATCCGGGCACAGCCGCGTGGCCCTGCCGATCATCTGCTCATACAGGATGCGGCTGTTGACCCGTCGCAGGAACACGAGATTGGTGATGGAGGGCACATCAATGCCTGTCGTAAGAAGATCGACCGTGACGGCAATCTTGGGATCGGGGTCGTTCTTGAACGAGAGAATGAGTTTCCGCACCCGATCCACGCTGCCGGTAATCTTCTTCACGGCCGCGTCGTCAATCTCCCCGTACTTCCTCGCAAACGCCTTCTTGGTCTCCGTCACCACGATATCGGCGTGGGCGTCGGTCGCGGCAAAGATCAAGGTTTTCCCGGCACCGGGGGCGGATGGGTCGATATGGTTGGCAAGTTCCTCGGCAACCACGCGATTGAACTCGGTGGTGACCACCTGCTTGTTGAACTGATCCACGTCAAATCGGATTTCATCGGGCGCTCGGGCAAGGTTGATCTCTCCGGTTCGGGTGTTCAGCAGGTCCAGTTGCTTGTTCTTCTCGAACACAATGCCGGCGCGCGCCAGCGCAGTTTCGATCCTCACCGGAGGCTCGTGGTCGATCAGGTAACCTTCAACGACGGCTTGCCTATAGGAGTACGTGAAGATCGGGTCGCCGAAGATTTCGGTGGTGTGCAGGGCGGGCGTCGCCGTGAGGCCGACCTTTACCGTGTCGAAGTATTCCAGCACACGGCGATATTTCGATATGTAGTCCTCTTGCCCTCGAAAACTCAATTCGTTGTCCGACATTTCCCGGTCAAGCAGATAGCCGCGGTGGCATTCGTCGATCACCATCAGGTCGTATTGATCGACCGGCGGGGCTTCCGAACTATCCGCTGCGTACAGGACCCGCTTGACCAAGCCCTGAATGGTGCAGATATGCACCTTAGTTTCGGCTTCCGGTGTCACATCGGCAAGCGCCTTGAGACCGAAAATATCTGCAAAGGCTTTCCCTGAGACGATCTTGGTAGTGGTGAACTCGCCTTCCGCTTGATCACCAAGGGCAGAGCGGTCAACCACGAAGCAGATGCGCCGGAACCGCTTGGTGGCGAGCAGGCGATAAAGCAGCGCGATGGCCAGCTTAGTCTTGCCGGTGCCCGTAGCCATTGCAAGCAGCATGGAGCGCCGTTCCGCTGCCAACGAACCTTCAACCGCCTTGATGGCAGCTTGCTGGTAGTCGCGGAGCGGAAAGCCAAACTCGAATGGCATTTCCTTGAGGGCAGCGCTGGCGGCGTCTTGGTTGATCTCAAGCTGCCCGGAGAGACCGTCTGGTGTGGGCCAACTTATCAGCGCGCGGCGGTGGTTCGCAGATCGGCGCGTGTCGCGGAACCAAATGCCGCTTTCGGTCTCAATCTGCTTGAGGTAGGAGCGCCCGTTCGCAGAGAATACGAACGGTACCTTGAACTTGTCCCACGGGCCGCCCTCAGCAAATCCGAAATCAACACTTGCGCCCATGCCGCTGGAATACCGCTCGGCCTGATCGACGGCAGCCGAGACGTTCTTGCGTCGCCGCTTGGCTTCTACAACGCCAACCAGCGTCAAGCCGACGAACAGCGCGTAGTCCGCGGGTCCGCTCGCGGTCGGCCATTCGGCAATGGCCATATTGCGTCCCTTAATGGGTCGTGCGTCGTTGGCGTGTCGCAGTGACTTAGTGTCGGCTTCCCAGCCGCTGTCTCTGAGTTGCTGGTCAATGAGGGCGCGGGTCGCCGCTTCGTCAAGGTCGATCTTGGTGGATGCTTCCTCGCCACGTTGGATAAGCTCAAGGCTCTCCGTCTTGGGCGCTTGCTCGGCCGTAGCTTGAAGGGCAGCAAGTCGGCTCGCAATCTCCGCCGTCTTGCTTTCGCTTTCGGCCGCAAGCTTCTCCCAGATTGCACGTTCCTCTGCTTCCCGCGCCAATTTCTGCTCGACGCTTTCGCGCGCGCGGGCGTGCTCCTCGGCCTCCCGTTTGGCACGGCCGGCGGCATCTTCGCTCTCGGCCACGCGTCGGCGAAGGCCCTCGATCTCCTCTCGCAGTGGGGCCGTGGCATCGGCTGGCTCAGGCGGAGGGACAAACGGTCCTGGCTTGAAATCGGGTTGCTTGCCGTAGGTGCGGTGAAACCAGATGCCAAGCTGACGGGCGAATTTCAGCGCGGACAGAGCATCCGTGTGATTGCCTCGGACGTCGTGCGCCGCCCTATTACCTGCCTTGCGCAGGGCATGGAAAACGTCGGCCGCCTCTTTCGGAACGATGCGTTCAAAGGCGAGCCGGCGAAGCGTGTCTTCAAATGTCTCGCGCTCGCCGAGGTATAGCGCGTGGCGGGCGGCGACTGTCCTAGACAAAAGCTCGGCAAATTGGCGCAGCTTGAAGATCGCCGTGCCGGGGTCATCGCGGAAATAACGCTCCGCCAATGCCCCAATGTGCGCCAGTTGAGCATCCTGGGCCATCAGGAAAGTGAAATTGCTTGCCGGCAACATCATTCCCCCGCCTTCGAGCCTTGCCGCAGAAGCAACGGGCCTAATCCGCATCGCGTGGACGCGGCTTCGGCTTGATCGCTGACCACCAACTTGCGAACGTCCCGTCTCGGCTCCGACGCCCTGTGACGAGCGCCAGATAATAGCCCGCGGGATGGCTCCGCGCTCGCACAAACCAGGCCGCCTATGCGGCCTTGGCCGACGCTATGCGAACGAGTAGCGGAGCCACGCAGGAGGCCGCCCCGGAGCAATTTTTGGCGTTCATGGTAAGCCGCAATGGAAATCGGACACAGGCGCGGACACGACGTTTCGGAGAGGACTCGAACCTTGGACCCGCTGATTAGGTGTCGTTGCGCACAATAAGCTCTAACCTTCTCTCATCGCGCGCTCATTGCAGCCGCTGACATCAAGGGACTGGCCAACACCTCGCGCGGTTTCAGAAGGTCCTGACCTATCAGCTCTAGATCCAAATCTTGAAGCACTTCAAGCGACAGTGCAGTTGGGGGTGCAAATGTGGGTAGGCTGTAAAACAAGCGAAAAGTACTGTCATTTCAAATTGGTATGGTGGAGCCAGGCGGAGTCGAACCGCCGACCTCTTGAATGCCATTCAAGCGCTCTCCCAACTGAGCTATGGCCCCGTTCCAGATGACCGATGACCGATGACGAACGACGAATGATGCGGATCGGATCGAGGCTAATTCCACTTCCGATCGCTGTCGTGCGGCATCCGTCAGCCGGCCTCATCCTTCCTCCTCGTTCTCGATGTCGCCGCCGATGATGTCGGTGACATCGGCATCTTCTTCCTCCTGCTCCTCGATGAAGGTGGAATCATCGAGGGTGCCGTCGATCTCGACCTCTTCCTCGGCGTCGGCCTCGGGGGTCTCGGCCGGCTTCTTGGCGCCCGCCGCCTCGGCGTCGGCCTCTTCGAGCGAAACGAATTCGGCTTCCTGCGGCTCGGGCGCGACGACTTCCTCGACCGGGGCGGGGGCGCGCGGGGGTGGGGCCGCCGGTTCCGGCCGGCCGCGCGCCGTCGGCGTCTCGATCGGCACGACCTTGCCCGTATAGGGCGAGATCACCGGCGCCTTGTTGAGATCGTAGAACTTGCGGCCGGTCTCGGGACAGACGCGCTTGGTGCCAAGTTCGGGTTTCGCCACGGGCCAGGATCCTTGCGATTTGGGTGTTTCACTTGGCTAGTCGTGGGGCCCCTGTCAATAGTGGATTGAAAGCGGTGCGGCCTGCCGCCGGCAGCGGAAAACGGCGCAAAACGGCGGATGACGCGGCGCGCCCGCACGTGGTAGAGGCCCGCAGGAGCGCCTGATCTCAGCCATGGCCACCGACCTCGCACCGCTCACCGCCCGCCGCAACGGCCCTTTGACCGGGCGCGCCCGCGCGCCCGGCGACAAGTCGATCTCGATCCGGGCCCTCATTCTCGGCTCGCTCGCGGTAGGCGAGACCCGGATCGCCGGCCTCCTTGAGGGCGGAGACGTCGTCAATACAGCGAAGACGCTCGGCGCGTTGGGCGCCGGCATTTCGCGCCGCGGCCCCGGCGAGTGGCTCGTTCACGGTGTCGGCGTCGCCGGCTATGCCGAGCCCGCGGCCGTGCTCGATTTCGGCAATTCGGGGACCGGCTGCCGCCTGATGCTCGGCGCCGTCGCCGGCTGTCCGGTCACCGCCACGTTCGACGGCGACGCCTCATTGCGCAAACGCCCGATGCGGCGGGTGCTCGATCCGCTCGAGCGCATGGGGGCGCGCACGCTCGCCTGCGCCGACGGCCGGCTGCCGCTCACGCTGGCGGGCGCCCGCGATCCGATCCCGATCGTGTTCGAGCCGCCGGTGCCGTCGGCGCAGCTCAAGTCGGCCGCCCTCCTCGCCGGGCTCTCGGCGCCGGGCGAAACCGTGGTGATCGAGAAGGAGGCGACGCGCGATCACACCGAGAAGATGCTCGCCCATTTCGGCGCCGCGGTGCGCGTCGAGCCGCACGGCGCGCACGGCCGGCGCATCACGCTTTCCGGCCAGCCGGAATTGTCGCCAAAGCCGGTGGTGGTTCCCGCCGATCCGTCCTCGGCCGCGTTCCCGCTCGTCGCCGCGCTGCTCACCCCGGGCTCCGAGGTGATCCTCGAGGGCGTGATGATGAATCCGCTGCGCAGCGGCCTCCTCGCCACGCTCGGCGAAATGGGCGCCGCGATCGAGCGACTGGAAACGCGCAATGAAGGCGGCGAAGAGGTCGCGGACCTGCGCGTGCGAGGAGGCGCGCTGCGCGGGGTCGAGGTGCCGGCCGAGCGCGCGCCCTCGATGATCGATGAATATCCGGTGCTCGCGGTTGCCGCGGCGTTCGCCGAAGGCACCACCGTGATGCGCGGGCTCAAGGAGCTGCGCGTCAAGGAGTCGGACCGCCTCGCCGCCACGGCGGCGCTCTTGCGCGCCAACGGGGCGGCGGTCGAGATCGAAGGCGACGACCTGATCGTGCACGGCCGCGGCGGCCGCGCCGGCGGCGGCGGCATGGTCGCGACCCACATGGATCACCGCATCGCCATGGCGGCCCTGGTGATGGGGCTCGCCAGCGAACGCCCGGTCGGGATCGACGACGGCGCCTTCATCGCCACGAGCTTTCCGGGCTTCGTCGAGCTGATGCGCTCGCTCGGCGCGGATTTGCGCTGATTCAAATTCTCTGACTCGTCATGCCCGCGCTTGTCGCTGGCATCTACGTCTTCCTCGCGGCGATGAAGAAGACGTGGATGGCCGGGACAAGCCCGGCCATGACGAAGGATTCTCAGCGATAAAGATCGGCGCGGGTCGGCGGCAGGCCGGACGGACCCTTGCGCCGCTTGGAGGCGAGCGTCTGGTACAGGCCGGCTTGGTTGCGCTCGAAGCTGATCGAGGTCGCCGCCAGATAGGTGAGCCACAAGCGGGTCTTGATCTCGCCAATCTCGGCCACCGCGGCGTCGTGACGGGCGAGCAGCCGGTCGTGCCACAGCCTGCAGGTGCGCTGGTAATGCTCGCGCCAGGCTTCGACGTCGTGCACCTCGAAGCCGTGCCGCTCCAGCATGGTCACGGTGTTGCCGATGTGATCGAGCTCGCCGCCGGGAAAGACGTATTTGGTGAGGATCTTCATGTCCGCCGGCTTGTCGCGGAACAGCCGGTCGGGCCGCTTCGACGGACGGGTGATGGCGTGATGCAGGAACAGCCCGTCGGGCTTCAACAGGCGACGGATCGTCCGGTAATAGGTCGGATAGTTGTCGATGCCGATGTGCTCCTGGATGCCGATTGCGGCGATCTTGTCGTAGGCGGCCTCGCCCTCGACCTGCGAATAGTCGCGGCACTCGATGCGCACGCGCTCGCCGAGCCCGAGCCGCCCGATCTTCTCGTGCGCATAAGCGACCTGCTGCTGCGACAGCGTCACGCCGTGGGCGGTGACGCCGTAATGCTGCGCGGCGTAGATCGACATGGCGCCCCAGCCGCAGCCGACGTCGAGCAGGCGCTCGCCGGGCTTGAGGCGAAGCTTGCGGCAGGTCATTTCCAGCTTGTCCTGCTGCATGCGGTCGATGTCGTTGTCCCAATCGGTGGCGTAGCCGCAGGTGTAGACCATCTCCTGGTCGAGCCAGAGCGCATAGAAGGCGTTGGAGACGTCGTAGTGATAGGAGATGTTGCGCTTGTTCTCGGCCGGATCGCCGGAGGAGGGCTGCTCGGCGGCCTGCGCCTTGAGCGGCAGCGGCGCGCCGCGCGGCGCGAACAGGAAGGCGAGGAGCGTGCGCAGCGCCAGTTTGCGGTCGATGGTCTTGCCGAAATCGCGTGTGCTTGCGGTCTTGCGCAGATGAGCGAGGTCGAACAGCGTGCCGTTGCGCAGGTCGATCCGCTTGGCGAGCCACAACAGCGCCAGCGTCTCGCGCGTCGGGCTGCGCACCAATCGGGCCACGGCGCCTTCGTCGGCGATCTTGATCGCCAAGGCATCGTCGGACAGCCCGGCCGGCACCGTCGAGCCGTCCCACAGCACGAAGCCGATGTTGATTCCCAGCCCTTCGCGCGCCTGGGCGAGCAGCGCGCGCAGCGTATCGAGCCGCCTGTTCCTTCCGCGCTGGGCCGTCATGCCGGCAACCCGTCTTCGTGCTTGCAGAATCTCTCGTGCCGCCGTTTGATCTAGCTGCTTTCCGGCCGGGCTCCAACGTGGGCCGGCCCGGCGGCAAGCTACTCGCCTCAAGCCTGCTCGCCCAAGATTGCGGAGTGACGATGATCATCGCCATCGACGGACCGGCCGCCTCGGGCAAGGGCACGATCGCCCGGCAGCTCGCCACGGTCTACGGGCTCAATCATCTCGACACCGGTCTCATCTACCGGGCCGTCGCCAAGGCGGTGCTCGATGGCGGACATGCGCTCGACGATGCGGCGCAGGCGACCGCGGCCGCCATCGCGCTCGATCCGAGCAAGTTCCATGACAGTGCGCTCAAGGCGCAGGCGATCACCGAGGCCGCCTCGGTGGTGGCGGCGATCCCGCAGGTGCGCCAGGCGCTGATGAGCTACCAGCGCCAGTTCGCGATGCGGCCGCCCGGTTCGGTGCTCGACGGCCGCGACATCGGCACCGTCATCGCGCCCGGCGCCGACGTGAAGCTGTTCGTGGTCGCGACGCCGGAGGTGCGCGCCGCCCGCCGCGTCCTCGAGCTGCGCGCGCGCGGCGAAGACGCCGACGAAGGCGAGGTTCTGGCCGATCTGCTGCGGCGCGACGAACGCGATTCCAGGCGCACCGCCGCCCCGCTCAAGCCGGCGCCCGACGCGCACATGCTCGACACCACGAATTTGAGCGTCGACAACGCCTTCCGGGCGGCGGTCAAGATCATCGAGACGGTGCGCACCGCCAAGAAGGGCGGCTGAGGGCGGCTGAGGGCGGCTGAGGCTGGCGGCGTCACGGCGCGTCGCCTAATCTTCGCGGGGACCAAAGCCGCCATGGCGAGCCAGCGCGACTATTATTTTCCCAATACCGAGCCGCTTGCGGCGCACGAGATGCGAGTCATCGCGCTCGGTACCGGCCGGCCGTTTGTGCGCCGCGGCCAGGCCAATTGCTCCTGGCTGATCGAGCTCGGCAACGGCGACAAGTTCATCATGGATTTCGGCTCCGGCTCGCAGTCCAATTTCACCGCGCTGGAAATCCCGCACCAGGACATCACCGCCTATTTCGCCACCCATCTGCACGCCGATCACGTCGGCGACTTCGCGCAGGTGTGGATCGGAAGCTGGGCCGGCGGCCGGGTCAAGCCGCTGGTGCTGTACGGCCCCTCCGGCCCCGAGCCGAAATACGGCACCGCGCATTTCGTTGGCAAGCAGATGGAGTCGCTCGCCTGGGACACCGACACCAGGCTCGGCCTGCTGCCGGATGCGGGCGCCGAGGTCGACGTCCACGAGTTCGATTTCCGCAACACCGGCGTGGTCTATGAGCAAAACGGCGTCGTCATCAGGAGTTTCCCGGCCATCCATATCTACGACGGCCCGGTGAGCTATCGGCTCGAATGGAACGGTCTCACCTTCGTGTTCTCCGGCGACACCACGCCGAGCCGGTTCTTCGTCGACAACGCCCAGGGTGCCGACCTCTTGATTCACGAATGCTTCAACACGGTGCAGCAGCTTATCGAGCGCTCGGGTTACCCGGAGAAGAGCGCGATCGGCATCGGCACCATGGCGCACACCGCGCCGGAGGAATGCGGCAAGGTGTTGAGCCTGGTGCAGCCGCGCCAGGCCGTGGTGTTTCACTTCTTCAACGATTTCGACACCGCGCCCGAGATCGAGCGCGACATCCGCAAGCATTATCAAGGCCCGCTCGCCTTGGCGCAGGACTTGATGGTGTTCAACGTGACGCGCCAGAGCATTCGGACGCGGCTCGCGATCACGCCGACGCTGGTGTGGCCGAACAAGGAACGCCATGACGAATTCCGCGCCGCCGCGCGCCGGCAGCGGCCGACCATGTCGCGCTGGCTCGCCGACCAGCAGCTGTTCCCGAAGTTCTAGCGGATTCCGATCAAATCGAACCGCTCGTCCCGGCGAAAGCGCATACGCGCTAAACAAAGCTGCGTTTCCCGGGCGCAGCGCAGCACGAAGCGAAGCGAAGTGATGCGCTGCAGACCCGGGATCGTCACAAACACGGAGTTCGCGACGGTCCCGGAACAGCGGTGCACCGCTTCGCGCTGCACCGCATCCGGGAAACGTGGTTATGTTAGTGCCTATGCGCGAAAGCGGGGACCCAGCAATTTCCACCGAGCGATGCGACATTCCTCCGGATTCCCGCTTTCGCGGGAATGAGCGGAATGCGCGCTAGCATCATGAGCGAGGTCATACCGTGCAGCAGATGACGCGCCGGCAGGCGCTGGCGAGCGCCGTGCTCGCGCCGTTCCTCGCCACGCGTGCGGGCGCGGCGGCCTATCCGGAGCGCCCGATCCGGGTGATCAGTCCCTATGCCACCGGCGGCGTCGGCGAGACGGTCATGCGGCTGCTCGCGCCCGGCATGAAGCCGCAGCTCGGCCAGACGCTGATCCTGGAAGCAAAACCCGGCGCCGCCGGCAATGTCGGCACCGAGGAGGTCGCGCGCGCCGCGCCCGACGGCTACACGATCCTCGTCGCCGCCGCCAACAACTTCGTCATCAATCAATTCGTGATGAAGATGACGTTCGATCCGCTGGCGAGGCTGGCGCCGATCGCCAAGGCCGCGGAAGTGCCGCTGGTCTTGTTCTCGAACCCTGCGGTGCCCGCACGCACGCTTGCGGAATTCATCGCCTACGCCAAGGCCGATCCCGGCAAGGCGAACTACGGCGTGCCCAGCCTCGGCACCGTCAATCATCTGATGGTGGAGCGGTTGAAGCGCAGCGCCGGGCTGGAGATCACGTGCATCCCGTATCGCGGCTCGCCGCCGGCCGTGCTGGCGCTCCTGAAGAATGAGATTCAGCTCCTGCCGATCGGTCTCGCCGCGATCGGGTCGAGCCTGCGCGACGGCAAACTGACGGCGCTCGCGGTCGCGACCGAACAGCGCGTGCCGATGCTGCCCGACGTGCCGACCATCGCCGAATCCGGCCTGCCGGGCCTCCTCGCGTCCAACTGGTTCGGCATCGCCGCGCCCGCCGCCACGCCGGAGCCTGTCCTCGACACCTTGGCGCAGGCGGTATTCGAGGCGCAAAGCACCGCCTTGGTGAAGGAGCGCTTTACCGAGATGGGCCTCCTGGTGCCAAAACTGTCGCGCCAACAGTTTGCGGCAAGCCTCAAGCCGGAGGCCGAGTTCTGGCAGGAGACCGTGCAACGCGGAAAAATCTCGATCGAGTGAGCGCGATGCCCGTTTGGCGCGCTGCGGCGTAAATGTGTCCGGTCGCGCCGGTGCCCGCTCGGGGTGCGGCGATCCGCCCTTGCCCCGCCCTCACTGTCCAGGTATATCCCCGCCTTCCGGGCCGCCGCTGACATGGTCGAGGCCGCCCGAACGGGCCGAAATCGCGGCTGACCGCGGTTTCGTCGTTGGAGGAGAGAGCCCGTTCGCGCGCTTCGTCTGCGGTGCACCGGAACCAATGAATCAATGTTGTCCCGCTCGCTTGGCCTCGGCCCCAACCGCCGGTACGCCCGGTGGCCGCCTTGCGTCCGGGATCGAATCATTCATTTCACGGGGCTCGGAGAATTCATGGCTCAAGCTCAAGCCGCCGCGCCGACGCGCGAAGACTTTGCCAAGCTGATCGACGAGTCTTTCAGCGACGGCCATCTGCAGGAAGGATCGGTCGTCAAGGGGACGGTCGTCGGCATCGAAAAGGACATGGCGGTCATCGATGTCGGCCTCAAGACGGAAGGTCGCGTGGCGCTGCGCGAATTCGCCGGGCCCGGCCGCAACGCCGAGATCAAGATCGGCGATACCGTCGAGGTCTATCTCGAGCGGGTCGAGAACGCGCTCGGTGAGGCCGTGCTGTCACGCGACAAGGCGCGGCGCGAGGAAAGCTGGGGCAAGCTCGAAAAGGCGTTCCAGAACAACGAGAAGGTCTCGGGCGTGATCTTCAACCAGGTCAAGGGCGGCTTCACCGTCGATCTTGACGGGGCGGTCGCTTTCCTGCCGCGCTCGCAGGTCGACATCCGGCCGATCCGCGATGTCTCGCCGCTGATGAACAACCCGCAGCCGTTCCAGATCCTCAAGATGGATCGCCGGCGCGGCAACATCGTGGTGTCGCGGCGCACCGTGCTCGAAGAGACCCGCGCCGAGCAGCGCCAGGAGCTGGTGCAAAACCTCGAAGAGGGCCAGGTCATCGAGGGCGTGGTCAAGAACATCACCGACTACGGCGCGTTCGTGGACCTTGGCGGCATCGACGGGCTGCTACACGTCACCGACATCGCCTGGCGGCGCGTCAATCATCCCTCCGAGGTGCTCAACATCGGCCAGCAGGTCAAGGTCAAGATCATCAAGATCAACCACGAGACCCACCGCATCTCGCTCGGCATGAAGCAGCTGCTCGACGACCCGTGGCAGGGCATCGAGTCCAAATATCCGGTCGCCGCGCGGTTCAAGGGCCGCGTCACCAACATCACCGACTACGGCGCCTTCGTCGAGCTGGAGCCCGGCATCGAGGGCCTGATCCACGTCTCCGAAATGTCGTGGACCAAGAAGAACGTGCATCCCGGCAAGATCGTCTCGACCTCCCAGGAGGTCGAGGTGCAGGTGCTCGAGGTCGATCCGGTCAAGCGCCGCATCTCGCTCGGCCTCAAGCAGACCATGCGCAATCCGTGGGAAGTCTTTGTCGAAAAATATCCGAGCGGCTCGGTGGTCGAGGGCGAGGTCAAGAACAAGACCGAGTTCGGGCTGTTCCTCGGGCTCGACGGCGACGTCGACGGCATGGTGCATCTCTCCGATCTCGACTGGAAGCGCCCCGGCGAGCAGGTGATCGAGGAGTACAAGAAGGGCGACAAGGTCACGGCCCAGGTGCTCGACGTCGACGTCGAGAAGGAGCGCATCTCGCTCGGCATCAAGCAGCTTGCCGACGGCGGCGCTGCTGCCGCGCGGGGGGAGGCGGCTGCCGCGGGCGAACTCAAGAAGGGCTTGGTCGTCACCGGCGAGGTCACCGAGGTGAAGGAAGGCGGCATCGAGGTGCGCATCGTCGGCACCGAATACGGCGCCTTCATCAAGCGTTCGGAACTGGCGCGCGATCGTTCCGAGCAGCGGCCGGATCGCTTCGCGGTCGGTCAGAAGGTCGATGCCCGGGTCATCCAGTTCGACCGCCGGACGCGGAAAGTCGCGGTCTCGATCAAGGCGCTGGAAGTCGCCGAGGAGAAGGAGGCCATCGCCCAATACGGCTCCTCCGATTCCGGCGCGACGCTCGGCGACATTCTGGGCACCGCGCTGCGCCGCAAGGGCGAGGAGAACGAAAACGAGAACGAGAACGAGAACGAGAACGAGAACGAGAAGGAAGAAGAGATCAACGAGTGACGGCGCCTTGGTCTCTCCTGGGCCGCGCGAAAAAAGCGAGGAGCCCGCAATGACGAATCAAATTAAAGTCGAAGGCCGCAAAGTCGAAGGCACCCGCAAAGTCGAAGGAACCCGACCATGTCGCTTGATGCCGACCTGATCGTCGACCGCCGCCGCATGCGGCGCAAGCTTACGTTCTGGCGCGTCATTGCCATCGCGGTGATCGTCCTCGCCATCGCCGGCGCGGTGGCGTTGACCAACAACCGTACCGGTCTCATGGGCGGCAAGAACTACATCGCCCGGGTAACGATCCAGGGCTTGATCCGCGGTGACCAGCACCGCGTCGAGCAACTCGATCGGCTCGGCCGCTCGACCACGGCGCGCGCCGTCATCGTCCATGTCGACAGCCCCGGCGGCACCACCTCGGGCTCCGAGCAGCTGCTCGATTCGCTGATGCGGCTCAAGGCGCAAAAGCCGCTGGTCGTGGTGGTCGACAGCCTGGCGGCCTCCGGCGGCTACGTCGCCGCCATCGCCGCCGATCACATCGTGGCGCAGCAGACTTCGCTGGTGGGCTCGATCGGCGTGCTGTTCCAATATCCCAACATGGCCGATCTGCTCGACAAGATCGGCGTCAAGATCGAAGCGGTGAAATCGTCGCCGCTCAAGGCGTCGCCCAGCGGCTACGAGCCGACCAGCCCGGAGGTGCGCGCGGCCCTCGAATCGGTCGTCAAGGATTCCTATGACTGGTTCAAAGGCGTGGTGCAGGATCACCGTCATCTCAACGACGGCCAGCTGGCGGCCGTCGACGACGGCCGGGTCTTCACCGGGCGTCAGGCGGTCGACCTCAAGCTGATCGACGAGCTTGGCGACGAGAAGGCGGCCATCGCCTGGCTCGCCAAGGAGAAGAGCGTCGACGACAAGCTGCCGGTGCGGGACTACGAGCTACAGGGCCGCTGGTCCGACCTGCCGTTCCTGCACGCGGCCGCGGCGGCGGCGCTCGATGCGGCCGGGTTCACGGCGCTGGCGCGGCGCATCGGCGAGTGGGGTGCGGTTGCGGCGGTCGAGCGGTTCAATCTTGACGGTTTGTTGGCCCTTTGGCACCCTGCCGGCTCGAACTGAGCGGCGGGGCGCTCGAGCTGGCGCTCCGCCTCACTGACAACGAGAGCAGCGTTCGCGGGCGAACCATGATCAAGTCCGAACTCGTTCAACGCATTTCCACGCAGAATCCGCACCTTTACCAGCGCGACGTCGAGAACATCGTCAACGCCATCCTGGGCGAGGTCATCGCCGCCATGGCGCGCGGCGACCGCGTCGAGTTGCGCGGCTTCGGCGCGTTTTCGGTGAAGCAGCGCCCGGCGCGAACCGGCCGCAATCCGCGCACCGGGGCCCATGTCTCGGTCGATCGCAAGTGCGTGCCGTTCTTCAAGACCGGCAAGGAAATGCGCGAGCGGCTCAATCGCTCGGGCGAAGGCTGACCCGCGCGTCGCGGGCGACCGGAGGTTAAGAGACATTGCTGCGCAAGATCGTCGCGGCGCTTATCCTGGTGCCGCTCGCCGCCCTCATCGTCGCCTTTGCGGTGGCCAACCGCCAGAACGTGACGGTGTCGCTCGACCCGTTCAATTCGAACGAGCCGGCCGCATCGGTGGCGCTGCCGCTGTTCGTGCTGGTCATCGTGCTGCTGATCGCTGGCGTCGTCATCGGCGGGATCGCCGCATGGCTGCGGCAGAGCAAATGGCGGCGCACGGCGCGCCGGCTCGATCGCGAGCTGGACGAGCTGCGCGTCGAATTCGACGGCCTCAAGCGCACGGGGGAAGCGCCGAATTTTCCCGAGGCCGATCCGCCGCCGCGCCTCAAGCTGCGGCCGCCGGTGCGCTGAGACCTGCTCGGCGGGTGCAAGAGCGGGCGCAAGACCGGGTGCAAGACAAAGCCGGCGCGGCGATGTAGAAGTGCCCCCGTCCAGGACGGGAAATCCAAGGCCGGCCCAGCCGATGTCGCTCATCGTCAAAATATGCGGCCTTGCCGCTCCGGAGGCCCTCGACGCCGCCCTCGATGCCGGCGCCGACATGGTCGGCTTCGTGTTTTTTCCGCCTTCGCCGCGCAACGTGTCGTTTGCTGCGGCGCGCGCGCTGGGCGGGCGCGTCAAGGACCGGGCAACGAAGGTGGCGCTGACCGTCGATGCCGACGACGCGGTCTTCGATGCCTTGGTTGAGGCGCTGCGGCCGGACATGCTGCAGCTTCACGGCAACGAACCGCCGGCGCGTGTTGCTGCGCTCAAGAGGCGCTTCGGTCTTCCGCTGATGAAGGCGCTCGCGGTCGAGTCGAAAGCCGACCTTGCCGCCGTCGGGGCCTATGCCGCCGTTGCCGACTGGCTCCTGTTCGACGCTCGCGCGCCACGCGAGGCAACGCGACCCGGCGGTCTCGGGCGGCCGTTCGACTGGACGCTGCTGCGCGGGCTGACGCCGGGCCTGCCCTTCATGCTCTCCGGCGGCTTGAACGCCGACAATGTCGCGCACGCCTTGTCGGTGACGCACGCTCCCGCGGTCGACGTCTCTTCGGGCGTCGAGCGCGCGCCGGGCGAGAAAGATCCTGATAAAATCCGCGCCTTCGTGCGTGCGGCGCGCGAGGCGGCGGAGGCTCTCGTAACATGAGCGTCCAGCAGCTCAACTCCTTCCGCACCGGGCCGGACGAGCGCGGCCATTTCGGCATCTATGGCGGCCGGTTCGTCGCCGAGACGCTGATGCCGCTCATTCTCGAGTTGGAGCAGGCCTATGCGCAGGCCAAGGCCGATCCCGCCTTCCAGAAAGAAATGGAAGGTTATCTCACGCACTATGTTGGCCGGCCGTCGCCGCTCTATTTCGCCGAGCGGCTCACCGGATATTGCCGACAGAAGGCCTCCGGCGGCGGCGCCAAAATCTATCTCAAGCGCGAGGAGCTCAATCACACCGGCGCCCACAAGGTCAACAACGTGCTCGGCCAGATCCTGGTCGCGCGGCGCATGGGCAAGAAGCGCATCATCGCCGAGACCGGCGCCGGCATGCACGGCGTCGCCACCGCGACGCTGTGCGCGCGGTTCGGGCTCGAATGCATCGTCTACATGGGCGCCGTCGATGTCGAGCGGCAGAAGCCGAACGTGTTCCGCATGAACATGCTCGGCGCCAAGGTGGTGCCCGTGGTGTCCGGCTCGAAGACGCTCAAGGACGCCATGAACGAGGCGCTGCGCGACTGGGTGACCAATGTCGAGTCGACGTTCTATTGCATCGGCACCATCGCGGGCCCGCATCCCTATCCGATGATGGTGCGCGATTTCCAGTCGATCATCGGCCGCGAGACGCGCGAGCAGATGCAGGAGGCCGAAGGCCGGCTTCCGGATTCGCTCATCGCCTGCATCGGCGGCGGCTCGAACGCGATGGGCCTGTTCCATCCGTTCCTCGACGACAAGGAGATCGAGATTTTCGGCGTCGAGGCGGCCGGTCACGGCCTCGACACCGGCATGCATGCCGCCTCGATCGCCGGCGGACGGCCAGGCGTGCTGCATGGCAACCGCACCTATCTGCTCATGAACGAGGATGGGCAGATCAACGAGGCGCATTCCATCTCGGCCGGCCTCGACTATCCGGGCATCGGGCCGGAGCACGCCTGGCTCGCCGATGTGGGCCGCATCACCTTCCTGTCGGCGACCGATGACGAGGCGTTGGGCGCCTTCCAGCTTCTCTCCAAGCTCGAAGGCATCATCCCGGCGCTCGAGCCGGCCCACGCCATCGCCAGGGTGCTCGAGCTCGCTCCGGCGCGGCCGCAGGATCACCTCATGGTGGTCAATCTGTCCGGCCGCGGCGACAAGGATCTGGATTCGGTCGCCCGGCATCTCGAAGGCAAGGCGCGATGACCGGCCGCATCGACCGCCGCTTCGCCGCGCTCAAGAAAGACGGCCGCGCGGCGCTGGTCACCTTCACCATGGCGGGCGATCCGGACTACGAGTCCTGCCTCGCGATCCTCAAGGCGTTGCCGAAGGCCGGCGCCGACGTGGTCGAGCTCGGCATGCCGTTCACCGATCCGATGGCCGACGGGCCGGCGATCCAGGCGGCCGGCGCTCGCGCCCTCAAAGCCGGGCAGGACATGAAGAAGACGCTTGCCCTGGTGCGCGAATTCCGCGCCGGGGATGACGCGACGCCGATCGTGCTGATGGGCTATTACAATCCGATCTACATCTACGGCGTCGAGCGCTTTTTGGCCGACGCCAAGGGCGCAGGCGTCGACGGCCTCATCGTGGTCGATCTGCCGCCCGAGGAGGATGCCGAACTGTGCCTGCCGGCGATGACGGCCGGCCTCAACTTCATCCGCCTTGCCACGCCGACGACGGACGACAAGCGGCTCCCTGCCGTGCTCGCGAATACGTCGGGCTTTGTCTATTACGTCTCGATCACCGGCATCACTGGCGCCGCCGCGCCGGACCCCGGCAAGGTCGGCGCCGCCGTCGCGCGCATCAAGCGCCACACCGCGCTTCCGGTCTGCGTCGGCTTTGGCGTGCGCACGGCCGAGCACGCGCGTGCGATCGCGGCGGGCGCCGACGGCGTCGTGGTCGGTTCGGCTCTGGTCGATGCGGTCCGCAAGAGTCTTAGCCCCGACGGCAAGTCGACACCGGCAACGGCGGCTGCGGTGGCCGAGTTGGTGAGCGATCTTGCGGGCGGCGTGCGCGGCACATCGAGCGTTGCGGCCGGCGCGGCGGACCGGGCGGCTTCCTAACACCCGGCGCGGCCGTTGAATTAGGCGGCGCGCCGCCACACATATGCAAACTGAACTGGAGGGGACGTCTCGATGGCCCGCGATCTGGCCCGCGATTGGATGTGGTCCGAAGCCTGCGAGGTGCTGGCGCGCGCCGAGCGGCTGCACCGCGACTTTTTCCGGCCCGCCGGAACACAAGCGCGGCAGCCGGCCTGGGAGCCGCCGGTCGATATTCTCGAGACCGAGTACGAGGTTCTGGTGCTGGTGGCGCTGCCCGGGGTCGATGCCGACAGCGCGCAGGCCGTGATCGAGGAAGGCGATCTTGTGATCGCCGCCACGCGAGCGCTGCCGGCCGAATTGCGCACTGCAATCATTCATCGGCTCGAGCTTCCCCAGGGGCGCTTCTACCGGCGGCTTCGGTTGCCGGCCGGGCGCTATACCGGCGTACGCCGCACCGCCGCCGCCGGGTGTTTGGTGATTACGTTGCAGAAAGCAGGGATAAACCGTGGCTGACTTGGAAATGCTGTCATCGAGCGGCCCGACCCAAAGCGGGGTCACGCTGCCGCCATTGCCGGCCGACGCGCTCATCATCGTGCCGGTGCGCAACACCGTGCTGTTTCCCGGCCTGGTGCTTCCGGTCACTCTTGGCCGCACCAAGTCGATCGCGGCGGCGCAGCAGGCGGTGCGCGACCAGCGCCAAGTCGGCATCCTTCTGCAACGGACCGCCGATGTCGACGATCCGACGCCGCTCGACATGCACCGCATGGGCACGGTGGCCAACATCGTGCGCTACCTCACTGCGCCGGACGGCACCAACCACCTGGTCTGCCAGGGCGAGCAGCGCTTCCAGATCGGCGAATATCTCAGCGGCTGGCCGTTCCTGGTCGCGCGCGTGGTGCGGATCGCCGAGCCCGCCGTGCGCAGCGCCGAGATCGAGGCGCGATTCGTCGACCTCAAGTCGAAGGCCGTCGAGGCGATCGAACTGCTGCCGCAGGTGCCGGCTGACCTTCTCGCCGCGGTGCAGTCGATCGACGCGCCGCCGACGCTGGCCGATCTGGCGATCGCCTACATGGACGTGAAGCCGGAGGAGAAGCAGGAGATCCTGGAGACCGTCGACATCGCCGCGCGCATGGACAAGGTCTCCCGCCTGCTCGCCCACCGCATCGAGGTGCTGCGTCTCTCGCAGGAGATCGGCCGGCAGACCAAGGCGACGCTCGACGAGCGCCAGCGCGAGGTGCTGCTGCGCGAGCAGATGGCTTCGATCCAGCGCCAGCTCGGCGAAGGCGAGGAGGGCAAGGCCGCCGAGATGGCCGAGCTCGACAAGGCCATCAGCAA
>Ga0182024_10006775_pt1 | contig 24985 bp, 19 predicted proteins | sample P32metaG_FD_120480 | JGI IMG/M metagenome (GOLD analysis project Ga0182024, IMG submission 120480) | Permafrost microbial communities from Stordalen Mire, Sweden - P3-2 metaG (Illumina Assembly) | ecosystem: Environmental > Terrestrial > Soil > Wetlands > Permafrost | place: Sweden: Stordalen...
AAGGATTTGGCCGCGCGCATCGATGGCGGCGCGCACTTTGTGGTGCTGCTCGCGCGAATGATTGGCGGCGATCAGATGCTCGCGGCGGTCCTCAATCCATTTGATGGCTTTGCGGAATTTCAGCGCGGCGGCGCAGACCAGCACGTCCTCCGGATAAATCTCGCCGCGGATGCCGAAGCCGCCGCCGACATGGCCCTCGTAGAGCTGGACGGATTCCCGTTTACGGCCAAGCATTTGCGCCAGCGCGTCTCTGTTCCAGTGCGGCACTTTGGCGGCGCCGTGCAGTTCCAGAATGTCGCGCGCCTCGTCGTAGCGCGCGATGGCGCCGCGCGTCTCCAGCGGCACGCCGGAATGGCGGCCGATCGATAATTCAAGCGCAACAACGGCGTGCGCGGCGCGGAAGGCGGCGTCGACGTCGCCATACGTTTTTTGCAGAACGGACGCCTCGGCGCTCAGTTTAGCGCCGTCATGCTCATAGACGCCCGGTTGCTCGGTGGCGAGCAACGTTGTTCGGCGTTGTTCGACAACAACCTCGACCAGGTCGGCGGCGTCTTCCGCCAGATATGCGTTTTCCGCAAAGACCACCGCGACCGGCTCGCCGACATAGCGGACGGTGTCCTTCGCCAGCACCGGCTGGCGGTAGGGCTCCAGCGACTTGAGGCCGGTGAGCCGGAACGGGATTGGCGGAAGCTGCGTCACGTCGGCTGAAGTCCACACCGCGTGTACGCCGGGCAAAGCGAGCGCCGCCGTGGCGTCGATCGATTTGATTTTGCCGTGCGCGACGCTCGAGCGCACCACGCGCATGGTCCATTGCCCGGGAAACGAAATGTCGGCGGCGAAACGGCCTTGGCCGGTGAGGAGAGGGCGGTCTTCTAACCGCGGAACGGAACGGCCGACGAATTTGGCCGGGGCCGTCATTTCCCACGCATCTCTTTTGCAGCGGCCCGCACGGCCTTTATGATGTTCTGGTAGCCGGTGCACCGGCACAGGTTCGACGACAGAACGTCGAGCAGATCGTCGTCGGAAATATCCGGCTCGCGTTCCAGCACGCCGACGGCCAGCATCAGGAAACCCGGCGTGCAGAAGCCGCATTGCAGGCCGTGGTTGTCCATGAAGGCTTGCTGCATTGGATGCAGCGTGTCGCCGTTCGCCAATCCCTCCACGGTGCGGATTTTCTTGCCGTCGGCTTGCACGGCGAACATCAGGCACGAGCGCACCGGCTCGCCGTCCACGATCACGGTGCAGGCGCCGCAGATGCCGTGCTCGCAGCCGATATGGGTGCCGGTCTGGCCGCAATCCTCGCGGATGGCATCCGCCAATGTCCGCCGCGGCTCGACCGCGATGGCATGGTCATGGCTGTTGATGCTGAGCGTGATGGTGCTCTTATCGCTCATGCGGCTTTCCCTGCTGCGCGTAACGCCGCGCGGATGCGCTGCGGCGTCGCCGGTATCTCGTCGATCGCGACGCCGAACGGCGTCAGCGCGTCGTTGATCGCGTTGATCACCGCCGCCGGCGCGCCGATGGTGCCGCCTTCGCCCAGGCCCTTGGCCTTGGTGATCGACTGCGTGCTCGGCGTTTCCATGTGGTGCAGCTCGACCGGCGGCATCTCGCGCGCCGTCGGCGGCATGTAGTCGGCGAGATTGGCGGTGAGAATGCCGCCGCTCTCGTCGTAGATGATTTCCTCCAACAGCGCGTTGCCGATGCCCTGCGCGATGCCGCCATGCACCTGGCCCTCGGCGATCATCGGATTGATGATGCGGCCGGCATCTTCGGCGACCAGATATTTTTCGATCCTCACGCGGCCTGTTTCGACATCGACGTCGACGACAGCGACATGGCAGGCATTGGAAAAAGTGCCGGGCGGATCGTAAGTGCCGGTCTCGGTCAGCCCGGGTTCGATCTCGCCGTTGAAGCGGTGCGTCTGCGTGTAGGCCTCGCGCGCCAATTTCGCGATTGATACCGAGCGGTCGGTTCCGGCGACGCGTGCCGCGCCGTCTTCCAGCACGATGTCGCCGGGCGCGGCTTCCAGCATGGTGCTGGCGATCTTGATCAGCTTGGCGCGCACCTTGCGCGCCGCGATCAGCGTGGCGCCGCCGGAAATCACCAAAGACCTGCTGGCAAAAGTGCCCCAGCCATAAGGCGCGCGATCGGTATCGCCGTGGATGACCTTGATCAGGTCGGGCGTGACGCCAAGCTCATCGGCGATGATCTGCGCCAGCGTTGTGCGCAGGCCTTGGCCGTGCGGTGAGGAGCCGATGCGCGCCTCGACGAAGCCGGAAGGGTCGACGGTGAGGATCACGGTTTCCCAGCCGGGCGTGATCGCCATGCCGCGCGCGGCGAAGGCCGGGCTGCCATAGCCGGTGCGCTCGGAGAAGGTGGCAAAGCCGATGCCAAGATGGCGGCCTTGGGCGCGCGCCTGTTTCTGCCGCATGCGGAACGCCGGCACGTCGATGGCTTCGACCGCCATTTCCAGCGTCTCTTTATAGCTTGCCTCGTCGTAAACCAGGCCTGTGGCGGAGGTGTAGGGGAATGTGTCGATCAAGTTGCGGCGGCGGATATCGACCGGGTCGATGGCGAAAGCGGCCGCCGCCTTGTCCATCAGCCGTTCCAGGGTGAGCGTGATGATGGGGCGCGACACGCCGCGATAGGCGGCCATGGTGCAGGTGTTGGTGAGCACGCCGCGCGCCAGGCATTGATACTGCTGCACGTCGTAGGGGCCCGGCATTTCCGCCATCGCCATCAGCGGCTCGACGCCGCTGGTAGTTGGAAAGCAGGAATAGGCGCCGACATTGGAAACGATGTCAGACTTAAGCGCGATCAGTTTTGCCTGCCGGTCAAAGGCGCCTTCGAGCGCGATGTATTGATCGCGGCTGTGAAAAGAGGCGATCAGGTTCTCGCGCCGGTCCTCGGTCCAGGCCACCGAACTTTTGAGCTTGCGCGCCAGCCAGACGACCACGACGTATTCGGCGCAGAGCGACATTTTCTGGCCGAAGCCGCCGCCGACGTCGGGCGCGATCACGCGCAAATCGCTCTCCGGAATGCCGAGCACGTCGGCGATGGCGGTACGCATGAGATGCGGCATCTGCGTGGTGCAGGTGAGGGTGATGCGGCCGCTGGCGGCGTCATAGACGGCGTGTGCCGCGCGCGCCTCCATCGGCGTCGCGTTCTGCCGGTGCGAGCGCACGTCCACCGCGACGATCTTGTGCGCGCCATTCCAGACCTCGTCGAAGCCCGCGGTCTTCACCTTGCCTTCGAGGATGACATTGCCGGGCGCCTCGGCGTGGATTTGCGGCGCGCCCTCGCGGAGCGCATCGCGCGCATCGACCACCGGCGTGGCGTCGCCGAACTCGACCTCGATCAGGTCGACAATGTCTTCGGCATCTTCCTCGCTGGCGGCGACCACGGCGGCGATGGCCTCGCCGACAAACCGCACGACGCCGTCGGCCAATACCGGCTGGCAGACCGGCTTGTAATTGAACTTGTGCAGCATCGGCAAAATAGGCTTGACGCCCTTGAGGTCGGCGGCAGTGACGACATGCGCGCCTTTCGGCGCGGCGATCTTGCCGATTGCGCCGGCGGCAACCGGGCTGCGCAGGAAGCGCACCCAATGCGTTGCCGGCAGGTCGGCGGTGAAGTGGCCTTGCCCGGCGACCAGCGCCGGATCCTCCAGCCGGCGGATGGCGCGGCCGACCCACTTCAGACCCGTGCCTTTGGTGCGGGCGGTCATAAGCAACCCCGCTCGTCCCCGCGAACGCGGGGACCCAGGACTGCAAATCGCTGAGCCCTTATTCGTGACTCTGGATTCCCGCTTACGCGGGAATGAGCGGAATTTGAATCCGCGCTCATGCGCTATGCTCCAGCGCACGGCGCACCACCGCGCGCACAAGGTCTCGCCGGTAGTCGGCATCGGTCTGATGATCTTCCAACGGATCGATGGCGGTGGCAGCGGTCTCGGCGGCGGAGCGGAAAGCGGCATCGCTTGGGGTTTGGCCGTTCAGCGCGCCTTCGGCCTGCGCGATACGGCGCGGACAAGCCTCGGCGCCGCCGACGCCGACGCGTGCGCCGACGATTTTTTTGTTTTGCAGGCGATAGGTTACGAGCGCGGCGGAAAGCGCGAAATCGCCGGCGCGGCGGTTGAACTCGTTGAAGCCGAATTTGGCGTCGCGCGCCAACAGCGGCAGCTTTACTTCGGCCAGCAGCTCATCCTCCGCCAGCGCGGTCGCCATGATGCCGGCAAAGAAATCCTTGGCCGCGATCGACCGTTCGCCGCGCGTGCTCTTCGCTACCATCGTGGCATCGAGCGTGGCGGCGGTGAGGCACCATTCCGAGGCCGGATCGGCGTGCGCCAGGCTGCCGCAGAATGTGCCGCGCACGCGGATCGGGTAATGCGCGATGTGGCGCGCAACGTAAGCGAGGAGCTTGCCGAGCGGATTGTCGACGACCGGCTTGTGAAACGCGGCGTGCCGCACGCAGGCGCCGATGGACAGAACCTTTCCGTCGATCGCGATCTTGTCGAGCCCTTCGACCCCGTTGATGTCGACGAGATGCGCCGGCTTGGCGAGGCGGAACGCCATGATCGGCACCAGGCTTTGGCCGCCCGCCAGCACGCGGCCGTCCTGCGTTGCGACTTCGCCCAAAATTTTCAGCGCTTCGTCGAGCGTGCGCGGCGCGTGGCGGATGAACGGCGCTGGCTTCATGCGGCGGAGGGCCCGGCGTTGCAAGGCTAAATATTTGTACGCAAACGATAAGCCCGGCGTCCGGATTGTCAAACCAACGCCGCGCGATCTAGCGGCCTGAACCTTTTCCGGCGGCGGCCGACCAATGGCTATCGCAACCTACTTACCCAGGAGAGAGCCATGTCCCACAAGATCATCCTCAGTCTCGCCGCCGTCGCCACGCTTGCCGGCGCGGCCCTCGTCTCGAATAACGCCGATGCCATGGTGATGCACGGCAGCCGTACTGGCCACTTGGTGCTTCATCCGGTCGGCCATCCCGGCCACGAAATCGGCCGCTGGCGTTTCCGCGAGCACCGCCACTTCGTCCGCTGGCACCACCACATCTGGGTGCGCCCGGTCGGCTACGCGGTTCGCACCATCGAGACCGGCTCGGTGCAGCCCGCCCCCTGCACCTGCCTGACCAAGAACTACACGCCGGAAGGCATCGTGGTGTTCCAGGATCTGTGCACCAAGGAAATGGCGAGCGCGCCGGTCGACGGCTCATCCGATCAAGCGCAAGCCGCGCAGCGCCCGGCGGACTATGCCGGCCAGACCTACGAGGACTACCTCAAGGCCCACCCGGAAGCGAAGCAGCCCGAGATCAAGAAGAACTGATCCGTCCGCACCGACCGAGGCCGCCCCGCGAAAGCGCGGGCGGCCTTTTCGTGTTCAAGTACCCACTTTCAGCTCCGACACCAACGCGCGCAACGCGGCGACGGTGGACAGCGGCACGATGCGGCCGGTGCGCGGGTTCTGCGACGGAATGCCTTCGATGGTCATGGAAAAGCGCGCGACGTCGGCGTCGACTTCGATGCGGTGGGTATTACGCGTGATCGTGGGGTCGGCCCAGATTTCAAGGCGCGTGCGGTCGGGGCCGATGCCGGCGAGGCTGAGCGCGGCCGCCACGTTGACGTTGGCGGGAAAGCCGCGCGCGCCCTCGCGCGCCGAGCCGTCGAACACCTTCAGCGGCGCTTTCAGGCCGGCGACCGAGATGTTGTGCTCCAGCAGGTAGGGCGCGCCTTCCAGGCCGCCGGGCGGCTTGCGCGTGATCATCGTGACCGAGCGGATGTCGCCTTCGGCGGCGGCGCGCACGGCATCGAGGCCGATGAGCGCGCCGGTCGGCGGCAAAATGCGCGCGCCTTTCTGCCTGGCGCGTTCGACCAGATCCCAGTTCTCCAATAACTGCGCGACCGATAGTGGCATGAAGATGCGGCCTCTGTCGATGGCCGCGATCGCGACTTCGCGGAACAGCGCTGGCGGCAGGCATTCCACCACCACGTCGCAGTCGTCGGCGAGCGCGGCGGGGGTGCGCAGGGCGATCATGTCGCCGATCTGCGGCAGCGCGCGGCGCGCCTTGTCGGCGTCGCGCACGGCGACCGCGGCGAGCGTCAGGCCCGGCACGGCGCCGTCGATCAGGCGTTTTGCCACCTCCAGCCCGACCGCGCCGAGGCCGGCCAGTCCGACGCGCAAGGGTGATTTGTCCGGCATGCGATGCTCCTTAACGCCATTCGTCCAGGCGCCAGCCGTCGGCGGTGAAACGATAGCGCAATCCGGCGGCGTCCATGCGTGCGCTCGGGGCGGCGCTGATGCCCCAATAATCGAGCCGGCCGGGCGGCCACGTCCATTGCTCCGGCGTCTTGGCGCGATGCGTGGCGTCGATCTGCTGCATCTCGGCGGTGAGTTCCACCGGCATGTCCTGGGGTCCTAGAAAATAGCAGAACACGTTGTTGCCGGGGCCGTGGCGGCCGGGGCCCCATTCGCGGGCGCGGCCGTCGTCGCGCATGCGGCCGGCGCCGCGCATCACCGATTCGAGATCGGGCATTTCGAACGCGATGTGGTTGAGCGTTTCGCCGCCGGTGAAGCCGAGCACCACGCTGTGATGGTCGGCATTGCAGGACAGGAAACGCAGCCGCCGCGTGGTGTCGGTGAGCCTGAAGCCGAGCGCGTCGCGATAGCAGGCGAAGGTGGCCTCGCTATCGCCGGCATTGACGTTGATGTGGGACAGCTTGCGCGGCCGGTCGGGTCTGTCGGCGGCGTCGGCATGGTCCTTGACGCCGCAGACGATCGCGATGTTGCGGCCCTCCGGATCCTTGAAGCCGAAACCGTAGTCGCCGTGCGGCTGGCGCAGCCTGCCGGGCGGGTCGATTGTTTTGAGGCCGTGCGCGAGAACTTGGGCATGCAGCGCGTCGACCGTGTCCTCATCGGCGGCGTCGAACACCATGCGCAGCAGCGCCGGCTCGGCCATGTGGCGGAGCGTGAGGATGTGGTGGAAGGCGGAGGTCGCCCGCAGATAATGCACGCCGCCGCTCTCGCCGGCCGGGGTCAGGTTCCACACCTCGGTAAAAAAGCGCAACGCGTTGTCGAGATCGGAAAATCCGAGATCGATACTGCGGAGCGCGCGGACTTGAGCCCTGCTCATGGGCGGCCGGAGAAATTTGGTTTGCGCTTTGCCATGAAGCCGCGCACGCCTTCGGCGTAATCCGGCATCTCGCGGGCCGCGCTTTGCAGGTCGCGCTCCAGATCGAGCTGAGTGTCGAGCGTGTTGCCGGCCGAGGCATTGAGCGCGCGCTTGATCAGCGCCAGCCCCTGCGTCGGCGCCGCGGCGAAGTGTTCACACATCTTCTGCGCCTCGGCGGCGAGCAAAGCGTCATCCACGCATTTCCAGATCAGGCCCCAGCTTTCGGCTTTTTCCGCCGGCAACGGCTCGGCCAGCAGCGCCAGCCCGCGGGCGCGGGCGTCGCCGACGAGACGCGGCAAAAACCAGGTGCCGCCGGAATCCGGGATCAGCCCGATGCGCGCGAAGGACTGCACGAAGCTCGCCGAGCGCGCGGCAATCACGATATCGCAGGCGAGCGCGATGTTGCAGCCGGCCCCGGCGGCGACGCCATTGACCGCGGCGATGACGGGAAAGGGCAGGGCGCGCAGCTTGCGCACCAGCGGATTGTAATATCGCTCCAGCGACGTGCTCGGCGGAAGTTTTTCGCCCGGTTTCCCCAGCCGGTCGTTGAGGTCTTGTCCGGCACAGAAGCCGCGGCCGCTGCCGGTGATCATGAGCGCGCGGCAGCTCTGGTCGGCTTCGATCTCCTCGATCGCCTTGCGTAATTCAAGGTGCATCGCGTCGTTGAACGCGTTGAGCCGGCCCGGCCGGTTGAGGGTGACGATGCAATAGCCGGCGCGCCGTTCGATGAGGATGGCCTGATCGGTCATGATTTCAAAAACTTATCCATCACGCCGACTTCTCTCTTCTCGTCCTCGACATCCGCGGCGATGCGCTCGTAGAGCCGCGCCGAGGCGTCCAGCATGGCGTGCTCGGGGTAGTCCTTGCCGACGAAGTCGGAAATCTCCTCCATCTCGGCCACCCAACGATAGGCTTTCGAATACATGGCCGGCGTCTGCCGCGTCAGAAAGCCGAGCAGCGCCGGCTGGCTTTCGGCGAGTTCGGCCTTGAGCGCCTCGGCCGAGCCGCCGCGGGTGGCGGCCAGCATCATGGCAGCGCCGAGCGCGGTGAAGCCTTTGGTGATGCCGGCGTAAGACATCTTCAGCGCCGAGGCGGCGGTGAGGGGGCCGGCCAGCACGCGCACGATCAGCCCGAAGTCGTTGAGCCTGGCGAAATCCGCGGCTGCCGGCCCGGCGGCATAGAATTTGGTGTTGGTGGTGCCGGGCTTGGGCGGCGGGCCGATAATGCCGGCGCCGACGAAGGGGCAGCCGGTCACGGCGATCACCGCGGCGATGCGTTCAACCGTTTGCGGGCTCAACGCGTTGCAGTCGACATAGACCGGCTTCTTGTTGGCGGCGCCGAGCACGCCGGCCAAGCGCTGCGCCAAGGCGAGCGCGTCGCCCGGCGGCACGATCGAGAGCAGGAAATCGCTCTCCGTCAATTGCGCGTCGGCCACCGCGGTCATGCCGGCCGCTTTTGCGCGGGCCGTGCTCGCTTCGCTGCGGCCGGCAAGCGAGGTGAGCACGTTTACCTTGTTCTCGGTCAGGCGGCCGCCTACCGCGGCGCCCATATTGCCCGGCGCGATGATGGCGACGGTTAATGTCATGATAAGTCTCCCGCGGTCCGATTGCGTGGCCGCCACCAGATACCACCTTGTGCCGTAGCCGACATAAAAAAACCGTGGTAATCTGCCAGCTTGTTGCTTCCACGAAATAACGACGTACGTGAGTGCGACGGCCCTGCGGCCGGTCGACCTGCGCTCCGTTTATAGTCACAAAGGGCAATAGCTTGGACAAGGGACACGATCCCGCCGGTGCGGGACGAACAATCGATGCGCGCGCCTGGACCCAGATTCTCGTGCGCTATCGCGACCCGAGCAGCGTGCGCAGCCTGGTCGAGCTCGGCATCACTTTCGGACCCCTCGTGCTGCTCTGGGCGCTGATGTGGGCGTCTTATTACCTGGGCTTTTGGTGGCTCACTTTGCCGCTCTCGGTTCCGGCCGCGGGATTTCTGGTGCGGCTTTTCATGATTCAGCACGATTGCGGACATGGCGCATTCTTCCGCCATCGCCTCGCCAACGATTGGATCGGCCGCGCGCTGGGCGTGCTCACTTTGACGCCCTACGACTTCTGGCGGCGTACACATGCGATTCATCATGCGACCTCGGGCAATCTGGAGCGCCGCGGCATCGGCGATGTCGATACCCTGACGGTACGCGAATATCTGGCGCTGTCGCGCTGGCGTCGCCTGATGTACCGGTTCTATCGCCACCCGGCGGTGATGTTCGGTCTGGGGCCGGCCTATCTTTTCGTCCTGCGGCATCGGCTTCCGTTCGGTTTGATGCGCAGCGGCTGGCAGCCTTGGGTCAGCACGATGGGCACGAACCTCGCTATCGCGATCATCGCTGCGGCGCTGATCTGGCTGATCGGCGTCGGACCGTTCCTGCTCGTGCACGGGCCGATCATGCTGCTGGCGGCCGCGATGGGCGTGTGGTTGTTCTACGTTCAGCATCAGTTCGAGCGCACCGTCTGGGACCACAACGAAACCTGGAATCTGCACGAAGCCGCGCTGCACGGCAGCTCCTATTATGTTCTGCCCGGAATCTTGCGCTGGTTCACCGCCAATATCGGTGTGCACCATGTGCATCATCTGTGCAGTCGGATTCCTTATTACCGGTTGCCACGGGTGCTGCGCGAACACCCCGAGCTCGGCGACATCGGCCGGCTGACGCTGTGGCAAAGCATCCAATGCGTGCGCCTGGTGCTGTGGGACGAGAGCCGCGAGAAACTGATCTCCTTCCGCGAGATGCGCAAAAGCCTCATAGCCGGACAGCCGGCGTGACGCATTCGGGCGGGTCGCCCTGCCGCCGGCATTGACGATCTGTCCGGTGATAAGGCGGTCGATCACGATCCCGCCGTGGGTCGTTTGCGTGCCCACCGTCAAGCTCTTGCCTCTTATCAAGTTGTGGCGATGCGTGGCCAACAAACTCGAAATGCCGGTCTAAATTCAGGTCGTCGTGGCGGGCTCGTTCCGGCCACGGCAGCGAAGGCTCGGCTTGGAAATATAATTCGTGGTTCTGCGGCCGCTGCGTGGATGGACCTATTGGCTCGGATGCCGGTACACTAGAGTGTCTTATGGGAAAGGGCCGAAAAGGCTCCTGAGAGGAAACAACGATGCGTAAAACTCTGTTGGCAGCGGGCACCGCTCTGCTGCTCGCCGCCGGGCCCGCCATGGCCCAGCAAAAATCGATCAAGATCGGATTCGTTTCGACCTTCAGTGGTCCGGTGGCCGTGATCGGCAACGACATGCGCAATTCGTTCGAGCTCGCGCTCGATCATATGGGGCGCAAGATCGCCGGCATGCCGGTCGAGGTGATCTACGAAGACGACGGCTTCAAGCCGGAGGTCGGCAAGCAGAAAACCCAGAAGCTGATCGAGTCCGACAAGGTCGACTTCATCTCCGGCTACATCTGGTCGAACGTGCTGCTGGCGTCGATCAAGCCCGTTGTCGATTCCAAGACTTTCATGGTCATCGCCAATGCCGGCGCCTCGCAGGTCGCCGGCGAACTGTGCTCGCCCTATGTGTTCTCGACCTCATGGCAGAACGACCAGACGCCGGAGGCGATGGGCCTGTACATGAACCAGAAGGGCGTGAAGTCGGTGTTCCTGATCGGCCCGAACTATGCCGCCGGCAGGGACATGCTGGCCGGCGTCTCCCATACCTTCAAAGGCAAGGTCGTCGGGCAGGAGCTCACCACCTGGCCGGCGCAGCTCGACTTCTCGGCCGAACTCGCCAAGGCGAAGGCCGCCAATCCGGACGCGATCTTCGTGTTCTATCCGGGCAAGGCGGGCGTGCAGTTCCTGGCGCAGTACGCGCAGGCCGGCCTGAAGGGCAAGATCCCGCTCTATACCGCGTTCACCATCGACGAAACGTCGCTGCCCTTGCAGAAAGACCTCGCGCTCGGCGTGCCCGGCGCGCAGGAATGGGTGAACGATCTGCCCAACGACGCCAACAAGAAGTTCGTGGCCGACTACATGAAGAAATATCCTGGTCACCGGCCGTCGTTCTACGGTGCGCAGTCCTACGATGCCGCCAACCTGATCGCGTCGGCGGTCACCGCGACCAAGGGCAATCTCACCGACAAGGAAGCGCTGCGCAAAGCCTTCGAGAAGGCCGACTTCAAATCGGTGCGCGGCAACTTCAAGTTCGGCAACAACCACATTCCGATCCAGAACTTCTATCTGCAGGACGTGGTGAAGGACGCCAAGGGTGACTACGTGCTCAAGACCGTCGCCACCATCGTCAAGGACTACCAGGACGCCTCGCACAGCAAGTGCCCGATGAAGTGATCCAGGGGCGAGACACGGCGGCGGCGCACCCGCGCTGCCGCCGTTCGTTCGCAGGAAGCCTGCTCATGTCCATGATCGGCGCGTCATGACGCTATTCATCGAGCAATGCCTGAACGGCCTGCAATTTGGCCTGCTGCTGTTTCTGCTGGCGGCGGGACTGACGCTGGTGTTCGGCATCATGGACCTGGTCAATCTGGCGCACGGCTCGCTCTACATGATCGGCGCCTATTTCGCCGCCACCTTCGCGGCCTGGACCGACAGCTTCGTGCTTGGTGCGGTGCTCGCCCTCCTTGCCACGCTCGTGGTTGGCATGGCGGTGGAGATGATCGCCATGCGCAGGCTGTACGGCCGCGATCATCTCGATCATGTGCTCGGCACATTCGGCCTGATCCTGTTTTTCGACGAAGCGGTGCGGTTGATCTGGGGGCCGGAGGGCCTCAGTCTGCCGTTGCCGTCCTGGCTCAACACCGCGGTGACGATCCTGCCGGGCATGCAGTATTCCGCCTACCGGCTGTCGATCATCGTGGTCTCGCTGGCGGTCGCCGTCTTCCTCTACGTGTTGGTGATGCGCACCCGTATCGGCATGCTGATCCGCGCCGGCGCCAGCAACCGCGAGATGGTCGGCGCGCTCGGCGTCAACATCAAGCTGCTTTATACGCTGGTGTTTGGGCTCGGCGCTGCGCTCGCCGGGCTGGCCGGCCTGATGCAGGCGCCGATCCTCACCGTGCAGATCGGCATGGGCGAGAACATCCTGATCGTCGCCTTCGTCATTACCGTGATCGGCGGCATCGGCTCGGTGCGCGGCGCGTTCATCGCGGCGCTGTTGGTCGGCTTTGTCGACACGCTCGGCCGCTCATATCTGCCCGATCTGCTGCGGCTGGTGCTCAGCCCGAATGCGGCATCGACCGCGGCGCCGGCGCTCGCCTCCATGCTGATCTATCTGCTGATGGCCATCGTGCTGGTGGTGCGTCCCGAAGGATTGTTCCCGGCGAGCGCAAAATGAGCACGACGCCCCGAAATATCCTGGTCGTGGCGCTGCTGGCCGCGCTGGTGCTGTTGCCGGTCTATGCCGGTCTCACCGGCGACCGCTTCATGCTGACGCTGTTCACCCGCATCGTGATCCTGGCGCTCGCCGCTGTCAGTCTCAATCTCATCCTCGGCTATGGCGGCATGATGAGCTTCGGTCACGCCGCCTATCTCGGCATCGGCGGCTACGCCGTCGGCATGCTGGCGCATGAGGGAATCTACACCGGCTTCGTGCAATGGCCGGTAGCGCTTGCCGCTTCCGCGCTGTTCGCGCTGGTCATCGGCGCGCTGTCGTTACGCACGCGCGGCGTCTATTTCATCATGATCACCTTGGCCTTCGCGCAAATGGCCTATTACGGCATCGCCGGGCTCGCGCGCTACGGCGGCGACGACGGGTTGACCATCTACAAGCGCAGCCAGTTCTTCGCTCCCATCGATCTGTCGAACAAAGTGCAGTTCTATTACCTGTGCTTGGCGCTGCTGTACGGCTCGATCTATTTGGTGTGGCGGCTGGTGAATTCGCGCTTCGGCATGGTGATCCAGGGCTCGCGCTCCAACGACCTGCGCATGCGGGCTATCGGCTTCCCGACCTATCGCTACCGGCTGGTGTGTTTCGTCATCGCCGGCACGTTGTGCGGGCTCTCCGGCGCGCTGATCGCCAATCACACCGACTTCGTCAGTCCGGCCATGATGTATTGGACCCGCTCGGGCGATCTCATCATCATGGTGGTGCTCGGCGGCATGGGCTCGGTGGTCGGCCCGGTGATCGGCGCGGTGGCGCTCTTGGTGCTGGAGGAGGCGCTGCCTTCCGTCATCACCTTTGTTCTTCATCCATTCATGGGGGAGAAGGCGGCGGGCTACGGTGAATTCTGGCAGATCGTCCTCGGCCCGCTCTTGCTGTTGGTCGTGCTGTTCGCGCGCGGCGGCATCGACGGACTGCTGGCGAAGCTTCGCGCAAAGGCAGTCCCATGAGCGAAACTCTTTTGCAGGTCGAGAATCTGGCCAAGCGCTTCGAGGGCATCGTCGCCACCGACCATATTATGCTCAACGTCGCGGCCGGCGAGCTGCACGCCATCATCGGGCCGAACGGCGCCGGCAAGACCACGCTGATCGCCCAGCTCGGTGGCCAGTTGACGCCCGACTCCGGCCGCATCCGTTTTGACGGCCACGACATCACCGCGCTGCCGATGTATCGGCGTAGCCGGCTGGGTCTCGCGCGCTCGTTCCAGATCACATCGCTGTTCCTCGATCTCAGCGTGCTCGACAATGTGGCGCTGGCGGTGCAGGCCCATGCCGGGCATTCGTTCCGGTTCTGGCGCGATGCGCGACAGGAGGCGGAGTTGCGCGAACCGGCGCGTGCGGCGCTCGAGCGCGTAGGCTTGAACGACCGCGCCGACTTGCCGGCCTCCGCGCTCAGTCATGGCGAGCATCGCCAGATCGAGCTTGCCATGGCGCTGGTCGGCTCGCCGCGCATGCTGCTGCTCGACGAGCCGATGGCCGGCCTCGGCCCGGAAGAATCCGCCCGCATGGTGGAGATGCTGCGCGCCTTGAAGAAGGAACTCACTATCCTCCTGGTCGAGCACGACATGGAAGCGGTGTTCGCGCTCGCCGACCGCATCACCGTGCTGGTCTATGGCCGGGTGATCGCGTCGGGCGCGCCCGCCGAGATCCGCGCTAATGCCGCGGTGCGCGAGGCTTATCTCGGCGAGGCCGAAGGGGAGGGCGCCGGTCATGTCTGATCAGAAATTGGTTGACAACGTGCTCGACGTCACCGGCATCGAGACCAGCTACGGCCAGAGCCAGGTGCTGTTCGGCGTGTCGCTGTCCATCGCGCCCGGCGAAATGGTGACGCTGATGGGGCGCAACGGCATGGGCAAGACCACCACCGTGCGCTCGATCCTCGGCCTCACCCCGGCGCGCGCCGGCGCCATCCGCTTTTGCGGCCGCGAAATCCGCGGGTTGCCGTCCTATAAAGTCGCTAAGCTCGGCATCGGCTTGGTGCCGGAGGGCCGGCAGATTTTCCCCAATCTTACCGTGCGCGAGAATCTGGTGGCGACGGCGGTGGAGCGCGACGGCGGCGGCTGGACGGTGGAGAAGGTGTACGCGCTGTTCCCGCGGTTGTCCGAGCGCGCCGGCAGCATGGGCAACCAGCTCTCCGGCGGCGAGCAGCAGATGCTGGCGATCGGCCGCGCGCTGATGACCAATCCGCGCCTGCTGATCCTGGACGAGGCGACCGAAGGCCTGGCGCCGCTGATCCGCGCCGAGATCTGGCGCTGCCTCGCCAGCCTCAAGAACTTGGGCCTCGCCATTTTGGTGATTGACAAGAATGTCGGCGCGCTCACCCGTGTCGCCGATCGCCATTTCCTGATCGAGCGCGGCCGCGTGGTGTGGTGGGGGACTTCGCGCGAGCTCGCGGCCGCGCCGGATGTGCAGCACCGATATTTGGGCGTTTAGCGCTCACAGCGATTGGACGCTAGTCGTTATCGACGCCATCAAAAATACAAAGAGCCAAAGCTGGCCGCTGTGAGCCCGCTCTTGCCTCTATTATCATCTATTCACCGGGCTGCAGTGTGGAATCGGATGCGCGTGGCGCTAGTCTGTCGCCGCTCCTCAATCGCTGACACCAATGCCGAAATTGATCGAGATACAAATAAATGATCGGGGTTGTGTAAAGTGTCAGCATCTGACTCAGGATGAGGCCGCCGACGATTGCGATACCGAGCGGCCGCCGAAGTTCACTACCTTCGCCCATACCGATCGCGAGAGGTAGTGCACCAAGCATCGCAGCCATAGTCGTCATCATGATCGGCCTGAAGCGGAGGATGCAGGCCTCGTAGATCGCATCGAATGATGAAAGGCCGCGCGTGCGCTCAGCGTCAAGCGCGAAATCGATCATCATGATTGCATTCTTCTTGACAATGCCGATTAGGAGGATCACGCCGATGAGTGACATGATGCTGAATTCCGTATTGAAAGCCATTAGCGCCAGCAGCGCTCCCACGCCCGCAGATGGTAACGTGGAAAGAATCGTTAGCGGATGAACGTAGCTTTCGTAAAGAACACCGAGGACGATGTAGATCGTCACCAAGGCAGCGAGAATGAGATAAGGCTGATTATTGAGCGAATCTTGAAATACTTTCGCTGTACCTTGGAAGCTGCCGCGAATCGTTGCAGGAACACCGAGCCGACTCATCGTTGCCTCAATCACTGAGACAACGGTGCTAAGGGAGACATTTGGTGGAAGGTTGAACGAAATTGTGCTTGCGACGAGCAGTCCCTGATGGTTGACCGCAAGCGGAGTGGCGCCTTGCCTAAAATGCGCGACGGCAGACAACGGGATCATCACCTCCTGGCTGGTGCTCACGGCAGAGCCGGTTGACGCCACGCCCTTGCCGGTGGCGCCGATTGAGTTGGTCGTGAGATTTCGGGCGGCGTTCACATTGGCCGTGTTGGTCGAGGCCGAGCTTCCCATCGCGGCGACGGTGCCTGCGACCGCATTGGTCGCCTGAGAGCCACCAACAGAAGCGCCGGAGGTGCTGACGTAGACGTCCTTCAGTGTTTCTGGATTTTGCCAGTAACGTGGGGCCACTTCCATAACTACATGATACTGATTTTTGGCAGCATAGATGGTTGAGACTTGGCGCTGGCCGAATGCATCGTAGAGTGTATTGTCAATCTGACTGACTGTGATTCCCAGGCGGGCAGCGGTTTCCCGATCGATGACTAAATCAGATTCCAGCCCCTTATTCTGTTGATCGCTGTTGACGTCGGCGAGACTCGGCTCGCCTTGGAGTGCGGCCGTTATCTTTGGGGCCCATTCGTTGAGTTCGCCCAAAGTCGAGCCCTGTAGCGTATATTGATACTGCGCATTGCTTGCTCGGCCGCCGACGCGAATATCTTGTACTGCCTGCAGGAACAATGTTGCTCCCGGCACGACAGCCAATTCTCGCCGTAGACGCGCTATGACGAGATCAGCTGATATCTGACGTTTGTTGAGTGGTAGCAGCGCAGCGAAGACGAAGCCGGAATTGGTCTGCCCCCCACCTGTGAAACCAACGACGGTCTCGACTGCAGGGTCCCCTTTTATGATCGTGACGAATTGCGTCAGCTTCTGCTGCATCAGTTGAAATGAAATGCTCTGATCCGCCTGGATGATGCCGATCAACCGTCCGGTATCCTGCTGCGGGAAGAAGCCTTTCGGGATGATATCGTACAGGTAGAAATTGAGGCCCAAGATCGCGACAAGAATTAGCATCATGGACCCTGGGTGCCGGAGTGCAGAAGTCAGTGTTCGCCGATAACCGTTCAGCATTCCCTCAAATAAGCGATCACTCGTCCGATAGAGCCATCCATGTCCTTGGACGCGATCTTTGCGGAGCAGAAAGGCGCACATCATCGGCGTGGTCGCCAACGAAATCGCAAGCGAGATCAAGATAGCTATCGAAATCGTCATCGCAAATTCACGGAACAGGCGGCCGACGATGCCACCCATCAGTAGAATTGGAATGAAAACCGCGATAAGCGACAGGCTCATCGACAGTACGGTGAAGCCGACTTCCTTGGCGCCTTTGAGTGCGGCCTCTAAAGGCGACAGCCCTGCCTCGATATGGCGCGTAATATTTTCGAGCACGACAATGGCATCATCGACGACAAAACCGGTGGCGACGGTCAGAGCCATGAGCGAGAGATTATCGAGACTGTAGCCTACCAGGTACATCACGGAGAATGTTGCGACCAGCGACACCGAAACCGCCACGACCGGCACCAGCGTGGCTCGCCAGTTTCGCAAGAATGCGAAAACCACAACGATTACGAGCAGGGTAGCTATAATCAGCGTGCGTTCCACATCTCGCAAAGACGTTCGAATCGTCGTTGAACGATCGACAGCCACATTGATGTCGATGGCCGCCGAGACCGAAGCTCGCAATTGGGGCAATAAAGCCTTAACACGGTCAACGGTGCCAATGATATTGGCGTTGGGTTGCCTGTATAAGATCACGAGGACGGACGGCTTGCCGTTTGCGAGACCTGCATTGCGGAGATTCTCAACGGAGTCGATCACCTCGCCGACATCTGAAACGCGAACCGCCGCGCCCTTGCGGTAGGCCACAATCAAGTTTTTGTATTGCGCCGCCTTGGTGCCCTGATCATTGGCATAGATCTGATATCGCTGATCGCCAACGTCGATGCCGCCTTTCGGGCTGTGAGCATTGGCGGCGCCAAGCGCAGCCCGCACGTCTTCAAGGCCGACGCCGTATTTATAGACCGCTTGTGGAATGAGTTCGACCCTTACGGCAGGCAGCGAACTGCCTCCAACGATAACTTCGCCGATCCCATCCACCTGCGACAGCTTTTGTGCTAGCACTGTGGATGCTGCATCATAGAGCACGCCGCGCGTCAGCGTGTCCGACGTCAGGGTGAGGACCAGGATCGGGGCGTCGGCAGGATTGACCTTGCGGTAGGTCGGATTGGACCGCAGGCTCGTCGGTAGATCCGCGCGGGCCGCATTGATGGCGGCTTGCACGTCGCGCGCCGCCCCGTTGATATCCCGATTAAGTCCGAACTGCAGCGTGATGCGCGTCGACCCTACCGTGCTCGACGAGGTCATCTCGGTGACGTCGGCGATCTGGCCAAGATGGCGCTCAAGCGGGCTGGCGACTGTCGTGGCCACGTCTTCCGGGCTGCCGCCTGGCAACGTTGCTTGAACCGAGATGGTCGGGAAATCAACCTCCGGTAACGGCGAAACGGGGAGCCGGAAAAAGGCCACTATCCCCACAGCCGCGAGCCCGAATGTGAGAAGCGTCGTTGCTACCGGACGGCGAATGAAGAGACTCGATGGGCCCATGGTTTATTTTATTCGCTCGCAAGGCTTGGGTTGGCCGACCGCCCGGAAAACCGCAATGCCAGACGGTCGAACCAGAGATAGATTACTGGCGTTGTAAACAGCGTCAGCATTTGGCTGACTAGCAGGCCGCCGACGATGGAGATGCCGAGGGGATGCCGCAGTTCGGAGCCGGCGCCCGTCCCAACCATCAGCGGCAATGCGCCCAGCACTGCAGCCATCGTGGTCATTAGAATAGGTCGAAATCGCAACAGGCAGGCTTGATAGATTGCGTCGCGCGGTGACTTGCCCTCAATCCGTTCGGCTTCAAGCGCAAAGTCGATCATCATGATCGCGTTTTTCTTCACGATACCGATGAGAAGGATAATGCCTATGATCGCAACGATCGTCAGTTCATCGCCGGCTACCATTAGTGCCAGCAGCGCGCCAATTCCGGCTGAAGGCAAAGTCGAGAGAATGGTGAGCGGATGGATGAAGCTTTCATAGAGCACACCCAGTACAATATAGACCGTGACGATTGCCGCGAGGATCAGAAAGACCTCATTTGAGAGGGATGACTGGAACGCCAGCGCTGCGCCTTGAAAGCTGCTGATCACGCTTAGCGGGAGGTCGATGTCGACCTGAGCCTGTTTGATCGCGGTCACCGCCTCACCCAACGATGCGCCCGGTGCAAGATTGAAGGACACAGTGGATGCCGGAAACTGTCCAAGGTGCGATACCTGCAGGGGGGCCATTTCCTCCCGCATCTTCGCCATCACGGCAAGCGGCACCGGCGTGCTGCCGACCGCGGACGGCAGATAAATATCGGATAATGACTTCAGAGACGTTTGAAGCGCCGGATCGGCCTCGAGAATGACGCGGTATTGATTTGAGTTGGTGAAGATTGTCGAGACGATGCGCTGACCATAAGAGTCGTAAAGCGCGTTATCGATGGTCGCGGGTGTGATTCCGAAGCGCGCGGCTTGGTCGCGGTCGATTTCTACAAAGACCGAAAGCCCTTGCGCTGAAATGTCACTCGCAACGTCGGACAGTTGCGGAAGCTCTCTCAGTTTTTCGACCAGCTTGGGTGTCCATTCGGCAAGCTGCGCCGGATCCGCGTCCTGCAGAATGAATTGGTACTGCGTCCGGCTGACGAAGGTGTCGATTGTCAGATCCTGGACCGGCTGCATGTAAAGGGTAATGCCCGGAAGAGACGCAGCACGGTTCTTCAGGTGCTGCATCACTGCCGTTATGTCGGAACTTCGCTGATCATGCGGTTTGAGGTTGATCAAGATCCGGCCGCTATTAAGGGTGGTGTTGGTCCCGTCCACGCCGATGAATGACGAAAGGCTTTCGACGTCAGGATCTTTGAGGATGGCGCTCGCAAGCGCTTCCTGCCGCGCTGCCATCGCAGCATAGGATACCGACTGTGGAGCCTCGGATGTTGCCTGAATTACACCGGTATCCTGAAGCGGAAAGAAACCTTTCGGGATGATCACGTAGAGCAGGGCGGTCAATGCAAATGTGCCCACTGCCACCAGCAGCACGAATGTCTGACGATCGAGTATCCAATTGAGCATGCGGCCGTAGGCTTCGATCACACGGTCGAACCATTCGCGGCTGCGCCGTTGAAACGCGTTCTCGTGGGTATCGGTCGCAGCCTTTAGCAGTTTGGCGCATGCCATTGGTACCAGCGTCAGCGATACCACTCCGGAGATCAGAATAGTGACCGACAGCGTGATGGCGAACTCCCGAAATAGCCGACCAACCACATCTCCCATAAACAGGAGCGGGATCAGCACAGCGATCAGCGACACGGTCAGAGAGATGATGGTGAAGCCGATCTGCTCGGAGCCGCGCAATGCCGCCTGTAATGGCGTCTCGCCTTCTTCGATAAAACGGGAGATGTTTTCGATTACCACGATAGCATCGTCGACCACGAAGCCGGTCGCGATGGTCAGAGCCATCAGGGAGAGGTTGTCAAGACTGAAGCCGAACAAATACATGGCACCGAGTGTGCCAACCAGCGAGAGCGGCACCGAAAGGCTCGGAATTAGAGTCGCCCGAGTGCTACGCAGAAATACGAAGATCACCATCACGACCAAGATCACGGCGAGGGTCAGTTCGTATTCCACATCCCGCACCGAAGCGCGGATGGTGACGGTCCGATCCGTGAGAATGGCCATATCTATCGCGGCCGGAAGCGCGGCCTGCAGTTGTGGCAGTAACGCTTTGATACCCGCCACCACGGAAATGACATTGGCGCCGGGTTGCCGCTGAATGTTCAGGATGAGCGCCGGCACAGTGTTCATCCAGGCGCCTAGCTTGTTGTTCTCGGCTCCGTCGATGACGTCGCCGACATCGCTGAGTCGAACCGGCGAACCGTTCTTATAGGCAATGATCAGCGACTTATAGTCGCTAGCGTTTCTGATCTGATCATTGGCGTTGATCGTATAGGCGCGCATCGCTCCGTCGAAGTTTCCCTTGGGCGAGTCGATATTGGCGTTGCCAAGGGTCGTGCGAAGATCGTCTATGTTGAGCCCATAGGCGGCGAGTTTGCGTATGTCGGCACGGACGCGCACAGCCAGCCGCTGACCACCACTGATGCTGACAAGCCCGACGCCGGGAAGTTGGGAAATCTTTTGCGCCAGGCGGGTATAGGCGAAATCCTCCACTTGGATCAGTGGCATCGTTTTGGATGTTAGCCCCAGCGTCAGTATTGGTGCGTCAGCCGGGTTCACTTTAGCGTAAATTGGTGGCGCTGGCAGATCGGAGGGCAGCAGATTGCCGGCAGCATTGATGGCGGCCTGCACCTCTTGCTCGGCGACGTCGAGAGAAATGCTGAGCCCGAACTGTAGCGTTATGACCGAGGCGCCGGCCGAACTCACCGAACTCATCTGGTTGAGATTCGGCATTTGGCCGAATTGGACCTCCAGAGGCGCGGTGACCGACGACGTCATCACGTCGGGACTTGCACCGGGATAAAAAGTTTGCACCTGGATAGTCGGATAATCCACTTCGGGCAGAGCGGCGATCGGCAGAAACCGGAAGGCGAGCATGCCGGACAACATGATAGCAACCATCAGCAAGGTAGTTGCCACCGGCCGCAAAATGAAGGGCCGCGATGGGCTCATTGCCTTTGCCCGTTCGCCGAACCCCGCTTGTTGCCGTTCGATTTGGTAGGTGCTGGCAAATTGCTATTATCGGCGCTTGCTCGCACGATGATCTTCGCACCATCGCGTAGTTTGTCGGCACCATCGACGACAATACGATCGCCTGGTGCCAATCCGGATTGGACCTCCACACGATCGCCGTCCGTCACGCCCAGCACTACCTTGCGGACAGATACGGTATTGTCTGAATTGACGAGATAGACGAAGGTACCCGGTACGCCGCGCTGGATGCCCGCCGTCGGCATCACGGTGACATCTTTGTGCGTATCAACCAGCAACCGGATATTCACAAACTGGTTCGGGAAGAGGTTTTTCGCCTCGTTCGAGAATTGCGCCCGCATCTTGATCGTTCCCGTCGTGGGATCAATCTGGCTGTCGAAGGTCTGCAATACACCGTCAGCGATCTTGTTGGCGCCACTTCGATCATAAGCTGTTGCGGGCAGCTTTGCGCTGGCCTGCATCCGCGCTGAAATGGCTGGCAGATTGTCCTCCGGCACCGTGAACAGGACGCTGATCGGCTGCAATTGCGTGATCACCACGAGGCCGTTGGGTTCGCTCGGTGTCACATAGTTGCCTTGGTCCACTTGACGCAAACCAACGCGACCATCTAGCGGCGAAAGAATACGGCAATAGACCAGGTTCACCTCAGCGGCTTTTACCTGACCTTGGTCGGATGCCACTGTGCCTTCGTCCTGTGCCACCAGGACAACCTGGGTATCGAGCGTCTGTTGCGGCACGGCTTTCTGCGCTGCGAGAACCTGGTAGCGGGCCAAATCAACCCGAGCGCCTTTGAGCAGCGCTTCGTCGCGCGCCAATTGTCCCTTCATCTGAGCCAAGACGGCCTCGTACGGCCGCGGGTCGATTTCCTCAAGTAAGTCGCCTTTTTTGACATCCTGTCCTTCCTGGAAGTCAATGCGCATCAATTGCCCACTTATTTGGCTTTGGATTGTTACAGTCGCAAGCGAAGTAACCGTACCGAGCGCATTGATGCTGATTCCGATATCTCCCTTACTGACAACCGCAGGCACGATAGACATCGTCCCAGAATTCCGCCCACCACCCCCTGGTGGCTTTGCTGCTTCTTGCCGGCTATGAAAGACAAAGGCGGCGAGAACCAGCGTCACGATGACGATCAGCCCGATCGTCAGATAACGACGATTGCGCGCGCTCGTCTTCGCCCAAATCTGCTTCGGCAGTTCACCGTGCATTGGAGGTTTCCACTGGCTTTGGCAGCCAACCGCCGCCGAGCGCTTGGTAGAGACTGACGATCGCCTGCAGTCGCGCCAGCTGCGCCTGCGCCAGCGTAATTTCGGCCGTGAACAGCGTCTGCTCGGTTTGCAGCAGGGTGACCAGATTGACCGTGCCCGCGAGTAGTTGCTGCTTGGAAAGGTCGAACGCGCGGCGTGAACTGGACACCACGGCACGATCCAGTTGCACGGCAAGCGTCGTCTCCCGAATGGCGACCAGTGCATTGTCGACGTCGGTGAAGGCAGAGATAGCCGCCTTGCGATACGCCTGTAAGAGCTGATCCTGCGTCCCCTTTTGCAGATCGAGGTTTCCCAACAACTTTCCGCCGTCAAAGATCGGCTGAGTCAGACTGGCGGTGGCGGTGATGAATACCGATTGCGGCTGCAGCAGCGTCTTGAGCACCGCGCTCTGGAAGCCACCTTCGCCCGTGAGCGTGATGCTCGGCAGCATCTGCGCACGCGCATTCTCCACATTGGCATTGGCGGAGGCCAATTGCGCCTCCGCTTGGCGGATGTCCGGCCGCTGCGTAAGCAGTTCCGACGGCAAGCCGGGAGTAACGCGCGGAATGGCGATGCCGCGCATGCTGCCGCCGGTGATGACGACACGCTCGGCGGGTCGCGCGATCAGCAGCGCCAGCGCTATTTGGTACTGTCGCAGCGTTTGTACCAGCGGCGGAATTGTCGCCCGCACCATGTCAACTAGGGCTTCCTGCTGGGCGACGTTGAGATCGGAAGCTGTGCCGGCAGAAAATTGCTGCTTGATCAGGGTCAGGATGTCAGTCGCGGCTTTCACGTTTACACGCGTGATGCGCAATTGATCCTGCGCCGCAAGCACCTGGAAATAGGCATTGGCCACGCTCACCACGGTCGTGAGTCCGACCACCTCGCGGTTATAGCGGCTGGCGACGGCGGTCTCCTCCGCCGCGCGCAGCGCCGAGCGATTTTTGCCCCAGAAGTCGATCTCATAGCTCGCAGTCAATGACGACGACAGCAAGTTGCCGTAGGAGCCGCCATACGTCGTGTTGGTGCCGCCGCCAGCGCGGGTTCCGCTGCCGCCGAGCTGGATGTCTGGTAGCAGCGGCGCGCCGGCAATGCGCGACTGGGCGTCGGCCTGCACGATTTGAGCGACCGCTACGGCAATGTCGAGATTGGCGGTGCGTGCCTCTTCGATAAGTTCGGTCAATTCCTTCGAGCGGAAGCCGCGCCACCAGTCGAGCGTCGGCAGCGCCGCTTGCGCCACGGCCGGATTTTTGGGGCCGGCGAGATAGGCGTTCGGAATATCGAGCGCGGGATCGGGCTTGTCGCCGTTGAGGAAGCAGCCGCCGAGCGGCAGAGTCAGGCAGATTCCTTGCAGCATGGCTACAAACCGGCGCGCACGCCGTTTAGTTCCCGACCTCGAAGCTTGGCTAAGGCGATGCATAGGCGGCTTTCAAACCGATAAAACGAAGCAGCGGCATGAAATTAGCTGGTTTTATTGCCGATTGCTCGCGGTTTTACGGCCGGGCGGCCAGTTAGCCAAAGCTTTGCGGCCCGCCGGCGACATTTGCGACGCCGAAAACGCGAATACGTCCTGAATGACCTGATCGAAGGCCTGCCGCGCGCTCCGTGTCTTTGCCATGGCCGCGCGCATCGCGTTGACGTCGAACGGCTCGTGCCGCAGCGCCTCGTGAATTTCGTCCTGCGCCGCGTGATACTTGGTCTGCGCCTCGTCGATGAGCTGGCGGTTAGCGGTGATCTGGCCGCGCAGCAGGTCGGCATCGGCCGGCGGCAAGGTGTCGGCGATGTGTTCGACGCGGACGAAAACGTTACGGTCCCCGGTCGGCGGGGCAGGCGCGCGGATCGCCATCGCCACCGCGACGCCGACGAAGAACAGATTGAGCGCGAGCGAGCCGAGCAGCAGCCAGCGCGACGACCCGCGTGCGATCGCGGGAGCGTATTGGGCGACGGTCATGGGCGGGCTCCCGTCAAAGGTTCGGGCTCGAACACGATCGAACCGATATCGGTGCGGCTGGCGACCGCGAATGGCGCGCCGCCGCCGTCGAAGCGGCGGTCCATCCCGGCGATGCCGATGACGAAACCGAGCGCGGCGAAGCAGGCGAGCGCGGCGAAACGCGGCCAGGCCGGCGCGAATTGCCAGTCGAGCAGCACGCCGGGCAGGCGCCACAGCGGCCTCTTCTGCCGCGGCAGCGGGCTCAGGCGCTTGAGAACGCGCTCGAC
>Ga0182024_10006776_pt1 | contig 24983 bp, 24 predicted proteins | sample P32metaG_FD_120480 | JGI IMG/M metagenome (GOLD analysis project Ga0182024, IMG submission 120480) | Permafrost microbial communities from Stordalen Mire, Sweden - P3-2 metaG (Illumina Assembly) | ecosystem: Environmental > Terrestrial > Soil > Wetlands > Permafrost | place: Sweden: Stordalen...
CTGCGACTGGCCGCAACGGCAGAGCCCGATCACTGTCCGGCCGCCGAGGCCGAATGATTGCCCCGTGGGGTCGAGGATCTCGAAGTCTCCCTCGACGCGCACGGATCCATCACTGTTAACCGTAATTTTTGTACTTGGCATGAAAGCCGATGCTAGCACGGCTACTTCTTGTCTTTGTTCTCTTTGTTGTCTTTGTTGTCTTTGGACGTGTCGCTAACCTCGTCACCGAACGTGATATTCGTCTCGGAGCCGAACCGCTTGTAGTTTTCGTATTTCACGACCATGCGAATGCGCTGTGACGAATCCTTGAAGTGCAGTGTGTCATTGGCGCGGGTATAGGTCGGGAACCAGTATTTTCCGTCGATCTGCTCGCGGTATGTTTCGAAAGCCGGAAATTGATTGTCCTCGTTCCGCTTCAGCAAACCGACGCCTTTGCCGAAAGTCTTGACGATCTGCAGATCCTGATCGTCCACCCAGATGTCGCCCTGGAAGTAGCGTTCTCCCTTCAGCATCTTGATGGGTTTCACGTTGAACTGATAACAATTGATTTCATCCACCTTCTGCTTGCCGACATAGTGGATGTCGTACTTCGAGATATCGTCGGTAGTCAGAACGAAGGGCTGAACGTTACGCAGATCCTGCAGATCCTGCGGCGTGATGATCAGGTGAAGCGTGTTCATCGGCGCGTAGATGACCTTCTCCTCGCGCTGTTTGTTGGGCCCGAAGATTATGTCGTCGACTTCCTCCCACTTACCCTGCACGTTGCCACTGCCATCGAGTTCTTCCATCTTCACGGACTGCCGGTAGGTATAGCTTTCACGGGCCTTGCGGAACTGGGCTTCTTTGGCGGCGAACTTTTGGATGACTTCCTCGGGCGCCAGGTCGGCGGCCGCGGCAGTGAAACAAATCGCTGAGCACAGCGCGGAACCAAGAAGGGAAAAGAGAACGAAACAGCGCATGATAATTCTATTCTCCTATATCCGGAGCATAATACTTTCTTCAGTTCTCCTGCACTGGCGCGGGAGCAGGCGAAAGAGGAGCCGCGGCGGGCGGTTCGACCGGACCCGCCGGTTGCGCGGCATAGGCGGTTGCCGTTTTCGGGCCCAGACCGAGCGCGATCAGCGAAGCGGAACTGAGCTTGCCGGTCGGGCTCAGCTTCTTATCGGTCTGAAACTGGCGAAGGGCGTCCATGGATTGCGCGTCCCAGACGCCGTTCGGCTCGGATTTGAGATAGCCTTTGTCGAGCAGCGCCTGCTGAATCTCCTTGTACCGTTCGGGAGTCGGCGCCGTTTGGCGAGTCGCGGCCACCACCTTCTTTGACGACTTTCCCTTTTTTGAAGCCACGGTCTTCTTCGAAGAGGCTGTCTTCTTTGGGATCGCGGCCGTTTTCGGAGCAGACTTTTTGGTAACGGTCTTACCTGGAACGGCCTGGCTTTTCCTGGTCGTCGCCGATGGGGTGGTGTTCGACTGCGGCAGCGCCAGAGACGCGGCAAGCAACGCGAGGAGAAATAGTGGAAGGCTGTATTTCATATCCAAAACAAAGAGGGCGGCATTACCGGAGTAAACCGCCCATTGTTTATTCTACGTAATTTACAGCCTGCGCGTTACGGGTTGGGCACCGTGCCGGCCGCGAAGAACGATTGCCACTCGCCACCGCCACGCGGACCCTGCGCCTGCCGCATAACTTGGAACGCCACGGGCTGGCCCGGCTTCAAAGTAGCCTGAATGCGCCGGATATCCTCTTTGCTGTTGACCTTCTCGCGGTTCAGTTCCACGATAATGTCCCCTTTTTCGAGGCCAATATCATCGGCGAAAGAGCCGGGGTCGGTGGAGGCAACGAGGACGCCGCCTGTGCCCTTATAGCCCAGGCTCTGGCGATCGGCCGGACGCAAGTCCTGCACCGACATGCCGAACTTCATCTGCGAAACGCCACCCGGCGTATCGGGCTCGTTGGGCTCGGCTCCGCCGTAATTGCGGGCGAAGACCTTCGTGCGGTCGCCCACCACGATTTCCAGAGTCATAGGCTTTTTGTCGCGAATGATCCCCACCTTCAGAGTATTCCCGACCGGGCTGTCGGCAACCAGATCGATCAGATCCTGCCCTTTGGTCACCGGCTTGCCGCCGATCGAAACCACGACGTCCTGAGCCTTCATGCCGGCCTTCTCGGCAGGACCATTCGGCTCGACTTCTTTGACGAAAACGCCGCCATGGTCGGCGCCGTAGACCTTCAACAGAGCGTCGTTCTTCTCGGGATTTGGGTCTTCCGAGAACGAAATGCCGATCGAGCCGCGAGTGACGTGGCCAGCCTTGATGATCTCGTTGTAGACCTTGACGCCAGTGTTGATCGGCATGGCGAAACCGATGCCCTGATAACCGCCACTGCGGCTCGCAATCATCGTATTGATGCCGATGACCTCACCCCTGATGTTCGCCAAAGGACCACCGCTGTTGCCCGGATTAATGGCGGCATCGGTCTGGATGAAGTGCTGGAAACTGGCCTTGGGATCGCCTTCGATGTCACGTCCGATGGCGCTGACGATACCCGCGGTAACGGTGGCCTGAAAACCAAACGGCGAACCGATGGCGACCGACCAATCGCCGACCTGGAGAGCGTCCGAGTTGCCGATTTTCGCGGCTGTCAGATTCTTCTTGTCGACATGAATCACAGCCAAGTCGGTGTCCGTGTCGGTGCCGATGACCGTTGCCGGATACTCCCTGGGATCGTTCATGAATTTGACCGTGATTTTCGTGGCCTTTTCGACAACATGGTTGTTGGTCAGAATGTAACCATTACGATCCACCACGACGCCTGAGCCGAGGCTCCTGCTGCGCTGGTCTTCCGGTTCTCCGAACTGAAACTGATTGCCACCGGGACCGCCCGGGCCGCCAAAGAAGCGCTGAAAGAAGTCCTGCAAGCCACCCCCGTTACCCTGGCCGTTGTCGTCGTCGTCATCGTTGGGCTGTTGCTGGCGTCGTCGCGGAGTCGCTCTGGGATTATTCGCCTGCGGAGTGGTTTTGGGGATGTACTCGGTCGAAATATTCACCACGGAGGGCTCAAGCAGCTTAGCCAGGCGGGTGAACTCATTCTCGGTCTGAACGGGACTGGGGATAACAAGCGGCGTGGCGTCCGGGGCGGCCGTCTGCTCCTTCGCGGCTTTCGCGCCCGTTTGCACCAAGGTGCCGATCACAATGCCAATCGAAAGCGTGAACAGTATCAGAGTGAACGACAGGATCTTCTGTCTTCGCACTTTATCGTAGAGACTCATTTTTTACCTGCTCCTCTAATTTTAGCTTGCCACGTCAACCCGGCGCCTGAATTCGACCATCAGGATTCCGGCCAGAATCATCCCCGCTCCTACTTTACCGCGATTCGCCATCTTATCGCCCGTCAGGATGTACGACGTTACCCATGCCACCAGTGGTTCCAGAGCGAAGATCAAAGCTGCCCGGGTCGACGACGTATATTGCTGAGCCCAAGCTTGGGTTGTAAATGCCAGCGCTGTCGCCATCAAGCCGGTAACGAGCACGGCTGCTGCCACGAGCGGGGTCATCTGAAAGCGAATGGGTTCGGCAAACCAGAAAGTCGCCGTGCCGAGAATCGCGGCAGTGGCGATCTGGACGACTGCCAGCGATTCAAAACCCCGCAGTTGCGAATAGTGACCGATGACCACGATATGAACGGCAAACGTTACCGCGCACAGAAAGCTCAGAAAATCGCCACGGGACATTCCCAATCGCAGATCGGAGACAGACGGCAAGGTCATTAACGCCATGCCCAGGGACGCGATCAGAATACCGGCGACCTCCACGAGGCGCGGCCTGACTTTATAGACGAGCGAGCTGACCAAAGGTACCATCGGAATCGATAATCCTGTCAGAAAAGCAGACTTCGACGGGGTAGTCTGTTCCAGACCGAGGGTTTGAAAGACGTAAGCCGTGAACAGCACGCAACCCGCGAATGCGCCGGGTCCAATTCCCCGTTTGCGGACAGCGCCCCGGTAGATCAGGATCAGCGCGGCGGCGGCGACCCAGAAGCGCATTGCGAGAAAGACGAAAGTGGAAACCTCGGCTAAAGCCGACTTGACTATGACAAAAGTAGTGCCCCAGATCACGGTCACGCCGACGAGGGCGAGTTCAGCACGGAGGCGCTTCATTGGGTCCACGCACTATCGAGTGCCGCTCCCTACGGTCACGGTTCGGTAAATCCGCCGCTGTCGTGGAGGAGGAGCGCGAGTGTCAGAAGGACGCGCTTCAAGCCCAGATCGCGGCCGTCGGAGCGGTACCATTCGGCAGTGGTATGAGCGCCACCACCCTGGCCGCCAGCCCCGATGCACACGGCGGGTATTCCCATCGAGAGAGGCACATTGGCGTCGGTTGAAGCGCAGTCGAGGCGCGATCGTATGCCGAGATGCGCGTCGACGGAGCGAATGCTCGCGATGATCGGCGCGTCGCTCGAAAGCCGGGCGGCGGGTCTGCTTCCGATCTCCCGCACTTTCGCGGTTACTTTAGCGCCCGTGGCCCGCGAGTTCTCCACCTCTTCCGCGCGGGCCACGGCGTTTTGCAAAGCGGCGACCAGTTGCTCGATCTTTTCGTTGCTCTCGGAGCGAATATCGATCTTGGCGCGGGCGCTGGCGGGGATCGCGTTGATGCTGGCGCCGCCTTCTATAATCCCCACGTTCACGGCTACCTTGGGCGTGGATCGGGGATCGATGGGGCGCTGATCCACAAAGAGCGAAATGGCGCGGCTGAGCGCGTGCACCGGGTTGGCGATGCCGAAATCGCTCCAGCTGTGGCCTCCCGATCCCGCGAATACAATCTCGAAGCGGCGGCTGCCGAGGGCATGGGCGGTGATGTGGTCCGTGGCGGCGCCGTCAAGCACCACGAAAGCGCATATGCTCCGGATGAGTTCGGGTTGGCTGCACAGATGCCGCATGCCGGAGAGATTTCCTTCGCCCTCTTCGCCTACGTTGGCGACGAGGAGCAGCCTGCTCCATAGCTCGGCGGGGCCAGAGGTGGACTTTATGGCTTTGGCGGTGGCGAGAAGCGCCGCCAGACCGGCGCCGTTGTCGGAAACACCGGGCCCGCGCAGGTCGCCGTCGCGGTCGATCGAGATGTCTTCTTTTGTGCGCGGCGCTATGACGGTGTCGAGGTGAGCCGTCAAAACGACCAGTGGGCCCTGCGGATCGGCATTGAGGGACGCGAGAACGTTGCCCGCGCGATCGATCCCGACGTGCCAGCCGATAGCGCGGAACTGAGCCGCCATCCATTCGGCGCGCTGCTGTTCGAGAAAAGTGGGCGCGGGAACGCGGCAAAGCTGCAGGTGAACTTCATTCACCCACTGCTTCTCACGCGTAAACCACTGGAGCGCCTCGCGTATTCCGGGGCGTTCGGCCACATCGCCGGCTGCCGCGGCCGCGGGCAGGAGATTGGCCGCCACACTTTGAGTGTACGGCACACAGGCTGAAGCCTGCGCCACCTTTACGATTCGGAATCGCCGGACGCCGAAGCCACCCGAGGATGCACTTCAAGCTCATGCTTTTCCGCCGCTTGGCGGAGGGCATGCCTGCGCGCGGCGATCAGGCTCAGTTCGGCAATGATGCGGTTCGAGGATTCTTCTTCGCGCGAATATTCGGCGACGCGGAGCTGACCCTGCACGCGAAACCACTCCATAGTGGCCGCCTCGTACTCGGCGGAAAGGCGTTGACACTCTTTACAAGTACCGGAAAAATTCATTCCCGTTCCTCATCGACAAGCCACTTTACGACGAAATTGCTCGATCACATTCATATTAATCCAAACGGCCGAAGAAAAGGGGTACTGGGCGAAACCTTGGGCCGAATGTACCCGTTGGACATACACCTGCGTATACAATCTGAACGAGATGTACGTGCGTGCCTGTGCGGCTTCAGCCGGTCCGAGAGGAGTGCTTTGACGTTTATTCGTTTTTGTGCGTTTTCATCCATAGTTGTTTTATCGACACTGCCCGCAGCGGGGCAAACCCCGCAGGGGCAACCCCCCGCCACTACGGCCACGCCGCAAACAACCCAGACCTCGCAGCCCGCGCAGCCTGCGCCGGCTCCCACTCAGCAACCGGCTCAGCAAAAGCCCGCTCCCGATTATCCGGACCCGCGCACCTTTACATTAGGAGCCTTCTATTGGTTGACGGGGCCGGGAATCGAACCCGGCATCTACGGCGGAAGCCAGACGCTGTGTTGCGACACGCTCACGGGTTTGGGAAGACCACACCGAAGCCCCGGTGTCGAGGCAAGTCTTCCGATCACACGGACAGGCGAACTGCATCTCGAATATTTCCGGGTCAAGGGCGACACAAACCAGTACGCAGCGGCCAACGTCGACTTGTTCGCGGCCGGCTACGGGCAGGGAGATTATCTGGCTACGCAATTCCAGGTTCAGAGCGCGAAGCTTTATCTGGAGGATTTGTTGTGGCCGCACAAATTTCCGGTTGCCAAGTTCCGCGTCAGATCCCTGTGGGAGGTCGAGTGGCTGCAGATCAAGACCGGCATTGATGCGCCTTACCTCGACACCACCGGCGTCTCGGCGGCCACCTCGGGTTCGCACCAGATCATTTTTCCCGCTTTCGGGCTGGCGGCCGAATATGCGATCTCGCCGCATGTTTTGTTAAAAGCCTCCATCAGCGGCTTTGGACTGGTTCACAAAGCCGATATAGCGGATGCCGAGGTAGCCCTCTCTTACCGGCGAGGAATGTGGGAAATCAGAGGCGGCGGCAAGGCCAACCACTTCAAGACCTCGCCGAACAGTACGGAATATATGTCCGCGACGTTTGCCGGGGCGTTTGTCGGCGTGCGCTGGCACTGGTCGCTTTAAGCTGTCACTCTAACGGGGCGCTGAAAAAGGCTATCTAGCCGCCGATAAACGCAAATGGACGCGGATAAGACTGACTCAAGCTCATTGAATCGGCGTTCATCCGCGTTTATCGGCGGCCAGCAGTGTCCCGCGCTTTTCACCACACTGGATGTTGGCTGCGGGATTCGTAAATATCCTGGCTCGATCGGCATCGATGTCAATCCGGCGAGCGCCGCCGACGTGATTTGCGATCTCGACCGTTTCCCTTATCCTTTTGCGGACCGGACTTTCGACCGGCTGCGCGCAATCCACGTCATCGAGCACCTGACGGACGTAATCCGCTGCATGGAGGAGTTTCATCGCCTGGTGAAGCCAAGTGGGCGCGTACGTATCGAAACGCCGCACTATACCGATTTCAGCTCGTTCTGCGATCCCACGCACAAACACCACCTGAACAGCTTCTCGTTCCGGTATTTCGGCGAGAACCATGGCGGCTTCGGCTATTACACGGACGCAAAATTTCTTGAGATTTCGGTGCGCGTAAAGCTACTAGCTCTCTGGAAATGGCTGGGTTTCGAGTTTCTGGTGAATCGGTTTCCGCGGTTTCGCAAGTTCTGGGAGTTCTATCTCTGCTATCTGGTTCGCGGAAAAGCCATGGAGTTCGAGTTTGAACCCGTTGGCCCCCCTGTACCGGATCGCCGACCGCCTTCGCCACCTCAGGCAACGTGACACAGGGCGGCGCGGTGAAGACCTGGCGCACCGGTATCTGCGCGCACTGGGATTCATCGTGGTGGCGCGCAACTGGCGACCACCGCAGGGCGGTGGGGAGATCGACATCGTTGCGTGGGAAGGCGACTGGCTGGTCTTCATCGAGGTGAAGACGCGCACTTCGGCGGAGTGGAGCGCCCCCGAGCGGGATATCGATCTCGACAAAATTCAGACGCTGAGACGGGCGGCGCGCGATTACATTCGCCGGGCGAACGCGGATGAGTCGCGCGTCCGGTTCGACGCGATTTCGATTACAGGCCGCGCGATAGATCACCTGCGCGAGGCGTTCGCTCCGACATGAGGACAAGTGTCGACACGGCTCGCACGAGTGCGCGCGCCACGTGCCGCTATAGTGGTTTTTCAACGATGCCGGAATTGCGAAAGGATCCGATCACCGACCGCTGGGTCATCATCTCAACAGACCGCGCGCGCAGGCCGTCGGATTTCGTCCGCGAGACAATGCCCGCCCGGCCATCCGGACGGTTTTGCCCTTTTTGTCCGGGCAACGAAAGCAAAACGCCGCCCGAGGTGCTCGCGTACCGGCAGGGTTCGGGAGCGAACCAGCCCGGATGGTCGCTGCGCGTGGTTCCCAACAAATTTCCCGTGCTCGGCATCGAAGGCGACCTCCAGCGTGAGGGCGACGGAATGTTCGACAAGATGCAGGGAATCGGCGCGCATGAGGTAGTAGTGGAATCGCCCGACCACGCATTGAGTATGGCCGAGCTTTCGGAGAAATCGATCGAGCAGGTTCTGTGGGCGTTCCGGGACCGGGTGAACGATCTCAAGAACGACAAGCGGCTGCGTTACGTCCTGCTGTTCAAGAATGAGGGCGAAGCGGCCGGCGCAACGCTGGAGCATACCCATTCCCAGCTGATCGCTCTGCCGGTGGTGCCGAAGCGCGTGCAGGAGGAGGTGGACGGCGGCAAGGACTACTACAATTTCAAAGAGCGGTGTATCTTCTGCGACCTGATCCGCCAAGAGGCGAAATCGGGAGAACGCGTGGTGATCGAGACGGATCGCTTCATCGTGATCGAGCCTTACGCGGCGCGGTTCCCGTTCGAAACCTGGATCCTGCCGAAGCAGCACAAATCCCACTACGAAGATACCGATACGCAGCACCTCGAAAACCTGGCTTGGGTTCTGAAATCGACGCTGCGCAAGCTGGAGAAAGTACTGGAGAGGCCGCCGTACAATTTCCTGATCCACACCGCGCCGCTGCAGGAAGCGGCGAATCCTTACTTCCATTGGCACATTGAAGTGATCCCGAAATTGACGCGGGTCGCGGGATTCGAGTGGGGAACGGGCTTTTATATCAACCCGACGCCTCCGGAAGAATCGGCTCAGTTTTTGAGAGAAGCAGGTTTGGGGTAGCCGATCGTTGTCCGTCGTCTGTGTTTTACAGGGAAGAAGGCCACAGGAAGCGATGGCCTGCCCCACGGTTATTGCAGGCCCCAGCCGTCGGATAACATACGCGCGTATTCTTCCGATGCGTAAAGCTCAAACTGGCAGTTGGACCCGTCGAGGGGCAGAAAAGCCTGCGAGTGTTGATAACAAATATAGGCGTGGTCCGCGTACCGATGGTAGTTCTTGAGGAAAATCGGCGACAAGCAATCGACGGGCGGGGGATCCCGAAACAAGCTGTGAATGCCGATCGCGCGTGAAAAAACCGCGCGGCGATCGGTCACGCCCCAACCTTCCAGCTTTCCTCTGACGGGTTCGGGCGGGTCTTCCACGATCAGAGCGGCGAAACTCTGCTCGACAATTCGTTGGTCGGCCGCATCCGAACCCTGCACGTGCTCCACGCATTGCTGCATCCACCGGAAAACGTCTTTACCGAGAAAAAGCAGCATGCGAACTTCCTGGTATCGCCCGGCAAGCATCCTGCGCCGCAACGCCAATTCCTCATCGGACGACGAGATGGTGCCTTCCAGGGCGAGCGCCGCGAGAGAACCGTCCACCAGATCGCCGGTTCCCGCACCCCCACTGAACGGGTGCAGGATCAACGGCGGCAGTTGCAGGATTTTCGACGTTTGTTGTGTGATCATGCCAGAGCGCCACGGACCCGATCTCTAACACTAATCGGCCGGATAGGGTAAAACTCTACAGAGATTCTTCCTCTTGTCAACACGCGGAGCTACTTCCGTTCCGTGAGCTGCACCTTGGCGGTCAGGCTCTTGTCGTTGCGCAGCACTTCCACCTCGACCTCTTCGCCAGCCTTGTGAGCCCGCAGCGCGTAGGTGAAATCGTACAGGTTCTGAATGGCATCGCTTCCGAATTTCACCAGAATGTCACCTGCCTTCAAACCGGCTTTGGCTGCGGGCGAGCCGGGCGTGATATCGGCAAAACGGACGCCGCGCGGTGGCTCGGCGAAATCCGGGATACTACCAAAGTAAGGGCCATAGCCGTTTCCCGATCCGGACGACGCCACACCGGCGTGTGGATTATCCTTTTCCTCTACCCGAACGAACTGCGGTCGGCCGGGATCGGAGTCGAGGCGGTCCGTCACAGCGGCCACCAACTCGACAACCTCAATGCCGGCTTTGGCGTCGATCTTGTCCCATGTATCGCTCGGCTTGTGATAATCCCCGTGCAGGCCGGAGAAAAAGAAGAGCACCGGGACCTGCTTGGCGGTGAACGAAGTATGGTCGCTCGATCCATAGCCGCTGGTATCGGAATAATCCACGTGAAGCGGGAAACGCGGCGTGATCGAATCCAATTCCTGACGCAGTGTGGTGCCCGTGCCCGCGCCGCCGACATACAACTTTCCATCGCGCACGCGGCCGATCATGTCCATATTGATCATCGCGACCGCCTTGGCCAGCGGCAACTCCGGATGGTTCGCGTAGTAACTGGAGCCGAGCAGCCCCAGCTCTTCACCGGCGAAGGTCATGAACACGATGCCGCGCTTCGGTTTTGGCAATGCGGAAAAATGCCGCGCCAGCTCGATGACGCCCGACGTGCCCGATGCGTTGTCGTCCGCGCCCGGATGGACGGTACCCGTGAGCGAGGGCGCGAGCGAGAACTGTCCGCCCAATCCCAGATGATCGTAATGGGCACCGATGATCACGTATTCATCCGTCTCGCCCGGCAGATAGCCCACTACGTTGTGCACGGTCTTCACCACGCGCTCCACGTCGACGTTCTCGCGAACTTCCACGCCCGGCAGCGCGAAGGAACGGGGCTTTACATCGGCGTTAATGCCACGCTCGATTTCCATGAGATCTTTACCCGCGCCGCGGAGCCAGGATTCGACCACGTTCTCTTTGACCTGAACGAAAAGAATGCCCGCGTCCGTCGGGCCGACCGTGCCGCCGAAGGCTTCGAGTTCCTCTTTGTCCGAAACAGTCGTGTGATTAACCCGGTCCCATACCAGAATGACTCCGGCCGCGCCGTGTTTCCGCGCGTTAGCCGCCTTGCTGTAAGTTTGGGAATGATCGGTGTAGACTTTGCCGTCAAAGACGCTTTTTTCGTCGAGCTCCTGCGGCTCGTGCTGGAGAACGACGACGAACTTGCCGTGCACATCGATTCCGGCGTAGTCGTCGTAGTTGTACTCCGGAGCGGTGATGCCATATCCGGCAAAGACCACGCCACCCGCCGCTTTGCCGTGCGATGAAAAATTGATGGGCACGTACTCTTTGCTTACCTGCAGAGACTGGGCATTAAAATCGAACCGATTGGCCTTGCCGAGCTTCGCGCTAGTGGTGACTTCGAAAGCCTGCAGATAGCTCTTCCCGTCGAGCGTCTTCAATCCATCCGACTTGAATTGGGCCGCGATGTACCGCGCGGCCTTTTCGAGTTCGGGCGACCCGCTCTCCCGGCCCCGCATTGCGGGTGAAGCAAGAAATTTGATGTGGCTCAAATAACGTTCCGCGCTGAATGCGGAATCGGTTTGAGTTGCCGCAATAAGAGCAGCCGTGAAAAGGATCGCGGAGGCGGCGAAACCCGCGATGACGCCGACCGGTTTTCGTGACATTTTACTTTTGCTTCAGACCGACTGGCCCGTTATTCTGCGCCGCGACACCCGGCATAGGCAGGGCCACACTGCAGCCGCAGTCTTCGCCCGCGTTCTTGGCCGTCTTCTGATAATCGATTTCGTAATCGATGACGCGCTTCAGGTCGGCCCATTGGACCGTTCCCACCATGCGGCGGCCATTGACGAAAAGGGTGGGAGTGGAGTTGACCTCGAGGGCTTTCCCCTGCGCCTTCGTTTTGTCGACTTCCTCTTCGGTGGCGCGCGAATCGATGCATTTCGAAAGTTGCGCGGCGTCGATTCCCTTCCCGGTGGCGAACTCGAGAACCTTGTCTTTCAGATTCTCCGGCGTGATCTCTTCCTGATGCGCGAAGATCCAATCGTGGTAGTCCCAGAAAGCGGTTGCGTTCTGATGGAAAATACAGCGGCCCATCATGGCGGCGGCTTTTGCCCACGGATGCAGGCTTTCGAGCGGAAAGTTCATGTAATAGAGACGCACCTCTTTGGGATAGGCGGCGAGAAGGTTCTCGCGCAGCATTTTGGCCTCTTCGCGGCAGAACGGGCATTCAAAATCGCTGAACTCGACCAGCACAACCGGAGCGCCGGACGTGCCGAAGGCAGGCTGGTTGTCGGTCTTGATCTTTTCGAGGTCGGATTTGAACGGATTCTGGCCAAGATCGAACACGCTGCCCCGGACGATCTTCTGGCCATCCTTCGAGACATAGAACGTCTCTTCCTGGCTGGCTTCGCCCTGCGAACCGCGGATCTTAACCTCATAAAATCCGGCCATCGGACCGGGCTGAGGATCTGCAATCGCCATCTCGATCGGCGGCGGCCAGACGAAAAGGTGGCGGAGATAGGCCTCGAGCTTAGCTTTATCGATTTGCGGCTTATCGATCTGGGGCTTGTCGGCCGCAGCTTTGTTTGCCGGCGTACTGGCCGTTTTGGGCGCGGTCTGGGCCGCGAGCGCGGCAGCGGCGGCGAGGAGGATTGTCAGTTTTCGGAGCATGGTGCTGAAGGTATTATAGCTGTGCAATCGCGTGCCGTTGAGCCGGCTGCGGTTTCCATTTTGCATAACTGCCGGGTGTCTGCTCTCATGAAGTTACTGTGGTAAACTTCAAACAAGATTGGAGGGAAAGAATATCCCTTCCAAATTCGGAAACGGAACTGCAAGTGCTTCCGTCAGTCAGGAAGAAATAGCTGACAGGACTCGTCGACCGAAATGCCTGAAGTTCCGAACCACGATCCAGCCGAGACCGCCGCACACGACGCCAGTGGCGCGGTGAAGATGCACACGGATATCAACGACCATCTGGACCGGCTCTTTGCCGCGGACAAGGCCGAGATCCCGTGGTTTGTCTCCCTTTACCAGAATCTTTACGACGTGATCAGGCCAGTGAAACTGCCTCCGCTCGAGATCACTTCGAAGCCGGTCGCGGTAAAGAGCATTTGGGGGCTGTATGCGCTGAACCCCAAGTCTTTTTACACGTCGGTCACCATTCTCGGTACGGTTTTTGTGCTGCTGATGGTCACTTTCACCAACAAGGCCGTGCAGCAGAAGATCGCGGAAAAACTGGATCTGATCGACCCGAACATCGAACCCTATAAGCCAGCTCCGCAGAAAGCGGGCGGTGGCGGAGGTGGTGGAGCACGGGAAATCACGCCGGTTTCCAAAGGGCAGGCTCCCAAGCCTGCCATGAAGCAGTTCACGCCCCCGATGATCGTTCAGGAGAAGCCGAAGCTGGAAATGACGCCGACGATTATTGCGCCTCCGGACACGATACTGCCCCAGAACAATCTGCCGAATTGGGGCGACCCATTGGCCAAACTGTCGAATCTTTCGAACGGAACCGGCTTCGGCGGCGGCATGGGCAGCGGCAGTGGCGGCGGTTTGGGATCGGGCAAGGGCGGCGGTTTCGGCCCCGGTGAGGGCGGCGGTGTTGGCGGCGGTGTATTCCGCGTCGGTGGCGGGGTAAGTCAGCCAGCCGTGATTTTCAAAGTGGATCCGGAGTATTCAGAAGAGGCGCGCAAGGCCAAATACAGCGGCACGGTGATGCTGGCGGTGGTGGTCAATACGGAAGGCCACGCGGTCGATATTCACGTGGTCAAGAGCCTCGGTATGGGGCTCGACGAGAAGGCCATCGAGGCGGTGGACAAGTGGAAGTTCAAGCCCGGCATGAAGGGCGGCCAGGCAGTGAACGTCCGCGCCACAATTGAAGTGAATTTCCGCCTGCTCTAGAAATTCGTTGCACGCCAGGCATTAACTCGGTTAGGTCTAATCGAGCTCCAGGACACTCCGAAGCGCTTCCTCCACTGCCTTAAGTTCCTCAGGTGAAATTGTTGAGATCCGTTTATCGAGACGGTCTTTCGAAACGGCCCGAATCTGATCGACCACTGCCACGGCTGCTTTGCCCGCGCAATTGAGTGACACCATCAATGGAGGACTGGGGTTAGGCGAGGATGAAAGCGGGACCACAACAACCGTCCGCCGCCGCTCGTTCAGCACGTTTGCGGTCATGATCAGGCACGGCCGGGTCTTCCTGATCTCCGACCCCAGGGTAGGATCGAGCCGCACCCACCAGACCTCACCTCTTTTTGGCATTCCGATTGACTTTGGTGGGGATATTCCAAGGTTCGACGATTTCGTCGTTCAACAGATCGAATTCCCGTTCTATCGAAGTAACCTCAGGATCGCGGTTAGCAATCTCACAGGCGGCAACAAGCTGCCGATCGCGCTCTTCCAGCCTGTGCGCGAGGGCCTCCGCCAAATAGCGAGAGCGTTCCCGGGACGGTACACGGCGGATGAAAACCGCCGCCAGATCGGCCGGTAGTGAAAACGTCATTTTCCGTACAGCCATAATGCCATAATACCATAACACAATGCCCGATCTTCTCAGCCCGCTTGCGTTTCGGGATCGAGTAGTTCGCGCAGTTTCTCGACAGCCAGCCCGCTCTGCTCCATAGCCACTTCCCGGACGGTCCTTCCCGTCGAATACGCGTTCTTGACCAGAGACGCTGCTGCGTCATAGCCGATTTCCGGGGCCAGCGCCGTCCCCATCGCCAGCGATTGCTCCACAAAGCTCAATGCCCGTTCACGGTCGGCCTCCAAACCGACCAGGAGGTGACGTCCAAAGTTCCTGGACGCGGCCGCGAGCTGCGTGATCGATTCGATGATGTCCCAAGCCATCACGGGCATCATCACGTTCAACTCGAAGTTGCCCGCCGCGCCGCACCAGGCGATGGCCGCGTCATATCCGATCACCTGCGCGCAAACCATCAGCAGGCTCTCCGCGATCACCGGATTCACTTTGCCAGGCATAATGCTCGAACCGGGCTGCACAGCGGGGATTTTGATCTCTCCCAAGCCGCAGCGCGGGCCCGATCCCAGCCAGCGGATATCGTTCGCGATCTTCGTCAACGCCACGGCGCACCCGCGCAGCGCGCCGCTCAGGAACACCACGGCATCCTTCGCGGCTTGCGCTTCAAAGTGATTCTTCGCTTCCACGAAAGGAAGACCGGTCATGCGCGCGATCTCCACAATAGTCTCGGCGGCGAACCCCGGAGGAGCGTTCAGGCCGGTTCCGACCGCCGTCCCGCCCAGAGGAAGTTCATAGAGACCGTCAATCGCCTGGATGATGCGCGCGATCGCGTTCTTTATTTGCTGCGCGTATCCGCTGAATTCCTGGCCCATCCGCATCGGGACGGCGTCCTGAAGGTGCGTGCGCCCGATCTTGATGACATCGTGGAACTCGCGCGACTTGCGGCTGAGCTCCCTGTGGAGGAGATCGAGTGCGGCCAACAGACGGTGAGTTGCCGTTTCCGCCGCCGCAATGTGCATAGCCGACGGAAATACGTCGTTGCTTGATTGCCCCCGGTTCACTTCGTCATTCGGATGTGCGCCTGCCAGGTGCGCGATTACCTCATTGGCGTTCATGTTCGTCGACGTACCACTGCCGGTCTGAAAAACATCCACCACGAACTGCGCATCATGGCGGCCCTCCGCAACCTCCATCGCAGCCCCCTCGATTGCCGCGGCGCGTTCGGGCGTGACCCAACCATGCCTGCCGTTAACCCGCGCGGCAGCGGCCTTGATGAGACCCAACGCACGAATGAATGACCGCTGCGGACGAAGCGAACTGATCGGGAAATTCTCGATCGCGCGGGCCGTCTGCGCGCCGTAGAGCGTATCGGCGGGTACGGCCATCGCACCCATGCTGTCGTGTTCAATGCGTGTGTTGGTTTCAGATGTCATGACCGTGCTCTCCTGTAGTTGAGACTATGCACTCCAATCGCCTGATTCAAGAGAAAAGCCCCTACCTTCAGCAGCACGCTCATAATCCGGTCGATTGGTACCCGTGGGGCGACGAAGCGTTCGAAAAAGCACGCCGCGAAGACAAACCCATTTTCCTCTCCATCGGCTATTCCACGTGCCACTGGTGTCACGTGATGGAGCACGAGTCATTTGAGAACGAAGAAATTGCCGCACTGGTCAACCGCTGGTTCGTGCCGATCAAGGTGGATCGCGAGGAACGACCAGACATCGACCGCATCTACATGAACTACGTGCAGGCCACCACGGGCGGCGGCGGATGGCCGATGTCGGTATGGCTCACTCCGGATCTCAAGCCCTTCGTCGGAGGAACGTACTTTCCACCCGAAAACAAATACGGGCGCGCCGGATTTCCGGTGATCCTCGAACGCATCGCGCAAGCGTGGCAGAACGACCGGCAAAAAATTCTCTCGACCAGCGCCGGGATCATGGAGCAACTGCGGGCGCAAGCGGAGACTTCAGGAGCCGGCTCAGGTCGCGTTGACGTGACTGTACTCGACAGCGCGTTCAATCAGTTCCGCCGCTCTTTCGATTCGAAGCTGGGCGGGTTTGGATCGGCGCCGAAGTTCCCGCGGCCTTCGGTGCATAACTTCCTTCTGCGCTACTGGAAACGAACTGGCCACGGCGAGGCGCGCGACATGGTGGTCGAAACGTTGATTGCGATGGAGAAGGGCGGTATGAACGACCAGTTGGGCGGGGGATTTCACCGCTATTCGGTGGACGAATACTGGTTCGTGCCGCATTTCGAGAAGATGCTGTACGACCAGGCACAACTGGTGATTTCGTATCTCGAAGCGTTCCAGATCACACAAAACGAAACGCTGGCCCGGGCCGCGCGGCGCACACTGGACTACGTGATTCGGGACATGACCGCGCCGGGAGGCGGGTTTTATTCGGCGGAAGATGCCGACAGCGCAAGCGACCCTGCGCGTCCGAACGAGAAAAGCGAAGGGGCTTTCTACATCTGGTCTCTTCAGGACGTAATCGGGCTGCTGGGAGAGGAACGGGCCCGTACGTTCGCCCGGCGCTACGGGATGGAGCCGGACGGCAATGTCGACAACGACCCGCATCATGAGTTCACGGGCAAGAACATTTTGTTCCAGGCGCATGCGGCGGAGGAAGACGCGGACGCTGAGAGAGTTTTGTTCGAAGCGCGCGCAAAACGGCCTCGTCCGCATCTCGACGACAAAATTCTCACTTCATGGAACGGCCTGATGATTTCCGCTTTCGCAAAGGCCGCCGCGATTCTCAACGAGCCAAAGTACGCGCAGGCGGCGCGCCGGGCGGCAGACTTCCTGCTCTCCACTATGCAGCGCGAAGACGGCACTCTCTTGCGCCGGTTCCGCGACGGAGACGCTGCCATCTCCGGAATGCTCGACGATCACGCCTTCTTTGCACAAGGCCTGCTCGATCTCTACGAATCGGCCTTCGAGTTCCGTTATCTCGACGCCGCGATCGCCGTTACTCAAAAACAGCGCGAGCTTTTGGAAGACGAAGCCGGCGGATTCTTCGCCTCCGCACACGAAGATACATCACGTCTCATACGAATCAAAGACGATTACGATGGCGCGGAGCCTTCCGGCAACTCGGTCGCGCTTCTGAACCTCCTGCGGCTGTCTCGAATCACCGGACAGATCGAGCTCGAAACGTCGGCGCGCAAGCTGCTGTCGGTATTTCAGGCAAGGCTGGCCGCGGTTCCATTCGGAATGCCGCAGATGCTCGCCGCATGCGAGTTCGATATCGCCCCTCAACGGGAAATTGTAATCGCAGGGGATTCCACTGGCAGTCTTGTCCGGCTGCTCTGGTTAAGGTTCGATCCGAATCGCATTTTGCTGCATGCAGGCCCGGAAATTGCACGTTATCAACCGGCCGTCGCTGATATGAATGTACGAGGCGGCACGACCACCGTTTATGTCTGCGAAGACTTCGCGTGCCGGGAGCCGGTAACGCGGGAAGAAGATCTCGCCGGATTGCTAAGATAGTCTCTTCACACCTCACAAACCAATAAGGAGAAACGCATGGAGCGAGCAGGAGCAACTACGCTGATGGGAAACCCGAAGACTCTCGTCGGGCCGGAATTGAAAGCTGGAGACAAGGCCCCGGAGTTCACGGCCCTCGACAACGGCCTGAAGGAAGTGCATTTGAGCGATACCGGGCACAAGACGCGCATATTCAGTGTTGTTCCTTCGCTCGACACTCCGGTCTGCGACGCGCAAACCAAGCGCTTCAACGAAGAGGCAGGGAAACTCGGCGAAGTGGATATTTACACCGTCAGCATGGATCTCCCGTTCGCACAGAAGCGCTTCTGCAACTCATTCGCGCTGGATAAAGTCAAGATGCTTTCGGACCACCGCGACGGCTCGTTCGGCGCCGCGTACGGAACGCTGATCAAGGAATTGCGCATCCTGAGCCGCGCCATTTTCGTGGTTGGCCCGGACGACAAACTCAAGTACGTGGAGTATGTTCCGGAAGTGTCGCAACACCCGAACTACGAAGCCGCTTTAGCGGCAGCGCGTGCTTGATCCGGGGCGCTGATCCGGAGATTCAGCCTGCTGGCTTCGTCCCTGTTCCCTACCATCACGAAACTGCGCCGGAGCAGACTGGTGCAGGGCGGCCTCGTGGTAGGAGCGACGATTCTCCTCGGCAACATCACCGGATTTTTCCGCGTTGCGGTAACAGCCTACTTGTTGGGGACCCATGCGCGCGCGGATGCGCTTGCGGTCGCGATCGGCCCTCTCGACACTCTCAATTCCGTCGTCGTAAACACTATGCTGTTCGCGTTTGTGCCGATGCTGCTGCTCCGGCATGCGGGCGATCGAGCGGCCCTGTTTGCTCGTGCGGCGCGTGTCTTTGTATTAATATTTGCCGGCGTGAGCCTGGCCACCGCGGCGTTCGCGCCGCGGTTGATCGCGATGCTGGGGCCAGGTCTCGCCGCACCGGAACGCGCGCAGGCCGTCGTGCTGCTGCGGTGGCTCGCCCCTTCCACACTGTTCACAACCAGCGCGGCCACGTTCTCCGCGCTGCTCTATACAGAGCGCCGCTTCGTCGTCCCCGGCATGTATCAAACCTGCCTCAACGGTGCAACCATCGCGGGCGCGCTGCTGCTACGGAAGAGCCTGGGAGTGAATGGATTCGCTATCGGCTACACACTGGGGAGCGCGCTACAGCTTCTGCTCGCGTGGTCCTTCAGCCGGGACCTCAGACAAGAGAGACGTTCGAACTTGCGCGTGCCGGTTGCCGAGCTTCTGATGAAGCCCGGAATGTTCCTGTTATACGGGGGGCTGATCTCAGGCAACCTCGTGGTTACCAGAATCTTCGCCACTCATGCGGGGCCCGGCATGGCGGCGGCGTTCGACTACAGCATGCGCTGTCTGAGCGTGGTGTTGGCGTATCTGGTGTATCCGGTCGCCACGACGCTCGTGCCCGAGATCGCCCGCCTGAAGGGAACCAACGAGACTCCCCGGGCTTACAGCCTGATTGACACCGGCGTCTTCCTGATGGCTACCGCGGCGGTGTTTGCATGCGCGTTGGGGGTGTTGCTGCGCACGCCGATCATCGCCCTGCTCTTTGAGAGAGGAAGCTTCACGTCGCAATCGACGCAACTGGTCTCCGCGGTATTTCTCGGCTTCGCCCCGAGCCTGATTGGCTGGGCTCTGCTGGATTTGATCGCGCGATGCTTCTTCGCGCTGAATCGTCCGAAGCTGCCCTTAATCGCCGCCTTCATTCCGATCACGGTGAATCTGGCCGTGACGTCGATCCTGCGCGGCAGAGGCATGCTGACCAACCCCATAACCCTGGGGCTGGGCGCTTCGATCGGGCTCCTCGCCGGCTTTGCCGCGCTGTTTGTGATGATTCACATGCGGCGGCAAAGCGCGGCGCTGGAGACTCCACTGGTCGAAGCCAGGTGATTTTGGTGGAGCAGGCCTTCGGCCTGCGCATCTCGTTCGAATACGCAGGCCGAAGGCCTGCTCCACGTGTCCTATGCTACGACGCGGCCGAGCGCGCCGCCATCATGTTGCGAATCCGTGCCGCGGTCGCACGGACGCGCTCAAGACTGCTGGGAGCGCTCGTGCATACTTGCTCCAGATTCTTGAACATTCCGGGGTTCCCCATGGCCAGGCGAAGCTGCGGAAGGAACGGTTCGATTTTTCCGAAGACCAGAATGTGTTCGCCGGCCGTTTCGTCAAACATATTCGCATCAATTGCGCCGCTCACGACAAATGACGCGGCCATTTCCCAATATGAGACGACCATCCGTATGTGGCCGCTGTTCGGGCCCATCATACCGGCCATGTACTCCTCGACGGAGATGGGATTGAAACCCATGATGAAATTACGCGCCTCCCGCATGACGGGCTCGCGGCGCAACTCGTAAAGCTTCAGAATCAGATTCGCGCTGTCGACAGGTGTTGCCATAAGATAAATGTCGTTCCTCTTTCGTGGAGTTTTTTCACGGATGGAAATATATCCGTATGCTTGAATCTAACAGGTGATCGGCGATCCTCCTTCACTCGCGGCGTTTTTCGAAATCTGGCGGCGTAATCGCGGAGGGTTTTTGCGCTATCAAGGAGATCTCGCCGGCAGCCGCCTGACGTACGAGGAGACGGCCCAGGCCGCAACCGCTTTCGCGCAGAGACTGCGCACAGCCGGCATTGCGAAAGGCGAGCGCATTCTCTTCTGGGGAGAGAACCGGCCGGAGTGGGTGGTTGCCCTCTGGGGATCGATTCTCGAGGGCGTTGTAGCCGTTCCGATCGATTTCCGTTCGTCCGCGAACATGGTCGAGCGAATCGCGGGAATCGTGAGTGCGCGTGCGGTGCTCATCGGAGAAGCGATCGGTCCGCCTCCGGGTCTTTCGTGCCCGGTCTGGCCGCTCCGGGAAGTGATGGACATGCGGCTACCAGCCGCGTTCGTGGAGATTGAGAAGTCCAGCGCGCCGGACGATGTCGCGGAAATCCTGTTTACCTCCGGCGCCACGGGCGATCCCAAAGGCGTCACCATCACGCACCGGAACATTCTCGCGAACCTGAAGCCGATCGACGCGGGGATCGAGAAATACCGGAAATACATGGGCCCGTTCGCGCCCATTCGCTTCCTGAACCTGCTCCCGCTGAGCCACTTGTTCGGCCAGACGATGGCGGCCTTCATCCCGCCCATGATCGCCGGGGAAGTATTCTTCATATCCGGGTACAGTCCGCGCGATGCCGCGCATTTGATTCGCAAACGGCGGATTTCAGTGCTGGTGTGCGTGCCGCAGATGCTGGAACTGTTACGCGATTACATCCTGCAGACGGTTCCGGAAGCCAACGCGCCCGCGCGTCGTGGCAAGTGGTATTGGAAATGGTGGCAGTACCGTGGAGTGCACCGGCGGCTCGGCTGGAAGTTTTGGAGCTTCGTCGTGGGCGCAGCGCCGCTCGATCCCGCGCTTGAAGAATTCTGGGGCAAGCTCGGGTATGTAGTGATTCAGGGTTACGGGCTCACGGAAACCGCGCCGGTGGCAACCATCAATCACCCTTTCGATTCGCGCAAGGGGACGGTCGGGAAAGCGATCGAGGGCGTGGAGATCCAAATCGCGCCCGACGGAGAAGTGCTCCTTCGCGGCGAAAACATCACGCCGGGATATTTCGGTGAGGCGTCGATTCGCGATGAAGAAGGCTGGCTGCACACTGGCGACATCGGCGAGCTGGATTCCGACAAGCGCCTCAAGATTCTCGGCCGTAAGAAGGAAATGATTGTTTCGCCCGACGGGTTGAATGTTTATCCCGAAGACGTGGAGCGTGTCCTGAACGCGATCGACGGCGTGCGCGAGTCGGCAGTGGTGGCGGAGAAGCAAGGCGCGCGCGAACAGGTGCATGCCGTTCTCGTATTGGATCCCGGTGTCGACGCCGAAGCGATCGTGAACCACGCTAACGGCAAACTGGAACCGTATCAGCGCATTCGCGGATTATCCATTTGGCCGAACCCTCCACTGCCGCGCACGTCAGGCACGAACAAGCTGAAGCGCGTCGAGATCGCCACTCGCATATATACCGCGGGCGGTCTTGCCGCCGGTGCCGGTTCCTCAAATGAAGGTGCAATCCCCGATGCGATTCGCAAGTTCACCGGGGGCCGCACCATCGATCTGAACACCCCGCTCAACGATCTCGCCCTAAGTTCCCTCGACCGCATCCAGCTCATGATGGAACTCGAACAGCGCACCGGGGCCGCACTCAGCGAATCGCAATTCGCAAGTGCCCGCACAATAGGCGACCTCGCGCGCATACAACCCGCCGCGGCCGGCCAGCCAATCGAGACCCCAATCGACTTCCCGGAGTGGAACCGCTCAAAACCAGCACGCTGGCTCCGGCGAATTGCGTTACCCGGCCTCATCCTTCCCCTGGCCCGCATCTTCGCCTGGATCAAAGCGGACGGGCTCGAAAATCTTCGGGCAGTCGAACCGCCAGTAATCTTCGCGTCCAACCACCAAAGCCACTTCGACGTGCCCACTATCCTGAGCGCGCTGCCTCCGCACTGGCGCTATCGAGTCGCGCCCGCGATGGCGAAGGAGTTCTTCGACGCTCATTTTCATCCAGCGAACTATGCGTGGCACGAGCACTTCACGAACAGTCTGAACTATTACCTCGCCGCACTCGTGTTCCATGCCTTTCCGCTGCCACAGCGCGAAGCGGGCGCGCGCGAAGCATTGCGATATGCCGGAGATCTCGCGTCGGACGGCAACTGCATTCTTATATTCCCCGAAGGCAAACGAACGGACGCCGGAGAGATTTTTCCTTTCCAGCCAGGCGTCGGAATGCTGGCTACACGCCTGCGTGTTCCCGTCGTTCCGGTAAAACTCAGCGGCCTCGAACTCATCTTGCACAAGTCAGCCAAATTCCCGACCCCAGGCAGAGCCAGCGTGAAGTTCGGCCCACCGCTTCGGCTCGAAGGCGACGATTACGCCGCCCTCGCGAAACAGATCGAAGACGCGGTCCGTAAGCTATCTTCAATATCGACTAACGTAAAGTAAACTATGTCCCCGCGCAAAGGACCGCGAAACTACTTCCGATCGGGCCGACTTCTTTGCTTACCGGCAGTTTGCATCGCGATGCTTGCGGCGGCCGGAATTGCGCAGGAGTTGGGTCTGCCGAATGGTTTGATTACGCGGGTCGCATCTCCGGATGGCGCACACATTCTTTACGGGGCGCCGTACCAAAGCGGAATAAACGACGGACCTCAACTGTGGATTGAGGACACACGAACACATCATCGGCAGATGTTGCTGAGCATCGGCAGCACGCTGTCCGCACGCTGGTCCTTCGACGGGAGCGCGTTTTCGGTTACGGACCACTGGGCCAGCGATCGGGCGCGATCCTTTATCTACAACGCCAACACACTCCAGCGCCTTGATCTGGGCGACCGCATCATGGCCGCCGATCCCGAGGTCGCCCGCTTTACCCACAGCCATTCCTATTTCGACGTCGATCGCTGGGAAGACTCACAACATGTGTTTGTCCATTTCCACGGTCATACCGATGAATCTCCGGTCGTCTGTTTCGATTTCGGGTATCGGGTGAGCCGCGCGGGAACCGTCGAGAAGTTGTCGCAGAGCGTATTTTCCATAGACCAGCAGACGTTCTGCCGTTGAATGATGTAGAGCTGTAGAATAAAACAGAGCATCACGAAAATGTTTTCAGCCGTTCTGTTTTCTCTCCTTGCGCTGCTCGTCGTCCTCAACCTGGTTCTGCTCATCCGCGTGCGTTCGCACGATGGGTTTGAGTCCGGACTCCGCGACGATCTCGCGCGCGTCCAGCAGCGGCAGAGCGACGAAGGCCGCGCGCTCCGTGAAGAAGTCGCCGCCGGCATTCAGCGTTTCACCAGCCAGACTGAACAACGGACCGAATCTCTCCGCATGGCCATCACCCATCAGCTTTCCGGGTCCCGTGAGGAAGCGAACGAACTGCTCACCCGCTTCCTCACGGCCACGACCGAAATGCAGCGCGACCAGCAAAAGCAGCTCGAAGCCATCCGCGGCGTGGTCGATCAGCGCCTGCTGTCGCTACAGACCGACAACGCGGCCAAACTCGAACAAATGCGGCAAACAGTCGACGAAAAGCTGCAGACGACGCTCGAAACGCGCCTCGGCGAATCGTTCCGGCTGGTGAGTGAGCGTCTGGAGCAGGTGCACAAAGGGCTCGGCGAAATGCAGAGTCTCGCATCCGGCGTCGGCGACCTCAAGCGCGTCCTCAGCAACGTGACAACGCGCGGTGCATGGGGAGAAGTTCAGCTGGAAAATCTGCTCGCCCAGATACTAGCGCCCGAACAATACGAGCGCGACGTCGCGACGACAGGCACGAGCGAACGCGTCGAGTTCGCCATCAAACTGCCGGGTAAGGACTCCGACCCGGTCTGGCTTCCTGTAGATGCGAAGTTTCCGATGGAAACGTATCAGCGACTCGCGGCGGCTGCCGAGCGCGGCGATGCGGAAGGCGTGGAAACCAGCGCCCGCGAGCTGGAAGTCGTCGTGCGCACTTGCGCGAAAACCTTCAGCGGAAAATATCTCGCGCCGCCCCGCACCACGGATTTCGGCATTCTCTTTCTCGCCACCGAAGGTCTCTATGCGGAGGCGTTGCGCCGCCCCGGCTTGGCGGAGTCTCTCCAGGGCGATTTCCGCGTCGTTCTCGCCGGCCCCACAACTTTCGCCGCGCTTCTCAACAGCCTGCAGATGGGCTTCCGCACGCTGGCGATCCAGCAACGATCGAGCGAAGTGTGGAAACTTCTGGGCGATGTGAAATCGCAGTTCGGCAAATACTCGCAGGTGCTGGCGACGATACGCAAGCACCTCGATCAGGCTACTCAGACTGTTGACAAGGCGGAGATTCGCACGCGCGTCATTGAAAAGCGTTTGAAAGACGTGGAAACATCCGACGAAGAGGAAACCGCCACGACGCTCCATTTGATCGCCGTCAACGACGGCGATTAGGAACGCCCTGGCTGCCCCATGTACCGCTGGCGGTCTTGCCGCCGGCTTGGATCCGGATTTCCCAAAGGCGCCGGCGGCAAGACCGCCAGCGGTACAAGTATTCTTGTAAAAGAATGCGTATCCGGTTCATCCTC
>Ga0182024_10006777_pt1 | contig 24981 bp, 21 predicted proteins | sample P32metaG_FD_120480 | JGI IMG/M metagenome (GOLD analysis project Ga0182024, IMG submission 120480) | Permafrost microbial communities from Stordalen Mire, Sweden - P3-2 metaG (Illumina Assembly) | ecosystem: Environmental > Terrestrial > Soil > Wetlands > Permafrost | place: Sweden: Stordalen...
TGGGGATATTCGCGTTGGCGCCGCTAACTTGACTGCCGTATGTCCGCCGAACTTGATACGGTAGGTAACTGAATTTGCTCGTCGTTCAAAGGCAGGCTACTTCATGAAAAAGAAAAGCCGGATCGAGAATGAAAGAAAGATTATCTCCCGCGTAAAAAGGGAGATGGATCAGCCGCGACTGACCGAATCGGTCCGCAACGGTTTCAGCGCCCAGGCCGCACCGTCCGTGGAAAAGTCTTCTGCCCATTCTGCGCGAGCATGAGGCCCGGTTCTTTCAGTGGGCGCCACACTCAACCCCAATTTGCTAGATTCTGCTCATTGTTAGCCGCGTCTGGCCGGCTTCGATCGACTTGGTGCATTGGCAGAAGCAGAAGCTCTCCCGGGATGCCGCTCGGTGAATTGTTCATGCAGGACCACATCGAGCAGCGACTTGTGAACCTTGATGCGCCCGTTGTATTCGATAAAGCCGAGCTTGCGAAAACGGTTCATAAAAAAGCTGACGCGCGAGCGGGTAGTGCCGATCATCTCCGCCAAGGTCTCCTGCGAGATCTTGGGAATATATTGTTCTGGTTCTCCCGGCTTGGAGAATTCGGCCATCAACAGCAGAATCCTCGCCAGGCGCTTTTCGCTGGAGTTGAAAAGCTGATCAACCAGATCGGCCTGGATGCGCATGCTGCGCTCTAACAAAAACTTCAAGAACAGGTCGGAGAATTTATGCTCCTCATGCATCACGCGGATCATCTCTTCTCGCCTTATTTTGAGCGCGGTGCACGCGGTAATAGCAGTCGCCGTGGCCAAACGCAACCCCGCCACTGCCGCGAGCGCCTCTTCGCCAACAAAATCACCGGCAGAGAAAAGCGTGATGGTGGCTTCCTTCCCGGCTGCGGAAACAACCGTGACCTTTGCGCGGCCTTTTTGAAGATAGAAAACGGAATCCGCGGGGCCTCCTTGCGCAAAAAAAGCCTCATTGGGGGCCAATTGGACTATTCTTCGCCCAAGGCCGGCGCTCGCCAGAAAGGCGGCGGCATCGAATCCGGGCTTTTCAAGTTTCACCATCGAAAAGGCCCCTTTCCGGTTGCGGTCTCTTCATCGTGCGCTGCTGAAGTGATGAGCAACCAAATCGCCATCCCGTTCACAAAGCGAGTGGATGATGAGCAACGAATCATCGACGGTGAGCAGAACTCTGAGTGCCGGGCGCTCCTCTCCCAATTGAGCATCCCGGGCAACTTGTTCGGCTGCATTCTCTGTGCATGAAAGTACTCCGGGAAACGTAAAAGGTCAATCCGTTCAGTTTTTGCTCACTTTCCGGAGATATTTCATGCTTCCGGGGCTGCCTGCTGGGCGGAAAACGCCGGTCTCGAAGAAGCCCGCCTGGGAGTATTATTGCGTTAATGCTTGTCACCCAAAGCAAGCGGCGTACTACAAAGAAGGAACGGAACCGATGTTTCCTCCACAAAGGACGCGTGAATTGGCCCGTAGCCTCGTTGCTTCCGAAGCTGATGCAGCTACGTCCTCCCTTCATTCCGAACCTGCAACTGTGCGCGTCTACGAGAGGCTGCGTCGACAACTCGGCGCACCCGTGGGAGTTGATGGTTTTCAGGCGCTCGCTTCTCGCGCATTGGCTCTGGCCAAGTCGGAATCTCCCCGGCTCAGTGCTGTGCAGTTAACGGCAAATGGTGGCTTGCGCGGTCTCGGCGGAGTTGGATCTGATTCGGACGTGGATGAGGACGGCGAAGCCGGAATCGTCTTGATTGCGCAGCTACTCGGGCTGTTTCTTACCTTCCTTGGCGAGGCAACAACGCTGCGTTTGATAGAAGACTTACGTCTTCAGGCTGATGCCATGACAGAGCTGGCCACGAACCCAGCCGACGTGACAGACGTGGCGGCCGATGGACCCGCAATGGCCGCGGCATTCGAGGACCTTCTGCTGGAAATTGACCGGCTGAGAAATGTGAGCGAACACATCGAAACCTTGGCGGAGAGGCATCCCGGCATGGAAGATGGACTCGTGAGTGTCGCGGGGAACATTCGCAGTATTGCCACCGTTCTGGACGTTTTCACACTCATCCGAAGCAAGGCCGGCGGCTCGCAGGAGGCGCCTAACCTACAAACGAATGTCTACATGAATTGAGTTCCGCCAGCGCTCGATCCAGAGCGGCTCTGAATGTCGAACACCGGAACCGCAAGAGTGCTTGCGACAGGACAGAATCGTACTGCTGTTTCTCTTACGAAGAGTATGACGGCAATTCCATTCTTCTACCTTGAACGATGCTGGTTTGAATATGACGGCCGCCTCAGGAATGCGAGATTTAGCCCATCGACTTCTTACGTATGAAGCCGGTTCGGGCAAAAACTCGGTGCCAATCGAGTCTCCGGCCCTTCGCGTCTATGAGAAGCTGCGCCAGAGTCTTGGTGAGTTTGTAGGAGTTGCGGGTTTTTATTCGCTCGCCTCTCGCGCCTTGGCGTTGGCCAAGCCGGAAGCTCCCAGTCTGAACGCGGCGCAGGTCTCTGGGGATGGTGCATTACAGGGCCTGAGCGAGATTGAGACTCAGATCGGCATGAACAAGGATCCGGCTGGCGAGGGAGGAATCATTCTCATCGACCGCTTACTCGGACTGCTTCGCATCTTCCTCGGCGAAGCATTAACGTTAAGGCTGCTGCGCAACGCATGGCCTGGTGAAGCATTTGACGATCGCAATTCGGTACACGGGGGAAAAGCGTGAGCACCCAAGACAAAGTGAAGATCAACAAACTACCCACCGGGGTTCCGGGCCTTGACGAAATTGTGGGCGGCGGTCTTCCCGAGTTCTCGTTCAACATCATCGCGGGCGCACCCGGAAGCGGGAAGACGACGCTGGCACACCAGTTCGTGTTTGCCAATGCCACCCCGGAGCGTCCCGCGCTCTATTTCACCGTTCTCGGCGAATCCGCCATCAAGATGCTGCGATACCAGCAGCAGTACTCATTTTTCGATCCGGCCAAGCTGCCGGATTCCATCCGCTTTATCAACCTGAGCCAGGTTGTTCTGGAGAAGGACATGGGCGCGGTTTTGGATGAGATTACAAAAGAAGTTGAAAAGACCAACCCCGCCGTCGTGGTTGTAGACTCCTTCCGAACCATGGTACGGAAGCCACAGAGCGATATGGACCTGCAATCCTTCATTCAGCGGTTAGCCCTGTTTCTGGCCAGTTGGCAAGCGACGACTTTCCTGATCGGTGAATATGCAGAGGACGAGTTGCGTGACAACCCCATATTTACCGTCGCCGATGGACTGTTCTGGCTGCGGCAAACGGCAGAGCGGAATTCAATTGTGCGGAAGTTGCAGGTTGTAAAACTGCGTGGACAGGATTCCGTGCCGGGGCTGCACACATTCCGCATCACCGAAGCTGGGGTGCAAGCCTTCTCGCGCACCTTTGGGTTGACCGCACGCAAGAGAAATCCGCCTAGCGATCGGCGCCTTTCCTTTGGTATTGCGGAGTTGGATAAGATGCTGGGCGGCGGCGTTCGCGAAGGCGACAGTGTCCTCGTAGCAGGGTCTTCGGGAACTGGGAAATCGGTCCTGGCAACCCAGTTCATTGCGGAAGGCATACGCCAAGGGGAGCCGGGAATAGTGGCGGTTTTTGAGGAGCGCCCGCAAGCGTATGCGGAGCGAGCCGCCAGTCTAGGCTTGGATCTGGAAACGCCGCAGAAAGACGGGAAACTCACAATCCTCTATTTGCGTCCCCTGGATCTCTCGGTGGACGAGACCATGCACTCGATTCTCGACGCTGTGCAGAAGATCGGCGCCAAGCGCCTGGTGATCGATTCCCTGGCGGGCTTTGAAATGGCTCTGTCGCCCGGCTTCCGCGCTGACTTTCGCGAATCCCTCTATCGGATGATCTTCGCCTTGACGGGGATCGGCGTGACGATTTTAAGCACGGTTGAAGTCGATGAGTCTTTCACGGAATTCACGTTCAGTACTTATTCGGTTTCTTTCCTCACCGATGACATCATTCGGCTGCGGTACGTATCCATCGATGGCCAGCTTCGCAAGATCATGGTGGTGATCAAGATGCGGGGTGGGAATCATGCCAAGGATATCCGCGAGTATGAAATCACGTCCAAGGGCGTCGTTATCCTCGGCAAACGCCTCACAAACTTTCAGGGTCTAATCAGCGGAGTTCCTGTCCATTCGAACCGAACCGACCCCAAGGAAGAGCCCTCACAGGAGCCAGGAATCGGGAGTAAAGGCTGAGGAAACACCCCATGCCGCTTTGCTCGGCCGTGTCTCAGAGAATGGCCGGGAGTGGCGCCCTATCAAATTAGGAAACGCCGAAATCTCTGCCTTAAATTGAACTTGTCGGCAACCTGCGTAAAGAGGATGTGGATTTTTTGCCGCACCTGCCGCTCGTTCTTCAACTCGTTTGCAACTCCGAAACTAGCAAATTGGACTTAAGAGTGTCTCAAAAGTGACAGATACTCGCATTCGTCTTTCTTAAAATTGTGCCTCGGGTGCCTTATGTGGCTGTTCCGCGGATCAGCCGTCTAGCGCCGGAATTGAAATCAAAGCAGAGGAGGCAACAAAATGAGGCCAAGTACTGAGAACGAGGTCGCAGGCAAGGTCCACGAAGTGAAGGGCGCAATTAAGCAGAAGGTGGGTCATGTGACGAACGATCCCAACTTGGAAGGTGACGGTGCTGGCGAAAAAATAGCTGGGAAGATCCAAAAATAAAATCGGCCAAGTGCAAAAGGTCGTCGAAAAACCGTGAGTCAGGACTGTCTTGGGCAACTCAAACACTGAGGGGCTGTCAATCGGAATGGGTTGGTCTTCAACTTGAATTCCTCGGATGCGCCGGACCGGATGTTCGACGCACAGGCGCGGAGTACTGCTTGCCTAAGACCGGAAACGCTTCTTAAGTCAATGTGGCTATCGTGCGAGAATCAGATAAATACACATGCCGATCCCAGCTCCAGCCAACAGCAGTCCCAACACCACGGCATCCCTCGACACCCGTCCCGGTATCCAGGTACCTGACTTCAATTCACGAATGAGTTGAAAATATCGCAGAACGGAACTGAGGATGACGACCACGCCTAATCCCACCAAAGTCACCCCCGACCAGACCGATAGGCCGGTGGCGCGAGTGGGCAACTGGGATTCGCTTGCGCTTAATTGCCGGAAAAATAGGCCGAAGCGGCTGACCGCGAATCCTATTCCGATCAAGCCCAGTCCCGTGCGAATCCAGGCTAAAAAGGTTCTCTCGGCAGCGAAATAGACCCTGGGATCTTGCTCTGCACCTTTGTCCATCCACCAATTGTATTGAAAGTGCGAGCTGAATTCGATTCGGGTCACGATGCTTGGGCGTTCACCAAAAACGACCCATGCGATCTTTCACTTGAGGCGTTCAGCCAGCAGATGATCCGCTAGCCTGGTGCAACTCGGAGTGGGCTCGGGCCATCCTACCGGTGAGCAACGCCTGGAACAAGAAGGGCGGGAGAAGTCACGATGACAAAGCTTAAGTATGAGGAGCGGAAGGAACTGCCCAAAGGGGATTTCGTCTTTCCGAAGACGCGGCGCTACCCGATTGAGGACGCTGCGCACGCGCGGGATGCGCTGGCCCGGTCCAGCGGAAAGCCGGAACACGCGACGGTAGTGGCGGCGGTCAAGCGGAAGTATCCAGAGATCGACGTAGAGAAATAAGAAGCGGACTGCGGGGGAGATGCGGAACTGACATTGTTGCTCGTGTCCTGCACCAGACGACCGTCAAAGTCGCCCGCGTCTTTACAGGCTTCGCCTATTTCACGCGCAAGATTTCAGGCCTGTTGGTATAAGTTCGGGATGCGTGTAAAAAGTGATCACAGGGCCATCGTATGGGCTTCTGCATCATCGTCATCACCGCCTGCCCCCGAGCTCCGATCGCAGCGTGGCTCCTCCACGCGACAGGTGCGCCTTCACCTTTCCCTCGCTCAAACCCGTGGTCCCGGCAATCTCACTCAATCGCTGATCTTTTAGTTCGTAGAATGCCGCATGAGGTGAGTTGCCCCCCTTGCCTGCCTTGCCTCTGGATTATCGCCACTCGGCCAGAACTCTTCCAGCGGCGCGGGAAGGACGGAATCCGCCCGGCTCCGCCGGGGTTGGGTTACAATTGCCGACAATCCATCCGGAATCGAGTAATTTTCGATAGAAGCGAGCGCATCGACGAGGCGAATTTGCTACGAAGTCGAGGTGAATCGGTACGCCATGACGACCTTGCGGCTTCTGTGCGATCCCGTTGGGTGAAACTCACACTTCGCTTTCTAAACCATCTCTGCGTGACCGTATATCCTGGCCCGGTGGTATTCAGCGTGCCAGATATCGGCCCCAAAAACCCACGTGGGAAACGATAGCGTTGCATGCAGGCGGTTGATCAAAGCTCGACAGAATTGTGAACGCCTATTTTCGTTGACTCGCCTCTATTCACCGTCCTGTAAACGGATGTTCATCCGCCAAGGCATCCGACTCTATAGCGGGTGCCAGATGCCGAATTCCACTACCTCTGATTTTGCAGCAATGGACAACGCCGGGATCACCAGTCATCACTGGAAGATCATGTTGATCTCGGGCATGGGCTTCTTCACGGACGCCTACGATCTATTCATCATCGACGTCGTCATGGCTCTGCTGAAACCTATTTGGCACGTCGGCAAACTCGAAGAGAGCCTGGTGGCGTCTACCGCACTGTTGGCAGCCGCATTGCATCGCAAACGCTGCGGCGATCCCTTCGAGGCAGGTTTCGACCCGCAGCGATCTGATCCCTTTTGGAAGCAGTTTCAGTGTTGCCTCTGCGATCGCGCGATCATTGGAGGAAATGAACGCGATGACCGTCGTTTCCGGATGATGAGCCAGCCACAGATGCCGTCCATGAGCAAAGTTTCGGTAATCGGTGACCTGTACGTTTGCCAATCCTGACTCGTGAAACTTCGATTCGAAATCAACGGCCGCAGGGCGCGTCTCGGGTCCAAAGAGGAGCAGGATCTTATCCGACCGGATTATTCCAGCGCTGCCTCCGGTCGGGGCCAATGAGCGTCTCAGAGCTTCTGTATCGAATAGGCCGGCCCAATGCCGTGGAAGCTGGGCATCAACCCCATAGGCACGAGCGATCATGGTGTTCAGTGCCACACGTGAGTTCGTCGCCAGATACCCGTCCTTTCCGGCGGGAGAGCCAAACTCGAAGCCATCCCCCCTACGAAAGGAACGGATTAGGTTCGTCAACGGGCTGTCTTTCATGCAACACAGGCTGATCACACGATTCGGCTCGGCCGCGACAGCAAATTTCGCAAAGCCGAGTACGTCTGGATTGCGGCCTCGTGCGCTGACAATGAAAACCCTGGCTCCGGCGAGACACTCTGGATCATGGGAAGCCAGCAGAGGCGTCTCGAAGCTCGAAAAGCTGCCTCGCTGACTCTGTTCGAGGTTGGCGATCAGACAAGCCGTGCTCAGGGAGCCGCCTGAGCCGATTGCAAGCAACGGTTGTCCGGCCGAGCAGTTGTTTGTTGTCATCGATATGGGTGTGCGCATTGCCGAAGAACTCGCGGCGGAGCCGGAGTAGCGGCAGATTGACAATCACCCGAATCACCTAAAAGCTTAAGCTGCACTTCCCCGGAACGGCAGTACTTTTCCGCCTCTCTGAGTTCGCTCTAGGAAGTTCGCCCACTCTTGCATCATCTTGTCACGCGGTTCAAGGTAGAGAGCGTGGTTGTAGGCTGCACTAACAGCGTTACGTGGAGCATGGGCTAGCTGCAGCTCGATGTGTTCATGCGCGTAGCCTTGCTCGTGCAGGATGGTGGACGCCAGGCCTCGGAAGCCGTGCCCTGTCATTCGCCCCTGATACCCCATGCGCTTCAAGGCCCCAAGGATAGTGTTATTGCTCATGGGCTTTTTGTTGCTACGATCCCCGGGAAAGAGCCACTCACTCGATCCAGTTATCAAGCGCAGCATTTCCACCACTTCGATTGTCTGCGAAGCGAGGGGAACGATGTGAGGGTCGCGCATTTTCATTCGTGCCGCAGGAATGTTCCAGCGAGCAGCGTCCATGTCGAACTCTGCCCACTTGGCACCGATCAGTTCGCTGGTGCGGACAAAAGTGAGCGCCATGAGCTTCATCGCTAATCGGGTTACATGAGTTCCCTGGTAGACCTCCATCGACCTCAACAACGCCGGAAGATCTTTGGCGTCGATCCGTGCAAGGTTTGTCTTGTGGGTCGGTCTCAAAACATCGGCTGGCCGAATCTCACTTGCTGGATTACGTTTCGCATATCCGTGGGCAATTGCGTAGCGAAAGATCTGCCCGACATTCTGCATCGCCCGCTTTGCCAGATCAGGGGCGCCACGGCCCTCGATCATTTTGACCATCGTGACCAATTCAGGGGCTTCGATCTCAGTGATGGGGCGCGCACCGAGCAGCGGCAGGATGTTTGCATCCATTCGCCTGCGCGTCGCGTCAACGTGCTGCGCGCTCTTCTCAGCGCGCCAATGCTCAAACCAGAGGCCCGCGATTGTTCGGAAGGAATTCTCAGCGGCTGCTTTTTCTGCGGTCTTTGCCGCCTTCCGCTGTGCCATTGGATCAATGCCAATTGCGAGCAGTTTGCGAGCCTCGGTGTGGCGTTCCCTTGCTAGTGCGAGCGGCACATCCGGGTAATTCCCAAATGCCATGAGCTTTTGCAAACCACCGTGACGGTATTTGTAGCGCCATAGCTTTCCGCCCGTCGGAGTAACGAATAGAAACAGGCCCTTTGTATCCGGAAGGCGGTATGCCTTCGCTCCCGGTTTGGTTTTCCGAATTTCAGTGTCAGTCAACGACATAACCCCTCCAAACTCATAAAATGGCGAAATACCACCAAATCACTTCCAGGAGTCACCAAAACTACCACCAGCGATCCATGGCTTTCATGGTACCGCTTTGAACGGCAAAATCCACGGAATCCTTTATTTTATTGGGTTTTGTTTGGATTATCGGACTTCTTCGACCTGTATAGAACTAATCTTTGGTGGGCAGTGAGAGACTTGAACTCCCGACATCCTGCTTGTAAGGCAGGCGCTCTAACCAACTGAGCTAACCGCCCATGCATTGCGGCAGGGCTTTACGCCCTTTTGAAATCATACCAGCGCAGTGACGCTGTGCGCGACCTCACTCTATTCCACGGGACGGGCGGCCTGAATTGATAAACTCAGCCGGTGAGCCGCCTTATCGTCAATGCCGATGACTTCGGGCTGACTGCCGGGGTCAACCGCGCGATTATGGAGCTGCACCGGGCCGGCGTGCTGATGAGCACTACGCTGATGGCGAAGGCCGCGGCAACCGAAGACGCCATCGAACTGGCGCTGGGCGCGGCTTCTCTGGGGGTGGGTTGCCATATTGTTCTTGTAGATGGTGAACCTTTGCTGGGGGCAGGGGAGATTTCTACGCTCGTTGATGAACGGACGGGGCGCTTCAGGGCGACACAGGGAGCGTTTTTGAGGCGGTTGCTGGCAGGGCGCATCAGGGCCGCAGTGATTGAGGCCGAGGCCGGCGCGCAGATCGCACTGCTCCAGAGTCGCGGGTTGCGGCTCACGCATATCGACACGCACAAGCACACGCATCTCTTTCCCGCGGTGCTGCGGCCGGTGCTGCGGGCGGCGCGGGCGGCAGGGATTCGCGCGGTGCGCAATCCATTTGAGCCGGCGTGGAGCTTGCGCGCCACACCGGGGGCTGGCTGGATTCGGCGCGTGGAGATAAGCTCGCTGCGGCGGTTTGAGCCTGCCTTTCGGCGGATGGTGGCCGAGGAAGGGTTCACGACCACCGACGGGGCGATTGGGGTGTTGGCGACAGGGACGCTTGATTCAAAAACTGTCAGATCCCTGCTCCGGCATATGCCTGCCGGCACATGGGAGCTGGTTACGCATCCTGGCTACAATGACGCCGATCTGGCGCGGGCTGGGACGCGGCTGCTGGCATCGCGAGAGACGGAGCTGGAGGCGCTGATGAGTTTGGGGAAGACGCCAGGGTTTGAACCGATCTCGTTTGCGGGGCTGGACGGGGATGGCTGAGTCTTCCGTGGTGTTAAGAACGTCTTAGGCAATGGATCGTTGCAGCGGAATTGAAACTAGAACCAAAGAATGAGCAGGGTGTATGCGCATTGGGATTACGTGTTATCCCACCTACGGCGGTTCGGGGGTGGTGGCCACGGAACTGGGCATTGAACTGGCGGCATTGGGCCATGAGGTGCATTTCATCTCGTATTCGCAGCCATTCCGGCTGAGCGGGCGCGATGAAGGCATTTTTTATCACGAAGTTCCGGTGTCGAGCTATCCGCTGTTTGAATTTCCGCCGTATGACCTGGCGCTCGCATCGCGCATGGCGGAAGTTGCTGAATACTGCGCGCTTGATTTGATGCACGTTCACTACGCGATTCCGCACTCGGTGAGCGCATTGCTAGCGCGGCAGATGCTGGCGGCAAAGGGGCAGCGGCTGCCCTTTGTGACCACGCTGCATGGCACTGACATTACGCTCGTCGGACTGGACCGCTGCTACCTGCCGATTACCCGGTACGCCATCCAGGAGAGCGATGGGGTGACCTCGATCTCAAACTATCTCAAGGTTGAAACGATCAAGCATTTCGGCGTGACGCGGGGCATTGAGGTCATTGAGAATTTTGTGAATTGCGATGTTTACACACCTTTTAAGGATGAAGGTAAACGTGCGGATGCACGCAGGCGGCTGGCTGCGCCGGAGGAGGCAATTCTCATGCATCTCTCGAATTTCAGGCCGGTTAAGCGGGTTGTGGACGTGGTGAAGATCTTTGCGCACGTTTTAAGGGAGATTCCGGGAAAATTGATCCTAGTGGGCGACGGGCCGGACCGGTCAGCGGCGGAGTGGCTGGCGCACGATTTGGGCATTCAGGCCAAAGTTCACTTCGTGGGGAAACTGGAGCGCGTGAATGAGCTGCTGCCTCTGGCCGATCTGCTCTTGATGCCGAGCGAGTTGGAGTCGTTTGGGCTGGCGGCACTGGAGGCGATGGCGTGCAAGGTGCCTTCGATCGCGACACGGGTAGGCGGCGTGCCGGAGCTAATTGACGATGGGGTGACGGGACTACTATATGCGGTGGGCGATATCGAAGGCATGGCCTCGGGAGCACTGAGCTTGCTCAAGGATAGAGACCGTCTGGAAGCGATGCGGGACGCGGGACGCAAGACGGCGCAGAAGCGGTTCTGCTCATCGCTGGTGGTACCGCATTATGTGCGGTATTACGAGCAAGTGTTGGGGTGAGACAGGGGTCAGGGGTCAGGGGTCAGAGACGAATTGGCTGCTCAGCTGGGTCCTGGGCGAAGGTGGGGGTGAAGCCTAGCTTGCGCCAGAAGGTTTCGACCAGGGCTACGGTCTCGGGGGTGGTTTTGGCGGTTGTGCGGAGAAGGATTTCTGTGCTGGAGCCGGCAGACAGGCTGGAGGCTTCGGCGGCGATGGCGATGCACTTGTCGGGGCGATAGGTGCAGGCGGCCAGATCGGCGATGGAGAGGCGCGTGGTGGGCGTGGCCAGGACGGTACGGGGCGGGGCCATGCGGTCGAGGAGCCAGAGGATTTCGAGCTTGGATTCAAGCTCATCGGGCACACAGTCGATGGCCAGATCGGCGTTGCGGACGGCATCTTCAATGGTGGAGACGAAGGAGACGGGCGAATTGTCCGAAAGACTTCCCTCAGGGGCTAAAGCCCCGCATTCATTGGGTGGCATTTGCGGCACGACTGAAGTCGTGCCCTGACACAAAACGCTTCCTGGGGAGAGACCTTCAGCAAGCCGTGAAGTCATGCCCTGACACAAACCACTTCCTGGGGACAGTTTTTCAGCAAGCTGTGAAGTCGTACCCTGACCGGTCGGCCCAAGCTGCTGGCGGAGATACTCCTGGGCGTGATGGAGGTTGGTGGGCATCACGTCTTCGAGGAGGACGCGGAAGCCAGCGCGGGCCGCGCTGAGGGCCAGCCAGCGGCCGAGAGGGCCGGCACCAATGATGGCAACCGTTTCAGGCAACGGAGGCAGGCTTGGCCAGTACTTTGGCGATCTCCTCGGGGGTGGACTCGGCGGCCAGGGCCTTGGCGACGTCGTCGGCGTTGGGGCTGGCGTTGCGCAGATGCTCAGCGACGCGGGCGCGCTCCTCGGCGGAGAGAGTGGGGACGGTAGCCAGCACCCGGCGCAGGGTGACGGCAACGTCGTCAATGTAGTTCATCAAGCGAATAGCTTCTCCGGAGAGCGGCATGGGATTCCTCGGGTTTGAAGTTCTCTTCTCATTGTAGGGGGTGGGGTTCGAGAGGGGAAGGCGCCACGCCGCCTTAGGGCAGTGTAGTTCCCCGGTCCCAGAAGCGGGATCTCCACCCCACGGACGAAGACCTGTCCGCGGGGACCCCGGCCTAGGGCACCCGGTGCGAAGGGAAGAGGGCGGAAGAGAACGCACCTCGCAGGCAAATCCCGCAAAAGGAGCAGTGGTCACAAATGACCAGCTTTCCTCTTTGAGCTTCTGTAGGGTGGCATTAATCGCCTGCCTTCTCTCCTCAAATCCTCGCAGCACCCCCCGCCTGTTCTATCTTTCCTGTACACCTCGATTTCCTCTTCTAAAAGGCTGGCAGAACCCCGGGAGGAATCCCGGCTTTAACTCCATTTTGCGAAGTGTATTGTTACCTTCCAGTCCATGCGCTCTATCGCTCACCCTTTTGTCGGGAAGCGCGTTAGATCACAGACCCAATGCGCAGTTAGAAATACCCCCTATCCATAGGTTTCAAATTGACTGCCCGCCAGTTGTTTGCTCTTTTGCGAGAAGTCTCACTAGACGACTTGCTTAATAACGGCACCGGTGGCTGGCACAAAGGATGAGGCACCTTTAGCTTCGTCAGTTTCTGCTGCGGAATCTACGTCGAACTCTGGCGCACGCTCCTCAACGATTCTTTCGTCTTTCTCGTCAATTTGCTTTTTTTCTGCGTCCACTGGTTCGCTGAATCGGTCTACCACTCCGGCGGTTCTTGCAGATGGCAGTGCATCCTTCGAGTCCACTGGTTCGCTGAATTGGACCGCCGATCGGGCACTTCTTGCAGACGGCGGTGCATCCTTCGATCCTTGATCTGGTGCTTGGCGAATAGTGAGGCTCTCGATGTTTTCCGATTCCGTATTGTGCGGGTCGGGCAAGGCGTCTGCCGACGGCTGGAAGTTTCTCGATGTGGGAAAGGTGTCTGCCGTCTGCTGGAAGTTGATCGAGGTGGGAAAGGTGTCTGCCGGCTGCTGGAAAGTGATACCGGTGGCGAGCAGCGTGGGTTGAGAAGTCTCACGGGTGGACCTAGGCTCGTCGGGGCTTGGCGCCGAGGGGGCGTTGTTCGCTGGGATCGGAGCCGACCTCGCGGTCGCGGTCTCATTTTCAGTGGATGCGAACTGTACTTGAATTTTGGCCAATCTCTTCGGTGGAGCGGGAACTGGCGGAAGAATCTGAACGAACTTTGACACCGGAAATCGTTCAAGAGAGTATGTGTTCTTCCATTCAACCGTCAACATCTTCGGCGGTGCGACTAAGCCACGAACTCCCGGTCGTCTTAGCCACCCCTCAAGGTAATCCTTGAGAGCAAGGTTTTCCCCTGTCGTTGTATTTTCCCAGGTTAAATATAACTCTAGATTCCGGAAGAAGGAAGCGTTCGCCAAGGATTCGGCAAGCATGTCTGGATAGGCGCTCACGAGCGCAATGAATTTTCCAAGTTGCTCCGGCGTTACTTCGGCGATTTCGGTTTTCGGGTCCATGTCTAGCAAACCTTGGCGCTTGGAAATGTAGAGCATCAGGCGATACTTGTTGAGGAACGCCTTAATCCGTCGTGGATTGTGTCCGAGAATTTCGCGAACCATCAAAAGAACTGACCGAATCCGTTCAGATTCTGGTCCTGTTTCGAGTTGAAATGGATAGCGGTCAGATTCGCTTAAGGCTTGGGGCTTGACGCCAGTAGGCAGTGATTGACCATTCTTCACTATCCATGGGGCAAGTCGACGTAGCCAATTCGATCTAGGGGCAGGGTCCACCGAGGGCGAAATAAGGCTGTTGATGAATTCCTTCGCCTGTTCATCGCTGTCGGTGATTGGAATCGGGAATGAGATCTGGATAAACTTCTCAAGAAACTCGTCCCCGAAGGCCCGAATCTTTGCGTAGTCTGGCTTACTTCCGGTGCTCGCACAGGCTGCGAGTTCCGCTGGCGAGAGAAGGTAGGGAGCTATTCCACTGTACTTGAACGCGATGGAAGCTGCGACTTTGCCGCGGTCAAGACCGATGATAAAGAATAGTGGGCTGCTGTCTCCGATCATCAGGTTGATGGCTTGCATGAGGTCAGCAGCCTTAGGTACTTCGCAGCGATCCAAATCGTCTATAAAGACAAATATTTTCGCTCCATTCCTTGGAGCGTATGCCTTCACGGACTTTCCAAAATCTTCAGAAAATGCGTCTACAAAGGCCGCTTTCCCTTTGTAGTCCGGTCTGTCGATATATTGTTCGAGTTCGAGTTCGAAGAGTGTCTTACCTGAAAGACCCGGAAACCTCATTACCAGCCAGATGAGAAGAATCAGTCCGGAAGCCCAAGGGGAGTTGGCAATCGCAAATGGAAGCCATTCCTTCGTCAGCGAGGTCCCTGTATCGCCCGACGCTCGGCTTGGTCCTGTATTAAATGAGCCCGATGATGGTTTGTTCGCACCTGTTCCACTCACGTCGGCATTCAGAGGAGCCGTCAGGTGGGCGGGCGTCGACGCAGATTTTGATTGCAGGGTATCATCGACTGCCCTCTGCACAACTGCAAAGCGCTCTGGATATGAAGCACGAAATGACCAAAAGACGCCGAAAGCGAATGCTGCAATCAAAGCCAGCCAAAGCCCGAGTTTGGCGATCAACTTGGTTCTTTCCCGCAGGCCCTTAAGGCGGGAACGATAGAGCATTATATCGCCCAAAAACCGACGAAAGAACCGTGTGTTCCGTCGGAGAGAATGAGATACAGTAAGTGCGAAAGCCGCCCAGAGTTCCTCTTGCTTGTCGTACTTCCAAGCGTTGAAATCGATGGTTATCGCACCTTCAGATTGGGCCTTTATTCGTTCTTTCAACTGAAGCATGAAGGAAGACTTGCCGGTTCCCCAGGTGCCTTCGATGGAGACGGTAAACGGGGCGCAAGTAGCAGGGTCAAGAAGGAAGTCTGCGAGCGCCTCAACATAGAGTTTGAAGCCGAGGCTGTCGATATCAGTCGCTTGGTCGCTTACAGCACTCGTTTGGGCAAACACTGGCTCAGAATCCCGAATAGCGTCTGTTGTACTGCCGCCTGTTTCCTCTTCTGGCGATTTGTCCATGGTCAGGTCTCCAAATGTGAAGCATGCACCCCGAACAGAACGAGCGAGTGAAATAGAAACAATCCATTTTAGAACGTTCGATTTGGTTTTGCAGTTTCCGGCTTCTGACTCAGGCCTCCCTGAGCCCCCGGATCAGGCTGGCCCGTCCAAACACTCCCCGCGAAAGCCTTCTCGGCGGGTGCGTAATCGCAGAGTCGCACTTTCGGTGTTCGGTCCAACGTGCCGAGCGCCCCAGGTCCCACACCTCAAATCTGGTACGCCAGATTCTAGTGGGGCAGGCGGGCTGGCCGCCCGTGCTCAAGAACAACCGCAGGTCCTTCGGCTTCGCTCAGGATGACAAGCACGTGAGGCAGATCGGGAGATGACGGGTGGGGCGGTCCTGGGGCGCGCGGCTTCATGCACACGGGACGAGGGTGAGAACTTTATCGATGGCTGCGATGATGTCACCGGCCATGGCGAAATGGGAGGCGATCGATGCGATCTGATCGCGCAAGGTCTTGAGCCCCTGATTGGTGTAGTTCATCTGTTTTCGCAGCGCGCCTAAGATGGCCGTGTCCGCACTGAGCTTGAACTCGTCGTCCTTGGTGAGCACCTGATCCACCTCCGGCTGCCATTTGTTCAACGCCTCGATCGCTGCCGCGTCCATCGTGCTATCGAGTTCCGCCTGTATCTTGTCATACAAATCCTGATAGGCCGCTCTTACTTCAGGGGTCAGCGGAATTGCGGGGGTGGCGGGAAGGTTTTGTGCAGGTGTCGCCATGGTCTTGCTCCTTTGGTTCAGTTGGCCGGTAACGACGAGTAGAATTTGCCGAGGTTGTTGCCGACATCGGCGAGCTCAGCGAGCTTTTCTTTGAAGGTTTGGGGATTGTTATGCTGCGCCTCGGCTGCCAGGGCGTGATGGGTCACAGCCAGTTTATCGATGGCGTCGCGAAGAGATGCGAGCTTGTCATTGGCTTCGCGCTGTTGCCGGGCAATCTCGGGGAGTTTCATGATCTCGGCGCGGTGCTCCTGCGGGTTCACATTTTTGCCGGGCAGCTCGTCCTCGAGGATAAACTGTTTTTCCAGGTTGAGGATTCGGTCGTAGTCGCGCGCTTCGATGTGTTGAAGCGTTTGAATGTCGTCAGCGAGCACTTTGCATAGATTCTGAATATGGGGGTCCATTTCGACGATCTTGCCCGGCAGTTCCTTTTCGGCCGTTCGATCAACGAGAAATTGTCCGAGGGCGTTGATGCCGGTGCTTATGGCGTTTCCGACTTCGGGCGAAAGGAGTGGAGCGGCGGTGGTCGCGGCGGACGAAGTGGTCGTGGTGGTCGAGCCTGAGACCGTAGTGACAGTCGTTGTGGTCGTGGAGGCTGCGGCAATCCCGAGAACATTCTCAATGGAAGGCGGCAAGTCGTTGCCCAGGGATGTCAAGTTGCTGCCAACGGATTTTGAAGCAGCGTCGAGGTCCGGTGAGTTTGCGCCCTTGGTAATTTCGATCAGGGACCTGGAGTAAACCTGGAGAGCCGCCAGAACCGCGAGCCGGGCTTGAATATCTTTCTGCGAAAGCAGGACCGGGGTATTGCGGGGGTTATAGGTGGCGTCCTTGTTTTCATACGCAACAACTGCTTCATAGCCGGCGCGCATTTGATTGAGGGCCTGGGCATCGCGATACGCGGCAGCCGATTGATCGACTACGGGGGCTATTGCGGCAGAAAGAGCGGCAGCGTGCTTGGCTATGGGTGTGAGTGAACACCCCGTGACAAGAAGGCCGAAGACCCACATTGCCGCCATTGCAGGGGCACACAGGAATGGCCGAGTGTTTTGCCCTTCAGCCCTATAGATTTGGGCAGGGGTTAGCAGGAGCTTGCATTGCATGGGTAGATGGGACACCTAACTGGTCCGATTGTCAACGCCGTATGTTTTCGTTCCGAGTCTTGACGGCAAAGCGTCGATCAGCCTCTTACGCGTGGTAGAGGGAAGCGCCCGTTCCATATCTCTTGTTCAATTCTTCAAGGAGCGGTTGTCCGTGACCCGTTGTTATATTCAAATCTTCAAGTATCTCCCTGAATGCATCGAACACGTGTCCAGTGGAGCCGACATGCTGATGCCAGGTGCCATAAAGCGCATCGCTCAGGCCCTTTGCGCGGGATTTTTTCTTTGCCCTTTCGATGGCGGCACTCAAGATGCCGTCAAAAGAAATTGAGCCTCCGATTTCTGCCAGGACCTGCATCCGTAATGCATTGCTCACATAATTTACTCGAAAGCTTGCCATTGGTTGAAACCTCCATGTCGATGGTCAGGGGAATTGGACACGTCGACTTGGGGCAGCCAAACGAATCAACGCAGCAGGAGGAGGATGAAACTCCGGCCGGGTGACGAAAGTTGTTCCCATGAATCGCCGTGATGGACAGCATAACTTGCTTCCAATCCGAGCGTCAATCCGAGGTCTCTGTTGCCTATGGCCGCTGTCCGGAATCGTGGCTATGCACTGCGGGCACGGCTATCCTTGGGAAAATGAAGTATCATGCGTGCATCGTATGTCCGCTGCGCAGCCATCGCCGGTCTCGTCCACCCTCAACGGCTCCGTTCTGGTGCTCATCCAGTTCGATGTGTGCGAAGAACTGCTTCTGGATCTTCTTCAGCAAACGATCAGCGCCCGCACCGTGCAGTTGCCGAGCCTGAAACATTCTGTGCCTGCTTACGTCCGCTACCAGAGACCGCCGGTTGTTGAGCCTCTGCAAACTCTCACTCTGGAGAGCGGCGAGCGCCTTGAAGGAGAGGTCAAGTACTACGACTATGGCGTCGTCAGCGTTGTTTACCAGCTACCTTTCGCGGGCGATTGGGAAAGCCTGGTGAAGCTGGCCAGCCGCTGGGTGTGGGATGTGGATTTCGCTTCGCATGTGGAACCCATCGTGCGACAGAAGCTGCAACGCGCCGCAGCGTGCATGGTGAAGCCCTATGCGCGTTGGCTCAGCGAGGACTACTTCATCTTTCATGTGCGCGAAGTGGACGGAGCGCCCACCGCGGACGAGCTGATCCGCGATAACGTGCTGCGGATTGCGCAGATTGTTCGCGGCGACCGGTTGAACCTGTCGACGGGCGAATGCACCGAGGTGCTTCATTCGCAGATCTCCTACTACACAAGCGATGTCGCAGTGATTGGCTGGAATGCCGCCTTCCTTTACGACAGCACGGCCGGGGCGGAAACCGCCATTCAACTGCTCGAATATGCTAACTCGCAGCTTCTTGAATTCCGTCACTACGACGAACTGTTGTCCGGGATTCTGGACGGCGTCTATGCCTCGCTGGAGCGAAAGAAGGGCACGTTTGCGCGGTGGCGACTGGCGCGATCCGCGACGAACCTGCACACGGTACTGCTGGACGTAGCGGAACTGACAGAGCGTGCCGACAATGCGATCAAGTTTCTCAGCGATATGTTCGCCGCCCGACTGTACAAGCTGGCCGCTTTGAAAGTCGGCGTCCCGGACTACAAGGAGTTAGTCGAGCGAAAACTCAAGACCGCGGAAGACTTGTACGACTTCATGGTCGAACAGTTTAACCAGAGTCGCGCCTTCTTTCTGGAAGCGATCGTTGTTCTGATCCTCTTGATTGAGCTTTTCTACTTCTTCAGAGGACGGGCTATGTGAGGCAGGATTGCATCCGTTCTCAGCGCCTCGCACAGGCGGAGAACAGCGTATCTGCATCCCCTTAGGCGTTTAGCTTCGGCTGCTTGCGGCACGACTGAAGAGGCTGCGGAAAAACTCCAAAGGAAAAGCGAAAGAGTCCATCAATCTTCACTCAGGGGCTAAAGCCCTACTCATTCGCTGGACCTTATCGGCCCGGCTGAAGCCGTGCCCTTGTTACAAAGCTCCTTCGATTGTGTTTTTCCGCAGCCTGTGAAGTCGTACCCTGACGCATATCGCGAGTTCAAAATGCCTTTTTCCGCCGCCTGTAAAGCCTTATTGATTCTGATGGCTTTATGCCGGGACTAAAGTCCCGGCCTGCCACCCCAATGAGTTTTTCCGCAAGCTGCGGGGTCGTGCCCTGTTACAAAACGCTTCCTGATCAGAGTTTTTTCGCAAGCTGCGAAGTCGTGCCCTTTCAAAACGAATACGCGGCCATCGCGGGGTACACAACCAGAGGCATCTCCGGGAATTGTGTGGACCGGAAATTTGTAGGTATCCCACCCATTCCGCAGAAAACGCGGAATGGATGGGGCACGGAAATCTACAGTGAATCCGAAAATGCCCTAAAACAAAAACGCATAAACGACCATCTGTGTAAATGACCATCGCGGAGGATATGCCACTAGGTGGTTTCGGTGAGGGCTTCGGTGGCTTTGCTCATCCGGGCAGTGCGCTCGATTTTGTCCCAGTTGAAGGGCTTGCCGTCGATGGCGCGCTTGACGGTTTTTAAGAGGACGATGGAGAAGACCTGGCGGTAGGCGAAACGCTGGAGCCAGATGTGGAAGAGGAGCCATCCGTCGCCTTTGTTGGCGGGATGGCGGCGCTCCAGCGAGAAGGCGATCGAGGAGGTGACGAAGTCGATGAGCAGGAATGCGCCGAAGTAAGCGAGAAGCTTTTCAAAGCTGGCGGCGGAGGCGGCTTCGGGGTGGTAGTGGCGGTCAATGAAGTAATTGACGATGCCAGCCAGGAACATGATGTCAATGAAGGGTGAAACCAAGGGCAGGAACATCTGGAAGACGATGATGTTGGGCAGGGCGAAGAAGCCCATGGCCTTGTTACGAATGAAGGCTGCGCGATGCTTCCAGACGGCTTGCAGCGTGCCAAAAGACCAGCGGAAACGCTGGAGCATGAGGCCTTTCATATCGATGGGGGCTTCAGTGAAGGCGAGAGCGCGGTCTTCGTAGTCGACGCGGAGACCCTGCTCGAGGAGGTTCATGGTGAGGTCGGCGTCTTCGGCGACGGTGTTGAGGGGATAGCCGCCGGCGGCTTTGACGGGCGCGGTGCGCCACGCGCCGATGGCTCCGGGGACGACGGTGACGACGTGGAAGAGGTCGAGGGCGCGGCGCTCGAAGTTCTGGCTGGTGATGTATTCGAGGGCCTGCCAGCGGGTCCAGAGGTTAACGCGATTGCCGACCTTAGCGTTGCCGGCCATGGCGCCAATGCGCGGATCCTGAAAGTGGGGGATGAGTTTGGAGATGGCGTCGGCGGCGATGACGGTGTCGGCGTCGATGCCGACGTAGACTTCTTCGCTCATGCGTTCGAGGGCAAAGTTGAGGGCGGCGGCCTTGCCGGCATTAGGCTTGGAGAGAACCTGAACGTGGCCGGCGGCGATCTCGGCGGTGTAGGCTTCGCGAGCGACCTCGGCGGTGCGGTCGAGAGAGCCATCGTCGATGACGATGACGTGCAAGTTCCTGTAGTCGGAGTTGAGGACGGAACGAATGGTGCGCACGATGACCGTCTCTTCGTTGTAGGCGGGGATGAGGACGGCAACGCGGGGATTGTAGCCGGGCGAAGGGTAACGGCGCGGCTTGCGAAGGCGGTCGATGATGGCGAGGAGGCCAACGATGATGAGGCGGGCGCTCATGAGAATGTCGCCGACGAAGAAGACGAGCACGATGAACTGAGTGACGAGGGCCGCGCTGGAGAAGGCGATGGAGTCAGGCACGGCTCGGAGATATTGCCAGAATGTGATGGGGGGCATGACCTCAGCGGTGGTCTTGCCCATGAGCGTGGAGACCGGAACGAAGGTGTAGCCGCGGGCGCGCAGGGCGTCAATGAGGACAGGCAGGGCGGCGACAGTAGCCGCGCGGTCGCCGCCGCCGTCGTGCATGAGGATGATGGAGCCGCGAAACTGCGGCTTGATCTTCATGGTGTCGAGCTGGGCAAGGACCGAGCGGGTGATGTCGGCGGGAGACTTGTGGGGATGCTCGTCCCAATCGTCGGTATCGATCTTGCTGCCGATGATGATGAAGCCTTCGTTCTGGATATGCACGACGGGCGCGGCCTGATCGTCGGTGTCGGGTTCCTCGTCGATATCGTAAGGAGGGCGGAAGTAGAGGGGCTGGATGCCCAGCTTGCTGGCGAAGAGGCGCTCGGTGAGCTTGACCTGGAGGTCCAGTTGCTGTGTTGAGATTTCGCTGATGTCGGGATGAGTATAGGTGTGGTTGCCGATCTCGTTGCCTTCACGCACGATCCGCTTCATGATGCCGACGTTGTTGGCGGCCTCCGCGCCAATGAGCATGAAGGTGCCCTTGACGTTTTTCTGCTTGAGGATGTCGAGAATCTTGGGGGTCCACTTGGGGTCGGGGCCGTCGTCGAAGGAGATGGCGATCTGGTTGGGATGGTAGCCGTAATACTCGACGGTGTAGGTACGGGGATAGACGTCCATGTGCTCGTCGATAATGAGCTTTTTACGGGGGTCGGTCTCGTCGGTATCGACGGAGACGGTGCGCTTGCCCGGCTGGGGCAGACCGGTGACGCGAAGAATGTCTCCCTCGCCTTCGTTGTCCACGTCGTGGCCCGGTTGGACGGAAGCCAGCCCTTGCAGTGAGTCAGGATTGCTGGGCTTGTCCCAGACATTCCAGAGCGAGCTGTCTTCCTCGCCGAGACGCCAGAGGGCGAATGTGGAGAGACCAAGCTGGCGGGCGGCGCGCAACTCGTTCAGGACCGTGACTCCGTCGAGAAACCAGACGACATGGCGCTGATTCGAATCCTCGTCGATGTACTCAAAGTGGGGATTGAGAGAGTCGTAGTCGAGGTCGAGATCGGCGTCGGCGTCGGAGGCGCGCTGCCATGCATCGGTCACGGGCATGTCTTCGGTATTGACGACCTGCGGCTTGAGAAGCGCTCTTCCCTTCCTGGGGCGAGCGGGAATCGAGAGGGTCCAGTCGTAGGCGTAGTTGGCGATGGCGCAGATCAGCTTGTCTTTGGGGACGACTTTGAGGACACGGGTGAGGTTGCCGACAAACCATTCCTGGCTGGCGATGGGGCCGGGATCGCTGGTGACCTGGTGCTGGTCGTAGTTCATGAGGATCAGGCCGTCGGAGTTGGCCGCGATCTGCTGAAGATCGGCGTCGGGTGTGGCGACGGCGGTGTTGACGTAAAGGCGCAGGTTGCGCAGTTGCAGGTCGGCGTATAGCTCCTGAATGAAGCTCAGGTAGGCGGGACCAGCGTCGTCGGGAAGGCTTTCAAAGTCGAGCGAGAGGCCCCGATAGACCGGATATGCTATGAAAAAGCGGAGGATTTGCAGACGAAGGGCGGCGCGCTTGTCGGGATCCTTGAGCACGTCTCCTAAATCGGATTCCCACTGCTGGGTGCCGGGATTGAAGTTGTTGAGGTGAGGAAATATTTCGGTGTCTTCCTTACCCTCCTGGATGACGCGCTTGACCTTGTCGAGTTCGTCGGGATCATGAACCGAGGAGCCGTTGACGATGGGATACTCGCGGTGGGTGTCATTATTGATGCCCAGCAGCGTTGTCTGGGGCGCGTCGACGTGCAGCCAGTCGGGGAACAGCAGATCGATCTGGTGGACATGCTCCTTGAAGGAGGAGTAACTGGCGGGGTCGTAGTCGACGTAAAAGGCCGCGCGCAAACCTTCACCGGAGTTGAGGGGGATTTCAGAGGGCTTACGCTCAGTCTTTCGGTGAGCGGGACGCGCGGTCTTGCCCACACGCGCTACCGGGGGGCGGTCAGACAGGGCCTTGAAGTTGTGCTTGGGCGCGGGCAGAAGAAGCTCAGGCAAGTGCTGGGTGCGCAGGACGTTGAAGATGAAACCGGCGAACACGAGCGTGGAAGCTACGGCGGTTATGTCCAAGATGCGCCGCAGCCGCTTCCATCGCTTGCGTTGGGGATCGAAAAATATCTGTTTATCTGGCATGGCCGGTCTCTTGGTAGTGAGTCAGCTTGAAAGAGCTTTCCCTCAGGGGCTAAAGCCCACGTGGATTTGATGGTTTATGTACGGGCTGAAGAGGCTGCGGAAAAACTCCAAAGGAAAAGCGAAAGAGTCCATAAATCTTCACTCAGGGGCTGAAGCCCAACTCATTCGCTTGACCTTCTCGGCCCGGCTGAAGCCGTGCCCTTGTTACAAAGCTCCTTCGATCGTGTTTTTTCGCAGCCTCTGAAGCCCGTACCCTTCAAACTGACCCACTACCGGTCTCTTTAATTCTACTTGGGCGGAAACCGCTGAAACGGTCTAGGCTATACAGAACGAATCGTATGGAAGCTGCTTCCGAGAGTCAATTGGCGACGCAGGACCGGAGTTTTGCCGGGGCACGCAGCTGGCTGCCGGCGATGGCGGCCCTGGCCGCGGGGCTGGTGTTGCGCCTGTGGATGCTGAAGGAGTTTTTTGAGGTCAATGGCGACTCACTGATCTATGGAGGGCTGGCGAAGAACCTGCTTTTACATGGCAGGTATGCGCTGATGGGAGCGAAGGGGGAGATATACCCCACGCTGATCCGCCTGCCCGGCTATCCACTGTTTCTGGCCTCATGCTTCAAGGTCTTCGGGATGGAGAACTATGCGTCGGCCGCGTGGGTGCAGATTGCGCTGGAGCTGATTGGATGCCTGCTGCTGGCCGATTTTGCGCGGCGCATCGCGTCGACCAGGGCGGGGCTGGCGACGCTTTGGCTGGGGATGCTTTGCCCGTTCACCGCTTCCTATTGTGTGGTTCCCATGGCGGAGACGCTGACGCTGTTTGCGATTGCGCTGGCGCTTTGGGCGGTGGAGCAGTTCTGGGCGCGGCCAGGGTGGGGCTATGCATTGTTGTTTACGTTTGCGGTGACTTTGGCGACGTTGCTGCGGCCGGATGGGGCGCTGGTGGGCGTGGCGCTGACGCCGGCGCTGGTGGTGGGGTTATTTTCAGAAGAACATCCCTCAGGGGCTAAAGCCCAGATGCCTTTTGGAGCATTTGCGGCACGACTGAAGTCGTGCCCTTTCAAAACCCGCGCTGACGGCGAAGTTTTCTGCTTGCCGCAGCAAGTAAGGCCCGAGCGGCGCAATAGACCGAGCAGGTTAAAGCTCACGCGGATGGCGGCGGTTTGCGCCTTGCTGGCGTTGCTTCCGTTTGGGGCGTGGACCTGGCGGAACTGGCAGGTGTTTCACGTTTTTGAGCCGCTGGCGCCGCGCTATGCGACCGACCCAGGTGAAGACACGCACCCCGGCTGGGAACGCTGGGTGAAGAGCTGGTGCCTGGACTTCGTATCGACCTACGACATTTTCTGGAACGTGCCGGACGGGCCGCTGGAGGTGAGCAAGCTGCCCAGCCGCGCCTTTGACTCACCTGCGGAGTATGCGGAGACCGAGGCGCTCGCTGAGGACTATAACAATGGCGGGCAGACGCTGACGCACGCGATCGATGGGCGTTTTGCGCGGCTGGCCGAGGAGCGCGTGGCGGCCCACCCGCTGCGGTATTATCTTTGGCTGCCACTGGGGCGCGTGGCCGATATGTGGCTGCGGCCAAGGGTCGAGAATCTCTACGACGATCTGGACTGGTGGAATTATGCGCATCATCCGGCGGAATCGCGGGTGAGTTGGGCGTATGCGGGGCTGAATGCGCTGTATCTGCTGCTGGGAGTGGCGGGCCTGTGGATGCGGCCCCGGCTTTCCACCCCAAGGACGGAGACCTGTCCTTGGGGACCCCGGCTTTCCACCCCAAGGACGGAGACCTGTCCTTGGGGACCCCGGCTTTCCACCCCAA
>Ga0182024_10006778_pt1 | contig 24980 bp, 25 predicted proteins | sample P32metaG_FD_120480 | JGI IMG/M metagenome (GOLD analysis project Ga0182024, IMG submission 120480) | Permafrost microbial communities from Stordalen Mire, Sweden - P3-2 metaG (Illumina Assembly) | ecosystem: Environmental > Terrestrial > Soil > Wetlands > Permafrost | place: Sweden: Stordalen...
ACTGGCCGCCCGCAAAAGGCGCTCGGACCGCCGTATCAGCAGCAATTTCGGGCGCCACAAGAGAAGCGGGAGCGACGGGACTCGAACCCGCGACCTCCGGCGTGACAGGCCGGTGTTGGACGTATGAAACGCCGAAAACATTGACGATTGGCGTGACGTAAACGCAGTAAATACGGGCTTTCTGGAGCTGTTTGATGCCCAATGTGATGCCCAATTTCTCGTGATGCCCAAATGATGCCCAATCCGAAAAGGGCGGTAGAGTGGCTGTCATGACACCTGCGTCCGACGTTGAACAGGGCAGCCTTGTGGTCAGGCTTCGGGCCGGCGCTGCCGGCCGTGTGTACTGGGATGCCCAGTGGCGGTTCCGGATGGCTTCTGGCGATGACTGGCGCTTGAAGAGAGAGCGCCTCGGTCTCGCCTGGCAGGAGCCCGACGGCGCCGGCGGTTGGCGTAAGCGCAAAGGGCGATGCCCAGAGGGTTGGCTCGACGAGCGTGCGGCAAACATCGAAGCCGCGGTCGCCATGGAGCGTCATGCCTTGAAGTTGACCGCTGGCGAGCAACGAGCCCGCGACGACGCCCAGCGCAAGGTCACCGTGCGCGAGCTCGCACACGAGTGGTTGCGCTGGCTCGAGGAGGTCTACGGCGCCAAGCCCTCGACCTTGTCCGACTACCGCTTCCTGCTCCGCGAGCCGGGGCTCCCCCACAAGCGAGGCTCCGGTGTGAGCCATGGACGGATCATGGGTGCGTTCGGCGACCGTGCAGCCGCTGACGTCAAAACCGCTGAGGTGAGCCGGTTCTTGCGGCAGCTGGACGGCGAGGATCTGACTCCCAGAAGCGTCAACAAGCATCGCCAGATCCTCGCGGCGATCTTTACCTACGGCTGCCGCGAGGACACCCACGCGCTGCCGTCAAACCCGGCAACCCGCACAGACAAGCGACGTGAGAATCCACCGGCCGCACTTGACTACTACGAGGTCGAAGAGGTCGAGGCGCTCGCCCGCGCTTGCGAGCGCGGCGAACACCGCGTCGGCAAGCAGCCGACAGACGTGGACGAGGTGAACGCACGCAGCGTGGAGGACAGACGCGACGCGGATGCGTTTCGGATCCTGTTCTACACCGGGCTGCGGCTGGGTGAAGTTCTTGCTCTGCGTTGGGAGGACGTCGACCTGAAGGACCGTCTGGTGCTGGTTAGGCGCGCGGTATCGGCCGGCGTGGAGACCCTCCCGAAGGGACGACAACACCGGTTCGTTCCGCTTGCAGGGCCCGCCGTCACGACCTTCGCGAAACTCTCAGACCGCGCCGAGTTCACGGGTCCCGACGACTACGTGCTCTGCAATCGGTGGGGGCGCCGCATCGACCCATCGGCGTTGCGCCGTCGATACAAGCGCGGCTGCGAAGCCGCCGGCCTACGCCCGGTCAAACTACACGGCCTGCGCCACGCTGCTGGCAGCCTAGTCGCACGCACCGCCGACCCCGTGTTCGTCCGCGACTTCTTGGGCCACGCCAAGCTCTCCACCACCGACCGTTACGTCAGCGCGAAGCTGAGGCCCGAAGAGTTCAAGCGTCTGGACGACGCGTTTGCGCCGGTCAGCCTTTCCGCGAGCGCGCTGGCCGGCGCTGCTGGCGGGCCGGATCGCTAGCGCCTGAGACGTCTTGCGGTCAAGGCGGCTTGCACGGACGAGACCGTTTGATCGGCTCTGGTTCCGGCGCTACCGTTTCATGGCGATGAGCGAACCGCTAAGACTCACGATCCTCTATGAGGACGCCGGTGACGGCGACGGCTGGGTCGTGGCGAGGATCCCGCAGGTCCCCGGCGCGATCAGCCAGGGAGCGACGCGTGCCGAGGCGCGTGAGAACGTGATCGATGCGCTCCGGGAGCTGCTCGCCGTCAGGTTCGGGACGCCGCCGGACCTCACGGAGCCGGTCGACACCGACCAGCTTGAGCTGACCATCGCTGCGTGAAACGCCGAGACCTGGAGCGGCATCTCCGCGCAAACGGCGCGGAACTCTTGCGCGAGGGCGCCAACCACAGCGTCTGGGCGATCGGCGGTCCAGACAGCGACCGAATCGCGGCGGTACCGCGACACAACGAGATCAAGACCGGAACGGCCCGCGGCATCTGCAAAGAGCTCGACATCCCCGCCCCGTCCGGCCGCTGAAGCCGAAGCACCGCCCCCACCCGCTTCACGAGGCGCTCGAGGCCCGCACCGGGCCGGGGGCTTCGCGGACTTCCGGCAAGGGCTCCCCGTTGGCCTCGGAGCTGACTCGCACCAGGCCGAGCTGCCAGTGACCTGCACTCGGCTCTTTCACATCCATGCCACTTCCAAACCAGCCATCAATTTTGCTGCCGTCATCTGTCAAGTCGCTGATCGCCACCTGCACCTCGGCGCCGACCTCCTCAGAGCGCTCTCGTCGTCGCCGCTCTCAGCCACTTGCTCTCGGTCGGCCCGCCGCCTGCCGTACACGCCGTCGGCCGGTCCTCGCTGGTCCCTCGGACAACTTCGATCCTCAACTTGTCCAGACATACACTCTACGCACTGGGTGCTGGGCCCCCAAGTTGTCCGAAGTTGTCCGGGCCCAGATGAGGCTGTGGAGCGCCGATAGGCGAATACCTCGGCCGCACCTCCAGGCCGGCCCGTTCGCTGCGAGGCCCCCATACCTTTGAAGGCGCGGGATGCGTGGCACAGCCATGCGGCGTCGTGTTCGCGCCGTGTCTGGGACCGCTCAGCACGACACGCTCGGCGATGAGCCAATGGAGAGCAGGCGTAACACGACGAGACATGCGCCATGGATGCCACAGCAGGGGCGGAACTTCAACCGCATCTTCGGACAACTTCAAGGACGTCTCTGGACAACTTCGGACAAGTTTGGCGTATGCAGGCAATTGTCCGGACCGCGCCCACAAGCTCGTCTTCAGCGCTGTCGTGCCTTCCCGGACGAGCGACTTGGTAGCGCCGGTGACCGCGGCCGTCAAGGTCGCTTACGCTCCCTTCCCCTCGCTACCGCTCGGTGACGGCCGCGGCCGCCGGCGCGGTTAGGCAAGGACGTCCGGGAAGGGGCGCTCATGTGGCGGCGGAAAATCTGGGCCTGACGGACGCGGAGCCTAAAGGTGCGCACGGCGCCATCTCCAAGGCGCCTCGTGGGCCGGGGACGAGTTGGGACGTCTTGGGACGAGTTGGGACGCTTGGGGACGTAAGCACCCTGTGCGTACAGTGTGGTCCTCTTGTGGGGTTGCTGACGGCAGCGACAGGCGACCACTCCATACGCCCGCGGGAACGACAGCCAGAACCGTCGCGTCAACCTGATCGAGCGTCAGCGAGATCCACAGCGGGAGCGCAGCGGTCACCATCGCGCGACGACGGACACGGCTGATTGACGGCGCTCTTCGTTGCTGGCCGTAGAGCAGGGCGGGGCATCGGCGTCGGACTGCCTGACGGCGGGCTGTTCACTTCCCTCCTCCTGGCGAGGAGGAGGGAAGAGCGTAGGACTTGGTCCTGGTTGTGCTTTCGTGTTGCGACGGGGGTTCTTATGGTTCGTGACCGGGTTGCCGGGGTTTGGCGGCGGGTACTGGTCTGTCTAAGTTGGTGAACAAGGGCGCTCGTCGCGACGGTAGCCGTGCTCCGGATCGGCCGACGCGAGTCGGTGCGAGCTTTGCTCCGGACCGCGGTCCCGCGCCGCCAATCCACGTGATCGCTTCGCGGACGCGCGCCGTGCATCGACGCGGGGCCTCTCTTATGCTGAGCGCAATGCGGCGACGGGAGTGACGCTCATGCCGCGTAGCGCGGGGTAGCTTCCGGCGATGATCCCGACGGCGATCCCAAGCGCTGGTGCGAGTGCGATCACCTGAGTTGCGAGTACCGGGGTCCAGCCGTGCGACGCGGCGACGATGCTGACGGCGAGCACGCCGAGGGAGGTGCCGAGGATGCCGCCGAGGATGCCGACGCCGACCGATTCGGCGAGGATCAGCCGGAAGATATCGAGGCGCCGGTAGCCAAGCGCGCGACGCAGGCCGATCTCGGAGCGGCGCTGGGCAACGGAAAGCGTCGTAACGGTGCCGATCGACACGAGCCCGATCGCGAGCCCGGCGAGCGCGAGCACCGACAGCAGGGTCGAGAGCGATGACTCGATACTGGCACGTAGCATGCTGGGGTTCGGTGGCACCTCGGCGTCGATGCTGGACGGCGCGTAGGGGTCCAGCGCATATGGTCCTTGACGGCCAATCAGCTGCGCGGCACCGGGCGCGGTGCGGGCGATGACACGTCGCTGGTCGCTTCGCCCGGCGATGACTGAGGCGACGTATTGGGGGACGACGACGCCGAGCAGCACCTGCCCTTCCTGTTGGGTTGAGCCGATGATGCCGATGACGGTGAGCGCCGAGTTGCCAACGAAGATCGCGGGGTCACCGATGGTGGAGGTGATGCCGAGCTGCTGGGCAGCGGCGGCGCCAAGCAGCGCCACCATCTGGTGGTGGGTGTTGGCGCCGTCGTCGTAGAACCGTCCGGTCTGGAGCTTCGCGCCGATCGCTGTCAGCGCCGATGGCGAGGCGGCCGTGAACGAGAGCGAAGCGGTGGGTTCCGAGGCGGTCGGGTCGGTTGGCGGGGTCCGGTGCACGGCAAGGGGTTGCTGTCGGTCGATGTCCCACAGCAGCCCCGCGCTGGTGACGCCGTTGAGTCGCTCGAGTCGCGTGACCCCCTGCTGGGTCAGTATCGGGTTCACGGACGTTCCGCCCTGGAACTCGACGGTGGTCGCCCGCAGCGCGTTGAACGAGGAGGAGACCGCGCCGCGGGCGGTGTCGGTCAGCCCGTCGATCGCGACGAACGCCGCGACCGCGATCATCGTGCCCAATGCGCAGAGTAGCGTCCGCAGCGGCCGGCGAATCAGGTTGGTCAGCGCCTCTGGCGTTATCGGTGTGCGGTTGCGGTAGGACCCAGCCTGGCTCATGGCTGTCGATCCCGACCGGAGGACACGTCGTTGGGCCGTGCGGCGCGGCCTGCGAGGTGCTGCTCATCGAGGCCGTCGCTGACGATGCCGTCTCGTACGGTCAGCACCCGTGGGAGGGCGCGCGCGATCACGAGGTCGTGGGTGACCATGATCACCGCGGCGCTCGTCCCGGCTGCGGACACGAGCAGTGCCACGATCTCCTCTGTGGTGCGCTCGTCGAGGTTGCCGGTCGGCTCGTCGCAAAGCAACACCCGCGGCTCTTGAGCGATCGCGCGGGCGATCGCAACCCGCTGCGCCTCCCCGCCCGACAGGGTTGCGGGAAACGCGAAACGTCGGCGGGAGAGACCGACGCGCTCCAGCGCCTGCGTAGCCAGCGTGCCGCGGTCGCTCCTGGTCAGCCGGCGGGGGCGCAGCGCGAGCTCGACGTTCTCCTGCACAGTCAGGCTCGCGAGCAGGAACGGCTGCTGGAACACGAACCCGAAGAACGTCGAGCGCAGACCGGTCTGCTCACGATCAGAGAGGTTCGCGGCAGACCGTCCCTCGATCTCATACGTCCCTCCGGTGAACCGGTCGAGCAGTCCGATCACGTTCATCAGCGTCGACTTGCCAGACCCCGAGCGGCCGACGATGCCGACGATCTCACCATCGGCGACAGCGAAGGTCGCATCCCGCAAAGCCTCGATCGGTGGGCTGCCCACAAAGGCGCGCGCGACCCGGTCCAGCGACAGCAGCTCCCCTTGGAGAGCGGATGTCGTCACGCCCTCGACGCCCGCTGGCACCGGGGCTCCGTGCGCGCCCTCGGCACTCACCCGCCCGCGACTCCGACGATGACCTGCTCCCCCGGCCGCAGCCGCCGCCCGAGCGGCACGATCACCTGATGACCGGCATAGGAGATCCCTGGTTGCACCGATACTGGGATCTTCCTGCCGTGACTGAGGACCGTCACCGACGAGCGGCCATCGGCGGCGGTGACGACGGCCGCGACCGGCACGACCCAGCGGCGGCTGGCGGTGGCGCCGATGCCGAGGTGGATCGCGAGGTTCTGCCCCACCAAGGCCCTCGCAGCCGACGCGCGAACCGGCGCGAACCCGACCTGGTACTGGGGCGCACCGGTGCTTTCGGACGCGGCGCGCGCCTTGGCCATGCTGGTCACGCGGATCGCAAACGACGCGCTCGAGAGGTTCGATTGCGCCCGCCCGCGAGCGCCGGCTCTGATCAGGTGCGCCGTGTTCGAGTCGACCGTCGCAGCCAGCGCGAGCCGCCCGGAGCCCAGACGCGCGACCGCGCTGCCGCTGGATTTGAGCTGCGTGCCAACGCCGGTCGTCGCGATCACCTCAGCAGGCAGCGAGCGCAGAAAGGCGATCTCGCCAAGTGGCACGGTCGCCAGCGCGGTCGTGCGCCGGACGGTCGTGCCGTGCGCGTTGACGGTGGGCACCGAGGCGGGCGCGGTGATCGGCGCAAACCCGTGGTCGTGATACAGCGTCGCGACGGCCGCCGCGGTACCGGCGCCATAGTCTCCGGCCGGGTCGTCCGCGATCGACAGGCCGAGCGTCTCGAGCGCGTGCTGCAGCTCGGACACGTCGACGCCCGCGTCGCCGTAGGCCATCGTCCGGTAGGCAGGCACCAGGCCCGAAAGCGCGGTCACGGGACGCCCCGCGACCGCCGCGATCACCGTGTCGGAGCGGACCTCGCTGCCGGCGTGCAAGGGCGCTGAGGTCACGACCGGCAGCTCCCCGCCGCCAAGGCTGGGCGCTGCGACCGTGACCGAATTGGGATACGTGAGTGTTCCTCGTAGCACCACGGATGTCTGCGCCCTGGTCAGCCGCACCGGCGCGGTGATCAGCGAGGGCCGAGGTGCGGCGCTGCGCGCGATCTGCTGCGCCGGGCTGCGCAGCCCGCGCCCCACCAGGAACGCCGCGACCGCAACCCCCATCACCACGACCAGCAGCGCAACCACCAGCAGCCTCGACCTCTCAGGGCTTCGCTGCGGACGCTCGTGAGCGTCCTCGCGGGTCGAGCTCATTGCTTCATTTTTTCGGCAGCTTTAGGAGTCAGGCCGTAGCGCTTCTCGATCCTCGCCACCGTGCCGTTGATCTCATCCTGAAGGTGTGAGATCCCGGGTGCGTTCTGATCAAAGAACGCCGCACGGCGAGCGGTCAGGACCCTGGTGGTCAGTGAGATGACTGGGCCGAAGCAGCGCACCAGCACATGCACCCCCTTGGCCTCCGAGGCCAAGACCTGCGCCCTCTCGCCTTTGATGTTCAGCGGCGTCGACTTTCCCTCGATCGCGCTGATCTCGTTCTCCACCGAGCTGGCGCTAAAGCCCGTCCCCTGGCTGCACCGCTGTGCCTTCTTGTTTGCCGCGCGCACGGACGGCTCAGCTTCGACCTGGGCGGTGATGTTCGCCCATTGCTGCTGAAGCGCCTCCGCGCCGCCACGAGAGAGGAAGCCGAACAGCTTCGCCTGAGACGCGGTGCATTTCTTCAGAGCGGCGTTGTAGGCGGTCTGCTCCGCCTTCGGTAGCGCCGCGGCCGGGCTTTTCGGCGGTGACGGAATCTGGATCGTGTCGCCCGTCCGCTTGGTGCGCTCCATCAACGGTAGATTCGGCAGGTCGGCCGAGCCGTAACTCTGGAACTGGAAGAACGCGGCGGAATTGGTCAGGTTGGCCGGTGGTCCCGGCAGTCCGCTGGCCGCCATGCACCTCGTTTCGGTCTTGAACCGGACTCCCAGCATGAACTCCACGTACTGTGTGCCCGCCGCCCAATCCGCGCCGCTCCGCGGAAACAACTGAGCCAGCATCGCTGACGCCACCCCGGTGGCACTCGCGGCCGTCGAAGTGTGGGTCTGCGCAGCGGTCGAACCGCCCTGGTGCTGAGCAGCCGACCCGCCAGTCCCGGTGGACCCGCCACTCCCGCACGCTGCCAACAGCAGAGCTAAGGAAGCTGACAGAACAGACAGGCCGCTCCGCCGAACCAGCCGCATCCGATCATGCCGTGGTTTGCGGTGGGATTCTGCGAAGAGGCCGCTCATCATTTCAAGGTCGGGTCGAAGGGCTGGGTACCGCCGCCGGGCAAGGTCGAGTCGGAATCGCCGATCGCGCGCTGCAGGAAGATTTCGCGGTTCGTGACGGTCCCGGCAGGCAGACCGTCGGCAGCCGTGGTGAGAGCTGTGTCCTCTTCGAGCAGGTCACCGCTAGCGGGTGAAGCGATCAGCGTGTCCGCCTGGCCGCGGGCGCCCGTGAAGGTGACGGCAATACCCGACCGGCCGAGCTGGTCAGTGTCCGTTCCACCCACGGTCGTGTCGGGCACATCGGCCAACGCCCGATACGCGGTCGCGCGCAGTCGCGCCGAAGTCGAGTACAGAAGAAGGCCGCCCAAATCGTCCCACAGAATCTCGGGCCGCTGAGCAGCGACAGCCTTAGCTCTCTCGGCGGTCTGCTGCCGCGTGACCCGGCGTCCGTCGGGAAGTAGGCGCCCGGCAGGGAAGCGTGGCATAGCTGACTCGTACTGGTGCCAAAGCTCCGTTATCAGCGTGTGCGGGTCACTCGGCGGCGAGGTCTCCCAGACCGGCGGCGAATGCTCCATGTCCGGGAACATCCTGTCCTCGATGACGCCCGGCACGGTCGGGTCATATCCGGGGAATCGGCTGCCAACGTGGAGCACGGCCTTGTCCGCAAGATAGGTCGCCTTGTCCTGCGGCGTAAGGAACGAAAAGCTGTCGTTGCTATCCCGCTGCCGCGTATCACCGTTGGCCGCAATCCAGTTCTGCTCTGTTTGCGTGTCCGTGTATACGACGGTCACGCTCCCGGAGTTATTGGAAAGGGTCGCGGTGTTCTCCTGCTTGATCGCCAGGTACTCCCACTGCCCAGCGGCCGGCATCGCCTGGCCCGCAGCCGCCTGCGCAACCCTCTTGAGCTGAGCAGCGGCCGCCGGCGCTACCGATAGCGGGGTGCCCGTGCTCCCAGCTCCTCCGCCGCCGGTCAGCGTCTGAACACCGAAGAGTGACGCGATAGCCACGGCAGCGATTGCGGCGGCGACCGTCACCGATCGGCGCCTAGCGACCGACCATACGGCCGCGGGCAGACGCAGCCTCCACGAGCGCCGCTGCCCATGCATACGGCGACGCTGCGTTGCGCGATGCAGCCTGCCGCGGCGGCCCAAGCGCCGCAGCGTGCCAGGGCCGCGCGACTTCGTGTTGAGATCTATCTCGCCCTCGAGGGCGGCGCGCGCCGCGCGAGCGATCGAGGGCGGAAGTGGCTCGGGCACGCCAACATCGCCCAGCAGCGACAGGAGCTCCATGTCCGTGTTCCTTTCAAGCACTAGCTCCTCGATCCGTGTCGAGTTCTCCGACGCCCACACGTACGTCCTGTCCAAGTGCGGCGCACAGTCGCCGGCGAGCGCGGGCAATGCGCGACCGGACTGTCCCGACCGGCACATCCAGCGCGCTCGCGGTCTCCAAGTAGGACAGCTCACCCCAAACGACGAGCAGTAGCGCATCGCGATCCCTACCAGGCAGGCGCCGCAGCGCGTGCACCAACTCAGGTGCCAGCGACGCGTTCTCATGACGAACCACCTGAGGTGTCTCCGCCGCCCACCGCTCAAGAGTCTGCAGACGGCGGCGCTCGAGCCGCCTGTGATCAGCGATCACATGGTTAGCGACGCCCAGTAGCCACGGCAACGCACTCCCGTTCTCGCAGCGACAGCCAGCGCGACCGCGAAACGCACGAGCAAAAACCTCAGCCGCGAGATCCTCCGCCGCAACGGCACCCACCCTCCGCGCCACGAAGCGAAGCACCACACTGCAATGCCGCTCATACAGCTCCGAGAACGAAGACGGCTCGCTGACGCAGCGCCCGAGAATATCCGCGTCCGTGAGCGGCAAGTCCATTAGCCCCTATGTCGACATTCGCAGCAGAAAAGTTCGCGGTGACGCAAAGAGATTGCGTTCAACATAACGGCCCCTTGCGGAACCGTGGCGGTCCGCTCGTCGGGCTCGAGTGTGTGCGCTGAGCAAAGCCATCGTCAGATCCTCCGCGCGGGCTGGCCCTTGGACACGCCGCGCACGCCTGGGCGACGCGCTTCTGGCGACGAGTCGGGACGCGGCGGGTCGCGCAAGCCTCGAAAAGCACCTGCTCGCGGGCTTCGGTGGGTCGGTGGTTGTCCGCGGCGACTATCTCGGCTGGGGTTGTCTAGCGGGACAGGCAGCCCGGTCCAGCGACCCCCAACGCTTATCTCGTGGCATCGCTAGTCGAGGTGGGGTCAACGGTCGTGGGCGGAGCCTCGTTGGAGTTGAAGCACGCTGGCAGGGGCTGAGAGCTGCTGCCGACGGTCTCCCGCACCCCAGATGGTGTCTGCTCGACAGCGATGAAGTCTGTCCATCCAGGGGGAACGCCCTTGGCGGAGAACGTGACCGAGGAGCTCATGCTCACGCTGCTGGCACCCAAGAGCGAGAGGCCGCCGGGCTGCGCCGTACAGTCCGCCGTCACCGGAATCGCTTTCGCGGGGATCCCGAGCTTGGCGAACTCGGCGTTGACCTGGGGAAGCGCAGTGGCGACGTCCTGCAACGTGAGCGTATAGCTCCCGTTGGTGTTCTGGGTCAAGGCGTAGGCTTTGGGGGTGGCGGTTGTCGCCGTCAGCCCAAGCGTCACCGCGGCGGCCGCGGCGACGCTCACGGTGCCGACAGCAGTGCCGCCTAGAACCAGTGGCCGTCTATGCCGCTGGCTGCGACCGAGATCTCTCGCCAGGACGCGGTCTGCGTCGTGCTCTGCTACCAGCTGCGACCACAGATGCTCTTCGAAGTCAGTCATGACGGGTCAGTTCCTTTTCGTAGGCGCGCTCGCGCGCGAAACAACCGGACGCGCAATGCGCCCGGCGACACTTGCAAGATGCTTCCGGCCTCCTTGTACGAGAGGCCGGAGAGGTCGACGAGCTCGATCGCGGCGCGATCAGGCTCGGGTAGCCGCGCACACCGCGCAAGCAGCTGGCGCCCTTCGGCCTGGGCGTCGATCCGGGCGGACAGCTGCTCGATCTCATCCTCATCGAGGACCAGCTGCCCAGCGAGGCGGCCGTTAGCCTGGTCGGCGTTGGCAACGGCAGCGCAGTAATCGGCGTACACACGCCGGGCGATCCCAAACAGCCATGCGCGCACCGAGCCTCTCCGGGGGTCGAAGCTCGAAAACGTTGTGATCGCCCCGACGAACGTCTCTGAGGTCAGATCAGCTACCGCCTGCGGCTCAGAGCAGCGTCGCGCGAAGTACGAGCTGATTACCCCAACGTTGTCTCGATAGACCACAGCGACTGCTGAAGACTCGGACATCACCGGTGATTCTGGGCGCGCTGATGCGCTCATGAACCTAGTTCCCCGACACGGGCGATCGCGTTACAGGAACTTCTCGCTGCGAGTCAGGGTGAGCGATCCCGCTACAGAACGAAAGGAGCGCGGACCTGCTCTCGAGCGCCGTCGGGCATCTGGGCGCCGCTCACATCGGTCTCGGTTTGCGCGGGTTGCTGGAAGCATGACGTTGCAATCCCGCCCACGCCCGGGTCCGAAAGCGAGCGCGGGGATGGTGAGCCTCAATCGACAGAGACGCCGCCAACCTACGGGAGTCGTGTGATGAGTGCGATGAGTTCTTCGCGCTTGTAGCCGCGGTGGCGGGCGTATTCGAGGAGTTCTTTGGCTTTCGTGATGACCGAGCCGGCGTCTGCGTTGCCTGTCACCGTGATCGCTCGGCCGCGTCCCATCTCAAGCAGTCCTTCATCGCGTAGGAGTCGCAGCGCGCGCAGGACGGTGTTGCGGTCTATCCCGAGAACGGCAGCAAGGTCTCGCGTCTGCGGGATGCGCTGACCGGGCACCGCTTCTCCGTCGGCGATCGCTCGACGGATTGCCGCCGCGGCTTGTTCGTGGAGTGCGGTCGGGTCGTTGCGGTCGATCCGCAACCCCTGCATGCTGGGGTGTTCTGACGGCTCGTTGACGTCTGGCATAAGACTAACTATACTAGCTTCAATGGCTAGAGCAGAAACGCATCATCAACCCGCGCCACGGTTCACATGGCGAAGCCTTGCCGGCCTCTTTGACGAGGCGTGGGAGCGAGAACAGCGCAGGCGACGCTGGTGGCTCCTGGCCGTTGTCTTGCTGGTGGCCGCAGGCGCCCTGACCGCTGGACTCACCGGTGGTGGCGGTAACGGCTCGCCGCGCCCGAACCTCGCGGCGCTCCGTCCGCACGCTTCCGGATCGTCCGCTCCCGGGTCGTCCTCCTCGGCCCGCTCTCGCTTTGCGGTGTTCAGCCAGCCGCCAGCATCACTACAGGCAGTAAGGCGCTCGACCAAGAACTACCCAGAGCTTGCAAACCGACTGACGAGCAAGAGCGGCGGCACCGGCATAGGTCACCCCGCGACGCACATCGTCCACACCTCGGAGGGGACCGTGTGGGTGGTCACCGGCTACGGGTTCACGGGTCCCGTACGCGCTAACGGCTCACCGCTCACTTTTGACGGCGCCGCGGCGTGCGTGATCTTGCCCGAAACTGATGGCGGTCAGTCGGGGTGCGGACCCCTCATGGGTTACAACACAATCACAGGTTGGACAAGCGGTCTCGACGGGAACCCGGCGACCTGGTATGGACTAGTTCCGAACAGCGTTAAGCGAGTGATGGTCAGCTACGCCTCGGGACAGAAGACCACCGTGCCAGTCGTGGACAACACATTCCTCGTTCACCTGCGCGACACGATGCAGCAATGCCTGTCGCTACGGGCCGGGCGAGAGGCGGTCAACCTTCCGACCACCGCCAAGACGCTCACGGATTACTGCCGCGACTAGCCGCAGCGGCAGCCCGAACAACCCGCTATGGCTGCGGACCGCTGCACTGCGGCGCGTGCCCGGCCACGAACCGGTCGTCCGATCAGACCTGCTTCTCGCTCGGCACGAGCATCTCGGCCCAGCGGACGGGAGACGTGCAATGCGCGGCCAGCAGGGCCATGCGCGTAACGGTTCAGCGTCTTCGTCACGGGTTGTGCGATCTTGGCAATCTACGGTCATGGGCATCATGCGGTTTGCTCGCAGGCTCGCGGCCGGCGTTGTCTGTCTGTCGTTGTTGACGGCTTGCGGTTCTAATGGTCTGACCGGAACGACGCGGCGTAGCCCGTCGCTGGCCGCGCAACCTGTCCGTCGGGTGTGCGTGAACGGGGGCGGTTGCCGTGTTCCAGTGCGTGACCGCTCGCGCTATCTGGACATCGCAGCTATCGGCGCTGGACCGGTGTTGCCTTACGTGCTCGCGGCTGCCACGTCCACCGCGGCGACACAGTCCTATGACGTCACGTTCCGGTTCAACGCGGGCGGCCGGGCGTATGAACTCGTCGGGTACAACTCGCGCGGAGCCTGCGACTCATTGCTGCGCTCCCCGAACGGCCGCTACCTGATTTATGGCATTGCGCGAAACGGCTGGCCTGCACTGGAGCTGCTCGATCTCAGGACCGGAGCGCGAACCCTGTTCCACGCCCACGCCTGTCACCCCGCATGGGGGCACGACAACCAGATCGCCTACGTCCACTATCTCGTCAACTACTCGGCCACGGGTGGTTACAAAGGCCGGATCGTGGTGCAGCAGGGTTTGGGCCGGGCATCTTCGGTGTGGACGGGCCGGGGCGCATGGACCGAGCTGATCTGGACAGGAACTGATCTCCTCGCCAACGATGACGTTGCGCGGCCGGACGGTGTGAACCCAGGGCCCCTCGTGATCGTCTACAGCCCTGGCGAGCAACACGCCGTCGACGCTCAGCCTGGTCACCAGGGCTCGTTCTCGACGGTCGTGGCGCTTAACCCGCAAGGCACCGAAGCGCTGCTTGATACCGAGCGGCTCGGACCGGGCGGGGGCGGCCCAGGTGCCGAGGACTTCGCCACGCTGGTGCGAATCAGTGACGCCGCAGTCCTGTCCACAGCCCGCATGAATCGTGATGAAGCACATACCAGCGATCTCGCCGCGCTCGCCCCCGATGGGTCCTGGCAAGGTAACGAGGTCATCGCCACTGACGGCGTCTTTCTCGGTGGGTCCAGCCATCCGCCCGCGTCGCTCGCGACGCTGACGGTGAACGGCAACCGCATACGAGTGCGTTCGATCAAACAGTTCATCGAACACGGCCAACTGCCCACTGGCACAGGACCTCGACCAGGTGAGCCAAGCACGTTTTCTCGACACCAGCGGGCGGCGGATCGCTCTCTGGTTCGAAGCGATCGGGCAACTCGAATACGTCGAGTGCGACACGGCGGCAGGCAGGTGCACCAGCAGCCCTGACTACGGCGCTCATGCCACCAGCGCAGCGTTCGTCTCTAACCCGAGCCGACCATGAACGCTACGTCCTCGGCGGTTGCGTTTCGCGCGTCTTGCGGAAACGTGAGCAAAGCAGCAGGGCGGACGGGACGGTCACGAGCGCGCTCATCGATCAGTTAAGAATCATGCGCGTTCTTCAAAGAAGGCAAAGATGAAGCGAGCGGCACTCACGGTTCTGTCCGCGCTGCTCACTGGCCTCGTCGGCTTGGGTAGCGCGTCAACCAACGGGTCCGGGCCATGCCATGGCGATCTCGTTCGGATTCATCTGGGGTGGTACGGCGGCGCGGGAGGGCAGGAGGGACAAGCAGTCGTCTTTACGAATAGAGCGCACAGCACATGCGCACTCACGGGCTTCGCTAGGTTCTCTGCGTTCACAGCCGCTGGACGTGAGGTTCGCGTGCGATTTGTTACGTCCACGTACTTGGGGGGACACTCTGTGAAGGTCGTCCGGGTAGATCCCGGCGCGTCGGCGTCGATCCTCTACGACTGGCAGGATGCGCCGTCGACGCAGCCCGGTGGAGGATGCGTCGAAGTCGTGAAGATCGTGGTTGGCGGCATGAGCTTGGGCGCGGAGGCAGCCGGACGTTTCCCACCCGTGATGATGTGTGTCAGGGAGCCATCAACGTGTTGCCCTTCACGGCGGGGAGCCACCCCAGCGGCTTTGACTCCTGACGCACCAAGAGCCGCTTGAGGACAGCCTCCGGAACATCTCGCACGTCACGGTCTTCCAGATAGCCAGCGAGCGCCGCTGCTCCTTCGCCGCGATCTGGATCACGTGGCTGACACCTGCTATTCGCTTGCGACGCGCATTTCGCCATCGTCTGCGAAAGACCTGAGTTGCGCGGAACGCGCGCACGGGTCTTGAGGTCTACGGGTTGTGTGAGACCTTGCGCAGCGCGAGCGGCGGGCAACGCACCGTTCCGTCTCGGAACCGTCCGACGGGCCGCCAGAGTCGCACGGTGACCGAGCGATCGTCGAGCGCTTCGATCACTGCGAGCTCGAACTCGAGATACCGCGGGCGGACCTTCGCGGTGAACATCACGGTGTCGCCAATAGAGAGGGCGGCGATCGCGTTCGCGGAGCGGATCGTGTGCAACAGCTCGCGACGCGCCTGGACAGCGTCGGCGATCGCAACGAGCTGCTGGTCGAGCTCGCCGGCCGCGATCTGCTCGAGCAGCTGCCGCTCCGGCGGCATCAACTGCCGGTCTGCGCGCGCCGACCACAGCAGCGCCTGATCATGCTCCAGCGTTCCGATGTGCGGATCATCCCGGCCGGCGCGGACAGTAGGCGGGCTGACTCTCGCCTTGATCTCGGGCCGCGCCGACAACACCTACTGAGGTGCGCTTGCATCCCGCGGCGGTCGCGACCGTGGCAAACGATTCGTTGCGGCTGAGCTACCTTGGGCGCGCGCTTTTCCGCCGGAAGCGCTAACCATCGAGCGCCGTGGTCAGGCTCTTCGAGCGTTCCGGAGAGATCCGGGAAAGGCCAGGCGGACTCCCCAGAGGCCGCCGCCGCAGGAGACGAGTAGGCCGAGCAGGCATAGGACCTGGAAGATCAGCAGCGTAAATGCGCTCCAGGTGAGGAGCAGCGCGGTCATTGTGATCCAAGCTGCTTGGGCGGCTCGTCGCCAGCCCATGGTGATCGTCACGACGAGGACGAGAGTCATGACGAGAGCGGGGATGAAGAGACACCAGAGTTCGACGATGGTGCCCCAGGCTCCAAGCGCCCATCGGCTTCCGGGCGGGCAGCCATCCTGGCAGTTGCTGTAGGCGAGGATCCCCGCGAAGACCAGGCCAACGAACCCGGTCCCGCCACTCAGCAAGAGCGTCAGCAGCGCACCGAGCACTCGCACAGCTAGCGGGGCAGAACCCGATCCCGCGACCTTCGTCTCTGGATCAGCGATACAAGACGAACTACTAGAACTATCGGCACTCGGATCCACGGCTGCCGGAGCGCCTGAACTCGAGTGCCTGTGTTCGCCGTGCACAGCTGGCAGGCTCAGGTAGTAGGCGCCGTTGGGGCGATCATCACAACGAAGTCGCCGACGATCGTGGCGACTCCCGCGCACACGCCGAGAAGAACGACTGTCCAGCGGGGCTCGAGGACGATACCGAGCACGATCGGTCCGGCGATCTCCACGCTGAGGAACGCGATAGTGGCCCAGCGGTCGAACGTCGCTTGAGGCGCCGAGAGGACCGGATGAGCGACGGCGATATCGAAAGAAACGACCGCGACCAAAGCGATGCCAATGAGCAACCGTGCGAACAACTTCGTGCGTTGGTCCTTCCAGGAAGGGTCGATAGGAGCTTGTTGACTCACGGTCGATAAACCATACCTCCGTATTGACCGCTGGTCAACTAGAATGTTTGTGTGCCCCGCGAACCCGCTTACAAACGCCTGAGCGTGGACGCGCGTCGGCGTGAACTCGTCGAGGCCGGCGCTGCGCTGTTCGCCCAGCATGCCTACGAGGAGATCACGATGCGGCAGGTGGCGAAGGTCGCCGGAGTGTCAAAGCCGCTGCTCTATCACTACTTCCCGTCGAAGATCGCGCTCTTCAAGGCCGCGGTCGCTGAGAAGGCCGACGAGCTAACGCGCCTGATCGAGCCCGGCGACAGCACCAACACTGCACTCGAGCAGCTGACCGCAACGCTCGACGGTTACCTCGCCTGGATCGACGCTAACGCCCAGACCTGGGCAAACCTCATGAAGAGCGCCACCACCGTCCCGGAAGCCCATCAACTAATCGACAACTTCCGCCAACACACTATCGATCTGGTGATCACCGCGCTCACAGGTCAGCACAGCGCCCCGCCTGCGCTCCGGATCGCGGTCAAGGGATGGCTCGGCTACATGGACGCCGCAATCCTCGACTGGACCGAAGCCAAAGACCTCGCCCGAGACCAACTGCGCGACCTCCTGCTGGCAGCATTCGCCGCCTCTCTGTTCGCCGCACAGCACGCCGACCCTACGATCGAACTCAATATCAGCGCCTAACCCCAGCCTCTCCGAATCTGTACGGGGCCAGCCGACACGATCGAGCCGTCACGCACGCGGTGCCGGCACCTGCTCTTCGCCTGCGACGGGCATCTCGCCATCGCCTGCGGGAGACCTGCTACGCGCGGATTGCGCGCTCGTGTGGCCAACCGTTCGTGAAGTTGAGTGCCTCAGCCAGACGACTGCTTCTGTCGTTCGATGCAGCCCCGGAGTCAGGTCAGACTTTGGCCATTGCGGCATCCGGATGGGGTCGCCGGGTCCTGCGCCACAGCAGGTACCAGCCGAGTGCCGCGATCAGCAGGTACAAGCCTCCGATGATCACGAACGCGTACCACGCTGAGGCGTGATCGAGCGGATGCCCTGGGATCTCCGCCCAGGATGGCTCCTGCGGATCCACTAGGAAGCTGACCGTGTTGCCGGCCTTCAGCGAGGTCGCGTAAGGGGTGTGGAGCGTTGTGGTCGTCGCGCCGTTGACAGGCGGCGTTGTGAGGTCCACGAGGTCTGCGCTCGTCCACCAGCATGAGCCCTTGTTGCAGGATTGGTTGTTGTGAACGCTGATGACTGTCCCGGTACTCGCCACACCGTGCGCCTGCGTGTAGGCGGAGCGGTGGGCGTCGTGGAGCCCTACTGGCAATAGCCCGAGCGATATCAGGCCGAAGACCGTGAAGATCACTGCGGTGTTGCGCGCCGAGTGCTTGCTGTGGCGTGCGCGCCGACCCGACGCATCGAGCGGCATTCTCAACGAACCAGGCGCCGCGACAGTGCGGGCCCCGACATGCGGGTGGTGCAGCCGGAAGATCACCCTCGCGAGCCACCAACCCGTCAGCAGCATGATGACCACGCAGAGGATTCCGCCGACGACCGTGCTGCTCTGCTGTCCTAGCGTAGAGAAAACTCCGATCGCGGCAAGACCAAAGAAGAGGGTGAGCAGTCCGCTGACCACAAGCTCGACCCAGAGGATCATGCGGCGTTTGACGCTGAGTGTCGGGTCTGGTCGAACCTGTGGTTCTGACATCCATCCGCCGGGCGTCAGATCTGATCGCGATTTGCTGTTGCGCATCTACCCCCACCGGACCCGGCGAGCCTGAGAGCGGTTCCCAACACGAACGTGCGCCTGGGACCCTTGAGTTGGCACACGCACAAGCTACCGCGGCGAGAGAAGGTTCGAGCCGGGCGTCACTGACCCGCTTTGCTTTCGACACGCATATCTCGTCACCACGGAGGAGAGACGTGCAATGCGCGGGAAGGGCGCATCAGGGCGGGGGGCGAGTTTGGCGCTGGTTGCGGAGTTGCCGCTCGCCTCTGGTGGGGTGGCGGTGTACGTTGGCGGGCGTGAGTGGCGGAAGGCGGCGACGAGGATCGGGCGGTCACCCGGCGCGGGTGGCTCAGCGCCGTGAGCGCGAGCAGGCCGGGCAGGGCTCTGCGCCAGAGGAGGTCCGCGTGGCGCGGATGATCGCGCTGTCAGCGGCGGGGATTGACTCGGCGCTTGATGCCGAGGCGTGGGCGTCGCATCTGCTTGGGACGTTCCGTGAGCAGCGGCACGGGCTGCCGTTCCCCGATGCCGTTGGGCTTGATCCGGCGCTTTTGTTCGGCGAGCCGCTGGTCACTCAGCTGGCGACCTTCGGCGACGCGGGCACCGCGATCACGCTGGCGGCGATAGCGGAGCTCGAGGACGGTGAGCTGGGGGTCCTGGCGGGTGAGTTGCTCACCAGCTCACGGGCGACGGCCAGCGCGCCGGAATGGGTCGAGCAGATCGGCGAGTCGGAGATCGTGGGTGCCGCGGTGATCAGCGAGGCGGTGTTCGACGACGCCCGCACGGTGTTGCTTGAGAGTCGCCATCCCGATGGCGAGACGATGGCTGTCGGCGTGTTGATCGACCGCAACCTGGGCGGGCTGGCCAAGGATGTGCTGCTGGCCGAGTCGATCGAGCAGGTGGCGGGCTCGATCGGGCGGCACACGGCTGACGGCGAGGCCGAGCTGGAGCTGAAGCGCGTCGACCCCGGCGTCGCCGCCGGGCTGATCCGGGACGCGATCGCGCTAACGGACATGACCTGGGATCCGCCTGTCACCGATGACTTCTGGCCCGGGCGGGCGCTGGCACTGCTGCGCGCCGACCAGACCCCGGGCGTGGTCGAGCCTCCCGAACCGGCGGAGCTGTCGGTAGAGGAGCGCGACCGGCTGCGCGACGAGTTCCTCGCCTCGCGCGAGGGATCCGAGTTCGCGTCCGACGGGGACGAGGCCTGGGTAGTGTCGCTGGCGATCGACTTCTGTGCTGGCTACACCGACGGCGACCCGCTGCGCTGGAGCCCGGTGGTCGTCGAGTTGTTCATGAGCGACTGGGTCCCGCGCAAGGTTCTCGCGACTCCCGAGCTGCTCGCATGCCTTCCCGGGGCGCTCGACGCCTGGGTGCGCTTCGCCGCCCGTCGGCGCGGGATCCCGGAGTGGGCGGCCAACGAGACCCGAGGGTCGATCGGCGACTGGCAACAGGAGATGGTCGAGACCGCCCTCGACCCGTCTGTGGGCGGACCGTCCAAGCAGTTCTTGCTGGCGGCGAAGGCGGCGGGCGTTGACCTCGAGGATGAGCAGTCGGTGGGCACATTCATCAAGGGCTGGAACGCGCGCAGCGAGCTAGACCTCGCCGACCTTGAGGTGCCGCAGGCGATCGAGCCCGACGACGTGCTCCAGCTGAAGATCGCGCTGAGAGGAGTCAGCAAGCCGCCGGTATGGCGGCACGTCCAGGTCCGCGCCGACGCGACCTTCGCCGCGCTCCACGACGTGATCCAGGCTGCGTTTGGGTGGACCGACACGCATCTGCACAGCTTCGAGTACGAGGGCGTGCGGATCGGCGTTCCGGATCCTGAGTGGGAAGATGATTGCGCTGACGAGACCGAAACTACGCTCGCAGAGGTGCTCCTCGGACCAAAGGATCGCGTTCGCTACACCTACGACTTCGGCGACGACTGTGAGCACGACATCATGCTGGAGAAGGTGATCGAGCCGAACACCGATGACCGCAGGCCGGTGCTCATGACCGGCAAGGGCGCCTGCCCGCCAGAGGACTGCGGCGGCCCCTGGGGCTACGCCGAGATGAAGGAGGCCGGCGGCTTCGATCCGGCGGCGTTCGAGCTGGAGCTCGCCCAGCGACGGGTTCGCGCAGTCGGCCGCTGAACTCCAGCATCACCCGCGCAGACCTGACCCGCGGGCGACGGGCATCGCGCCGACACCTGAATCGCTCGCACGGGGAGCATCTGCTCGACCGAGCCGAGGCCGCTCCTTCGCGCAGATCAGAGGGAAGCGCGCCCAGGCCGGTGCTGAGGCAGAACGCAACCTGATTTGGCTGCACGCGAGGCGCTCGACCAGCACTAGCCGTGTGCCGCGACTTTCAGCTTCCCAGCCCCGAAGCTACGCCAATTGACGGGGGACTCGACGAGCGCTCCCGCCAATGATCATGGCGTTTGATGCCCAATCGTGATGCCCAATCCGGTTTTCTGCGTGATCCGCGATCCTATGAGCGCCAGAAAACGTGTATATTCCAGGCTTTTTTCTAACGGGAGCGACGGGACTCGAACCCGCGACCTCCGGCGTGACAGGCCGGCGCTCTAACCAACTGAGCTACGCCCCCGAGGGGTCGCCTCAGTATGGCAACGCTTGAGTTTTTTCGCCCTGCGCAACTTTGGCGGCCCCAGGTGTGCTTAAGTGGTCGCAAGCAACTTCTGGACATCGGCCCCAGCCCGGCCGTGGGAACGGTGACCAGAAGCCCTGGACGAGGACCTGCAGTTTGGGTCCTCGTCCGGTTTAAGCGCGGGTCAGAAGCCGGCGCGGCCCGCCGCCGGCGGTGGCACCCAGCCGCCGAACACCGCTTCGAGCTCGAGCGCGATCGCAATGCTGAGGTGGTCGGCGCCGTGTCCCGCCGCGACCTGAACGCCGACCGGCAGCCCGTGCCGGCTCAGCCCGAGCGGCACCTCCGTGACGGGTACGCCGGCGAGATTGAAGATCGAGCTCGACGTCATCAGCCACGGCCGACCATAGGTGCTGCGGTGCCGCGGCGCGACGGTCAGCTGCGCGGGGTGAAGCATTACGCCGTCGCCGATCGCCTCGACGAGCTCGTCGGCCAGCGCGCGGGCCCGTGCCAGCAGCTTCTCTCGAGTCGCCGCCCCGCTGGGCAGCGACTCGGCCAGCAGCGTCAGCTTCGTCGCGGGAGTGTGCGCCACCGGCCCGAACAGGAGCGAGCGCAGGCCGCTCGACGGCTCCCCCGCCTCGCGCAGCAGCGCGGCGACGCTGCCGTCGTCGCCCTCCGTGTCCTGGAGCGCCGCCAGAAACGGCAGCGTCGCAAATCGCCAGTCGGGCAGGCTCACGGTTCGCACGACTGCGCCGGCGGATGCGAGTGCGCCCTGGGCGCGCTCGCGAGCGTCTCGCAGATCGCGTCCGATAGGCCTGACCGAGCTGTCCTCGACCACGGTGACGGACAGGCCGTCCAACGACACCTCGCCCGGGTCGTCGAGCTCCATCGGCACTGCAAGCTGATCCTGTCCATCGGGGCCCGCCATGATCCGAAGCAGCGGCATCAGGTCCTCGGCGCGGCGTGCGAGCGGACCCATCGCCAACATCCGCGCGGCTTCGCCACTCCTCGATGGCCACATCCCTGTGTTGGGGATCAGGCCGGCCGACGCCTTGTGGCCGAACACGCCGCAGAACAGCGCCGGGATCCGGATCGAGCCGCCGATGTCGGCGCCGATACCGAACACCGAGCCGCCGGAGCCCACCGCCGCGCCTTCGCCGCCGCCGGAGCCGCCGGCGGTTCGCGACGAGTCGTACGGGTTGTTCGTGCGCCCGTAGACGGGATTCTCGGATTCGATCCAGAGCGTGAGCTCCGAGATGTTGGTGACGCCGAGCGGGATCGCCCCGGCTGCGATCAGACGCTTGACCGCGGTCGCCGTGCGTGACGCGCGGTGCTCGCGACGCGCGAGCGCGCCGGCCGTGTTGGGCATGCCGTCGAGCGCGATCGACTCCTTCACGGTGAACGGCACGCCGAGCAGCGGCGGCAGCTCGTCGAAATTTGCGGTGCGCAGTGCGATCTTTGCGATCCGTTGGTCGACGGCGCGCGCCTCATCGCGCGCTTGCTCAAAACGGTCCGCGACGACGGCGTTCAGGCGTGGGTTCGCCTGCTCGAGCAGTTCGACATGCGCTTCGACCACTTCACTGGCGGTGAGCTTTCGGCTGTGGATCGCGGCCGCCAGGTCGACGGCTGAGCGCTCAGTCAGAGCTGGCATCTGGCGCTCGTTCGTTTCGCGGAGCCCGGCGTGACATCGGCGCTCAGGCTAGCGAGTGAGCCTGAGCCGGCGCGCGTTAGGGTCGCGTCAACACTGCGGCGCCAAACCCAGAAGTTCTTATGTCCGCACTAAACTCCCACGCAGAAAGGCGAGCCATCCGAGCGAATGCTCAAACCTGCTTCGTGGCCGGGGAGGGTCTGCGAGTGGTGCTGGATAGCCGCACATCAAGGAACTACGTGAGAGGAAAAGATTTGTCTCTTCGTCCCATGCGGCGCTCAATCATCGCAGCGTCCGCCGCTCTCGCCCTTGGCGGGAGCCTTGCCATCGCCGCCTCGGCGTCGGCAGCTCAGATTCCGTGGGGAACCGCGGGCACGGCGAACACCACGTCGGTCAACGGCCTTCTGACGACCGCTGATAACGGGCTGATCCAGGCTCAGAACCTGATCGTCCTGACGAACGGCATCTTGGTGGCAGACAGCCAGCCTCCGATCGACGCCGGATTCACCACGCCGTACACATCGGCCTCCAGTCTGACCGCCGCCACCGTGGCGGAGATCGGCACCGACATCAGCACGGCCGCCAACACGAGCCCGCTTGAGCTTGGGGTGTGCGTCGACGGGTTCCTCATCGCAGAATCGTTGCCGCCGACGAACACCAACATTCAGGCCGGTGTCACGTACTGTGAGGCGACGCCTGCGGCACTGAGCGCGGCGGCGACGGAGTTCACGGGGACGATTCAGCCCGGCGTGGCGGCGGCAGCCGGCAGCTGGGGCGAGTTGAACAGCCTCGTCACACAGCTGTACGACGAGTCCGACACGGCCAACTTCCCCGGTGGCCTGTACTCGATCGACGGTGACCTGAGCATCACCTCAAAGGCGACAGTCACCAGCAAGGGCCAGCCGGCGGCGTACTCGATCACCGCGGCCGTCACGGGCGGAGCGACTACCGGCTACGTGCTTCCCTCGGCCTTCACGATGACGTTCCCCAACGACTTCACCGTGAACACCGCGCTCGCGGGCGCGGAGCTCCCGGCGAGCGATGAGTCCAATCCGCCCGCAGCGCAGGCGATCGGCACGGCCACTCTGAAGAGTCCCGTGGCAGACGAGTTCGGCGGCTCAGGCGACATGCTCACCGGCAGCGTGTTTGCGATCAACGCGAACAACAACATCGCGCAGCCCGACCTGGAGCTGTCGTTCAGCACCGTCGGCAAGGGCATCTACCTGCTGGGCACGTTCCCCAAGACGCTGTCCTTCCCGCTGACGGTTACGTTCGGCGAGGCCAGCGTGTTCGGTTCGCTGGATCCGATCCCCGTTTCGAGCCTGGGGCTCAACTTCCCGGCGAAGACCTCGGCGGTGAAGGCGACCAACTGCTCGAACCTCGGTGCTGTCACCGGTACCGCGACTGACGAGGTCGCGGGCCTGGCGTTGGCGTTCGGCGACACGTCCGACGGCCTCACCAGCCCGACTGGGACGCCATCCGCGGTCAACGTCGCCGGTGCGAACACGGTCGTCACCGACCTGTGCCCGGCAACGGTCAGCAAGGCCTCGATCACCGGCATCAAGAAGGGCACGCCGAAGGTCGACCTTGGCCTCAGGGGCAACGGCGGTACGCCGTTCACCTCCGAGTCGCTCACGCTCCCGAAGGGCCTCTCAGTCAAGGGACTGAAGAGCAAGGACCTGAAGGTCTCGGGCGCCAAGCTCAAGAACGTCAGCGGCAGGGGCACCAAGGTCACGGTCAACTTCAAGTCCAAGACCAAGGCTGCCACGGTCGACTTCATCAAGGGCGTCTTCGCCACCTCGAAGCTGAAGAAGGCAGTCACCCGGCACAAGACCAAGTCGCTGATCATCAAGTACACCACCAAGTACGCGCCCGCCACCGCGGCGGCCGCGAATTCGACGGTCTTCTCCGTCACGGTGAAGCACATATCGTAACGACGGTTTCAGCGTCGTAAAGACGACAGCCCGCCGCCGCCCCGCTGGGCGACGGCGGGCTCCGTCGTTAAGCCGGCGTCCTCAACGCACACGGCGCAGCTGGCGAAGTCGAAGCGTTCGCGCGCGAGCCGGCGCAGCCGCAGGTCGTTCCGATCCCAACCGCGGTTGAGATGGCGCGCGATCACGACCGCCGCAACGCTGCCGGCGCCGGCGTCCAGGAGCGCCGCGGCGGCGCTCTGCGCGCTCGCGCCGCTGGTCCACATGTCGTCGACCAGCAGCACGGCCGCACCGCTCAACGGCCGCGTGGCGCGGTACCGAGCGGCATCGAAATGGCGGGGGATCGCGGGTGTGCCAGTGCAAACCAGCAACCGCTCGTGGCGGTTGCGGGTCGGTGCGACAAGATCGCCGACGATCCGCCGCAGCGGATGATGCGCGTCCCGCCTGGGATCGCCGGAGGGCACAGTCGTCACCAGCTCGAAGCACTCGACGCCCGCCGCGGAAGCGACGCACGCCTCATGTGCG
>Ga0182024_10006779_pt1 | contig 24977 bp, 16 predicted proteins | sample P32metaG_FD_120480 | JGI IMG/M metagenome (GOLD analysis project Ga0182024, IMG submission 120480) | Permafrost microbial communities from Stordalen Mire, Sweden - P3-2 metaG (Illumina Assembly) | ecosystem: Environmental > Terrestrial > Soil > Wetlands > Permafrost | place: Sweden: Stordalen...
ATTTACACCAGCAACGCCGGGATGCACACCGCCTTCGTGCAGGTCAGCTTGAAAGAAGAGCACAAAATAGGGAGCTACGAATATATGGACCGCGTCCGTCGCAAACTCGCGACGGACATGCCGCAGCTCAGCCTTTACTTTCAGGCTGGAGGGCTGGTGGATTCCGTGGTGAATCAGGGTTTGCCTGCTCCGCTGGACATTCAAGTCAGTGATAACGATATGGACGAAGGCTACGGAATCGCTCGCAACATTGCCGTGCAGCTTAAGCATTTCAAGGACGTCAACGACGTTCTGATTCCCCAGGACATTAATTATCCGGGATTGGAACTAAACATCGACCGGGAACAAACCAGCCAGTTGGGGCTGACACCGGAGATTGTCGTCGATAACGTCATCACCGCGCTAACCTCCGACGCCATGATTGCTCCAAGCTACTGGGTCGATCCCCACAGTGGCAACAACTACATGGTCACCGTCCAATACTTCAACCAAAAGATTGGCTCCATGACCATGTCCGACTTCAAGAACATTCCACTCCGGGCCAACACGTCCACGAGTTACACGCCGCTGCAGTCCGTTGCGAGAATCCAGCCAATCAGCACTCCAACCGAAGTAGATCACTACCAGATTCGCCGCATCATCGACGTTTACGTTATGCCCACCACCGAAAACCTCGCCGGCATCAACAAGGAAGTCAACCACCTGTTGGCTGGACTCCATAATCCGAAAAATGTGCGCATCACCGTGCGTGGGGCCGTAATTGGCATGAGCGAGTCGTTCAAGCGCTTTGCCTTAGGACTGGTGCTTTCCATTGTTCTTGTTTATCTGATCTTGATGGCGCAGTTCCGGTCCTTCGTGAATCCCCTGATCATTCTTACGGCCATCCCTCCCGGACTTGCTGGAGTGGTTCTGACGCTGCTGATTACGGGAACCACACTAAATATCATGTCTCTGATGGGCGTGATCATGATGACCGGCATCGTTGTTTCCAACAGTATTCTGATTGTCGAGTTTGCCGGAATCCTGCATGAGCGCGGCATGACCTTGCGAGCCGCCGTCGTTGAAGCGTGCAAGGTACGTTTGCGTCCGATTCTGATGACTTCTCTTGCGACGCTTCTGGGGATGATCCCCATGGCGCTGGGCATCGAGGCTGGAAGCGAGCAGTACGCGCCGCTGGCACGGTCGATTATCGGTGGCTTGGCGATCTCTGTGGTGGTGACGGTGTTTCTGGTTCCGGCGGTTTACCTCATCGTGCACGGAAAGGAAGAAGCCACGGTTGAGGAGGTGCGGGCGTGAGCCGAAGATTTTTAGTGCAGTTAGCCGCCATCGTGCTAACGCCTGTTTGTATGATGGCGCAAACGCCAGACAATCGCGCGCCGACGCAAACGCAGAATCCTGTGCCGCAACAAGCTGACCAGACGCCCGCGCAGACGCCTCCGCCTACACCACCGCCGCCACCGCCTGCGAAGCCATTTGTGCCGGAGGGAATGCCAGTGCCCGGATCGGGCACGCCGCTGACGTTGCAACAAGCCGAAGCCATCGCGCTGAAAAATAATCCCCAGATCAGCCTGGGGAAACTGCAATACCTGGTGTCTCGTCAGAATGTGCGCGAAACGCGCGCAGCGCTGTTGCCGAGCGCTTTTCTGAGCGTGACTGGCGTAGCAGCGTTGCCGAACAGCCGCATTACGGCCGGGGCGTTGAACAATCCAACGGTTTACGATCGTGCCGCCGCCGGGATAACCGTGAACCAATTGATCACCGACTTTGGGCGGACGACCAACCTGGTTTCCAGCGCAGAGTTCGAGGCGAAAGCTCAAGACAAGTGGGCCATGGCGAACACCGGGGACATCATCCTCACGGTGGACCAGACTTTTTTTAATGCGCTGGAGACGAAAGCGCTCGTCACCGTGGCTCAAGAAACGGTGAAAACCCGGCAAACCTTTGTGGACCAGATTCAGGCACTGACCAATGCGAAGTTAAAGTCCGATCTGGATTTAGCCTTCGCCAATGTCGATCTTGCGCGCGGCAAGCTTTTGCTGCTGGAGGCCGTCAATAATTACGACGAGGCGCTCAATGCGCTCTCCGCGATCCTCGGTTATCAGGAAGAGCAAAATTACGATCCGGTTGAGGAACTGAAGGAGCCGACGCCACCGCCACCAGACGTCAATGCCCTGGTGATGCAGGCCATGCAACAGCGGCCTGAAATCCAGGCGCTGCAGGATCAGGTTTTTGGGGCGGAAAAATTCAGCAACGCGGAACACGATCTGAAGAAGCCGACGATCTCAGCGCTTGGCGTGGCGGGGCTCGCTCCGGTGCGCGCGGATCAGATCACCAGCCACTATGGGGCAGTGGGCGTGAATATCAACATCCCGATATTCAACGGATTTTATTTTGACGCGCGCGCAAAAACCGCCGATATCCAAACGAATGAGAACCGTCAAAGACTCACGGACGAGCGGAATAATATCGCGCGTGACGTGCGAAACGTATGGCAGGATTCCCGCCGGGCTTTTGAGCGGCTGGCCGTGACACAGCAACTGCGCCAGCAGGCAAACTTATCGCTCAACCTGGCACAGGCGCGCTATAACCTGGGACTCGGCTCAATCGTTGAGCTTACCCAAGCCGAATTGCAGAAAACACAAGCCGACATCGAGGATACCGACGCCAGATATCAATATCGCTTGACCCAAATTGTCTTGGCCTTTACCATCTCTGCACCGAAGTAAGCTGTTCCTGGTGCAGAAGGGTAGGATCACTACCTGGGGAATACGGAAATGACTCATCACCTCCAGCAACATTCCGTGATTTCCGTACCTCCGAAATTCCGTTACAACGCGTGTTGTTGAAGCGGCCTGCGGTTTCGTAACTCCCATTCCAACTATGGTTTAAATCGACTCTATGTCGTTGTGTTACACGATATTCACATTGGGTTGACGCAACCGTAAGACGGAGCCTTTACCGTTCAGGTCCACGCGACAGGTTACTCCGGTACATTTTGAAATTAGATACAAAGAGAGAGGCAATGAAAAAACTAGCTGCACTCACACTATCTCTATTCCTGTGTTCTGGAATAGCATTTGCTGATTCGCCGAAGGACGCCGACGCTCAACCGGCTAAGGACGCACAACCGGAGAAAGCCAAGGAAGCTAAGAAAACTGATAAGTCTGATAAAGCGGATTCGGCTATCGCGGCCGAGATTGAAGAGTTGCGTCAGACTCTGCAATCCCAACAGGAACAGTTGCAATTGCTGAAAGAGGAATTGGCCAAGCGCGACCGGCAGATCGATGAGGCTCGCGAAGCTGCGGCCTCCGCTAATTCACGCGCCAGCGAAGCGAGCGTGAAGGCCAGCGAGGCGGTCACCACCAGCGCCGCAGCTAAGACGGCTACCGACGCCATCGTCAGCAACGCCAGCGCGACGCCATCGTCCGTCACCGGACAGCAGCAGTACGATCCCAACAACCCAAAATCCAAACCCACTCCTGACGACGGCCCTGGAACCATCCGCTATAAGGGTGTCAATCTCACCCCAGGAGGTTTCCTGGCGGCAGAAACCATATATCGCACTCGGGCAACCGGCGGCGACATTGCAACTCCGTTCACCGGAACTCCCTTCAACGCTGCCGATCTGTCACGTGTGAGTGAAAACAACTTCTCGGCAAGGCAGAGCCGCGCTTCCTTGCTTGCGGAAACCACCATCGGATCTGCCAAGGCGACGGGATACTACGAAGGCGACTTCCTCGGTGCCGGAACAACTTCCAACAACCGGCAGACCAACAGCTATGTATTTCGCCAGCGGCAAGTGTGGGGTCAAGCTGCTTTTGACAGCGGTTTCATCTTCACCGGCGGTCAGATGTGGAGCCTGGTGACGGAAACCAAGAAGGGCATGTTCAACCGTCAGGAAGACCTGCCACAAATGATCGACCCGAATTACGTCGTGGGCTTCACTTGGGCCCGCCAGTACGCCGCCCGCTTCGTACAGAATTTCGGAGACAAATTCGCGCTGGGCTTCTCCGTCGAAGGTCCGCAAGCCACCATCGGCGGCCGCGGCTTCTCCAGCGTAACCACGATCAACTCTGCGGCTGCGCCTGCCACGATCGTTACCTCGGGCGCTACCACAGCCACCACCGGCAATTTTTTCCTCAACGCTCCTGGCGTTGGCGCCGGTCTATATAACGCTTTTGATGCTACCGGCTACACTGTCAACAAGGCGCCTGACCTGATCTTTAAAGCGACCGTCGATCCTGGCTTCGGTCACTATGAAGTGTTTGGAATCTTCAGCTTCTTCCGCGACCGCATCTATCCTTGCGGTGTAGTGGGCTCCAACGCAAAAGACACCGCCGCCCCGACCACTCCAACGATCCTGACGGGCAATTGCACATCCGCGACACCGACAGAAGTTAGCAGTTTTGGTGCCACGAACAGCAGTACCACCGGCGGTGGTTTCGGCGCCAGCGCGCTATTCCCGCTGTTCCACAAGCACTTCGACTTCGGCCTCAAAGCGGTTGCCGGCGACGGTATCGGCCGATATGGTGGCGCACAACTTGCCGATGCCACCGCTCGTCCTGATGGGACGCTGGCGCTCATTCGTACCGCCCATGGGCTAGCAAGATTCGAGTGGCATGTTCTTCCCAAGCTCGACTTTTATGGCTATTACGGCGGGGAATACGCCTGGCGTGCAGGCTACTCTGGCTATGACACAGTCACCATAACCAAGACCACGGCGATTCCAGGGACCGCGACCAGTCCCGCCATCCCCGCCACTACCGCGACAAAGATTTCCACCCTCGGGATCGGTGGCTACGGAAACTTTGCCGCCAACAACAGCGGATGCGCCACGGAAGGCGTACCTGTAAACGACTTCAACCCGTCATCGGGTTCAAACTGCGCTGGCGATATACGCTTTATCCAGGAAGGAACACTCGGCTTCTGGTATCGATTTTACCAGGGTCCAAAGGGCCGATTCCAGTTCGGCGTCCAGTATTCCTACCTCGCGAAGGATGCCTGGTCCGGGACCGGAGGCGTGCCAGCCGGAGATCTCGCGATCTCTCCTAAGGGCATAAACAACATGGTGTGGACATCGTTCCGGTATTACCTGCCTTAATTCAGGCAGGGCGTCTCGCGTAATAAGGGACGCAGAAGGGCAGCTCCCCCTGGGCTGCCCTTCTTTTTTTTGGCCGGATAGTTTTTTCTTGCTGGAATTTTCGCAGCCACAAATTGGATTACTTCAGAACCGGTAATTTACTTCGGTGAAGCCCAGCATTCCATTACTGTTGCCGGGATAGATTTTCTCGATGACCTCGCGGCCCTGCGCATAACCAAAATACAGGCCCAACGTAACTCCATGTGTAAATTTGTAATCCGCACTCATATCGTAAAGATTCGCGAGGCCGGTCGAACCGTTGGATGGCCGGCCTGAAAATCCAAACGTCCACGGCTGAAACGCGCCGCCGCCGGTGTACCACAAATCGTGGCTGTCGGCGAGCCACAGACCATGAACGTCCGTGCGCAAAACTAAATTCTTGCTGGGACGCAAAATCAACTCCGCGAAAAGATCGCGGTTGTTCATTTCATTGAAAAACGGAAAACGAGCGTAGACGCGCGGGGTTGGCAACACCGCAAAAAACGTGCCGTGCGTATCGTCCGTGGCGTTCCCGTCACCACTGGAATAAAAGTAGCCGCCGCGGATCCACGGCCGCACCGATGCCGCAATATGCGGCTGGAACCCCAACTCCGCGGAGCCTGCTGCCGATCTTTGCGTGAGAGTTCCCCAGCGTCCAGTTTGCAGCGCGCCCCAGCCAAGAAGATCAAACGTGCCGCCCGGTCCGGGAACGGCGGCTATAAAATGGCCTCCATAGGTCCCGATATCGATGGGCTGCAAATCAAGACTGCGCGCAGCCGTTGGCCGGTTGTCTGTTTTTATCAGGCCGCGGTCATCATGATAGAAAAGCCCGAAGGCGCGCCATTCAGCGTGTGTTTCGCCGCTGCCCATTTCGTGAGTCACGGCTGCATACGCAATCGGCGTATCCACCCAGCCCCAGCCATCCACCTGGAACACACCGCGCGTAGGGATGGCGCCCACCGCCGTAAAATTCCATGGACCGTTGGAATAAACATAGTGCGCGCCGTCGAAGCTGCGCATTACATCTGAAAATCCAAAAGTGCCGATCAGCCTCTGCGCGATACGATCATTCTTGACCGCAGCCAGGGTTTCATCTTGCGGTTTTACTTCACTGCCGTCGGTGAATTCAAAGCGTCCCAATTGCATGCTGGAATGATCGCCTTTGAAGCGCACGAACGCCTGCTTGGGAAAAATGAAAGCCGTGTATTGAGACTTGTCGTTGGCCGCGAAGTAAGCCGCTCCCAGGCCCAACTGGCCTTGTGGCGCCGGATCGACCGCTTTATCTGGTATTCCCAGCAACACCGGAACCGCGAACTCCACGGTCCAATCGAAGTTTTGGCGCTTCTGCGAAAGCGCAAATCGCATCAGCGTCCCAGAATAACCGTAAAAATTTTGTCCTTTAGCAGGGAACCAGTCCCACACCTCGTACCGCTCTCGAATGCTTCCAGAGAAGGTGACCGATCCAATTTGGAGAGGAGGGGGATCGGACTGCGCTTTGGCGGAAGCAACCGCAGCCAGCATCAAAGCCATCCCGATGAGCACTCTCTGCAAAGTGTTTCGTTGCATTCTCATAATTGATCCGGTCTCCCATAAGGCAAGCCCTCCACTGCATCCTCAACATTCGGCCCAAGGGTAGAGCTTCGCCCGCGGGGGAATGCAATCGGAAGCCTAAGAGCAAAAGATATGGAGGAAAAGATGGGCGGCATTGTTGCGTCGAAAAGGCCCAACGGCAATAACGCAAAAATACTAGCCCATCGTCAGCTAAGCATCGGCAGGATGAAGCGATCCTCGTGAGATTACGTTCGGTTTTGCTGAGGAATTCGATGATTAGGAATAAGGGGGAGATAGGGACCAGAACCAGGGGTGTTCTGGTCCCCAGGTAGGACTTGAATAGAAGATGAGACGTCCCTAGTCTTGCAGCCCGCCTGCTGAACCCGGATGAAGGCTATATGAATTTTCCGTGACACGCGAAGAGGTGGTGGAACCGTTATCATCGCCAGGCCCCTTTGAAACGAGGAGCCCACGGCCATGTCGCACATCCAGCCCGCGTACCCAAAAAATAATGTCCTCCGAAATATTCGTGGCGTGGTCCGCGATGCGCTCCAAGTGGCGCGTCGCCAGCACATATTGCAATCCGGGGCTGACCATCGCCGGTTCCTGCATCATGCGGCGAAGCAGTTCCTCGAAAATGCGGTCGCGATACTGATCCACCGCGTCATCGCTCTCAAGTACTTGCAGAGCCATCTCGACGTTCTTGAAAATTAATGCTCCGAGGCTTCTGCCCACCATACTACGCACTGCGGCAGCCATGGGAGCCAGCTCTTCGATACCTTCGACCTTGGGCATTTCTCGCAACGACGTTACGCATTGCGCCAAATTTACAGCCAGATCGCCGATGCGCTCCAGATCGTTGGTAATCTTCAGCGCCGCAACGATCAGTCGCATCTCGTCGTCATTAAAAGTGGAGCGCCGCAATAACCGGATGGCGTGTTCATCGATCACCAGTTCCATTTCATTGATGCGCGGCTCCAACAGAAACACCTCTCCGGGTAGATCGCTTGTGCGGGTGCCATCGACATTAATAAGCGCATCCAGCGCGCGATTCATCGCTCCTTCTACCGTTCGCGACATGGATACGAGGTAATTTACAAGCGTGTCGTAGAGTACCGCTCCGGTAATTTTTGTAGCGCTGGTCATCTCGTCCCTTCTTTCGGAACCATCCGTCATCTGCACAACTCTTCTTACACCAAGAGTCTGCCGCCAAATGTGTTACGGATCGTTCACACGGATATGAATGCTTGGATTATTCGTGCTAGCCGAGTAAGTCGCGGATTAAGCGCACTAGCTACGAGGGCGGAGTTCGAGTACCGCGGAAGTGTGCAGCCAGGTTTGCCGTCGCGCGATAGACAGACAGTTCTGCATCATAAATGGGGACCGAAAAATGGAATCGCGATCCTTTACCGATCTGGCTTTCCACCCAGATCCGCCCGCCTTGAGCTTCGATCAGATGTTTGGCAATCGCCAGCCCCAGACCGGTCCCACCCGCTTCACGCGAGCGCGCCGCGTCGACGCGGTAGAACCGTTCAAAAATGCGTGATTGGTCGGCTTGGGGAATGCCTATGCCCGTGTCCGATACGGTGAAGACGACTTCCAATTCGTGCGCCTCTGCGCTGAGGACAATCTCGCCTCCCGGCAGAGTGTACTGTCTGGCGTTGTCGAGGAGGTTTTGCAATACCTCCGCAAGCCTCCTGCGGTCGCCCGCAACGCTGGGCATTTGGCCGGGAACGTCCACAGAAAGGCGCAGCCCGTTTTCCACTGCCCGATGTTGGGCTGTCGCCAGGCAACTATCCACAATTTGCGCCACGCTCACTTCGTCAATTTCCAACTCTAGGCGGTCGGCGTCCATCTGCGACAATCGCAGCAGGTCGTCTGTCAACCGGGCCAGTCGCCTGGCATGCTCCAGAATAATTTCCAGGAAGCGCTCGCGGTTCTGGGCATCGTCCAGGGCTCCTGCGAGTAACGTCTCGGCGAATCCCTGAATGGCCGTAAGCGGCGTCTTGAACTCATGCGACACGTTCGCCACAAAATCCCGGCGCACTCTTTCAAGACGCCGCAATTCGGTAATGTCATGGAGTACTACGACCGCTCCTAGCGTGGCTCCTGCCCGCACCGATGCCACCGTGGCGGCAAAAAAATGCTGCCGGAGTGTACCGGTAACAATTTCCGCTTCCACCCGCGATTCACCTTGAAGCACGTGCCGCACCGCTTCGATAAGCTCAGTCTGGCGGACAATTTCGACCAGTGCGCTGCCGGATTTAAATGGCAGCTGCAACGCAAGAATTTCGGCAAACCCTCGATTGGCAAAAAGCAGGCGCTCCGAGGCGTTTACGACGGCTACACCCTCGACCATGCTGCCGAGTATCGCTGTCGATAGGTTCCGTTCTTCCGTCAGTGTTCGAATGGTGTCGTCCAGACGCGCAGCCGTCCGGTTCATCGACGAACCCAGGGCTTCCAAGGCATCTCCAGAACTGTCCGCCGGAATCGCTCGGAAATCGCCATCTGCTACACGACGAGAAAATTCCTTCAAGCGTTCCACGCGGTCCGAAAGCATGCGGGAAATCTGCAAACCTGCCGCTCCAGCAACCAGCAACATGACAAAGGAAGAGAGCCACAAGCTTCTGCGAAACGATTGCACCACGTCGTCCATGGTCTCGATCGGCAGTGCAAAGCGAAGAATGACTGGCAACCCAGCGGGAGGATCGAATCGCACCGCGTAATAAAGTAAGTCCCGGTTCAACGTGACGCTGTGTCGAATCGCTCGGCCAGTACCGTTTGCCAGCGCAGCGCGCACTTCCGGACGATCGGAGTGGTTTTCCATGGTTGCCGAATCGGATTGGGAATCCGTCAGCACTTGGCCGTCGCTGGTAATAATTGTCACGCGTGCCTGGCTGGCAGAGATTTGTGCTGCCCACTCTTTCAGCTTAGCGAGGTCGTCAGGGCGTGTTGGCGGCAGTGCAGGCAATGCCGGCGCGCGGGCCTGGGCGATCCGTGCCACGGCGGCCAGTTCAGAGTAGGCAGTGCGCTCGTAATCGCGGCGCAAAGCGCGCTCGGCGAAATAGTCCACTGCGAGCAAAGCGCCTACGAGCAGTGCCAGGAAGGTTAATCCGAGTTTTGCGAAGAGATTACGCCGCACGAGTTTCGAACAGGTAACCCGCTCCGCGAACAGTCTTCAGGTGCATCGGGTTCTCGGGGTCCGGTTCGATCTTTTCGCGCAGCCGGCGGACATACACATCGACGCTGCGTGGCGTGACGAATCGATCTGTTCCCCACACGGCGTCGAGCAACTGGTCCCTGCTGAACACGCGATTCGGGCGCGAAGCAAGATAATACAACAAGCGGAATTCCAGAGTGCTAAGCGGCACAGCTTTCCCGGAATGGCTGACCCGATACGACGCTGGATCAATCGCCAGTTTGCCAATTTCAATTACGCGTGGAGAATCTGTAGGAGGCTCGGCGCGGCGTAATAGTGCTTTAACCCGAGCTATCAGTTCCCTGGGGCTGAACGGCTTGGTTACATAATCGTCCGCGCCCATTTCCAGGCCGACTACGCGGTCGGCTTCGTCCCCGCGCGCCGTGAGCATGAGAATGGGCAGGCGATTCAGCGAATCGTCGCGGCGCACTTCTCTGCAGATATCGAGTCCGGAAAGTTTGGGAAGCATTAGATCGAGGAGCAGCAGATCAGGAGGGGTCTTCTTTAGCGCACTCAAACCGCTGTTACCATCGGATGCGGCGCTGACCTGAAATCCCTCGTTCGCCAGATTATAGCGAACCAGTTCAACGATATCGCGGTCGTCTTCAATGATCAGGATGCGTTTCATGTCGACGGAGCTGGGGACGCGACGGCTCGGCGGCAGTGTATCGTACAGCGGTGCGTTGCGATAGGCATTAGGGCCGTTCTGAACCTTAGGCGATGGGATGGACACGATTCATTGTGACAGGCGTACTGTGAGCCATGAATGACATCCTGATGAACGTAATGTAAACGCCGCGTGGCCATTCAAGGCAAAGCCGTCAGTTGTGAGAGTGGGTGGTAAAAGCGAGCGCAAGCAAGGTTTTTTGTTCCAGCTCGTGAGCTTTGGCGGAACCCGTGGCCGGGCTGGCGCTGCTCGAACGCTTCACGGAACGGAGCCGCAATCCGAGTTCCTTGGCCAGACGCTCCAGTCGCGGAACTACGTAGAAAAATCCGCCCATGTTGCGAGGTTCTTCCTGTACCCAGATAATCTCGCGCGCGTTCGGATGCGCATGGATCGCTGCGGTAAGCTCCGTACGCGGAAGCGGATAAAACTGCTCCAGGAAAAATATGGCCGTCTCGGTATCGTTCCGCCGCCGGCGTTCCGCGCGCAATTCGTGGCCGACTTTTCCGCTCGCGATCAGGATGCGTTTGGCGTCCTGCACTTCCCGATCCGGTATTAACGGCAAAAATCGCGGTTCGGCGAAGTCCTGAATCGGCGAACTGGCATCCGGATGCCGCAACATACTTTTGGGCGTGAATACGATCAGCGGTTTACGCCACAGCCTGCGCACTTGCCTCCGCAGCATGTGGAAATATTGCGCCGCCGTCGAAGGTTGGCAGATCTGAATGTTGTCCTCGCCCGCCAATTGTAAAAATCGTTCGATGCGTGCGCTGGAATGCTCCGGGCCTTGACCCTCGTAGCCGTGCGGCAAGAGCATGACCAGCCCCGACGGGAGATCCCACTTGTCCTCGCCGGCGCTGATGAATTGATCGATGATGACTTGTGCGCCATTCACAAAATCCCCAAATTGCGCTTCCCAAGCCACCAGAGCTTCCGGGTAATCGCGACTAAAGCCATATTCAAATCCCACGCACGCTGCCTCAGACAAGGGAGAGTTGGCAATCTCGCAAAACGGTCCTTCGGGCGCAAGGTGCGCAAGCGACAGATATTCATCTTCGGTTTCTGTATCTACCAAAATCGCGTGCCGTTGATTAAAAGTTCCGCGCTGGGAATCCTGCCCCGTCAACCGAACCGGGTGGCCTTCCAAAAGCAGCGATCCCAGCGCCAGGGCCTCCCCAAAGCCGTAGTCTACCGGCCGCTTCCCATGACCCATTTCCGCGCGCTGTTCCAGCAACTTCACAATCTTGGGGTGAACGTGGAAGCCTTCGGGCGCACGGCAAAGTGCATCTGTAATTTCTGCTAGTTTCTCTAGCGGTACCCCGGTGTCTACTTCATACGCAGGTTCGTACCGCCCACGCTTATAGGGTGACCAGTAATCCGGCAGTTTGCGCAGGTGCGGCAACTTCTTAAGTTCTTGCGCCTTGCTCTGCTCTCCTTCATATTCCGCGCGGACCTGCTCCGCCATCGCTGAGGGATCGATACCTGTATGCTTCGCATACAACTTCCAAAGCTGCGGATGATTCTTGATGCGCTCGTAGAGCAGCGGTTGTGTGATGGTCGGATCGTCGACTTCACTATGGCCGTGGCGTCGATATCCAATGATGTCCACCACCACATCACTGCCAAATTTGGCGCGATATTCCGCGGCGATTCTCCCCACACGTACGACCGCATCGGGATCTTCCGCGTTCACATGAAAAATCGGAACGGATTGTCGCTTGGCAATATCGGACGCAAATCGCGACGACTGCGTCTGCACCGGGCGCGTGGTGAATCCGATTAAATTATTCACGATAATGTGAACCGTGCCGCCGACGGTGTATGCCTTTAAATCCGCAAGATTTAGCGTTTCAGCCCAGATGCCTTGCCCGGCAAACGCCGCATCGCCATGCATCACGATGGGTACAACCGCCGATTTGGCGTCGTCCCCGCCCAGCCGTGTCTGCTTGGCTCTTGCACGTCCCATCGCCACGGGATCGACTGCTTCCAGGTGGCTCGGATTCGAAACCAGGTGGACGCCGATCTGCTTTCCAGAAGCGGTTTCAAACACGCCCGTCGCGCCGACGTGATATTTAACATCGCCGGCTCCCAGCACGCTGCGCGGGTCTACATCTTCAAAGCCGGACACAACCTGGTGCGCCGGCTTGCAAGCGGTATGCACCATCACGTTCAAGCGTCCACGGTGACTCATCGCAATGACCGACTCTTGCGCGCCTGTTTCCCCAGCAACATCCAACAGGGAATCGAGTAGCGGAATGAGCGACGTGACCCCTTCCAGCGAAAATCGCTTCGCGCCCAGATACCGCGCCTGCAAAACCTGCTCAAAAAGATCGGCGCGTATTAAGCGTTCAAGTATGCGTTGCTGGTCGACGGCAGATGCTCGGCTTTCCATCCTGTCGGCGATCCATGCCCGCCTTTCCTGCTCAGGAAGATGCACGAACTCCGCGCCGATTGTGCCGGAATAAATCGCTCGCGCTTCTTCGGCAACGCTGCCAGTGAGGTTTAATTCGGGATGTTTGAGCGGCTTGAAAAATCCCAATGGGTCCAGAGTGGCTTCATAAAAGCCCCAGCGGCGGAATAATTCAAAAACTCTCTCGCGACCACTGTCGCCAGCCGCGCCTTTGCCGCTGCCCCCGGCACTTTTCTTCGCAGGCTTGGCCGGTTTCACCGGTCGTTCTTCTTCGATTGTCGTTTTTAGTGCCATCGTCGCCTGAATACATTTTACCTCAGTTCAATTACCTCTGCCGGAAGAGCGCCGCGGGCTTGTTTCTAAGATCAAAGTGACCGAACCGCGTCTTCTAACGTTCCCGCAATACTTTGTGGATCGGTACCGGCAGGAAAATGGATAGGGGCACCTATCCGAACGATAATCTCGCCGGGCCGAGCCATGCGCCGGTGTTCGACTTTCATTTGCCAAACGCCGTCTAATCGCATAGGTACGACCGGTAATCTCAAATTATCCACCAGCACACCGATGCCGCCTTGAAATGGGCCTACACTGCCATCGCGTGTAACTTCGCCCTCGGGAAAAACAAGAATGCTATGGCCGCGATCGACGGACTCGCCCGCAAACCGAAAACTCTCTCGAAAGCCGGAACGCTGGGGTAGCGGGAATACGTTGAAAAGAGCCGTCACGAACCAATATCCCAACTGGTAAGCCCATCTCTTACCGATAAACCACGCGTGTGATGGTTGGCGCATGTTCTGCAGTGTTTCTCCACCCATAGCCGTCGCCAGCGTGTTCCTGTACCGCGCTGGAAGCGCCGCCAGGATCAAGCCGATGTCAGCGCGCCGTGTCACATGGTTCGAGATGACAAGCGTCGGCCCGCGAAGTGATGACAAATTTTCTCTACCGATCACGTGGGGACGTGCCAACAAACTGGTTACCGGCCAGACGACCGCATAGTAAACAGCCAGCCGGATTGCACGGATGAGCCAGGTTTGCGCCCAGGTTGGATAACTGTATTCAGCCCGTTGAGCTGCGGGTTGATTTAGCAATGTCTGAATATCGGCCACATTTTTCGCATTCGAAAAGGCGGTTTCATCCAACTCCACGTGATATTTCTCTTCCAGCGCGCTCATTAATTCCACACGATCCAGCGACGTCAAACTTAGATCAGGTTCCAAACTCGGCTGCGGTCCTCCAGAATGGCTCGTAAAACGGCGCACCAACTGGTCCAAGTTTTCATCCGAACTTGCACGCCCACCAACTTCTTTCGAGTCGCCTCCGTGCGCGCCAATCTCCCGATGCGCGCTCTCCAGACCAAGCTGCTCTCTAAGACGATCCGCAATTACCGCCAGTCGTGGCTTCCCAGTGGATGTCCGTGGAAAATCCAGTTCCGGCCAGACCAACCAGCTGTGAATTTGCTGGTATTCCGCCAGATTAGAATTGGCCTGATCGATCACAGCACGAGCGATATTCTGCGGTTCACCCACTCTTTTGCCTGTCTCGCCGATCTCTAACAACACCACTGCACACGGTTGGGCATTCCCGTCGCGCTCTGTCGGCACGACCACACAATCGCGAACTCCTGCCTGCTTTCGAAGCACTGCCTCTAAATCTTCGGGATAAATGTTTAACCCGGCCGGCGTGACCATGACATTCTTTTTGCGGCCGCGGAAATGAAGGTTTCCCTCGGCATCCAACTCGCCGATGTCTCCCGTATGCAGCCATTCTGCACCCTGCGAAACGCGCTGTTGGCCAGCCTCCCAGTACCCGGCCGACACGTTTTCTCCGCGAACCAGAATCTCGCCATCTTCGCCCAGTCTAAATTCGCGTCCGGGCAAAACTTTGCCAATCGAACCGGCCGCGGCCCGGAACGGGTGGTTCAGACTGATCAGCGAAGCCGTTTCGGTCATGCCATATCCCTGAACAACGGCGTAACCGACCCTTCTGAAAAACTCTTCATCCCGCGGCGCCAACGCTGCGCCACCCGAAATGAACGCCCAAAATTTCCAGCCCAGTTGTTGATGAATCCGGCGAAACATCCACGCGCGCCGGAGAAATTTCTTTCCCGCAGCGGCTTGGAACGTATGGGCAAACCATTCGCTTCGTCCACTAGCCGCTAAATTGCGTTCGATTCCACTGCGCAACATTCCGACCATGCGTGGGACGGCTACCAACGCGGTTGCGCGTTCGTGCTTTATTGTCCGAATGATTTCCGCGGCAGTCGCCGAGGACTCAAACACCACGCCCGCACCTAATAATGGCGGCACGAACAGCGCCATAAACTGTCCGAACACATGGCTTAGCGGCACCAGCGTCACAAATCGCAAAGGATGAAACCACCGTTCGTATTTGCGATACGCAGCAATTCCCGTTTCCAGCGGCTGAAGATTCGCCAGAAAATTGCCGTGCGTAAGCAAGACTCCTCGAGGCTCAGAGGTGGTCCCCGAGGTGAACAAAATTTCCGCAAGGCTCGATCGTGTTAACGGCACATCAGAGAAAGAATCGTAGTCCGTGTCGTTCGGTTCGCCGGCTACTTTTTGTTGGTTTGGCAGATTCGCACGCTGCAGCGATTCCGCAATATCCTCCATCTTAACTACTTGCAAGCCCTTTTTGAGTGCAGCCGCGCCAGCCAACGATCGCCCCCGAAAAGTAAAGGCCAGCTTGACTGCAGCTTCATGCGCGACGCGCTCCACAAAGTCCACACTGGCGCCCTCGTCCATGGGCACCACCACGGCTCCACGCAGCAGGCAACCCCAGAACACCGCGACCCACTCAGCACTATTGGGTGCCCAGAGCAAAACGCGATCGCCGGTCTTCACCCCGTTTTGCCCTAGGAACAGCGCGCAACCTTTTGCAACATTCAGCAATTTGGCGTAAGTCCAGGTCCTGTGCCGATACCCTCGTTTTTGAAGGATCGCAACATCGTCACGGTAGGCTTCGAAGTCGCGAAATAACGAGAGGAGGTTTTCTCTGGGCATATCAACCAGCGGCTGTGTCCCGGTCAGACGTTGATTGTACGCTCAAGCCAACACAGGACTTATAAACCCTAGGGTTTTGATGGGTGGATGGAGTGGCTACGACCGCCGAGTACACGAAACCCGGTCGCTGGAAATCGCACCAATCGGGTACAATAAAGAAGGCGAACTTTGGTCTAGTACGAGTGTCGCGACCGTAAGCTTGGCCGCAAATTGAACGTTTAAGGTGTAAGCACAACGATGCCAGTACCGATTTCACAGATGTGGACCGTAGCTACCTACGTCCTGAAACAAAAAATTCAGCGACGAAAACGCTACCCGTTTGTGCTGATGCTCGAGCCGCTCTTCCGCTGCAATCTCGCCTGCGCCGGCTGCGGCAAAATCCAATACCCAGCGCATATCTTAAAAAAGGAACTGTCGCCTGAAGAATGTTTCAAGGCGGTAGACGAGTGCGGCACGCCCATGGTCTCCATACCTGGCGGCGAACCCCTGATGCATTCGCAGATCGATAAAATCGTGGAAGGCCTGGTAGCGCGCAAAAAATATATTTATCTCTGCACCAACGCGCTGTTGCTTAAAGAAAAACTGCACCTCTTTAAGCCCAGCAAGTATTTAACCTTCTCTGTCCATGTGGACGGCCAGCGCGAGCACCATGATTTCTCAGTTTGCCGTGAAGGCGGTTTCGATTTGGCCATCGAAGGCGTTCGCGAAGCTGTAAAGCAAGGCTTCCGCGTGACCACTAATACCACTCTCTTCGATGGTGCCGACCCCAACAGCGTCCGCAAATTCTTTGACGAAATGATGGAAGTCGGCGTCGAAGGGATGATGCTGTCACCAGGCTATTCCTACGACAAAGCTCCAGACCAGCGCCACTTCCTGGGCCGAGCGCGAACCCGCCGTCTTTTCCGGGCCATCTTATCGAATCGCAAGCCCACCTGGCAGTTCAATCAGTCTCCGCTCTTCCTGGAATTCTTGATGGGCAAGCGCAACTATGCCTGCACGCCATGGGGCATGCCCACCTATAACGTCTTTGGCTGGCAGAAACCCTGCTACTTATTGCAGGACGGTTATGCCGACACCTTTCAGGAATTGCTGGAAACTACCGCGTGGCAGAATTACGGCACGGAATCCGGCAATCCTAAATGCGCCAACTGCATGGTGCACAGCGGCTATGAAGCATCTGCCGTAGATCATACCTTCAGTGGCTTGCGCGGCATCCTCACCACGGTAAAGGCCATGTTCGCGGGAAATTATGAAGACCCCGACGCGCTTGCGCTCTTAAATGAGCCGGTCAAACCGGTGCATGCTTTCAATCCGCTCGTCCAGATTGATGCGAGCAAAGGTCAATTGACGGAGACGAGAGTTTGAATTCCGCGGGTGAATCCGAAGCTCGAGAGAAGGTCCGTTCATCCGCAGACGTGAACAACACGACGCAAAACCCCGATAAATTAGAAGTTGCCCCTGGAACGGTTCACGAAGGCATCGAGGGATGGGTCCCCGAGCTTGCCACAGAAGAGCATTTACGCGTAGCGCTCGAAAAGGCCTTCGACTACCGCGGCGACGTTACTCTGAATCTGAAGGATGGCTCCAAGGTAGAGGGCTACATCTTTGATCGCATACCGGGGCCCTCGCTTCCCACAAGTTTCGTCCGCCTGCTTCCCAAAGATTCCAATCAACGCGTTAAGGTCTGCTATGCCGATATCTCGGCGCTGGCCTTTACAGGACGCGACACCGCCGCGGGGAAGAGCTTCGAGGCTTGGATCCGTAAGTACTGGGAAAAGAAGGCTGCCGGCGAGGGTAATCTGAACCTCCAGCCTGAGGCGCTCGAGTAACGTTTTCGACTCCGGAAGACCCAAGATTCGTTTTAAGTATCTTAGAATCATATTGTTAAATGGTTGGCAGGCCATCCGCGGCATTTGCGAACCCTAGACATTTGGCCCTGTTTGTAGTAATGTAGCTCAGTACTTGAGTTCGTCGCTCGGCACACATTTCTAGTGCTCATTGGGGCGACAATCCTCAGCCTACCTGGTTCAGGCACCCGGAAATCCGAACCAAGCCGTTCGAACCAACCCAAGGAGGGCATTGTGCAAGCGATGCAGGAAGGTCAGACTATCAAGCACGAGGTTTACGGCCTCGGAATCGTCACCGCGTCCGATATGGACCGCACCTCAGTGGACTTTGACGATCATGGACCAAAGCTCTTTGTCACCAGCATCATGACGGCGGAATTGATCGGTGAAGCTCCCGCGACGCCTCCCAAGACCAAGCGTCGTCGTAAAGCGTCCACAGCTGCAAAGGCCGCGAAAAAAGCCGCAGCGGCCGCAGCATCAGCACACTGATACGCTGGACGCGGTCGTTCGCCAAACAACAGCGAGACAAGCATTTTGCCGAGTATTTCTGCTCCCGCTGAGCGCTGTAAACACTCAATCCCTAAACCATTAGTAAGGATCGTTGATCTTCTTTAGGCCCCACGGTCATCCCGGTGGAAATTGTCCAGCGTAACCCAATCAGCAGCATAACTTAACTTGTAACCGTGGACTGCAGTCGCCGTAAGAGACTGCATAAATGGCGATATTGGACGCCCGCCCTTAAACGACAAAATGCCGCCGGGCCTTGAGTCGTTCTCGAAAAACCGCGAGGCGTAGTCTTGCTGCGCGAGTCCTGCTCCCATCGTTTCTTCTTCAATCGCTGGAATTTTGTTGTTCCAAGAAAGTTTTGCGTGGGAGATAAGCAGCGCCGGACCGCGCCTTCGGTGTACTTTGATGTGCCTATGCTCGAGCACTTCCTCGTTTCGAACGGCCGCGAACCCCAGTTGTCGGCCTGTGATCGTCGACACCTTTGCCCAAATTGCAGTCGATTGAACGCAACGGGAGGCTAATTTTGCAGACTCCGGCTCTCAAGGTCTAGGCGGCGATTTGCTCCAGGCTAGAAGGTCGCGGATGAATGCTGATTTTGGCTTTCGGCACCAAATTTTCGTCGCGTGAACCGATCAATTAAGCTATCAAAGCCCGATAAAACATGACTTCAACCGGTGGTATCACCGATAGGAATGGAAGATGAACCCGAACGGGACCCGATAAAACTTGCGCGCCGCTTGGCAAAAAGGTCAGCCTAGTCCTAATCCATCCGGCAAACCACGACGCTTGCCAATCTCAGACACATATGAGCATCTAGCTGCGGAACCGATTCTTGATTCCGTCCGAAAACTCCTGCAACAAGATGGGTTGACTCTCGAACCTGGCGCCACGTGTGCCGACGCGCTCGCTCTGCGTGTTTGGACCAGTGCGCTGTCTGGCGACTCTGGAGCTGCTAAGGAAATTCGTGAAGCAATTGAGGAGGAAAACGGGGCAAAGAGTCGCACCTTTGCCTGCAACAACCTATCTAAAGGTCATATATGATGGCCCCCCTCCAAGGCGCCCAATCGACATGAACGCGATCGTCAAACCGGACCCGAAATAAGTACGGCGATGAACAAGGCCATGAAACCAAAATCCATGTGCAACTGTTGGTGACAGTGGAATAAGGTCAGCCGGGATTGTTGGCCACGAAATCGGTGGAGACCTCCTCGAAACCACCCACCATAACTACGTCTGTCATAATTGCGGCAGTGGGTATTCCCCCGATGTTGATCAGCTCGAAGACAGCAGTCTCTCTCGAAGCGGGCACGGAGACACCTCGTGACCTTCAGGACCCCATGCCCCAGCAGCGCCGCCGGAAGCAAGAAGGCGATACTGACCAGGACCAAAGAGCAAAATCTTTTCATTGGCAGATTTATATAGCTTCAGGCGTTACAGAAGACGCCTCCTGATTACTCGTGTAAAGGCTTTGAGAAGTCAACGTAAGTTTACGGATTCTGCGCGCCCGGGGTGCGCCTACGGACGCCCCGCGACGCGCGAAACAGGCTCTCCGTCGGCATATTTTCTTTCTCGGATTAAGGTCAATGCCAGAGCATACACCGCACCGACTGAATTTTCTTCCCGGAGTACGTTTCTCGACTGCTAAAAACCTTTTCCTCCGAGCAGTGTGAAGTCAATTGGGAGGTACCGAGCTGCCCGCAGAGCGGACACCAGAGGCCGGAGTGACGTTGTGTCTGTGGAGATTTGACATCTGCGCACGCTTCGCGATCAAGGCCGCAGTGGTATCGTGCACGCCAGCGCGGGTAAACAGACCGCCAGAGACGGACACCTTTGGAAGAGCGAATGCATTAAGCGCGCGCCCTCCTCATGATCGCGGTCAGAAACTGAAGATGGCGCCGCCTTCACTCCGAAGGTCTCTCCACTCGTGCTGCGGCATGCCCTCAAATAACGGAAACGTCGGAGCAGCCGTGTTGGCGCGAGTGCGATAGAGAGATTGCTCGAAGGAGAAGGAGACCCACTTATTCAGTTTGTAATTTACGGTTCCGACGGTCATGTCGCTGCGGGAGCGCGAACCGTCGGGTTCGGCATGCATAAGGTCGTTGGTGTTGGCTTGATCCGTCCCGTACATGGCGTAGATGGACCAACCAGCATTGCGCCCTTCCGGATCAAATCCAAACCAACGGGAAACAGGGAAGCCGAGTTGAGCGAAACCGCCGCGCGCTCGAACAGGAAGCTGGGGTGCCACCACTGCCGCGCCGCTTGCGTCCCGGCCGAAGACTACGGTTGAGCCCCCGTCGATAGACGTCGCGTCCGCCGTTCCAGTTAGTCCAAAAATGCTGTTATAGTTGGAGAAGAGTTGGCCCGCGAAGTAATATCGCAGGTCGCTCCCACTATAAACCTTGCCGATCAGCGTGACCCAATGCGATGGCAATTGCCACTCGAAATCCACTCCATTCGTGGGGCTGCCAACCGTCGCTCCGGTCGGGAAGGCCGATTTGAACGCCGTGGGAACTGCCGAGGCAAGCACGACAGCCGTGCGGTGACCTTCTTCAAAGCTGACGATGAGTTGGGCTGGGGCCACACCGGGGGCATGGTCCAACTGCCATTGGCCCACAATGCGTCCTTCCATCTGTGGCGAGTCGCTATCTGGGCCTTGCCGCTCCCCATAGCCCAACTGGTCGGAAATATTGGCTGCGGACGGCACCTCGCCGACCGCTGGAAGAACTACCGCGATCTCCGGCATTAACTGAAATCCACCGAATTTGTGGGTCCACCCAAAACGCATTTGCGGCGCACGTTCCCAGAGAACGCCGAAGCCAATTCCGAGTCCGGTGGTCTCCAGAATGTTTGGCAGCGTTGAGGAAGCAAACGGAGTCCAATCCTGTCCGAGCAATGCGGAGAATGTGTCCGCGTCGGTGAATTTGTAATCGATGCGGCCAAACGCCAGTCGAATCGAAGGATTGGAGGAGCGGATCGAGGAGAGGTTCCTGTTATCGACACGGCTGAAATTGCCTTCGAAATCGAACTCCACCTTCCCAGTGATGGTAAGGTTCGGATTTCTGTCGCCCCATTCAAAATTGCTCCCAAATCGGCTGGAGCGCGCCTTCACGTGAAACTCCGGTGAGCCGGCTGGTCCGGTATCCCCCAGAAATCCAGGGAGTGGGAAGTCATCGCCGTTGGGCGAGGAAGTGTCGTGGATGAACGTTGCCTTGAGAAAGCCGTAAGGCGTTATACCTACGCCGCCGACTGTCACGGCCGGCTTCAGCTCGCCCTTGGCAATCCCGCCTACCGGAAACGGACGAATAGGATTAGCAGCGGAAATGGTTGTCGGTGATACCGAAGCAGTCTGACTCGGAGGCACGCCTTGCTGGGGGTCAGAGTTCCCGGCAACTGGCGGAGCACTCGCCGCTACACTGGAGCTCGCTGGCGCGGGTGATGCGTTTGGCGAAGCACTTCCGGGAACGCGATACACGGTATTAACCAGGCTGACGCCGCCCGAGTTGGAACTGGAAGCAGCGACCATCGAGGGCTCGGCTATCATTTGATTGTAGTCGGCTTGCGAAATCACGCCCTTGCTAAGGAGCAGCTTCGCTAACCGCGAATCCGCATCGGAGCCGGGCGATGCCTGACTTAGTTGAGCTACTTCTTCTGCGCTGAGGATGCCCTTGGACTGGAGAACTCGAACGAGCGGAGTGACAGAACCCTGAGTCTGACCACTATTCTGTGACTGGGCAACCGCCCGTTCCGACCATGCTGATGCGACCAACAAACCAACCACCCCAACGACTGACCACACCATTGCCTTGCTCATTCTCCCGGTCATCGAGACTACCCCCTGAGACCCGCCTTCCTGTAGTGGGCTGAACAATCAGACCTGAACGGGCCTTACAGGGCCGTTCTTATACGGCGGCAGCATAGATGTCAAGAGATGGGTTGAATGTTCCGCAAAATTGTCGTATAGGCACGTTGTTACCAGAAATGTTAAAAATCTTACCCACATTATCGGCTCTTCTGTGGACGCGCGTGATGACGCAACCTGCCTGCCTGCATCCCGTCGCAACTTCGACTGGAACAGAGTCTGCCCTATCAGGAAAAATGCGAAATCCTCACGAGCGACTTGTGGTAGAACGCTTCAGTTGCCAAACACTCTTGACTGCGATTCGAATCGATCAAGCTATGAGGGGACTCCGTGAACACTTTCCCGATTCTTCTGGTTGCACTCTGCGTGTACGCAATTGGATACCGGTATTACAGCGCTTTCATTGCCGCGAAGGTGCTGGCGCTGGATGACCGACGGACAACTCCTTCTCATCAATACGAAGACGGCCACAACTATGTGCCGTCTCCCAAGTGGGTGCTCTTCGGTCATCACTTCGCCGCGATTGCGGGAGCGGGCCCGCTCGTGGGGCCTACGCTTGCCGCGCAGTTTGGTTTCGCCCCGGGCTTCATTTGGATCTTGATTGGAGCAGTGCTCGCTGGCTGCGTACACGATTTCGTAGCCATGGTGGCGTCCGTCCGGCACAAGGGACGCTCCCTGGCGGATGTTGCGCGCACGGAGGTGAGCACCTTCACGGGCTTGGTAACAATGTTCGCGGTGCTGCTGATCCTGCTCGTTACTTTGGCTGGTCTCGGGATTGTGGTGGTCAACGCGCTTTCCAACAGTCCCTGGGGCGTCTTCACCATCGGCATGACCATTCCAATCGCGATTTTCATGGGCTTCTACATGTTTAGGAGCAGCCCTGGACAGATCAAAGTCGCCGTGCCAAGCGCAGTCGGAGTTGTGCTGTTGCTGGCCAGTGTGGCGGGCGGTCATTGGTTCGCGGGCACGCAGTGGGCTTCCGTTCTCACGTTTACCCCACACCAGATTACGTACCTCATGGCCATTTACGGATTTGGGGCTTCCGTTTTGCCGGTATGGCTGTTGCTCGAACCCCGCGACTATCTTTCGACCTACGTGAAGCTCGGCACCATCCTGCTGTTGGTCCTCGGAGTATTTGTGGTGCACCCCGACATTCGCATTCCGGCGTTCACCGAATTTGTTCACGGCGGTGGGCCCATCATCAAGGGCAAGCTTTTTCCGTTTCTGTTTGTGACGATTGCCTGTGGCGCGATCTCAGGGTTCCATTCCCTGGTCAGTTCCGGCACCACGCCAAAAATGTTGGACAAGGAAACCGACGCGCGTTTTATCGGCTATGGAGCAATGGTTGCCGAAAGTCTGGTGGCCGTGCTCGCTTTAATCGCGGCGTGCTCTCTGTACCCCGGCGATTATTTCGGCATCAACGTTCCGCCGGACGCTTTCGCTCGGCTAGGTCTGAATACCGTCAATCTAGATCTTTTCTCCCGTGAGGTGGGCGAAAAATTGGCCGGTCGCACCGGTGGGGCGGTTTCGCTGGCTGTCGGCATGGCGCAGATTTTCCGGGGCATCCCCGGCATGACCAGACTGATGGGCTATTGGTATCACTACGCCATCATGTTCGAAGCGCTATTTATTCTGACCACCATCGATACCGGCACTCGCGTGGCGCGCTACGTGTTGCAGGAACTGCTGGGCCGGGTCCACAAACCGTTCGCCAACAATGCGTGGCTGCCGGGAAATCTCATTACCACTTTTTTTGTAGTGCTGGCCTGGGGATATCTGATCTACACCGGCAATATCTCCACGCTTTGGCCATTGTTTGGCACGGGTAACCAGTTGCTCGCCACCATCGCGCTGGCGGTGGGCACCGCGTTTCTGGTTAACATGGGCAAGGGACGCTACGCGTGGATTACCGTGGTTCCCATGCTCTTTGTCGGGATCACCACCCTGACGGCGGGCGTACTTTCGATCAAAAATATTTTCTGGCCGTTGACCTACAAGCCGGGATTTCGCGTGCAGGGTTATCTGGACTCGATTTTGATGGCCATTTTTGTGACTGGCGTGGTGCTGGTGCTTTTTACCGTCGCGCGCCGCTGCTGGCTTACGTTGCATGGCGCCCCCATTCCACAGGAAGCCTTCGGTCCCCCGCTCACGGCGGAACGTCTTCCCTCGGGCGGTTGTTGCTAAATTCAGCAACGAATAAGTGGTTCGATACCGATGCATCGTACCAGCTTCGATGTCGTCCCGCGGCTGAGCTCATTTGTGAAGAACCCCGCTGCGGCCAGTGGCATCCGGCGTATCATTGCACGGGCATGTGAAGCACTTTCTCCGTCGCAGATCAGCAAGCTGCAGAGAGAGGGATATGTGGTTCTGGACGTTCGACCGGCGGCAGCCTTTGGTAATGGGCATGTTCCTGGTGCGCCCAATATCGCGCTTGCCGGGCAATTCGCCTCTTGGGCCGGAACCTTGATCCCTCAAGGATCGCCGATACTTCTCGTCGCCGAAGACGAGGCCGGGGTGGACGAATCTGTTCAGCGCCTCGCGCGCGTCGGCATCGAAACCGTGAAAGGCTTCCTTGACGGCCTGGGACACGGCTGGCGAAGCTGTCGCCACCGTGGCTCAAATGCCCATCGACGAACTCCATCATCAACTCACCGATAATCCTCGGCTGCAACTGATCGACGTACGGCGCCCCGCCGAATTCACCAGCGGTCACATCGCGAAAGCAGTTAGCTCTCCTCTTGCACATCTGGAGGAACACATTCCCGAGTTCGATCCAGACTTTCCCACCGCAGTGATCTGCGGCA
>Ga0182024_10006780_pt1 | contig 24975 bp, 19 predicted proteins | sample P32metaG_FD_120480 | JGI IMG/M metagenome (GOLD analysis project Ga0182024, IMG submission 120480) | Permafrost microbial communities from Stordalen Mire, Sweden - P3-2 metaG (Illumina Assembly) | ecosystem: Environmental > Terrestrial > Soil > Wetlands > Permafrost | place: Sweden: Stordalen...
GCTTTGAGCGAGTAATAGGTGAGCGACCGACCCGCGACGTCGAGCGTGCTCTTCGAGTTGAAACTGTTCAGCGAAGGAGATGTCATATACCCATTCTGCCGTGTAACGCAGATGTTCGTTTCAACCACTGACCGGTGGGGAACAGCCAAAGTGCGAGACTGTTCTCCATGACTTCGACCTATGACCTCTTGAACGCCCGCCTGCAGGCGGCCTTCGATTCGGTCGCTCCGGGAGCCAATCCCGTGCTGAGGACGTCGGATCGAAGTGACTACCAGGCCAATGGCGTCATGGCGCTCGCCAAGCGGGTGTCGCGACCCCCTCGCGACGTCGCCAATGAGATCGTGGCCGCCTGTGACCTAGCGGGCGTCGCCAGCGTGGAAGTGGCCGGCCTCGGGTTCCTCAATATCACGCTCAGTGTGGAATTCTTGAACAATCAGTTGCGCGCTCTCCTCGGTGATGCACGCGTGGGTCGAGCTCCGACCAGCTCCCCAGAAACGGTCGTCATTGACTACTCGGCCCCCAACGTCGCCAAGGAATTGCACGTGGGCAACTTGCGTTCAACGATCATTGGCGACGCACTCGCGCGAATGTACCGATTTGCCGGCCACAACCTCATCGCGCGAAACCACCTCGGTGATTGGGGGACCCCCTTTGGCATGTTGATCGAGCACTTGCTTGACCTCGGTGAGGATGAAGCGATTGCGTCACTTTCCATAGGTGAGCTCAACGCGTTCTATCAATCGGCTCGCGTGAAGTTCGATGCCGATGATGCATTCAAGGAGCGCAGTCGGTTGCGTGTCGTCACGTTGCAATCGGGCGACCCAGAGACGCTGCGTCTCTGGAAGATTCTCGTCGATCAGTCGGTGTTGTACCTCTCACACATTTACGCTGACCTCGACGTCACGTTAACGGCCGCTGACGCGGTCGGCGAATCGTATTACAACGACATGCTCGACGACGTGGTCGCCGACTTGGACAAGGCGGGACTGCTCGTTGAGAGTAACGGCGCACTGTGCGTGTTCCCACCCGGATTCACGAATCGCGAGAATGAGCCGCTGCCGCTCATCGTGAAGAAACGTGATGACGGGTACGGCTACGCGGCGACGGACTTGGCCGCGGTGCGCGACCGGGTGAGCAATCTGCACGCCGATGAACTGCTCTATGTCGTGGGCACCCCTCAGGCCCAGCATCTCGACATGGTCTTCGCCGTTGCCCGCATGGTTGGTTGGCTGCCAGAGAATGTTCGATGTGAACACGTCGCCTTTGGTCATGTGCTTGGTCCCGATCGCAAGATGTTCAAGACCCGTAGCGGTGAGTCGGTCCTACTCGCCGGGCTCGTTGACGAAGCGATCACCCGGGCTGACGCCGCGTTGGTGGCAAGAAAATTTGAAGGCGACGATCTGGCGAGGGCGGAACTGTCCGTTCAAATAGCGCTGGCAGCGATCAAGTACGCCGATCTCTCGGGTGAACGCCAGCGCGACTACGTCTTTGATCTCGATCGAATGCTGGCCTTCGAAGGCGACACGGGACCGTACCTGCAGTACGCGCACGCGCGGCTTCGATCGATCTTTCGCCGGTTGGGTACCGAATGGAACGCGGACAGTGCGGTCTTTTTGTTGGGATCGTCGAGCGAACGTCACTTGGCGCTCGGTCTCCTGGCGTTCCCAGAAGCTTTCGACATGGCGCTGGTCTCATTGCAGCCCCACCGGTTGTGCAACTACCTGTTTGACCTGGCCCAGCGATTCACTTCCTTTTATGAGGCCTGTCCTGTGCTGTCGTCCGAGGGGAAACTTCGAGACGAGCGCTTAGCGCTCTGTGATCTCACGGCGCGCACGCTGAGCCTGGGTTTGTCACTGCTAGGCATACACGCGCCCGAGCAGATGTAGTCCCTTTTTCAGCGACGAGCGCTCACAGTAGAGTACGAATTAGGGCGCGTCGCGTCTACTTTTTGACTGGGGGAAGCATGCAAGTTAAGGCCGCCATCGCTACCGAACTCAATGGACCGTGGCACACGGAACTCATCGAAATTGATGAGCCGCACGCCCACGAGGTCAAGGTCAAGATGTCTTTTGCCGGCATGTGCCATTCGGATGAACACACCCGTGTGGGTGATATTGCGGTGCCGCCAGAAGTGCTGCCATTCTTAGGCGTCGACTCCATGTTCCCCTTCGTTGGCGGACACGAAGGTTCCGGGGTTGTTGAATCCGTGGGCGAGAACGTCAGTGATCTTGCGCCGGGCGACCACGTCTCGGTCTCTTTTGTGCCCTCGTGTGGCAAATGTGAGTACTGCGCATCTGGCCGTCCCTATATTTGCGACCTGGGGGCCTCGACGTTGGCCGGTCCCATGATCTCTGACGGTACGTGGCGACACCACTATGGCGACTTGAATCTCAATCGCTTCGCGCAACTGGGCACGTTCTCCGAGTACATCGTGGTCCATGAAGCTTCTCTCATCAAGATCGACCCCTGGTACGACTTGCGCGCTGCCGCACTCATCTCGTGCGGTTTGGCAACCGGATTCGGTTCATCGGCCAACCGTGGAGGAGTGAAGCCGGGTGACGTGGTCGCTGTGGTGGGTTGCGGCGGGGTTGGTTCGGGCGCCATCCAAGGCGCCGTGCACGCCGGCGCTCGTGCCGTGATTGCCATAGACACGAATCAGTCCAAAGTTGATCGCGCGATGAAGATCGGCGCCACGCACGGTGCGAGTTCGACACTCGAGGCGGCGTTCACGTTCCTCAGCGAACTGACGTCGGGAAAGAACTGCGATGTCGTGGTCTTGACCCCGGGCCGTTTGACGGGTGAACTCATAGAACAGGCCCGCTCCGTCACCGCCAAGGGCGGCGTGATTGTCGCGACCGCGATCGCGCCGTTCGCCCAGACGCAGGTGGACCTTAATCTCGCGATGTTCTCGCTGTACAACCAGGAACTGCGCGGCACCATTTTTGGTTCCGTTGCTCCGCGAGTGCAGATTCCAAAGTTGCTCAAGCTTCATCACGAGGGAAAATTCATCGTTGATGAGTTGGTGACCCGCGAATACACGATCGACGAAGTCAACCAGGGATACCTTGACCTTGAAGCGGGCAAGAACGTCCGCGGGGTGGTGCGCTTCTAGTCAGGTGCGATCGCCGCTCTTTAGCCCGAGCAGTTCACGGACGCTCAGCGATGATTTGACGATGTGGGGCGTCAGGGCTTGTAGTGACTTGCTGCGCCACGCTCCTCGACCAACGCCCACGCTGTAGGCGAGGTCATCGGCCATGGCGAGTGGTACGTCGCTGGCGTGGAATTCGGTTCGTCGCCAGCGCCACGCTGTCCCGACCGCAAAAACAATGAGTGCCGTGCGGCGAAGTCGTGGGTGCAGGGCCGCTACGAGAACGAGAGGGCCGAATGTGCGCACGACCGAGCGCGCGAGCGGTCCGCCCGCTCGCAGCATGCCCTTGGTCACCACCTCGCTCGAGACGTGATCGGGGTCATCGGTGTTTGACGCCAAACGTTGACGCAGGGATCGACGCGCAACACGAACTATGCGTGCGCCAATCGCGGGCTTGGACGCCAGGACGCTTAACCACGCGAGCAGCGTCCACGTATCGGTTCGTACGGGCGCCATACGGGTCCCGTAGCGTTCGGCCAATTCGCTTGACGAGGCGCCGTAACGGACTCGCTGATTCCACCAGTCGCGCCACGTACGGCGGGCCCGATGGACTACGACGACGTCGCAGAGATAGCGGACCAACCAGCCCTGGTCCGAAAGTCGCCATACGAAATCAACGTCTTCGCCGACGCGCAACATTTCGTCGAAGCCGTCTCCGAACGCGTTTCGGCGCACCAACAAACAGGCACTCGGCACGTAGCCAATGGGTCCGCCCGGAATCACGAGGCCGCTTCTCGGACCCATATCGAGTGGGCTGAATCTGCGTTCGAAATCGTCGCGCATGGTGGATCCGGCGCCGCCGCATACGCGCGGCGCGATCGCGCCCAGCAGCGGATCCGCAAATTGCGCGCTTAAGCGCCTCAGGACGTCCGCCGCGTTATCAACCACTACGTCGACGTCGATAAACCAGAGCAGATCTCGAGAAGTGGCGAGAAAGCCAGCGTTACGCGCCCCGGCAGGTCCCCTATTCTTTTCAAGTCGAATGAGTTCGACGCCGAATTGGTCCACGCATTCGCTCACGAGTCCCGAATGGGTCGAACCGTCATCGATGACCGTGATGTGAAAGCCCACAAGTTGTGTCAGGAGAGAGTGCAGGGATGCCACGTCATCGCGCACGGGAATGATGACGTCAACGTCATCAATGTTGACGTCGCCGTGGTAGAGCGGATGAAGCAGTCCCTGTTGGACGAGCGTGCGCGCAAATCGTCCTTCACCGGCGCCGACCACACCGCCGCCGACCCATCGTTCGGCAACCGATCGTGAACCTCCCGGCAGGTGCAGCAAGCGCCATGGCGCGCCGCCGGCAAGCAGATCGCGATCCAAGAATTTCGCTTCGCTGTCGAGGATCACCGTGGTGCCCATCAAAATGGGTGCGTCCACCGGCTCTGGCGCGACGTGTATGAGGTCGGTCACGTGGGAAGTTTGACACGGTTGGCAACCCTTTGGTGTCGCGGACCGGCCAGAATGGAACCGTTCGAGGAGGAACCATGTCGACAGAGACGGTTATCGCTGATGAAGAGGTTGTTGAGATCGGAGAAGTCGAGGAGTTACTCCTTGAAGAAGTGTCGATTGACGGGCTCTGCGGGGTTTACTAAATCGTGTTAGCGGAGCCGAGTATCACCTTCGATTCTTCCGCGCCGTGGCGCATCAACCCCCAGGTGTCGCTTCGAGACGAAGCATTTGGCGCCATGGCCTATCACCACGGAACTCGGCGGCTGGTATTTCTAAAGTCGCCGGAACTGGTCGAACTCGTACGCTCGCTCGAACGCTACGAGAGTGCACACCACGCCATTGATGCCGTCGTGGCGTGCGAACAACACGATCGCTACGCGACCGCGCTTTCGTCGTTGGCCAATTCGGAGATCATCTGTGAGCGCTAACTCATCTCTCAGAAATCGGTTCGAGCGGGGACTTTCCGCGCCGATTTGCCTCACGTGGGAGCTGACGTACGCGTGCAACCTCGCGTGCACGCACTGCCTCTCATCATCGGGTCGGCGCGACCCCAATGAACTGAGCACCAGCGAGGCGAAGTCGTTGATTGACGAGATTGCTCGGATGCAGATCTTTTACATCAACGTCGGCGGTGGCGAACCCATGATCCGTCGGGATTTCTTTGAACTGATCGAGCACGCGGTAGTCCAAAAAGTTGGAGTGAAGTTCTCGACCAACGGCACGCGCATTGACCGGCCCGCGGCAAGGCGGCTCGCGGGCATTGACTACCTCGATATACAGATTTCAATGGACGGTGTCGACGCCGCGACGAATGATCGAGTTCGCGGCGCGGGAAGTTATGACGCCGCGCGCCGCGCCATGGATCACTTGAAGGACGCCAACTTCGGACCCTTCAAGATCTCCGTCGTGATGACTCGCGAGAGCATTGAGCAGCTCGATGAATTCGAAGATCTGGCATCGATGTACGGCGCCCAGTTGCGTTTGACGCGACTACGTCCATCGGGCCGCGCCGTCGAGCAGTGGGACGCGCTTCATCCAACGCTGCTCCAGAACCGCGATCTGTATCAGTGGCTGCTGCAGCGACCCAACGTGCTGACGGGCGACTCGTTCTTCCATCTCTCGGCACTCGGCGAGTCGCTCGAGGGGCTCAACCTGTGCGGCGCCGGTCGGGTGGTGTGCCTCATAGACCCGGTGGGTGACGTCTACGCCTGCCCCTTCGTCATCCACGAGCAGTTCAGGGCCGGCAATGTGCGGGCAGCTGGCTTTAACGATGTGTGGACCAATAGCGAGTTGTTTACGTCGTTGCGAGAGCCGGGCAACCCCGGTGCCTGCGGATCGTGCGGGTCCTACGACGCCTGTCGCGGCGGGTGCATGGCGGCTAAATTCTTCACCGGTTTGGAGCTCACCGATCCTGACCCCGAGTGCGTCTTTGGTCACGGAGAGACGGCGTTGGCGGCGAAACGGGTCGTGCTTCGCCCCACTTCCTTACCGGACCATTCGCGTCGAATTCCAGTGTCACTGTCAGCACGCTGAACAATCGGCCCGAAAGTGGCTCAGGTAATGTCACTATGGGTCGGGAGAGGGTCTAGATGGCGTCACAGTGGTTCGAGACGGTAGCCATTGCGCAACGTCGCGCCCAGAAACGACTGCCGTCATCGGTCTATGGAGCGCTGATCGGGGGATCAGAAAAAGGGCTCTCGTCGATGGACAACCTCGACTCCTTTGACCAGTTGGGCTTTGCGCCCCACGTCGCGGGGCTTTCCAACGAGCGTCACATGGCCACGACCGTCATGGGTCAGTCGGTGTCGATGCCGGTGCTGATCTCGCCCACCGGCGTGCAGGCCGTTCACCCCCAGGGCGAGGTAGCGGTTGCTCGCGCGGCGGCCGCTCGCGGCGTGGCCATGGGCTTGAGTTCATTCGCGAGCTGTTCGATCGAAGACGTGTGCGCCGCATCTAGTCAGGTCTTGTTTCAGATGTACTGGTCGGGGAATCGCGACGTGATGGTCGAGCGATTAGCGCGCGCGAAGGCGGCCGGCGCCAAGGGGATCATCCTGACATTGGACTGGTCCTTTTCGAATGGCAGGGATTGGGGCAGTCCCTGGATTCCCGAAAAGATTGACGCGAGGGCCGCGATCAAACTCGCGCCCCAGGTGCTCGCCCGACCGCGATGGTTCTGGTCATTTGCCAAGACCGGTCATATGCCGACGCTTTTGACGCCCAACATGGCCCCTAAGGGCGCGAAGCCGCCCACATTTTTTGGCGCATACTACGAATGGATGCAGAGCCCGCTACCCAGTTGGGACGACGTAGCGTGGCTGCGAAGCCAGTGGGAAGGGCCGTTCATGGTCAAGGGCGTGAGCCGGGTTGATGACGCCAAACACGTGGTCGATCTCGGCGCGACGGCGCTGTCGGTCTCCAACCACGGAGGTAACAACCTCGACGGCACGCCGGCTCCGATCCGCTCGTTGCCGGCCGTTGTCGACGCGGTCGGTGACCAGATCGAAGTGTTGCTCGACGGCGGCGTTCGTCGAGGTAGCGACGTTGTCAAGGCCCTCGCCCTAGGTGCGAGGGCGGTCATGATTGGCCGGGCATCGCTGTGGGGACTGGCCGCGAATGGACAGGCCGGCGTCGAAAACGTGCTTGACATTTTGCGAGGGGGCATTGACTCGACGCTGCTTGGTCTGGGCCGATCCAACATCGCAGAACTCAGTCGCGACGACGTCGTCGCACCGCCAGATTTTTACCGAACGTTGGGCGCGTGACTCGCGTCGCCGTCGTCACCGGCGCGGCGCGCGGTATTGGCGCCGCAACGGTCGACGCGTTGGTCAACGACGGGTACCGAGTTGTCGCCGTGGACCGCTGTCGTGACATCCCCGAGGTTCCCTACGCGTTGGCGACGCCGGGTGAACTGGACGCGGTGGTCGCGCGCCACGGCGACGCCGTGCTAGGACTCGTGGGCGACGTACGCAGTGCGACCGACATGCAGCTGGCCGTCGAGACCGCGGTCCGTCATTTTGGTCGCCTGGATGCCGTGGTCGCCTGCGCCGGGGTCATGGCCGCCGGTGGACCACTGTGGGAGATAACTGACACCGCGTGGGATGCGGTGTGGTCGGTGAACGTCTTAGGAACGCGCCGCCTGATTGAAGCGGCCGCGCCAACGCTGATTGCCAATGGCACGGGGGCGAACGGAAGAATCGTGGCCGTTGCCTCCGCCGCGGGAACGATGGGCCTGCGCCATTTGGCCGCCTACAGCGCAGCGAAGCACGCGGTGGTTGGTCTTATTCGCGGTGTCGCGATGGACCTCGCCGAGTACGCCGTGACCGCCAACGTCGTGAGTCCGGGGTCAACCCGCACGGCAATCCTCGAAGCGTCGGCCCAGGTGTACGGATTGGACAGCGGCGAGGCCTTCGGTGCCCAGCAACCTATTGGTCGGCTCATTGAGCCTATGGAAATCGCCCAGGCGATCACGTGGCTCTGCTCGCCGGCGTCGTCGGCGATTACGGGTGCCGATTTTGCCGTCGACGGCGGTATGACCGTTTAGACGCCAACGTCGCACGACGCGCATACGTCAGCACGTCGCTTTAGGGCCATCAATTTCCACGGGTCGGCTACGTAGACTCGTTGAGAAAAGAGTTGTGACTATGACATTGACGACTGATCGCGCCCTTGATGCGCTGGCCCCGGCTTCGTGTGCGAGCGCTCGCCAATTGATCCTTGATGCCGAAGGGTTGCGCACCCGTCGAGAACGGGCCAATCGCAAGAGGTTTGCGCGGCTACTGCGCGACCGCCAAGCGATTGAAGTGACGATGACGCTCACTGATGAAGTGATGCGCGTGTCATCGCGACGCAGCGCTGCGGGCATCCTGCGGGCCGCCGCTCGTCGCTCATCCGTCGCGGGGTTTGGTTTCTTTAATGCCCTTGGACTTCGGCTCGTCTCACTGGTATCGCGCGTCACGCCCGTCATCGCCGTGGACGTTGTGCACGCCCGGGTGCGCGGTCTGTCCAAGGACCTCATTTTGGCCAGTGAAGTCGGACCGCTGCTTGGTCATCTCGAAGCTCGCGAACGAGAAGGCATACACCTCAACATCAACGTGCTCGGCGAAGCGGTGCTGGGCGAGCGAGAAGCCCATGAGCGATTTGACCGCGTGCTCGAAATGATGTCGCGCGCGCACGTCGACTACGTCTCGGTGAAGCTCTCTTCCGTGGTGAGCCAGCTCACGATGATTGACCACGAAGGATCCTTGTTGCGAGTGAGTGAGAAGCTCCGACTCCTCTATCGCGCGTCAATCGAAAATGGCGTATTTGTCAATCTCGACATGGAAGAGTTTCGCGACCTTCGACTCACCGTTGACGCATTTCGCACGGTGCTCTCCGAGCCGGAGTTCGAGAGGCTGAACGCAGGCATTGTGCTCCAGGCGTACTTGCCCGACTCCCACGAGGCGCTCGAAGAGTTACTTGTCTGGGCTCAGGATCGATTTGAACGCAGCGGCGGCTCCGTCAAGATCCGACTCGTCAAAGGTGCCAACCTGGCCATGGAGCACGCCGAAGCGCAGTTGCATGGCTGGACACCGGCGCCCTATGGATCGAAGGCCGAGGTTGACGCGAGTTACCTACGCTTGGTCGATCTCTCGTTGCGAGCGCAACACGCGCCGGCACTTCGCGTGGGCATTGCGAGCCATAACCTCTTCGACGTGTCGTGGGCGCTCGACGTAGCGCGCGAACGCGGCGTGTTGGACCAACTCGACGTCGAGATGCTCGAAGGCATGGCGAGTGCCGAGGCGCTCGCCATTGCCAAGAGTGGTCGGCACGTACTGCTCTACGCACCCGTTACGCGCCACGACGATTTTGCCGCGGCCGTCGCGTACCTGGTTCGCCGACTCGACGAAAATACGTCCGACGAGAACTATCTCAAGGCGGCGTTTTACATCGCGCAGGATTCGCAGGTCTTCGAACACCAACAGGAGCGATTCCTCAACTCGGTGCGAGAGCGCCACGTTGTCGACACCTCGTCACGGCGCCACGCCGTCAGTCGGGAGCGGACGGACGAGGCATTCGAGAACATTCCCGACGGTGATCCCACCAGAGCCACCTACGTGCGCGCCGTGGCAGCAGCGCTCGCGCGAGAGGGCACGCTCGACGCTGGTCAGATTCCCTTGGTGATCAATGGTGTTGAGGTCACGGGCAATGAGTGTGAAGAGGGCCATAATCCGAGCAATAACGCTGCCGTGCGCTATCGCTACTGTGTGGCTTCAAAAGAACAGGTAGATCAGACGATTCACAGTGCCCGGGCGGCATCTAATCGATGGTCGGAAGTGGGAATCACCGAACGCCGTCGGATCCTCAACGAGGCCGCGATTGTCATGCAGGGCCGTCGCGCTGACGCCATTGCGGTGATGGCGTACGACGCCGGCAAGACCGTCAGTGAGGCCGACGCGGAAGTCAGCGAGGCCATTGATTTTGCTCGTTACTATCCCTCGCAGGTGCGTGACGACGGTGCCGAAACGCCGCTGGGAGTGGTGCTCGTGGTGCCGCCGTGGAATTTCCCGTACGCGATTCCCTGTGGCGGCGTGTGTGCGGCACTCGCGGCCGGCAACTGCGTCATCCTTAAACCGGCACCCGAAACGGTCGCGACTGCCTGGGAGCTGGCGCAGAACTTGTGGGCGGGGGGAGTGCCTCGAGACGTACTGCAATTCCTGCCAACGCGTGACGACGATACCGGTAGGTACTTGGTAACGCACGGCGGCATTGACGCAGTCATCCTCACCGGGGCTTTCGAGACGGCGAAACTCTTTACTTCGTGGAAGCCGGAAATCAATCTGCTGGCCGAGACTAGTGGCAAGAACGCGATACTGATTTCCTCGTACGCCGATATCGACCTGGCGGTGAAGGACCTCGTACAGTCGGCCTTTGGACACGCGGGACAAAAGTGCAGCGCAGCGAGTTTGGCCATAGTTGAAGCGTCAATCCTCACGGACCCCGCGTTTTTCCGCCAACTCCGCGACGCGGTAGAGAGCCTGCAGGTGGGCCCCGGATATGCACTCGGGAGCACCGTTGGCCCGATCATTCGCCGCGCCGAGCCGTCGCTGCAACGAGCCCTCACGCAATTGGATCCCGGAGAGACGTGGCTGATAGAACCCACGCCCCTCGATGAAGCCAAGCTGCAGTGGCGACCGGGAGTGAAACTCGGTGTGCAACCGGGCTCGTGGAGCCACATGAATGAATGGTTTGGTCCGGTACTCGCCGTCATGGCGGCACCCGATTTTGCGACCGCGCTGTCGTGGCAGAATCAGGTCCCGTACGGCCTCACGGCTGGGCTCCATTCGCTCGACGAGCAGGAGTGCCAATTTTGGATTGATCATGTGGAAGCCGGCAACGTCTATCTCAACCGCGGTATCACTGGCGCAGTCGTACGACGTCAGCCCTTTGGTGGTTGGAAGCGCAGCAGCGTCGGACCGACGGCGAAAGCGGGTGGTCCCAACTACGCCAACTGCCTGCGTCACTGGCCGCGACTGATTGATGTTGACGCGGCGATGGACGAACTAACAATGTGGTGGCGAGCCTTTGGTTCAAGGGCTCGCGACGAATCTGGCCTCTTGGTAGAAGTCAATGAGCATCGATACCGGCACAACTTGGCGACGATCGTGGTGCGCATCGACAAATCCTTTGGTGCCGAGGCGTCGAGGTACGTCGCAGCCATCGCCGCGTTGACGGGTGCGACGATCTCGTTCAGCGCGAGAAGTGGCGTAAAGGGAACGGACAATGTCACTGAGGAGGACATGGACCAGCTCGTCGAGCGAAGCGGGACTATCGGCAAAGTTCGCTGGCTCAGCGAGGAAGTTGCACCCGTAAGTGCGCTGCTAGAGCGTGGTGTGTCGACTGACCGGCGACCCCTGACGCAGGCGGGGGACGTGGAAGGCCCACGATGGTTGAGCGAACAAAGCGTCGCGATGACACGCCATCGATACGGCAACGTCAACGCCGGCCCCAAGCCAATCTGCCGTGGTCTCGGTGACCACGAATGAGCCGACACGAATCTTTTATTGAGTTCCGTCGAACCTAAGAGCTGCGACTCCGAGTAATCGGTCCTTTCTTTCGCTCGTGCATTCAACACAGTTTCGTCGCGACGAGATGTCGCTGAGGCGATCTTCTTGACGTAAGTCCAAGAATCGGTTGAGTATCGTCAATTGCGTGACGCATGGTCCCTTTTGGCTTCGCAGGCCAAATGAAAAGAAGCTCGAGAGTGTGCTCGCAGCGCAATCAAAATTTGCTGTTGCGTATGCACCATCTGGCATGTTCAAACGACCGCAAACCCTGAGGGGCTTTAAGGAGACTGGCGGATCGGTGATGGTGGGTCATGGCCAGAGTGTCTTTGATGACGCCGTGCAAAATATTAAACGTTGGCGTATCCACGAGCGCGCTGGATTGACCGTCACTCCACAGGGTGCTGAGGTCAGAGAATCGACCGATGTCATCCTGCTGATGAAGCTTCTGATTGGCTACGTGACGGTGTCCTGTCGAGTCGTATCAGTAACCCAATCGAGGGATCAATGGGGATTCACCTACGGGACCCTCCCTCACCACGTTGAGCGCGGTGAAGAGTTGTTCTTGGTGGCGCTGGCGCCTGATGGAGCGGTCACCTTTACGGTTCGGGCGATGTCGCGGCCCGGTCATTTTTTGACCAAGGTGGGCGCACCCGTGGCTCAATTGATTCAGCGCAAGGCAACGAACAAATATCTCCAAGCGATGGTCGACCTGGTCAAAGAGGAAAAGCCGTGAACCCGACCACGCGGTTGCTTTTCTAATTGTTTGAAGGCAGCGCCCCGCGTGTTGCGCTCAATTTCGAAGGTTGACGTTCTCAGATAGCGCTCTCTCATGTGAGATAAGGTCGTAATCGCCTCGCGGCAGCGAAGTCGGTGAGATTCCGACGCTGTCCCGCAACTGTAAGTGGCCTTCGTGAGAAGCCCATATAGCCAGGTCGCCTTCCGCGAGGAGATTTGAAAGACAGCTCTCGAGGTAAGGAGCGGTCGTTCGGATATCCATCCGTCGTCCATCCCACTTCGACGGAAAGGAGATATCCATGTTCAAGTCCCTCCGTTTCGTCCTTGCACTGATTTTGGGTGCACTGGCGCTACCGCTATTCAGCGATTCGTTCGCGGGAGCCTCGTCCACGCCGAGCCCCCAGTGCGTAGTGTCGCTCTCACCCACGGCCACCGAGACACTCTTCGCCATCGGCGCGGGGTCACAGGTCCAAGCGGTCGATACCGATTCGGACTTTCCCACGACGGGACTTCCCGCGAAGAAAATTAACGCTCTAAACCCCAGTGTTGAAGCGATCCTGGGCATTTGCAAGTCAACGCCGTCGCACCCATCAACGAAGCCCGACTTGGTCGTGATCTCCTATGACGCCAACTCGATTCAGCAAAAATTGACCAGCCTCGGCGTCAAGGTGGTGTTCCAGGACGCCGCGACGTCGGTTGGCAATGCGCTCAGTCAAATTCGCCAATTAGGACAGTTGACCGGTCACGTTGCGAAGGCGGCCGCGCTGGTGAGTTCACTCAACGCCACCATTACTGCGGACATCAAGTCAATACCGCCGCATCCCACTAAGAAAATCACTGTCTATTACGAGGTCGCCACTCATCCGTACTACTCACTGACGAGCCAGACCTTTGTGGGCTCACTCATGAAGTCGTTGGGATTGGTCAACATCGCCGACGCCGACTCAACGACCGCCGACGCCGGATATCCCGAACTGAGTGCCGAGTACATCATTGGCGCGAACCCCAAGTTGATTTTCCTCGACGACGCGCAGACGCCGGCAAACGTTGCTAAGCGACCGGGCTTTAGCAAAGTGAGCGCGGTCGAAAACCACAACGTGATCGCCCTCAACGAGGACATTGCCTCGCGGTGGGGCCCGCGCCTAAGTCTCCTGATGAATCAGTTGACTGCTGTTGTCAAGTCCACGCTTAAAGAGTCAAAACTCTGGAAGAAGTAGTGCTCAACGCCAACCCACCGACCGGGCGCCGCGTGGCGCTCGTGACGATACTGACGCTCCTCGGTCTGTGCGTTGCGGTGGTCTGTGGGTTGGCAATCGGGCCCACGCCCATCGGCACCATACGCATCGTGGGTTCCATATTCAGCCACGTCGGCATTGGCCACAGCACGCTTAGCACACTGCAGTCGACCGTCATCTGGCAGTTGCGCGCCCCCCGCCTCGTTTTGGGGCTGCTCGCCGGCGCGATGCTGTCGGTGGCGGGCGGCACCTACCAGGGCGTCTTCCGTAACCCTCTGGCCGATCCCTACTTGCTGGGCGTCGCCGCCGGTGCCGGGCTGGGCGCGACGTTCGCGATCATGGACATCGGTGGCGGCGCCTACACCCCCACCTGGACACCGTTACTGGCCTTCGCCGGAGCGATGGTCGCCGTCTCGATCACGTGGATCATCGGCGGCCGCGGGTTGCGCTCGAGCGCCTCGACGTTGATCCTGGCCGGAGTAGCGGTCGCCGCACTGCTCACGAGCCTGCAGACGTATTTGCAACAGCAGGCGTCGGCCCAGTCGCTGGCCCGGGTGTACATCTGGCTGCTCGGCAGTCTGGCGAGTGCGAGCTGGAGTTCCGTCGACCTGGTGCTGCCCTACGTGCTCGTGTGCGTCACGATTTGTGTCCTCGCCGGTCGGGCGCTCGACGTCATGAGCGTTGGCGAAGATGAATCGCGTTCCCTGGGCGTGCCCGTTCGCCGGGTGCGTCTCATCGTGATCGCCGCCTCGTCACTGGGTACGGCCGCCATTGTTTCGGCCGTCGGGCTCATTGGATTTGTTGGCATCATCGTTCCCCACATCGTTCGGCTGTTGGTGGGCACCTCCTACCGTCGCATCCTGCCGCTATCGGTGGCATTCGGTGCAGCCTTCCTCGTCTTCGCCGACACCATCGCGCGAACGGTGATTGCGCCGTCGGAGTTGCCGCTCGGCGTGGTCACCGCCCTCGTGGGCGCTCCCGTCTTCGTGTTGATCTTGAGCTTCCGAAAGCAGCTGGTGCGATGAGCATCATCAGCATCGACGCCCTGACGGTCAAGGCCGGCACCAAGTTTCTGGTCTCGGACGTCACGCTCGACATTGAACCGGGTACCTGGTGCACCATCATCGGGCCTAACGGCGCTGGCAAGACGTCTCTCGTCGAGACGGTCGCGGGACTGCGCCGAGCCGCGAGCGGTTCCGTGTCGATTTCGGGTACGGCGCTCAGCACGATGACCGAACGCGAACGTGCCCTCGTGGTTTCCCTGGTGCCTCAGCACCCCGAAATACCGGCCGGGATGACCGTGAGAGAGTATGTCTCTCTTGGTCGGTCGCCCTACCACGGTCTGCTGCACGCACCGAGTGACAATGACCGACGGATCGTCGACTCGGTATTCGAGCGACTGTCGCTTGAGGAGTTTGCCGAGCGTGACGTGGTGACGCTCTCGGGCGGAGAGCGTCAACGCATGGTCCTGGGTCGCGCGCTCGCCCAGTCGACCTCGGTGATTGTGCTCGACGAACCGATTACCGGACTTGACCTGCGCCACCAGATGGACCTACTGGAACTGCTCAAGACCCAGGTTGAAGAGTCCAAACTGACCGTCGTGGCGACAATGCACGACCTCACCCTGGCCGGTCAATTTGCCGACCGCCTGGTCCTGCTCGACAAGGGAAAGGTTGTTCTTGACGGACCGGCTGGCCAGGTGGTGCGCAGTGCCGAGCTCGCCCAGTGCTACGGGATGAACCTGAGAGTCGTTGATGTTGACGGCGCCGACGTCGTGGTGCCGGTTCGTTCGTAATCGCCGAATTCGTTTGGTCGCGTCCGACTGAATGAGTGTTCCCACCCGCGCTCTTTCATGCTGACGAAACAACTCGGTCATTTCAATCTCCTAGACTTAATGAAAAACGGGGGGATATCTGTGCGGCGCACGCGAATTGTTGCGACTATTGGTCCGGCTTCTGACAACGATCAGGTCATCAAGGACCTCATTGTTGCCGGCGTAGACGTCTTCCGGCTCTCGTTCGCCCACGGTGATATTCCCTCGGGCATCGAACGATTGCGTCGCATCCGCGCGCTCGCGCCCGATCTCGCACTGATGGTGGACATTCCCGGGCCCAAAATCCGTGCCGGGTCGTTCGGCACGTCGTCGGTTGACCTGCTCCTCGCCTCAGAGATCGAATTGGTGGAGGGCTTTGATGAAGAGTCCTCGGCGTCACGGATTTCGGTGGAGCGCGTGGGCGTGTTGCCAATGCTGAAGATTGGCGACAAGATTCATATCGGCGACGGTGGCGTCTCGCTTGACGTCATTGCGACGGGCAAGAACGTGCGGGCCATCGTCAGTTCGGGCGGCACGGTACAGGGAAAGCCGGGACTCTCCTTGCCGTCGTCCATCCTCGACGGGCGGCTACCCACCGACGAGGACCGTGAGCGCCTTGAGGCCCTACGCGGCGAGTCATTTGACATCCTCGCCATTTCGTTCGTCCGCTCGGCCTTTGACATTGTCTCGGTGCGAACGGTGCTGTCGCGTAGCGACGTGATGATGATGGCCAAGATCGAAACGAGCGAGGGCATCGAGAACCTCAATGAAATCATTGAAGTGTCCGACGCGATCATGGTTGCCCGCGGTGACTTGGGCGTCCGACTACCAATTGAAGAAGTGCCGCACCTGCAAAAAGAGATTGTCCTACAGGGAATCCGTTACGCCCGGCCTGTCGTGGTGGCGACCCAGATGCTCGAATCAATGACGCACGCGCAAGTACCGACGCGCGCGGAGGTGACCGACGTGGCCAACGCCGTACTCGACGGCGCGAGTGCGGTGATGCTGAGTGGTGAAACGGCGATTGGCGACGACCCGGTTGGCGTCGTTGTCACTATGGACCGCATCATTCGACGAGCGGAGAAATCGTTCGACTACGTGACGTGGGGCGCGACGCTCGGGATCCAGCACATCACCGACACGGCGTCGCACGCGATTCGCATCACGGGCGCGATCACCGGTGCGGCGTGGCGCGCGGCCATGGAAGAAGACGCCGTGGCGATCGTGGCGTGCACACGCTCGGGTATGACGGCCCGAGCAATTTCACGGTTCCGTCCGCCGATGCCGATCGTGGCCATTACTCCGAGCGAGGCCACGGCCCGACAGATGCGCAGCTCCTGGGGCGTGCAGGAGATCTATCTCTCACCGGCGACTGACATCGGCGACCTCTGTGATTTCGCGGTGACGCAGATCAAACTCTCCGGGCTCGCCAAGTCCGGCGACACTGTCGTCGTGATGGCCGGCTCCGCGTCTGGCGGCGCCGCGATCACCGACACGGTGCGCATGATCATCGTTCCGTGATCGCTACGGCACGATGCAATTCCTTCGGTGAGCACACTTCATAAAAGATTGACTCTTGTAGAGTTGCGAAAATGCCCCTCGTAGCCGGCATTGATACTTCTACGCAATCGACGAAGGTCGAGTTGCGCGACGTGGCCACCGGCGTCGTCATCGGAACCGGACGCTCGCCTCATACGGCGACGACCCCTCCGCTCAGCGAGCAAGATCCGTCGGTGTGGTGGAGCGCACTCGTGCAAGCAATGGGACAGGCCGTGGCGTCCGCCGATCACGCGAATCCCGCTCGAGACATCGTGGCGTTGGCGGTCGCCGGCCAACAGCACGGCCTCGTGGTGTTGGACCGAGATAGTGAGGTCATACGTCCGGCCAAGTTGTGGAACGACACGCAGTCAGCGCCCGATGCTGATCTACTACTCGAGAAACTCTCGGCGACAGGATGGGCGCAGGCCTGCGGCAGCATTCCCGTTGCGGCCTTCACCATCACGAAGCTGGCGTGGCTGCGGCGGTGCGAACCCGATTCATTCGCCAGATTGGCGCACGTGCTCTTGCCTCACGACTGGCTTAATTTTAAGCTCACCGGCAATTTTGTTACCGACCGCGGCGACGCGTCGGGAACGGGCTACTGGTCCGCGGCTGAGAATGGATACCGATTGGACTTGCTCTCACTGGTGGACGACCAACGAGAGTGGAGCGGTGTGCTGCCTGAGGTGCGCGGACCCCGGGAGATGGCTGGCGTACTCTCTCAAGACGCCGCCGCTGAGCTAGGACTCGAAGCCGGTACGCCGGTGGCGATAGGCACGGGCGACAACATGGCCGGGGCGTTGGGCCTCGGTCTTAATGCTGGCGACGTCGTCATCTCGATTGGCACCTCAGGGACGGTCTTTACAACGAGCACGCGTGCGACTCACGATTCATCGGGGGCGGTCGCGGGTTTTGCCGATGCGACCGGACACTTTCTGCCGCTGGTGTGCACGCTCAACGCGTCGCTGGTGACCGATTCGATTCGTGATCTGCTCTCGTTGGATCACGCGGAGTTCGACGAGTTGGCCCTGTCGGCGCCGAGTGGTTCGGGCGGCCTCTCGCTGGTTCCTTATTTCGCCGGCGAACGCACCCCTAATCGACCCAACGCCACGGGCTCACTGCACGGCATTCGCAACGATGTGAACCGAGAAAACCTCGCTCGCTCGTCGTTCGAAGGCGTCGTCTGCGGAATACTTGACGGTCTCGACGCACTCGCTAATGCCGGTGTCACGACGGAATCGGGACGTCTGATGTTGATTGGCGGAGGGGCGCAGTCAACTGCCTATCGTCAGGTGTTGGCCGCGCTCGCCGAACGCGAGATCACCGTGCCCGACGATGGTGAAATTGTGTCGACGGGCGCGGGCGTGCAGGCGGCCGCACTTGCCACGAGATCGGACATTGCCGAAATCTGGCGGTCGTGGGAACTCGGACATGGCGTACTCGTTACACCAGAGACGTGTGATGTGACGGCCGAAGAAGTTCGCGCGCGTTACGCGAGCGCACGCGAATGACGTGCGTGTGCCAACGCTGAAACTCGTTTGTATCCGTCCAATCTGAAAAAATTAAAATCACGCACTGGAGTACTGTTTGCGAAGCGCGCGCATTCAGGACATGCGTGCGGATGTCCTCGAGGAGAGCACCATGACCGACAACTTCGACCCCACGCCACAAGACCGATTCACATTTGGATTGTGGACCGTTGGCAATCCGGGCCGTGATCCCTTCGGTTCCGAAACGCGCCCGCCCATCGACCCCGTTGATTCGGTGCACCGGTTGGCCGAACTCGGCGCCTATGGCGTGAACTTTCACGATAACGATCTCGTCCCCTTTGGTTCGAGCGCTGTGCAGCGAAACGAAATCGTGGCGCGCTTTCATAAGGCTCTCGATGAGACGGGGTTGAAAGTCCCGATGGTCACGACGAACCTCTTTCACCGTCCAATTTTCAAAGAAGGCGCGTTCACGGCGAACGACCCGAACGTGCGTCGCTTCGCGGTAGCCAAGACGCTTGACGCCATTGATCTCGGCGTGGAGTTCGGTGCTCAGATGTTCGTGATGTGGGGCGGGCGTGAAGGCGTGGAGGCCGACGCCGCCAAGGACATCCAGGGCGCGCTCGATCGGTACGCCGAGGCGGTAAACCTCTGCTGTTCTTATATCCGCGAGTCGGGTTATGACATGCGCATCGCGCTCGAACCGAAGCCCAATGAACCCAGAGGCGACATCTTGCTGCCCACGGTGGGCCACGCGCTGGCGTTCATTGACCGACTCGAGTGGCCCGACATGGTGGGCGTCAATCCGGAGTTTGCGCACGAGACCATGAGCGGCCTGTCCTTCTCGCACGGCATCGCCCAGGCACTCTGGAACGGCAAACTCTTTCACATTGACCTCAACGCCCAACGTATTGGCAAGTTCGACCAAGACTTCCGATTCGGCTCCGAAGGAATCCGCGACGCGTTCTATACGGTCAAGTTGCTCGAGGACGCGGGTTGGACCGGCATGCGACACTTCGACGCACACGCGTATCGCACGGAAGACACCGAAGGCGTCTGGGACTTTGCCCGGGGCTGCATGCGCACGTACTTAATTCTTCGAGACAAGGTCCGTCGCTTCAATGACGACAAGGAAATTGCGGCGGCCCTGAACGTCGCGGGTCGCTTCTTGATCGCCGAGCCCACCTCACCGTCGGGCCTCGGCAGCGCGGCGATATCAGATGTGCGTGCGGAGGCCGCTGGTCTCTCCGAAGAAAAGCTGGCCGAAGTTGGCTACGGTCACGAACGGCTCGACCAGTTGGTGACCGAACTGCTGCTGGGAGTTCGCTGAGTCGGTAGGAATTTTTCGGCACTGAACGCGCCGAGGGTTTCGCCGGTATCCCATGTTGGTTGGAGACTGAAGGCGGTGGACATGAGGAACTTTCGGGCGAGTGTCCTTCGTTCACTGGCCAGTGCGACATTGGTTCTACTGTCTTTCTCCATACTCGGAACAAGTTCGGTGGGTGCGCTCGGTCAGGGTTCGAAACCTTCTGCGGTCACCAACGTGAGAGCGAAGGTCGCCGCCGGGGTGGTCACGCTCACGTGGCATAATCCCAAAAACGGTACGTTCGCGGGCGTCGAAGTTCGACGCTCGACCGGGACGACGGCACCGACATCAATTAAGAGCGGAACCCTGGTCGCCAAGATTGCTGCGCCACGCAGTTCGTTAAGTGACCACGGCGTGAAGACAAATGCGACGTACTCCTACGCGCTCTTTGCCTTTAACGGTACGTCGTTCGCCAACGCCGCCACCGTGCGGGTGTCGATTGCGGTGGCCATGCTGGAGGGCACCAACATCCTGAGAACTGGTTTTAGTCATCCGGACGCGGTGACTTCGAGTGGCGCCGACGTATGGGTCGCCAATTACGACAACTCGGTGACTGAACTTAACGAGTCAACGGGCGCCGTCGTTCGGGTCATTTCCGCGCCGAGTTACGGTTTCGACCACCCTGACGCGATTTCGGCTGACGGCACTCACGTGTGGGTCGCGAACGGGGGACAGGAGGATGGGACATCGGTCACGGAGATCAACGAAGCGAACGGCGCGCTCGTCAAAGTGCACTCCGCGCCGAACTACGAACTCAACGGGCCCGACGCAATCTCCTCGGACGGCAAGAATGTCTGGGTCGCCAATGATGGTTCGCTGGTGGGTACGGTCACGCAAATTGACGCCACCACCGGCGCGCTCGTCCAGGTCCTGCAAGCACCGACCTATAACTTTGTCAACCTGACCGCCATATCCTCAGACGGAGTTCACGTGTGGGTGGCCGGGTATAACGGCACGATTACCGAACTCAGTGCGACTACGGGCGCATTCGTTCAGGCGTTCTCGGACCCGAGTTACGGTTTCTTTGAACCCGACGCCATTATTTCGGACGGTACCAACGTCTGGGTTGTGAATTATGGCGCAGTGGTTGAGTTCAATGCGTCGAGCGGCGCGTTCGTCCAGAGCACCGCGACCATCAACGGTGTCGGCGACTCGAACGGTGTGAGTTTCGACGGTAAAAACGTGTGGGTCACTAATACCAGGACCGATTGGGTCATTGAACTGAGCGAAGCGACGGGAGCGTTGGTCCAGGTGCTGTCGGATTCGAGCTACGGATTTGACAACCCACAGTCAGTGACGTCGGACGGCACGCACGTATGGGTGGTCAATCCCGGTAACGGTACCCTCAGCGAACTTTCTGCACACTGATTTCCACATCTCCCACTACGTGCTCGTAAAGGCTCCACGAGGTTCGCGCGGATCTAGCAATCACGGACCGAAAATGACCGAAATGCCAGTCATTCAAGGATTCCACGTCATTCGACGCGAGCGATTTGCATTGAGTATTCGCTCAGTGTATTCTCTGAGAGATGAGTGTACCTTTTGCCCTTTTAGGACTGCTGGAACGAGAGCCGAGCCACGGCTATGACTTGAAGCATGAATACGACACGTTTTTCGGGCGAAGCAAACAAATCCCTTTTGGTCAGGTGTACGCCACGCTCGCTCGACTGTCTCGCGACGGCAACGTAACTGCTGGCGACTTCGAGCCCGGGGAGGGTCCCGATCGCAAGCGCTACACGATCACCGACACAGGCAGGCAGCAGTTTGAGGGGTGGCTGGGAGAGCCGATCGAACCCGAGCCTCACTTACAGACGGTTCTTTTTGTCAAAGTCGTCCTTTCACTGCTGCTGGGCAAGTCCGCACAGCATTACCTCGATATTCAACGTGCATCGCACTTGACGCGCATGCGTGAGCTGACCGAACTGAAGCGCCACGGCAACGTCATCGACATTCTGTTGGCCGATCACGGACTCTTCCATCTGGAGGCTGATCTTCGCTGGATCGACGTGACTGCGGCGCGACTCCCTCTGCTGGCCGCAGCGGTGCAATCATGAGCATGGCAGTCGAAAAATCGGTGGTGCGCGGTGACAACTGCCTGATTGAGTCGCGCGAAGTGACGTACAACTTCGGTGATACACCGGCACTGCGAGGGGCGAATCTGTCGGTACGGGCGGGGGAGATCCTGGCCATCATGGGTCCGAGCGGATCGGGAAAATCGACGCTCTTGCACTGCCTCGCGGGCATCCTGGTACCCACACAAGGCGAAGTGTGGTTCGACGGTCGGCGCATTGATTCGCTGGCTGACAAGGAGCGCAGCATGTTGCGTCGCGACTGCTTCGGATTCGTCTTTCAATTTGGCCAGCTCGTGCCAGAGTTGAGCGCCGAGGAGAATGTCGCGCTTCCTCTGCTGCTGAGCGGATTTCGCCGAAATGACGCACTCGCGCCGGCACGTGAATGGTTTCAACGACTCGAGCTCAAGGGCCTCGAACGGCGGCGGTCGGGGGAGTTGTCGGGCGGCCAAGCCCAACGGGTCGCACTCGCTCGCGGGCTGGTCACTCACCCCAGTGTGCTTTTTGCCGATGAGCCAACCGGATCACTCGATTCTCTCAGTGGTGAACTCGTAATGGAGTTGATGGTCGCAACCGCGCGCGACGACGGGACCACCGTTGTGTTGGTAACTCACGAACCCCGTGTGGCGGCGTACGCCGACCGAGAGGTTGTCGTCAGAGACGGCTTGGTCAGTTCTCTCGTTTCCCCCGCTGCGCCGTGATCCGACTAGGACTTCGTTTGTCGCTGCGCGGAGGACGCGAATCTGCCGTGCGACTGATCGCCACGGCGCTCGCTGTCGCGGTGGGCGTCGCCATGTTGCTCGCGACGCTGGCGAGCATCAACGCCCTGGGTGTGCAGAACGCCCGGGGTGCCTGGCTGGCGACGTCACCGCCAGCTGTTAGAAGCAACGCGTCGCCGGCGGGACAGGGCAATTCAACGACGCCGTCGAACATCGAACCACTCTGGTGGCTCGTCAACACCGAAGAATTCGGCGACCAACTCATCGTGAGGGTCGACGTCGCTGCAACCGGTACGCATTCGCCAATTCCCCCGGGAATTGCTCGCGTGCCCGCTCCGGGGCAGTACTACGTGTCACCCGCACTCGAAAAGTTACTCGGCGCCGTTCCGGCCGATCAGCTAGGCGCTCGTTTCAAGGGGACGCAAATCGGTGTCATCGGTCCACGCGCACTTCCTTCGCCGAGTGACCTCATCATTGTTATTGGCGATCGCGCCGGGGCACTCGCTCACGTGCCCGGCGCAGGAGAGATTACGAGCTTTTCCACATCGTCGAGCAGCGGAGGCCCCGATAGTTTGGGATCTACAGGGCTCCAGTACGTACTTGCTCTGCTCGCTCTAGTACTTCTGTTTCCCGTGCTTGTGTTCATCGCGACCGCAACTCGACTCTCCGCCGCGAGGCGCGAACAGCGATTTGCCGCCATCCGTTTGGTCGGTGCGACCCTGGGCCAGTTGACGGTGATCTCCGCCATGGAGGCCGCGGTGGCTGCATCCTTGGGCGTCGTGGTCGGTTTCATTCTCTACCTCCCGCTTCGCCCGGCGATGACACACGTCTCGTTGACCGGACAAAGCTTCGCGAAGGGTGACCTCTCCCTCGGAATCATTGACGTACTGGTCGTTGCCCTGGGGGTACCGATCGCTGCCATGATCACGGCTCGCGTGGCACTGCGACGGGTACGGATCTCGCCTTTAGGTGTGTCTCGGCGCGCGACTCCGTCGCCTCCACGCTTCTATCGAATGATCCCGTTGCTCGCGGGAATTGCGGAGCTCGCCTATTTCGTAGGAGTCGGACATCCCAAGAGCGCGGGCGGTCAGACGCAGGTCTACTTCTCCGGCTTCCTGCTCGTAATGATTGGCCTCGTGGTAGCGGGCCCGTGGTTGACGATGGCCGGTTCGAAGTTGATGGCTCGGCGCACCAGTAACGCATCAATGCTCGTCGCGGGTCGGCGGCTTTCGGACAACCCGCGCAGCGCCTTTCGCGCAATCAGCGGGCTCATTCTCGCGCTCTTCGTGACGAGCGTCTCCTTTGGCGTAATCACGACGCTGTTGGTCGACCATGGTGCATTGGGTTCCGGTTCGCTGGCCAGTGAGACGGTGATAGATCAGTTTGAGGGCAACAATTTCTCCAGTGTTCCCTCAGTCGCCTCAGTTCCGGCGGCGGTTGTCGATCGCCTGCGCGCGGTACCTGGTGTGAAGGGCGTGACGTTGGATTACGCGGCGCCGGCATCCATGAAATCCAGTAGTCCAGTGCCCGATATCAACGGCCTGGGTGGTTCCATCACTTATGGAGTGCTCTCGTGTAAGCAACTTAAGACGACGCCGGCTCTTGGTCACTGTCGCCGCGGGGCCACGTTGGCCGCGGTCGGCGACGACATTGCGTTCATGCCGGTCACGAAGTCGGTCTCCGTCGCGGCCTCAACGACGTGGCCCACCGCGCACCTCGCTCACGGCCTCACAGATCTTCGTGTCCAATTGGTCGCGGTCGCCACCAACGGCTCAGCGACGACGATCGCTCGAGCGCAGACCATCCTCGAGGCGGCGTTTCCGTTCACGAGCTCGACGTCCCAGTTCGGCGAGATCACGCCGCAAAGTTCACAACTGCTCACGGAATTGAAATCCACGAGTGAGATCGTGATCGTGGCCAGCCTGCTGATCGCTGGATGCAGTCTCGCGGTCGCGATGGCCGCCGGTGTCATCGAGCGCAAGCGCCCCTTCAGCCTGCTCCGCCTCTGTGGTGTGCCAATCGCGGCGCTCCGTCGAATTGTTGCGCTCGAGACCGCTCTGCCGCTCGTCGTGATCTCTTTGGCGTCGGCCGCAATCGGACTTTTAGCCTCGGACCTCTTCTTAAGGTCACAACTCGGGCTCACACTGCGAATGCCCGGGTCCGGGTATTTTGCCATCGTGCTGGGCGGCTTGATCGTTTCGCTTGCGATTATTGGTTCGACGCTGTCGCTACTCGAGCCGATCACGCGGCTGGAAAACGCACGTATGGAATAGATGAGCGAGTCAGGACTGCGTGGTGCCCCCGGCAGGAATCGAACCTGCGCACATGGCTTCGGAGGCCAATGCTCTATCCGCTGAGCTACGAGGGCA
>Ga0182024_10006781_pt1 | contig 24973 bp, 29 predicted proteins | sample P32metaG_FD_120480 | JGI IMG/M metagenome (GOLD analysis project Ga0182024, IMG submission 120480) | Permafrost microbial communities from Stordalen Mire, Sweden - P3-2 metaG (Illumina Assembly) | ecosystem: Environmental > Terrestrial > Soil > Wetlands > Permafrost | place: Sweden: Stordalen...
AAGAGCTGCTGCACAGAATGTTTCGCCAGGCGCGGATTGGGAGGCTCGACCGCGATACGGTGCGCGGGCAGGAAGACTTTGAGCGGGCATTGAACGCGTTGAACAAAGGCGAGCTTGATTTGCTGGTGGGCACGCAGATGATCGCCAAGGGACATGACATTCACGGAGTGACGCTGGTGGGTGTGGTCGGGGCGGACATGGCATTAGGCATGCCGGACTTCCGTGCGGCCGAGCGTACGTTCCAACTGCTCACGCAGGTGGCGGGACGTGCCGGACGCGGACAGACTCCCGGCAAAGTAGTTTTGCAAACTTATTTTCAGGACCACTACGCGGTGCAGTACGCAGCGCAACATGACTTCGTCGGCTTCTACGAAAAAGAACTGCGCTTCCGCAGCTGGATGCACTATCCGCCGTACAGTGCGCTGGCCAATGTGCTCGTCCGCAGCGATAAATTGGATGAAGCGCTGCAGTGGGCCGGCAGGCTGGGGCGATGGTTCGAGAAGACGCGACATGAAGGCGTCCGCGTACTGGGCCCGGCAGCGGCTCCGATCGTGCGGCTGAAGCGAGACTACCGCTATCACTTTGTGTTGAAGTCGGCCAGCCGGGAGAAGTTGAATGCGCTGCTCAGATCGATGCTCGTCCATGCGTCGCAGGAGAAGATTCCCCGGACGCAGGTGATTGTGGATGTGGATGCGCTGTGGTTAATGTGAGAAGCGGCACCCAGCCATCAGCCAAAATCCGTGCACAGACACGCAGTGTCTCCGACGCGGTATAGGGGTCCTTTGCTTGCCTCGGTCGCGAACGACCGAATCCCTTCGCTCAAGATGACCAGTGGGTGGGAGCGGAGAAGTATGCGTCGGATTTCCATTTCGACTAACGGCCTAATCACAATGCGCGGGCGAGTCGCCCGCGACCACACACCGACCACACGGGCGGGAACGGTCACAGGCCTTTGCGGCGGAGGAACGCGTGGACGACTTCCTTCACGTCGCGGTGCTGGCCGTCGATGGCATAGTTGAGCTGGCGCATGTCGTCGTCGGAAATCTTGCCGGAAAGGTCGGCCAGCGCCTGAGCGACTTCGGGATGGCGATCGAGAGTTTGCTGACGAATGATGGGCACGGCTTCATAGGGTGGAAAGTAGTGCCTGTCGTCTTCAAGAACGAAGAGGTCCAGCGCGGGAATGAGGCCATCGGTGGTGTTTCCGGCGGCAAGGTCGATCTGTTTTTCTTTAAGAGAGCGGGCGAGCAGGCCGAGATCCATGATGCGTGGCGACTCGGCGAAGTGGAGGCCATAGGTGGCCGCCAGGCCTTTGTATCCGTCGGGACGCTCCATGAATTCGTAACCAAACCCGGCGCGCCATTGCGGCGTGTAAGCAGCGGCCTGGGAGATGGTGTGCAGGCCGAGACGGCGGGCGTCGTCGCCGCGGATTTCCATGGCGAAGGTATCGTTGAATCCGAAAGGCGTGCCCACGGCCAGGTTGAAGCGTTTGGCGTATGCGATCTTCACGTGATTGAAGACTGCTTCAGGGTTCGCTTCTGGTCGATCTTTTAAGACAGCGGTGAGGGCGGTGCCGGTGTATTCGGGGTAAATGTCGATGCGTCCGCCGAGCAGGGCCTGCTGACAGATGTAAGTTCCGGCGAGATAGAAGCGGCGTTCGACAGGAAGATGCGTTTTGTTCTCGATCTGCTGGGCGATGATTTCGCCGAGGATCAGTTGCTCAGTAAAGTTTTTCGAGCCGATGACAATCCGATTCTCGCGGGAGGGGCCGCAAGAAGCGAGGAGGGCGACGAGGCAGAGGAGAACTGGGAGTCGGTGGCGCATGCGTTTCGTATTGTTGCCTTAGGGGCTAAAGCCCGTGATCATAAAGCAAGCCTTACCGCAGCGCTGAAGCGCTGGCCCACCCTTAAACAGATCGGCACTTTCAATGCGGGCTGAGGCGGTTCTCCAACCAACCCAGGCTGAAGTCGGCCAGCAGTGCCATGAGTGCGGCGGGAATCGCGCCTGCCAAAATCACCTGATTGTCGACCATGGCAAGGCCGCGAAAAATATATTCTCCCAACCCGCCAGCGCCGATCGCAGCTGCAATGGTGGCAAGTCCGACAGAAATGACTGTGGCCACGCGTACGCCCGCAATGATTACACCCAAGGCCAGAGGAAGCTCGACCTGCCACAAGAGTTGCTGATTGGTCATGCCCATGCCGCGTCCGGCTTCGACCACGGCACGATCCACGCCCTTGATGCCCACGTAAGTATTGCGGATGAGCGGCAGAAGCGCATAAAGCGTGAGCGCAAGGATGGCGAGGCGGTCGGCACGTGCGCCGATCCAAGGCGCGGGCAACAGAAATCCGAACAAGGCAAGACTGGGAATGGTTTGAATGATATTCGCGCTGCCGAGGATGGGTTTGTTGAGGGCTGGCCAGCGGGTGATCAGAATGCCGAGGGGAATTCCGATGAGCACGGCGAGGATGGTGGAGACACCGACCAGCCAAAGGTGCTCGATCGTGAGCTCCAAAACTTCAGCGTGGTTTTGCAGCATGAATTGCCAGACGTTCATGGTGTACCTCGTGGAGCAGAGGTTTCGAAGGCATTCACATAGGCGGCGATCAGCGGTTCGGAGGATTGCACGAAGTCATCTGGCGTAAGGACTGTGATCAGGCAGCCCGCTTCGAGCAGTGCGATGCGGGTCCCGAGTAGGAGTGCTTCTCTCAGATCATGAGTCACGAAAACGACAGTTTTACGCAAGCGCTGCTGCAGTCCCAGAAACTCGCGCTGGAGTTCAGCGCGGGTGATGGGGTCGAGGGCGCCAAAAGGCTCGTCCATCAAGAGAATGGGAGGATCGGCGGCGAGGGCGCGCGCCACACCAACGCGCTGACGTTGTCCGCCGGAAAGTTCGCGGGGATGACGCGCGGCGATATCGGAATCTAATCCGACGAGCCGCAGGAGTTCTTGAGTCCGCGACTGAATGCGGGCTTCTGGCCAGTTTTCGATTTTTGGGATCAGGCCGATATTGCGTGCGATTGTGAAATGCGGAAACAGGCCAACGTCTTGAATGACGTAGCCAATGCCACGGCGGAGTTGAATCACGTCCCAGTCGCGAGTCGATCGGCCGTTGACCAGGATGTCGCCGTCGCTGGGTGCGAGCAGGTGATTGATGAGTTTGAGGGTGGTGGTTTTGCCGGAGCCGCTGCGTCCGAGCAGGACGAGAGTCTCGCCGGATTTAATTTCGAGATTTAAGTTGTGGAGAAGCTCGCGGGTGTGGTTGACGCGATAAGAGACGTTACGGAATTGAATGGCGGGATGATTGGCGTCACTCATAGAGCGCGGCTGGTGCTTAGGTGCGGTATGCGGCGTCGGGTAGGCCGGTGATGCGAAGTCCGGAGTGGCCTTTGTGTCGGATGTTCAGTCCGATGAGGAGCGCGGTGATCTGCTCCACAAAACGGGAATTTTCCAATTTGCCGCCATCAATTGCACGCACGCCCGGGATTTTGGCGGCGAGCTTTCGGATTTCCTGATTGGCGTCGGCGTCGTCACCACAAACAATCACATCGCAGTCGATCGCTCCTTCCGCGTTGAGGAGTTCGGAGGAAACATTGTGGAATGCGGCCACGACTAGAATTTCCTGGGGCAGCAGTTCCGCGGTTTGTTGCGCGACAGAACCTTCCCATATGCCAAGAGTGCGGGTGGAACGGCCGCCGACGCTGGCGGCGAGAGCAACGGTGGTGTCGACGACAATGCTGCCGGGGCGGAGGGCGGGCTTGAGCTGCTTGAGTATTGCCGTGTGGCCTTCGAAAGGAACAGTAAGAACGATGAGATCAGCGGAGGCGCAGGCTGCAACGTTTTCGTCGCCAGTGGCTTTGGCATTTGCGCCAAGTTTCTGTTTGATTTTGTCGGCGGCTTGCTGGGCGCGTGCGGCGTCGCGCGATCCGATGATGACAGTCTCACCAGCGTGAACCCAACGGAGCGCCAGACCGAGGCCTTCCGCGCCGGTGCCTCCGATGATCGCGATGGGACGCGTCGTCATTCCTATGTCAGCCTCATTATGCGAACTCCGGTTCGAAGCCTTGTTCCATGGTGAATGGCTCCGATTGCAGCTTGATGTTGATTCGCGTGTAGGTGGTATTACGCTCGGCCGGGATGCGTCCGATCTCAAGGATCAGCGATTGGAAATCTTCCGGGCTGGTGTATTGTCCGGCGGTGGCGCCGGCTTCGCGAGAGATATTTTCTTCCATCAACGTGCCTCCGTAGTCGTTGGCACCGGCATACAAACAAAGTTGCGACAAGCGTCGATTCAACTTTACCCAGGAAACCTGAATGTTGTTAATGGAACCGGCGAGCATGACTCGCGAGAGGGCATGAATTTTGACGTGCTCGGCGAGAGTGGGACCACTTCGCGCGAGTCCCCGCTGGAAAAGCAAGGTGTTTTGATGGACGAAGCCGAGAGGCACGAATTCGGTGAGGCCGCCGGTCTCCTGTTGGATTGCGCGGAGAAGCAGGATCTGATCGACCCAGTGACTGGTGGTCTCGACGTGTCCGTACATTAGGGTGGAAGTAGTGCGAATGCCGCAACGATGCGCGGTACGAATGACCTCGATCCATTGGGTGGTCGAGAGCTTGTTGCGCGAAAGAACCTTGCGGACCTGGTCGTCGAGAATTTCGGCGGCGGTCCCGGGCAGCGTGTCGAGACCGTTGTCGCGCAACATGCTGAGATAATCTCCGAGGGGCATGCCCGTGAGTTCGACGCCGTAGACGATTTCCATGGGCGAGAAAGCGTGAATGTGCATGCGAGGCGTGACTTGCTTCACGGCGCGGAGAATGTCGCGATAGTAAAAAGGAGGCAAGCCGTGCGGCAGTCCGCCCTGAATGCAGACTTCGGTTGCGCCCAGTTCCCATGCTTCTTTAGCTTTGTCGGCCACTTGGTCTGGGTTGAGAAAGTAGGTGTCAGATTCGCGCGGACCGCGGCTGAAGGCGCAGAATTTGCATCCCACAAAACAAATATTGGTGAAATTGATGTTGCGATTCACTACATAGGTGACGAGATTGCCCACGAGTTCGCAGCGCAAATCGTTTGCGGCAACCAGAAGGCCGAGTAGATCGTCGGCTTCGGCGTTGGCCAGCAGCAGGCATTGCGCGCGCGAGAGCGCGCCGCCGTCTTGCGATACGAGCACTTGTTCGAGAGCGATTCGGAAATTTGGCGCGAGGCGTGGGGCGATGTCTTGCCATTCGAGAGAAGGGAAACTCTCCAGTTCGGATTGGGTCAAAGTGCGAGGCATGCGCCCTCCTCAATCAACAATATCTGCAATCAAGATATCAGCGAAACAGGTCGGTTGCCGCCGGGCGGATCAAATCGCCGGCGTGTCCCCGCCCCGGCCGATAGGTGAAACCTCGAATGATGCATGCCGGGGTACGAGCCAGCTTGCCGCAAACAAGGCCTGCGGCGCAAGCCAGTTCGTCAGCCACGGCTTCGATGCTCACTCGCAAAGGATAACCGTGAGGATCGCGGCGACCGCGAAAATCGTGCAGAGGCTTCATGCCGGCTACGCCAATGGCGACTTCGATCAGTCCTTCGCGCCACGGACGTCCAAAGCTGTCAGTGATGATGACGGGAATGGAAAGCTTCAGATGTTTTCTTAGCTGGCGCTGAAGTTGCTGCGCCGAGCGATCAGGATCATCGGGTAAGAGTAGCGCGTGGTGGCCGCCATTCACGTTGGAAACGTCCACGCCGCTGTTGGCGCACACGAGGCCGTGGCGGGTTTCGGTGATGAGCACGCCACGTTTGCGACGGACAATCCGCTTGCTCTGTGCCAGCGCGACTTCGGTCACGCGTGCATCGAGCTTGTAGCGGCGGGCGCACGCGCGCGAAATTGGAGACGGTTTGATCTTGTCCAACTCCACGAGTTGGCCTTCCGCTTTGGAGACGATTTTATGCTTCACGACCAGGATGTCGCCTTGTTTCAGTGTCAGTTTGTGCTGCTTGAGTGCAGCAAGGAGTTTGTTGGCCAGCGAATCGCCGGGCTGGATTTCATCTTGAAAGGAAATGGGAATGATGCGCAACTCACGCGATTGGCCCGGCGATGCCATCTATTCGTTGGCTGCCAGCGGGAGATCAGTGAGGTCCCACTGGCGGACGAGTTGCTGAGAACGGGTTTCGCCGGGTGCGGCCGCAAGTTGCCGTAGGTCGGAAGGATTGTCGACGTCCAGCGCAATTCCGGGCAGCGAGCGTACGACGCATGGTTTGTTGGTGGCGCGGGCGGTGGCGAGATGTGGCTTGAAACTGTCGTTGCCGAAGCGTAGCGGGAAGAGTCCAGCGGGACGGCGCAAGATTGCGTTGGTGCCGCGTCCGTCCGCAGCGGGAACAAGAACGGACCCTACGGCCGGAGCGGCGTCGAAAATCTGTTCGAGCTCGGAAGCCCGAATCAGAGGAATGTCGCCGGGAATCACAAGCGTGGTGTCGATTCCGCGCGATTCGCAAACCTGCGTCGCCATGGCGATAGCGTGGGTTTCGCCGAGGTTGGCGTGATCGGGAATGACCTCGAAATTAAATTGTCGCGCCAGTCTTACTGCGAAGGGATCGGATGAAATCAGGCTGACTTCTAGCCGGGCCTTGCTCTGACTGACCGCATCGAGCACGTCGAATAACATGGCCTGTGCGAGTTCGGTGCGGGTTGGCTGATCGAGCAGCGAAGCCAGCCGTTGCTTGGCATGGGCCAGGTTTTTGACGGGAACCAGAATCATAGTGCGTCCGCGGCGTGGGCCGCATCTTGGTCGGTTAGGAACGAAAGCACCGCGCGCGCGAGGTTGGCTTTGTCTTCCGCGGTCCGCATGATGGTATTCGCGCAAACCACACGCAGGCCAGGGCGCTGCAATTCTTTTGCAGCCTTGGTATCCGCAACGTCGGCGACCAGAATGTCGAGGAATTCTCCGTAGGCCTCAGCCAGACCGGCAAGCGAAACGGGCAGTCCCTGCGCGGCCATCAGAACGGCCGCAGGTCCGGAGACTGCTTTGCCGTCGACCAGGGGACTCACCGCCACCACGGGCGCGGAAGTTTCCCGCAGAGCTTTCAGAATTCCTGGTACTGCGAGAATGGGGCCAATGCTGGTGACTGGATTGCTCGGGGCAACAATCACTGCGTTAGCGGAGAGGATGGCTTCCACCACACCGGGCGCGGGTTCGGCGTCGGCGGCGCCGGCGAAACGCACCGAGTTCACTGGGTCCTGATACCAGCGCTGGACGAAGTACTCTTCGAAACTGAGGTTGCCGGCGGGCGTGTCCACTCTGGTTTCGACCCGCGCATTGCTCATGGGCAGGATGCGGGCCTGAACCGCCATTTTGGCTGCGATGATCGCCGTGACTTCCGAAAGAGTTTTTCCTTCGGCGAGCAATTTTGAACGAAGCAGGTGGACCGCGAGATCGCGATCGCCGACGTGGAACCAGATGGGCTCGCCTAAATCTCCCATGGCCTGCAGGCAGAAGAATGTGTCGCCTTTCACACCCCAGCCGCGTTCTTTGCTGAGAAGCCCGGCCAGCACATAGGTGATCGAGTCGAGGTCCGGCGACACGTACAAGCCCCACCACTCGAGGTCGTCGCCGGTGTTGACGACGATAGACAGTTCCTTGGCGGAGACGACTTGCCGGAGCCCATCTACAAACTTGGCGCCTCCCGTGCCCCCGGTAAGTACGACGATCATGCTGCCCTCCCCACGTGTCCATTATGGTCGGCTGCAGTTTTGGTTTTTTCCGAAAGCAGTCCAGGACGCGAGGTGATCCCAGGCAAAAATTCCGGGTATATCGGAAGCCGCTGGCGCAATTTGTATCCTTTCGCTTCCGTGCGCAACTTGAGTTGCTCCAGATGTGGCCAGGGTTTCTCCGGATTGATGAAGTCTGGCGTCACTGGCGAGATCCCGCCCCAGTCGTTGATGCCCGCGTCCAGCAACTCCTCGTAGTAGGGAGCGGAAAGATTCGGTGGCGCTTGAATATTGACATTCGGCATAAGCAATCTGGCCACGGCGACGGTGCGCAACATCTCGCCTCGCGTGGGTTCCGGCCAGTTTCGCATAGGAATGCCCGCCTTGGCGCGAAAATTCTGGACGATGACTTCCTGAACGTGTCCATATCGCTGGTGAAGTTCGCGGATGGCGAGCAGAGTGTCAATGCGATCATCCAGAGTTTCGCCGATTCCAATCAACAAGCCGGTGGTGAAAGGAACGTTCTGTTTGCCAGCCTCCTCAATCGTTCGCAGACGTTTGGTAGGGACTTTGTCTGGTGCGTTGTGGTGTGCAGTGCCTGCCTCGAGCAGCGAAGCATTGGTGGTTTCGAGCATCAACCCCATGCTGGGCGAAACCGCAGCCAGACGCGTGATCCACTCCGGGCTCAACAGGCCGGGGTTGGGATGCGGCAACAACGTAGTCTCCCGCAACACCAACTCGCACATGGCTTCCAAGTATTGCAGTGTGGACTTGTATCCCAGATGTCGCAACGTGTCACGCATTTCCGGGAAAATAAGTTCCGGCTTGTCGCCCAGGCTGAACAGGGCTTCCGTGCATCCCATTGTTTCGCCAGCACGCGCGACCGTGAGCACTTCTTCGGGAGTCATGGTGTGCGCACCGAGGTCGCCCGGGTCGCGGCGGAAAGTGCAGTAGCCGCAGTAGTCGCGGCAGAGATTGGTGAGAGGCAGGAAGACCTTGCGCGAATAGGTGATTACGTCGGGCTTGAATCGCTGCTTTGCTTCCAGAGCAGCGGCTAAAAGCGCGGGAAGGTCATCATTGCTGATGCGAATAAGTTGGCACGCCATTTCACGCGAAAGAGGCCGACCGGAGCGAAGTCCGTCCAGCTGAGAACTCAAGGACTGCGGCTTTGTCCACGCGATTTGCCCGGCTGCCAAGCTGCTGCCTGCCTTATCAAGAATTACCAAATATCGGAATGATACATGAGAGTGGCTCTCGCGAGCATTTCGGCGGAAGGTACCTTGCGTGGTAAAACTTTGGAGGCGTTCGCAGGGTTGGCGCATCCTCAATACGGTTGAAGTCGCCGCAATTGCTATGAGTGTTACGCAGAACGAGTTTCGCAAAGCGATGGGCAGCTTCGCCACCGGAGTTACGGTCATCACCGTGGACTTTGACGGCGAAGTGCAGGGCATGACTGCAAATGCGTTTACCTCGGTGTCTCTCGATCCGTTATTGGTGCTGGTCTGCGTAGACCACAAAGCGAAGACGCACGCCCAGTTGCATACCAGGAAGCGCTTCGGAGTGAATGTGCTGGCGGAGAACCAGCGGGCGATCTCAGAGTATTACGCGCTTCCCGAGCGGACTCACGATCGCGCGGAGCGGGAAGCCGGCGCGCGCTTTGACCGGACAGAACATGGAACTCCCGTGTTGCGCGGAGCGCTGGGCTACCTGGAATGCCGCTTGCACACGGCCCAAGACGCTGGAGACCACACTATTTTTATTGCGGAAGTCGAAGACGTGGTGGTGAAAGAGGGCGATCCGTTGCTGTATTTTCAGGGAGAATATCGGAAGATTGGATCGGAGCTCTGAAACCACAGGCGCAAGCGCTTACATAGTTCGAACGGCTCATCGGCACGATTAAAATCGTGCCCTTCCCAACTTCGCTGAGAACAGTTTTCCCAGTGCCGAAATACGATTCAATAGTTACGGTTGTGACGTGATCGCCTTGATGTAGCGATAGTAGAAATCCAGCCCACGATAGAACGACTCCACCTTGAGCCGCTCGTCCTTGCCGTGGGCGCGCTGGTCGTCGCGATCGATGGAGACACCACAGATCGCGTAGGTAGGCATTCCGGCGGCGGTCGTGTAAATTCCATCGGAAGCCCCAGCAGCCATGGTGGGCACGATGGGTGTCCCTGGCCACATTTCAGCTGCAACCTGTTGCAGTGGCTTCATTACAGCAGGCAGCAATGGCGGGGGTGGGAAGGCTTGTTTGTCGGGTGCGTGGTCAGAGACCTCCCCAGTGTCGCTCATATAACGCACGACAATCTTGGGATCGTCGAGAATCCTGATCAGGGTTTCGCGGATCTCTTCCTGAGAATGGCCCGGCAAAATGCGGCAATTCACATTCGCTTGCGCCCGCTGCGGCAGAGCGTTGTTGGCATGGCCAGCATCCAGCCGGGTAGGGGTGCAGGTGGTGTGGATGGTGGCATTGTCGGTCGGATCCTGGGAGAGGCGCGCGACTGCGGCTTCCTCCGGAGGCGTTCGTAGAATGGCTTTCCAGTCCTCTGCTCTCTGCCCTTTTTCGGACGCTGACATTTGCTCGAAATAAGCGCGGGTCACATTATTGAGTTCAAAAGGAAATGGAGAACGTTCCAGTCGTGCCAGGCCGTCCACGAGATGATAGATGGCGTTGTCCGGCACGGGCAGCGAACTATGTCCGCCGCGATTGGTCACCGTGAGCTGGTAGTCCGCGTACAGTTTCTCGGTGGCATCCACTTCCACCATGACGGGTTTGCCGTTTTCGGTCACCACTCCGTTTCCCCCGTCCTGGTGGAGAGCGAATTCGGCATCGATCAGGTCGCGATGATTTTTGAGCAGCCAGGACACACCGTTGGATTTCCCCCCTTCTTCATCCGCGGTCAATGCCAGGATGATGTCGCGGTCCGGCTGATAACCCTCCTGCTTCAAGCGGATGAACGTGGCCACGGAAATTGCGTCGCCATCCTTCATGTCCTGCGTGCCGCGGCCGTAGTAGTAGCCGTCTTTCTCGACGAATTGAAATGGATCGGTGGTCCAATCTTCGCGGCGGGCTTCGACCACATCCAAATGGCCGATCAGCAGGATGGGCTTGTGCTTGCCGGTTCCATGGAAGCGCACCACCAAATTTTTCTTGCGATCGTTCGGGCCGATAATCTGAAGATCGCTCTCAGGGAAGCCGGCATCGCGAAACCGCTGTGCCATGGCTTCTGAGGCAGTAGTCACATTGCCGACCGAATCCGTGGTGTTGATCTCGACCAATTGTCTGAAAATGTCGTGGGCAAGTTGTTTGGTGGCGTCGCCAATCTGGGCCTGAGATAAGAGCGGCAAGAACAGAATGGAAACAAGAAAAATAATCGTGCGATTCACCCGGGGTCTCCTGATGGAATTATGGATACATTCGACCGTCCACACTAATCTGATGCGTGCGGGAAGGCAAGAAGGAGACGGTTCGGGCTGCTTGCGAAGCATTCTGCGCCAAAACATTTCTTAACGTTTCCCCTTGCAGAAAACTCAGAGTCATGGCATCTTCTAACATCTTCTTACGAAAGGACGCCCGATTTGGCGTGCTACAACCACAAATCGCTAAGCGGGCAACCACGGCGAATTACAAGCCGAGGTTGCTTTGGGGCGTCGTCCACTTGCGCTAATTAGTAGCCGGCGCCCTTAAACGCAAAGCCAACAAAACAAAGCTCACACTGGGAACATCATGCAATCGCCCCAGCTGGAGGCATATTTCCGCATCTGGAGACGGGCTGTGCCCCGTCCGGCGCGCGCGCAACTCAACGTTTTAACCGGGCAAATGCCCTTAGATTGAAAATCGAAATGGTCACTATTCTAAGAAATATGCTGACCGGCCAGAACGCGTTTGCCTCTGGCGGGTTGCTGCTGATGATCATCGGCGGACTAAGCGTCTACCTGCGCGCCGTGCCGGAAACAGTGTGGGACTGGCTCGTCGGCCAGACCACCATGATGGTCACGGTGAAGGACGACGATGCGGCATTCGTGTGGGTGAAGGAGTGGTTCCTCGAGCAAAAGTTCCTCAAGCGAATTCGCCGTGTCGATCTGGACACAACCATGCGCAACGAGCGTGTGGCGCTTATCCCTGCGCCGGGCAGCCACTGGTTCTGGTATGGCGGAAGACCGTTTGTGGTTTACTTTTACCGCACCGAGAACACCCGGGAGCGCACATCGAGGCGCGTGGAATCGTTGACGTTCCGGACTCTTGGAAGAAAGCAGACCTTCTTGCAGCATTTCGTGGCCGATGTGGTGGCATGCCATGTCAGGAGACTGGGGGTGCAGTCATTTCTGTACACCCACAACGACGGCTGGGACTACATAGAAGGCTATGTTCCACGGTTGCTAGACTCGGTGATCTTGCAGCCCGGCGAAAAGGAACATCTGGTGCAGGACATCGACAGCTTCCGGAAATCGAAGAATCGCTACGCGCATTTGGGAGTTCCTTACCATCGCGGCTACTTGCTGTACGGACCGCCGGGGACGGGCAAAACCTCCCTGGTGTCGGCGCTGGGGGCGAATTTCGGACTGTCGATTTATTCCATCAATCTTGCCGATTTTAACGACCGGACTTTGATGAACGCAGTCAATCAAGTGTCGCCCAATTCGGTGCTGCTGTTCGAAGACATAGATTGCATGAAGAGCAGCAAAGCTCGGGTGGTTTCGAATCCGTGCATGAACGATGGCACGCAGCCGCGAGACGAAAGGGAGAATATTGCCGACAAGAACGGGGTCACCCTTTCCGGATTGTTGAATGTGCTGGATGGTTTCTATGCGCCGACGAACGTCCTGTTCATGATGACTACCAACAGGATTGAAACTCTGGATGAGGCCCTGTTGAGGCCAGGACGAATTGATTACAAGCTGTATCTGGGAAAGGCCACCGACTGCCAGAAGATGGATCTGTACCGCAGATTTTTCCCCGAAGCCTCGGAGTTTGAGGCACAAGCGTTCGTGGAGAGTTATCGTTCTGCGGAAACGATGGCGGAGTTTCAGGGGCGATTGTTGGGGTTGGCACAGGAGAGCTCGGAGTTGGGTGGAACAGCGATTCCAGCGCTGCGGTAAAGCTGGCGAGCTGACAACGCAGGGCCCCTGGAAGGCCTGATCCGCTGGAGGCTGCAGCAAGGACGTCCCACCTCGTGGCTAGCTGCCGGCGCCCTTGGCTGCGGCCAAATCCGCGGCCACATCTTTCACCGCTTGCCGACGCCGTTCCGGGCCCTTGCGGTTTTCAAGGACGCGCACACGCCGTGCAGGAATGTTGGTTGGGTGCACTCGGAGAATGTTGCCGTTGCGGACCTGGATATGGAAACGGAACCAGTCGGTACGGAACATGCGTCCCGAGGCATAAAAGGTGACCGAGGCGGCGAGAAGACCTTCAAAGTCCGCGCCCGTGCAGGCCAGAACGCGTTTGCCGACGTCTTCGGTCCAGGTCATGCCGCCGACCAGGGGATCATTGAGGAAAGCTCTTTCGAAGGGCACAGCATGGGAAATCTTGCGCAGCTGCATCATCTGGAGTAAGACGGAGATCTTTGCCAGATTTGTGACCACGACTTTGGCTTCCGTGGCCGAGATCCTCTCCAGCTTGATGTGCAATTCCGGTGACCATTCGCGCTCGAACTCTTCGCGCGCCAGGGCCAGGCCCTTGTCCGTGGTCTCCGCATAACGCAGTGTGGCACGGGCCAGAATTATGCTCAGTAAGCAGGTAACCACGGTGGAAGCCAGCGGAATGTAGTTCACCAGACCTGAAACCGGGACAGCCATCGAGTTGGTTCCCCCCTGTCCGCCAGAGTCTAGCCAGAGCGCCGTGGCTGCTCCAGATGCGCATGGTACAGAGCCGGAATTTCGCAGAGTATCGAGCCTTTGGTAACGCAGGGTACCCGTCGAATGGCAAGATACAGGCCAGTGGCCGAACAACCGCTCTTCTGGAGTTTGTTATTCTGCGCGGGTGACTTCTTCTTCCGGGACTGCGGCGGACCTGAAACACGCGGGCCTTTGTGCGGATTGCGTCAATGCCCGCCGGATTGAATCAGACCGTGGTTCGATCTTTTTTCTCTGTCAGTTAGCACTCGCTGATTCCCAGTTTCAGAAATATCCACGCCTGCCGGTTGGTTCGTGTCCGGGGTATCGGAAGACGGAAACGGATAAAACGGAAGGTTGAGTTTTGGGGAGCGGCAATCCAAAAGCAGGTTCCTCGACTTCGCTCGGAATGACAAGATTGGAAAGAGTTGAAATGGGTGCCAGGCGGGCGAAACTTTTGTCCGCATCCGGACTCTAATCAATTGCGTACCCATAAGTAATACAATAGTGGAGGTCATTCCGTGTCCAAGTCTTCTCTTCGTATCTTTTTGATCCTGGGAGCTTTGCTGGTTGGTTTGACGGCTTACAGAGCGAACGGTGCCAGTGCCCCGGTTCCGAATCCCGCTGCCGATGAGCCTAAAGCTACAGCGCCCGGCCAGGAAACGGCAGTGGTCGCTGGCGGCTGTTTCTGGGGTATTCAGGATGTCTTCCAACATGTGAAGGGCGTGAAGAATGCTAGGTCCGGATACTCTGGCGGCGCTGCCAATACTGCCGGATATGAAACCGTAAGCACGGGCCAGACCGGGCACGCGGAGTCGGTGAGGATCACATACGATCCATCGCAGGTCACCTACGGAGAGTTGCTGCGGGTGTTTTTCTCCGTGGCGCACGATCCCACCGAGTTGAACCGGCAAGGCCCTGATGAAGGCACCCAGTATCGCTCGGTGATCTTCTACTCTAACGACGAGCAGAAGCGGATTGCCGAAGCCTATATCGCGCAGCTCGACCAGGCCAAAGTATTCAAGGACAAGATCGTGACCCAGGTGGTGCCGTTGAAGGCGTTTTATCCAGCCGAGGCGTATCACCAGGACTATGCTTCCATCCATCCCAATGACCCTTACATTTTTTTCAATGATGCGCCCAAAGTGGAGAATCTTCGGAAGGAATTTCCGGACCTGTACACAGGCAAGTAGCTGAGGAGCGCGGTATGTTTGAATCAGATGGCGATCAGGATGTGTTGGGAGGCAGACTGCGGCGGCGGGCATTTCTTGCGACCGGGGCGTCGGCACTCGCGGGCTATTTTTTGTGGATGTTGAAGAAGCCGCATTTGATGACGGCTGCGGCGTCGACGGGGACGCCCGGAGAAGTGACGATTGTGCAGTTCTCCGATGCCGGGAAGCGTCTGCAAAAAGTGAAAGTGCCCAAAGTGGTGAAGAGCGAAGACGTGTGGCGCAACCAGCTCTCCGCGGACGAATTCGAAGTCACCCGCCATGCGGGCACTGAGAGAGCCTTCAGTGGGAAATACGGGGACCTGCACGACAAAGGTCTGTTCCGCTGCATTTGCTGTGATAATGCCCTGTTCAGCTCGGCCACCAAGTTTGAATCCGGGACCGGTTGGCCCAGTTTCTGGCAGCCGATTGCGGAGGAAAATGTTCGCACCGGAAGAGACCTCAGCTACGGCATGATCAGAGACGCCGTTTCCTGTACGCAATGCGACGCGCATTTGGGTCACGTATTCGATGATGGCCCGCAGCCCACGGGGCTCCGCTATTGCATGAATTCCGTGTCGCTGAAATTTATCAAGCAAACCTAGGCCGGCTTCAGTGCACCTTACTTGGTTCTAGGATTATGGCATAGAGGGGCAAATGGCGGGCCAATTTCAAAGGATTAGAAAGCATTGCGACAAACCCTCCTTAGAACAGTTCCCTCCGTGCCTGAATTCTGCGCTCCCACCGCAGCCGAGTGTGCCTTTTAACAATTAGTTACTCGAGGTCATGGGCGGAAGAGCGAGTGCACCCACTCGCATCTGCTCACAATGCGAAATACAATTGTTATCGCGCCACGAGAACGACTTCGTTCCCGAGGAGATTTCTGTGTTTCACAATCATGCAGATGAATTTGTAACCTGTCCCTCCTGCGATTTTCGCTATCCCCAGAGCCGGGGAGTATGCGTGATGTGCGGGGCACCAGCGCCAACCATTGCGCCTATTCAAGCCTCATTAGAAGATCCATCCGAGCCAAACCACGCCGGCCGTACGCCCGAGGAAGTGGTTTCGCGTGAGCAACCACTGGAACAGGCTGAAACACAGGATTCCGGGAAATCAATCGGGATTGGAATCGCGGTGGTGGTCGTGCTTCTTGTACCTGTGTTTCTGGTGGTTCATAACTGGCAAACATCCAAATTGAATGAGCCGGCGGCTTCGGTGACCAATACTCAACCCCAATCCAACTCCGAACAGGTTGCCGCTCTGACGGGTGCTGCCCGGAATCACGCGAAAAGGGTTCACACCCCTGTGCCGGCGAATCAGCAAGCGGAGACAACAATTCCGACTACGGAGGATGACCCCGCCGAATTGTGGAAGAGTGTTCGCGGCGGCAGCGCTCGCGCGGAAGTGACACTCGCCAAGTTGTACCTGGAGGGGAATGAAGTTCCGCAGAGTTGTGAGCAGACCCACATGCTCTTATTGGCAGCATCGAAAAAAGGTTACAAACCAGCGGACAGCCTTTTGACTGGCGCATACGTAGAGCGGTGCCAACAAAGTTCTGCGCAGTGACGTGCTTGTTGCCAATCGGTTGGCGGTCATTGCCTTACGCAATTCCGGACCCGAGGTTCAGCGCTGAGATTTGAGGGCTTCGGCTTCGGCGATCGTCCAGGACGGAATCGCGCCTGGGCGGCTTGCTACTAGAGCGCCAACCCGATTCGCAAAATCTGCGATCCGCTGCGCAGGCCATCCACTGCCGAATCCGTGTACGAAGGCTGCTGCGAAGGCATCGCCCGCTCCCACGGTGTCCGCAACGGTAACGGAATAGCCGTCGGCCTCCACGTACTCGTCGCCAATCAATAAAACACAACCTCGTACACCTCGGGTGACGCAAACCGCCTCCCAATCAAATTTTGCCAAATAACTCCGGCAGAATTCCTCGAAAGAGGCGCAGGGTTGGCCAAACATCTTCGCGATTTCCTCAACCTCGGTCTCATTCAGCTTCACCACTGTGGCCCGCGCCAAGGAATCCTGCACCAGAGCAGGCTCAGAGGAATCAACTCGAAGATTCACGTCGTAAAAGGAGCGGGTCCTGCGGTTGGAATTTGGAACACGAGAATTAAGAAGTTTGGTGGTCAAGTGTCTTGCGTCGGGACTCATTTGTTGCAGGGTCCCGAAGTAAACCCAGTCCGAGGATTGAGACAGGAGCTCCGCAAAGTCATTTTCCGTGAGCTGGGGAAAGTCATACGCGGCGGGTCGGCTGATAACGAAATGCGGCTGGCCCTGCGCATCGAGTGTAACGCTTGCGGTGCCGGTAGGATAATTTTCAACGCGATGCACGTAACGCGTCGTCAGACCCATGCGGGACATTCTGTCCAAAATCTGCCGGCCTCTTGCATCGTTCCCAACCGCACTGATGAAAGAAACATGGTGCCCCAGTTTGCTGAGGTGGGCCGCAAAATTGAAGGGCGCACCGCCCAGGTGCTCGGTTTCGCCGACCACGTCCCAAAGCACCTCGCCGATGCTGATGATGTTCACACGGCCCCCGCGCCTTAACGCCCGCAGCATCACGGCCTACGTGACCATTGCTGACGGCTGGTCAAATTTCAACAGTTTACGACGCAGACGTAGGGGCGGGTGCCCCCACCTGCCCCAGCGCTTCAGCGCCCTGCAGTTTACGCTCTTCCCGCACCCGTCAGCGAGTCGATCGCGTTATCCAAGGTGGGGAAGATGAGGAACAGAGGTTCCACTCGTGTAATCTCCATAAGCAGCAAAATGCGCTCGTTGACTCCGCTCAGCACTACGCGCTGTCCCGCTTTTTGGCGAGAAACATAGGCGCTGACCAGGGAACCAAGCCCAGACGAATCGATGTAAGGAACATCGGTCAAATCGAGAATCACGGTCGAGGCGCCTTCATTGCGCACTGCACTTTGAAATGAAGGGAAAGTCTCAATCGTCAGGGGGCCCTTCAGGCAGAGCACGCTCTGTCCGTGGATCCCATTCTCAAATCGTTCAATCAGCAATAGCTCGGCCGGCATGGCGCAGATTGTAGGGTACGGCCCGGCCATCAATCAACTCAGTTTGGCTGATTATCTTTTGAGAGATGCAGTTAGGAGGAGATGCAAAAAGATGCACTGCTGCGGGGCATATCGATTTTCTACGCCGGCGCATTGCCGGTGGACTCCCGAACCACCAGTTCGGGCTGGACCGCAATTTCCTTGGGATAGTCCTCGCGCCCCTCGATCCGTTCCAATAGAGTTTGCATTGCAATCTCTCCCATTTCCCGCAAGGGTTGTCGCACGGTGGTGAGGCTCGGGTAGTGGAAAGCTGCGCCCTGAATGTCGTCAAACCCGACCACCGAGATATCTTTGGGCACATGCAATCCAGCCTCCTGGAATGCACGAATTGCGCCGATGGCCGAGATATCGTTATAAGCAAACAGGGCTGTAAACCGGCGCTTGGCGGCGAGCAGTTGTTTGCCGCAAGGATAGCCGAGCCCGGGTGACGAGTCCGTGGAATCGATCTGGATGGTGAGCTCAGGCGCGATCGTGATTCCCACTTCATGCGCCGCTTCGCAAATGGCTTCCCATCGGTCGGCAGAATCGGAGCTCGCCGGGTGACCCTTCAAGAAGGCGATATCGTGATGTCCAAGCCCCACGAGATGCTGCAGTGCCATGAAAGCCGCCTTGCGATGGTCCAAAACAATGTTGGTGACACCCTCGTGTTGCCGGTGTCCGGAGACCGCAACCGTCGGCAGCGGCAGGGAGTGCTGCAGATTCAAATCGATGGTGATAATGCCCTCAACTCCGCGCTGCAACAGCAGCTTGGAGTATTTTTCAAAAAGTTCAGGGTCGTGGCGATGGATCCCGGTGATGAAAAAGTATTCTTTTTCGCGAGCGTAGTTCTCGATGCCCGCAACCACCAACGAACTGTAACCGTCGCCAATTTCATGGGCGATCACTCCCACGGTATAAGTCCTCTTTTTTCGTAGGGAACGAGCAAAAAAGTTCGGGCGATAATCCAGCTCACGCGCCGCCAGCCGGATGCGCTCTCTGGTTTTGTGCGGAATATTCTTTGAAGATGGGGCGTTGTTGAGGACCGCTGAGACAGTTCCGGGGGTGAGACCGACGTGATCCGCAACGGCTTTCAGTGTGACTACGCCGTCCGGGCGCTCGGCAGTCTTTTTACCTTGTCCCATAGTTCATCTCCCCAATTGCCGCCTTGTCTTCAAACAATTGGGAATGAGCTGCAAAACCCAAATATTGTGCTAATAAACCACCCTCTTTTCGGGCGAGAAAAGAGGGCGAATGGTTGGGCCCGCCTGTTTTGTTACGTTCTCGAACTGCGGAACCGAGCCGGCCAGTATGGTGCAACAGCGCCCAACTCGAAGCGTCCCGGGGGGTGCCGGTTCTACTCCTCGATGCCCGAATTCGGCAGTGCTAACTGGTCCTGAGCGGCTGAGAAATCGACAGAAGAGAGGTCATCCACTTCCGGTCCTCCCTCCTGTTTCCCCAACTTTTTTTGGACTTTCTTTTCTGCTTTTTCGCGAGCCTTTTCCTGTCGCGAACGCTCTTTCAGGCGTTTATTGAAACTTGAGCGACTCCGACCAGCCATACAACACCTCCAAAAATACTTTTGTGTCAGACCATAGTTGCTGGAACGGGATTAGCGCACCTGTCGATTCCACCGCTGTGTGGCGAGTCTTACCAGCGTGGCTCCCGAGGTTGGCGCGCGTGGCCCTGATAGTCGTCGCGTCCACCGCCGCCGGAGCGTCCACCGCCGCCAGAACGGCCACCACCTCCGCCGGGTCGTCCGCCGCCGAAACCTCCGCTGCGCTCGGTCTTGGGACGGGCTTCATTGATGTTCAGTGCGCGGCCACCGAGTTCCTTGCCGTTCAGGGCGGCAATGGCTTTTTCGGCTTCGGCGGAGTCGGACATTTCGACGAAAGCAAATCCGCGCGAACGGCCGGTGTCCCGGTCCGTGACGATGCTGACCTGGTCGATTTTTCCGTGGGGCTCAAACAGCGCCCGCAACTCGGCTTCCGTGGTGCTGTGGGGGATGTTGCCAACAAAAAGCTTCTTCATGATGCTTCCTTTTCTTCGCGCAACCGAATTGCGAACATGTTGAAAAAATCTGAAATCGGGCCCGGAAAAACTTTCTCGCTGAACTTACTTCTGCACGCTGGCCGTATTTGTCGGCGCGGGAACCGTGGTCTTTTTGCTCACCGTGGCGTTTTCGCCAGAAAGTCCGGCGGCTCGCAGCAGTTGTCGAATGCCCTCCCGGCGCTGAATGCTTTTCTTCCGTTCCCGATGAAACCGGGCTTTGTCACCATTGACTCGCGACATCCTATTTTCTCCGTGATTAAGGTGCCGTCATTATACCTGCTGGCAACGAAAGAAAGAAAAACTTGAAGAGAAGCAACGGCCTGGGACGCCTTTTTTCACGCTCGCCTACCCATAAAAAATGGGTCCCGGCAAAACCGGAACCCTTTTAGTTTGTTTCGCTGGCATGCCTCCCCAGCGTCCCCAAGCTGCCAAACTCTCGCTACTCCGAGGAATGCACGATGTGTTCCACCGTATGCTGGGCCTCGTCAATGTGGTGAAGCGCGCGGTGTTGCAGTCCACGCGTATAGGGATCATCTTCTTCCTTGTCAATGTCGTGGTGGGCTTTATCCAACAACTCCAAAGCCCGATGGAAGCGGCCCCGTCGGTCCAAATGGGCGTCGATGGGAGTGTAATCGCGAATATCCTTGCCATCGTCAATGGCCGCACGCTTGATCTCGTGGATGGCGGCATCGATTTCGTCGATGGCACGTTGCTCTTCGTTATCAATATGGTCATTCGGACCAATCCGAGCTAGATGCGCACGCGCGTCGCGCAGGTCGGAAAGTGCATGCAGGTAAGCGGGATGTCGTCCTGGTGTGTCCGCAGACGCTGCACCTACAACTGCGGCTAGGAAAAGGAACAACAGCGAAAACTTGCTAAACATTTTCATGTCGCGTGATCACCTCGGCTGGAGACTAACGGACTCCTGCGCACGGTAACAACTCACTTAAGTCGGGGCACTTCTGGAAAAAGGGCTATGACCTGGGTGTGACTTTGGGGTGTCCCGCCGAGATTTCGCTCGCCCGGGTTCTGGCCGCTCTGGTATACTTTGAAAGCGTTTGATTAGAATCGGTTGTTGAGCAGATTCTTGCTTACCGGCTAGTCCTGCCCTTAGTACCGCCGATCTCCTTCCAGCGTAAATCGATCGAAAGGAACACCCGTCAAAGTATGGCAGAACAAGGAACAGTAAAGTGGTTTAACGACGCCAAAGGCTATGGCTTCATCAGCCGGCAGAGCGGCGAAGATGTTTTTGTGCACTTCTCGGCTATCCAGGCGGGCGGCTTCCGCAGCCTGCAAGAAGGCCAGAGTGTGGAGTTCGAAGTCACGAAAGGGCCGAAGGGCTGGCAGGCTGAGAACGTTCGCCCGTTGTAACGCGGAAACATCCGAATAGAAGGCGTGCCCGCAACCACAACCAGGGGCGGGCGCGTGACCACGATCAAAAGAGTTACGCGGACACCCGCTCCCGACTGGAGTTTCCCCGATGCAGGATGACTCGAAGGGTTCTTTTGCTATCATCCGCCACAACATCCGGACCTATGAATCCGGTGGCGTCGTATCCGTAGTGAAGGGCCGTACCAACGCGGAAACAGCCCTCATGCAGTTTGAGCGCGGTCAGAGTTCGGACGACCGTCACCTCGGCTGGCGTTATTTCCTGGAAAAGACCGATATGAAAGCTGGCATGGATCCGGCGGAAGCCACCAATCTTCGCCAGACACGCCTGGAGGTTCGCGAATCCGAGGCCCAGCAATTGCCCGATCAGACGCTTTATCCCTCCCGCAACAACTAAGCTCGGAGCATCAAGCTTCCCCGTCCGTTCTAAAATGTCCTTCCGGAATTCTGGAGAAAATCATGGGCATGGTGGCTCGTTTAAATCGCCTCTTCGCTTATGACAGCTGGGCGAACCGTGAAGTACTTACCTCGCTGCGAGCAATCGAAACTCCGCCGCAGCGATCGGTCGCGCTCATGGCGCACATTCTTTCCGCCGAGAAACTATGGTGGGAGCGTCTCGTGGGACAGAAACAGACCCTCCCGGTTTGGCCGGGCATCACATTGCAAGAGAGCGAGATGCAAGCTGCTGGACTGTCCACGATGTGGAAAGACTATTTGGGCAAGATGAACGAAGCCGGTTTATTGAGTTCAGTGACTTACAAGAACAGTAAGGGAGAAAGCTGGACCAGCAAGGTGGAAGATATCCTGCAGCATGTGATCATGCACTCCGGCTATCATCGCGGCCAGATCGCAACCGATGTGCGCTCGGCCGGATTCACTCCTGCCTACACTGATTTCATTCACGCCATTCGTCAGAAGCACATAGAATAGCCACCGTGCCGCGAGACGACAGCAATTTCGTGCCCTTGCTTGTGGTCCAGTGTTGCGGTGCCTCGATCTTCCTGGGTCTAATTGCCCTGTGGCCCGGCGAGTGGAATGTCGCGCGTTGGCTCGCGCTGGCCATTGCAGTCCCGGCGATGGTTCTGTTTCTTGCCGCTCGGTACCAACTGGGAAGGTCGTTCGCAGTCACTCCGCAGGCCCGCGAACTGGTCACTCGCGGAGTGTACTCAAAAATCAGGAATCCCATGTACGTGTTCAGTGCATTGCTGGTTTTGGGTTTCGTGCTCACTCTGCAGAAACCCTATCTTTTCCTAATACTAGTAATATTGGTTCCGGTCCAGATCATTCGTGCTCGCCAGGAAGCCAAAGTCCTCCAAGAAAAATTCGGAGATACCTACCGCGAATACAGAAAAAAGACCTGGTTCTAGGCCGCCCCCGGGCCTTCCCGCGTGATATTTTGTCATGGCATTGATCTCGCTCACATAGGTACTCATATTGGAAACCATGAAACGGTTCTCGTTACTTCTCGCGCTGGTCCTGGTCGGCAGCCTTCTGTTTGCGGCATCCGAACCCAAGTTTGATCCGCTACCCGCCCCCGTTTCCAACAGTGCCATTACCAGTGTCAAAGTGAATGGAGATGTTCTGCTGTTTTCATTCATGGGGATGGGAGCAAGCAAGACCTGGGACGCGGTCTCCAATTCGGCCTACTCGTTGAATACGAGTGACGGCAAATGGACGGAAGTCCGTTCCGTTCCCGGAGCTATTGGACGCGTCGGAGCCGCAGCTGCTGGCGTACGCGAGCAGGCATTTCTTCTTGGCGGCTTCGTGGTGGATGCGCAGGGCGGTGAAAACGCCATCTCGAGCGTGGAAGTTTACGATCCGATTAACCGGAAATGGTACCGCGTTCCAGACGTTCCTGTTCCCGTTGCAGATGCCGTGGTGGGCGTCTACCACGACCGTTACATTTATCTGATTAGCGGCTGGTCGAAGGCCGACGCTGTGCGCGCGGTCCAGATTTACGACGTGGAAAAAGAGAAATGGCTTCAAGGCACGAACATTCCTGGTGAGCCGGTCTTCGGTCACGCCGGTACGATTGTCGGTGACACCATCATTTATGTAGACGGCGCTCGCAAGAACCCTTCTGGCGGCCAGCCGAAGTACATTACCTTAGCAGATTGCTGGATGGGCCGGATTGACCACAAAGATCCCACCCGGATCGAGTGGACGAAGCTGCCTGACCATCCCGGCACGGCGCGTTTCCACATCGCGGCCGGTGGTTCGGACAAAGATGACACAGTCTACTTCTCCGGCGGGAGCCAGAATGCGTACAACTACAAAGGTGTTGGCGAGAACGGCGAACCTGCCGAACCCTCTGCTCTCACCTTTGCCTTCAACCTCCGCACCAGCAAATGGGAGCCCGTCAACGAAAACACCCCCCACCCGACCCTGGACAGTCGCCACATATTGGCGACGCCGGAGAAATTAGTGATCATTGGGGGTATGGAAAAAGGCCAGGTGACAGCGCGCGTCATTGAGTTACCGAAAGTTGCGAAGGCAAGGTAACCGTCTTTCATGGTGAAATTCAGGCGCGCCCGTCCACGAAACCGAACCGGCGACGCCGCAGGCAGAGACGTAGCGAGCTACGTCTCTACGAACCGCATGTTCGAATCTATTTCTCCACCGTAATCAACCAGTCCGAATCCAGGCGAGTGCAGTTTGCCGAGGTAGTCTCGGTCTTCTCGAAGGTGATGTGCGAAAAGGCCGAAAAATAGAGGTTGATGTCCTCGGCTGCAATGAAATGCTGGACTGTCCCCAACTCATTCGTGTCAGCGATGTCGAGCTGAAAGGTGTTGTGACTCAATTTCTTGCCCTTTCCAAAGCGATAGTCGTCGACAGTCCGTAAAACGATCAACGCTTTCCCACCCGGAGCCAGCACTCGGTGAGCTTCAGCGATGGCCTGTTTCATTTCGTTGGCAGTCCCGTAATAAAAAACCCCGAAACTAAGCAAGAGTTTAAAGCTGGAATCAGCAAAGGGAAGAGCGAGCATGGAAGCCTGGGCCAGCAAGTGCCGTGGAGCCGTCTCGCAGCGCCGCTGACGCGCATGCTGCAAGCCGACGAACGAAGTATCAACCCCGTAAGGCTCAAACCCCAGGTCCGTGGCCAGCGCGCAATGGCGCCCAGCGCCCACTCCTATATCCAGAAAGCGCGCTCCGCCATTTTCAAGAAGCGGCCGGCTCCCCATCAGAAAACGGACCACATGATCGCTAGGATACTGGGGGCGAAAGCGGGGATTTTTGTGGAGTTGGTCCCAATGAGACGAGGCGTCTGTCATGCGACTTCACCTAGAAGAGACGTCTACCGAGCCCTCGCCAGCACCAATGTCACATCGTCCGGCTGCTCGTTGGCGCCAATCCAATCTTCCACCGCTGCAGTGACGATCTCGCTGATCCGCGCCAGCGGCAGATCGCGGTTCTCCTCCACCAGTTCAATCAGCCGCTGCTCGCCGAATTCGCCAAAATCGTTTTCTGGCTCGGTCACTCCATCGCTGTAAGCCAGAAAAATCTCGCCACGGCGCAGTTGCACTGAGCTCTCTTCGTAACTGCAGTTGTCAAACAGGCCAATCACTGTGCCGCCCTGGTCCAACCTGCGCAGGGAACCATCTTCGGCCAGGACAATGGGAGGCAAGTGTCCACCATTGCTGTAGGTGAGTTTTCGTTGGTCTCCGTCGTAAACGCCGAGAAATAGCGTCGCATATTTTTCCATCGGGGTACTCTGGTAGAGCTGGTGATTCAATAGCGCGAGCAAAGTGCTTGGGGAAACATCC
>Ga0182024_10006782_pt1 | contig 24972 bp, 21 predicted proteins | sample P32metaG_FD_120480 | JGI IMG/M metagenome (GOLD analysis project Ga0182024, IMG submission 120480) | Permafrost microbial communities from Stordalen Mire, Sweden - P3-2 metaG (Illumina Assembly) | ecosystem: Environmental > Terrestrial > Soil > Wetlands > Permafrost | place: Sweden: Stordalen...
AGCAACGATGAATCCACGACCAGGAACGCGTCGCGGTTGCTGGGGACGGCGTCCTCTCGAGCCTCCAGCAGCAATCCCAGCCCGCAGGAGCTGCAGACGCGCGCGGTCGGAGGCGGGGAGACTCCGTCAGGGGACGGCGCGGCACAATGCCCACAAAACCAGAGCCACGGTACCGGCTCTCCGCGGCCGCCTTCTACAAGTCTCAGTGCGGGTCGTTGTGTCACAAGCTATTGCCTTGGGCCAGTCCCCCACCGCCCAAGTCGTCCTTTCTTGGCCTGCGGAGTCTACGAAATGAGAGGCCATAGCGCAAGGAATGTCAAGCCTCGCGGTTTTGCCGACAATGACCATTCAGACGACGGAGAGGGGGGGATTCGAACCCCCGAACGAGGTTAACCCCCGCTACGCGATTTCCAGTCGCGCCCGTTCAACCGCTCCGGCACCTCTCCTGGAGCAGCGGTTAGCGTAGCGTGGCCACGCTCGCGCAGACGGTCAGATCTGCCATGTGCCGCCGCGCAGGAGCGGCACCTGGTCACCGCTCGGGAGCACCCCGGTGACCGCCACCTCACCGCCGCCGATCATGAAGTCCACATGGATTGCGCTCTGATTGACGCGCGCGAGGTCTCCGGGCTCGCGAACGCCGCTCTCATACCCCTGCCCGAGCGCGATGTGGCTGGCGGCGTTCTCGTCAATCAGCGTGTCGAAGAAGACCGTGCCCAGGGGGCCGATCCTCCCCTCGCGGTCGACCAGCGCCACCTCGCCCAGCCTGGCGGCGCCCTCGTCGTGCTCGCTCAGTCCGCGCAGCACCTCGGCTCCATGGTCGGCCTCGAAGCGCACCGCCCGGCCGTCCTCGAAGGAGACCTTCAGCCCGGAGATCGTGGTGCCGGAGGTGAACAGCGGCTTGGTCGCGGTAACGACGCCGTTCACACGCTCGGGGTCGGGGGTCGTGAACACCTCCTCGGTGGGGATGTTGGCCGTGTGCACGATCCCGTCTACGGTCGCGAAGCGCGCCGAATCCCAGCGGGAGCTGGGTAGCAGCCCGATCGTCAGGTCGGTGCCGGGCCCGTGAAACCGCAGCGCGTCGAGGCGCAGATCGTCGAGCTTCTCCGCCATCTCCACCAGGTTCGCCAGCCGGTCGTCCCAGGCGGCGATCGGGTCCTCCTCGTCGAGCCGGCAGATGTGCCCGAGTTCCTCCCACAGCCGCGTCAGCGCGGCCGGAGGATCCAGCTGCGGGTAGACCAGCGGCGCCCACGCCAGGGTCGGGCAGGGGACCGCGGTCCAGTTTACGGTGGCCTCATTGATCACCCGCGAGGACTCGCGCACGGCCGGGAGCAGATCGAGGGTCAACAGCGTCGGGTCGATGTCGTCCATCAACCCAGGCGCGGTCGGCCCCGTCAGCGCCACCCAGGCGCACCGCTGCTCGCCGAGAGCCAGGATCCGTTGCCCCAGCCAGGGTGGAACGAAGCTCAGCGTGTCCCGTTGGGCGTTTTGCGCGCGGGCGCGTTTCAGGTAGGGGTCGAACACGGCCAGGTCAACGAACAACGCGCCCTGCGCGTAGGCGGCCTCGGCGATCGCCCGGGCCAGCGGCTCCTTACCCGGCTCGGAGGAGATGGCGAGGATCTGGCCCGGCTGAAGGTTGGCGCCAAAGCGCACCGCCAGATCAGCCAGCCTGACGAGGTAGTCGGATTGGGGCAGCTGTGAACGATCAGATTCGGGCATCTGTAGCGGGGTCGCCGGCGATGAGGTCAGCGCGCCGCCGCGCCGGACTTTGCAGGTATGAGTATTCCCGGATTGAGGATGCCCACCGGGTCGAGCGTCTGCTTGACGGCGCGCAGCACGGCGATCCCCAGCTCACCCACCTCGGCGGGCAGCCACTCGCGGTGGTCACGACCGACTCCGTGATGGTGGGTGATGGAGCCGCCCGCGGCCATGATCGCATCGCCGGCCGCGGCCTTGGCCGCGCGCCATTGCGCGATCGGGTCGGCGAGCTGGGCACAGGCGATCGTGAAGTAGAGGGACGCACCGGCCGGATATACGTGGGAAACGTGGCAGAGGATCAGCGGCGGCGTGCCCTGGCCGGTCAACTGCTCGCGCAGGGCGGCACCGACCGCGTCGTAGAGCCCACGGAGCGACGACCAGAACGTCACGGTCTCGAGCGTCTCCACCAGCGCTCCGGCATCTAGCAGCGCATCACGGAGGTAGGGAGCGCGGTAGCGGTCTCGGGCCCAGTCCTCGCCGGCGCCGTCGACAGGGCTCGCGCCGGCGGCGTTCAACACGTCCGCGGCCGCTTCGCGCCGGGTGGCGACGTCCTGCGCGGTGCCCTCGTAGCCGACTATCGCCAGGCAACCGCCGCCCTCGGATTGCCCGAGCTCGCCTGGGCGCGCGAGGCCGAGCGCGGTCTCGGCCTCGTCGGAAAGCCGCAGCACGGTGGGGACCGGACCGTCCTGCACGAGCCTCCGCAGCGTGGCCACGCCGTGGTCGAAATCGGGCAGGCGCCAGCCCTCATAGACCCGGCGCTCGGGTACGGGCACGACCCGGACGGTCAGCTCAGTGATCACCCCGAGCGTGCCCTCCGATCCGAGGATCAGCTGGCGCAGGTCGGGCCCGGCGGCGGACTTCGGGGCACGCCCGAGGATCAGCGAGCCCGCCGGAGTCGCCACCTTGAGGCCGACCACGAGCTCGTCGAAACGGCCGTAGCCGGCCGATGCCTGGCCGCTCGAGCGGGCGGCGGCGAAGCCGCCGAGCGTCGCGTACTCAAACGACTGCGGGAAATGTCCGATGGTGTAGCCGCGCTCTGCTAGCAGGGCCTCGGCCTGAGGTCCTAGTAGCCCCGGTCCCAGGACCGCCAGCCGCGACTCCCGATCGAGTTCGAGTAGCCCGTTCATGCGCCTCAGATCCAGCGCCACCACGCTCGCGAAGCCCTCGCTCTGAGGCGCCAGGCCTCCCACCACTGAGGTCCCGCCGCCGAAGGGGACGACGGCCACGCGCTGCCGGGAGCAGAGCTCGAGCACCTGGATGATCTGCGCATGCGAAGCCGGAGCGAGCACGAGGTCGGGCGCACCGATGGCCGCGCCGGCGCGGAGCGCGAGCAGGTCGAGCGTCGACTTGCCGAGCGCGTGGCGCGCCCGGGCCTCCTGGTCGGAGCGGGCATTGGCCTCGCCGACGATTGCGGCCAGCGCCTCGCTGGTGGCCGGGTCGAGCCGGATCGGAGTGAGCTCGAGGCCGGAGATCGAGACAGGCCCGGGTGTCGCCCGGGTGACCCCGAGCCCGGATCGCAGCAGCTCGAGGATCGCGTCGGGCGGTGCGGACGCCTGGCCCGGGTCGCCCCAGCCCGACCACGAGAGCTCAGGGCGGACTTCGCTGGGCTGCGAGATGGCCATTGGCGAACGCTACCCGCTCAGCGCTGCACCTCAGCGCGCGTGGACCACCGCGGCGACCCCGGGTGCTGGTCCGGAATGCGTCATCGCCGTTTCCGCGAGCGTAGGCTTTGCCCTAACGCGATCGTACGGGAGAGATACACATGCGCGAAGGGCTGATGATGGACGACTACCCGCTGTCGCTGACGGCGGTGGTGCAACGCGCGGAGCGGTTCAGCGCCGAGCGGGAGGTGGTCTACAGGCGACCGGACGGGTCCGTGGATCGCACCACGTTCGGGGCCTGCGCCGAGCGGGCGCGCCGGCTGGGTTCCGCGCTGCGAACGCTCGGGATCGAGCCCGGCGACCCGGTCGCCACGATGCTCTGGAATCAGCCCGAACACCTCGAGCTGTACTTCGCGGTGCCCTCGATGGGCGCCGTGATCCACACGCTGAACCCGCGGCTGCACCGCGATGAGCTCAGCTTCATCGTCGACGACGCCGAAGACCGGGCGATCGTCGTCGACGAGTCGCTGCTCGAGGTCTTCGAGTCGTTCCGAGACGCGAGGGCGTTAGAGCACGTGATCGTCGTCCGACGGTCGGACCGCGAGCTCGAGGATGGCTTCTATGACTACGAGTCCCTGATCGCCGCCGCGGAGCCGATGGAGTGGCCCGAGGCTGATGAGCGCAGCGCCGCCGCGATGTGTTACACGTCGGGAACCACCGGGCGGCCGAAGGGAGTCGTCTACTCGCACCGCTCGCTCGTACTGCACTCACTGGTCGCGGCGCTGCCCGACGTGAAGGGCATCTCCTCGCGTGACACGCTGCTGCCGGTGGTACCGATGTTCCACGCCAACGCCTGGGGTCTGCCGTACACGGCGACCCTGATCGGGGCGGGACTGGTGCTGCCCGGCCCGAAGCTCGATGCCGTCAACGTGCTGGACCTGCTGGCCGAGGAGCAAGTAACCGTCACCGCGGGTGTGCCCACGGTCTGGATGGCGGTGCTGCAGGCGCTCGATGCCGAGCCCGACCGCTGGGACCTGAGCGCGTTGCGCCAGCTGATCGTTGGCGGCTCGGCCGCGCCGAAGAGCATGCTGGAGGGGTTCGACCGCCACGGGCTGACGATCATTCACGCCTGGGGGATGACGGAGACCTCCCCGCTCGGCAGCGTCTGCCGCCTGCCGCTCGACCTCGACGAGGCATCCGATCAGGAACGGTACGAGTACCGTGGCCGCCAGGGGACGGCCTCACCGTTCGTCGAGATCCGCGCGCGCGGCGACGACGGCGAGCTGGTGCCCTGGGACGACGAGGCGATGGGTGAGCTCGAGGTCCGTGGTCCCTGGGTCGCGCGCGCCTACCACCGCGGTCAGGGCAGCGAGAAGTTCACTGACGACGGCTGGTTCCAGACCGGCGACGTCGTCAAGATCAACCCGCGCGGCAACCTGCGCATCTGCGACCGCTCCAAGGATCTCGTCAAGTCCGGCGGCGAGTGGATCTCCTCAGTGGACCTCGAGAACCTGCTGATGGCCCATCCCGCGGTCGCCGAAGCGGCGGTGATCGCGATCCCCGATGAGCGCTGGGGTGAGCGGCCGCTGGCGGTCGTCGTCCTGCGCGATGGTCAGGAGGCGACGGCCGAGGACCTGCGCAGCCATCTGGCCAGGGACTACGCCAAGTGGCAGCTGCCGGACCGCTTCGAGTTCATCGACGAGATCCCGCGCACCGCGACCGGCAAGTTCAAGAAGACGGCGCTCCGGGAGCAGTTCGTCGACGCCAAGGTGTAGCCAGCGCCAAGGTGTAGAGGTCAGTCCGTGCTCAGGCGCTGCTTCTGCACCTTGCCCAGCTCGTTGCGCGGGAGCTCATCCAGGAAGTGCACGACGCGCGGGCGCTTGTGGGGGGCAAGCTCGGAGGCCACGTGGTCGATCAGCTCCTGCTCCGCTGCCGAGGCGTCCTCGCGCAGCGTGACCCAGGCGACGATGCGCTCCCCGAGGTCATCGTCGGGCTCGCTGGTCACGGCGGCGTCCTCGACGGCGGGGTGCTCGCGCAGCGCGCCCTCGATCTCCCCGGCGCCGATCTTGTAGCCACCGCTCTTGATCAGGTCCGTCGCCCGGCGTCCCACGATCCGGATATAGCCGCGCCGGTCGCGGGTGCCCATGTCTCCGGTGCGAAACCAGCCGTCGCTCATCGCCGCCTCGGTCGCGTCCGCGCGGTTCAGGTAGCCCAGGAACAGATTTGGCCCGCGGACTGCGATCTCGCCGATGGTCTCGCCGTCGTCGCCGGCGATGGGCGTGCCGTCGTCATCGCAGAGCCGCACCTCGACGCCCCTCAGGGGGGCTCCCACCGTGCCGGGCGCGGGCTCGCCGTCGGCCCTGATCGCGGTGTTCATGAGGGTCTCGGTCATTCCGTAGCGCTCCACCACCCCTCGGCCGGTGAGGCGCTGCAGACGCTCGTGCTCGGAGGCCGGGAGCGCCGCCGAGCCCGACACCAGCAGGCGCGCGTGCCCCAGCGCCGCCGCGAGTGAAGGCGCCTGCTCGGCGGCGTCGGCGAGCCGGCGGTACATCGTAGGGACGCCGAACAGCATCGTCGCGCCCCCGGTGAGCGCCTGCTCCACCGCCTCCGCCGAGAACCGTCCCAGGTGCACGGCGCTGCCGCCGAGACGGACCGGTCCGAGGATTCCGATCACCAGCCCGTGGACGTGGAACAGTGGCAGCGCGTGCGCGACCGTGTCGTTCTCACTCCAGTCCCAGGCGTCGGCGAGCGCGTCGAGGTTCGAGGCGATCGCGCGACGCGGCAGCACCGCGCCCTTGGGCGGACCGGTCGTGCCCGACGTGTACACGATCAACGCGGGCGCCTCGGGGCCACGCTGAGCCGGCTCGGTCGCCGCGCGCGCCTCAGGGCCACGCTGAGCCGGCTCGGTCGCCGCCGGGGCGTCCCTTCCGTCGAGCTCGAGCGGCAGGGTGGGGAGCGCCGCCAGCGCCTCGGGCACATCGGTCCCGGGAACGAGGAGCAGCGCCTCCGGGCATGCGTCGGCCACGATATGAGCGAGCTCGCTCACCCCCGACTTGGGATTCAGCGGGATCACCGGCACGCCTGCGCGCAGCGCCCCGATCACCGCCACGCACGTCTCCAGGCGTGGTTGCGCGGATACCGCCACCCGTCGAGCTCCCGCAACCGCATCGGCCACCCGCGCGCTGGCGGCATCCAGCTCGGCGTAGGTCAGCGCACCGTCGGGGAAGGCGATGGCCACGCGCTCGGGCGCGCGAGCGAGCGCCGGGAAGAGTGAATGTTCGAGCGATTCCAACGAAAACCGTCACCACTGGACGTGGGATATCCAATCGAACACACTCTGCCGATGGCGATCACCCAACGCGCCGTCGCCGCGCCACCGCCTGGCTGCGAAGCCATGTCGCCATCGCCCCCACGGCTCCTTGGCGTGGCCCTGGCGCTGGTATTCACTGGAGATCACCCACTCCAGCCCGGCGACCGCTTCCTCCTCATGCAGTTTCAGCGTGGCCTGCACGGTTCCGATCGCGCGGTCTGCGGCTCGATGCCGGAGGACCCAGTTCAGCCAACCCTCGCCGTGTGCGCTGCCGGGCTCGGCAGCGAGACGCATAGCGGCCCTCACCGGGCGGGAGTCCTCGGACCCAGTTCCGCCAGGCGACGCTCGAGCAGGCGCCGTTCGGCGGCGTCGTGCACGAGCGCCAGCGCACGGCCGTAGGCGGCGCGGGCGTCGGCGGTGCGATCGAGGCGGCTCAGCAGCTCGCCTCGGGTGGAGTGCAGGTAGTGGAACTCCTCGAGGCTGAGCCGATCGGCGATCTCGAGCCCCGCCGCGGCGCCCTGAGACTCGGCGACCGCGATCGCCCGGTTGAGCTCGACGACGGGCGAGCCCGTGACCCGCGCGAGCTCGCCGTAGAGAGCGGCGATCTGGGGCCAGTCGCGCGGCTCGTCGAGGTGAAGCGAGGCGATCGCCGCCTGCAACAGGTAAACCCCGCCCATCCCACGGCCGCGCAGGACCAGAGCCCGGTCGAGCACCGCCCGCCCGTCGGCAATCTTTGTCGCGTCCCAGAGCGAGTGATCCTGGTCGGCGAGTAACACCAGGTCGCCGTCCCGGAATCGCGCCCGGCGGCGGGCGTCGAGCAGCAGCATCATCGCCAGCAGGCCGTGGGCATCGGCCTCGTCGGGCATCAGCTCGGTGAGCGCCCGTCCCAGCCGCAGCGCCTCGGCCGCCAGCTCGCCGTGGGTGGGTGGGGTCGAATAGCCCTGGTTGAAGATCAGATAGACGACCGCGAGCACTGCGGCCAGCCGATCGGGCAGCAGGTGATCAGGGGGCACCCGGAACGGGATCCCGGCGGCCTGGATCTTGCGCTTGGCCCGCACCAGCCGTTGCGCCATCGTCGCCTCGGGAACCAGGAAGGCCCGAGCGATCTCGTCCGTGGTAAGACCGCCCAGGGTGCGCAGGGTCAGGGCGACCTGCGCCTCGGTGGCCAGGGCCGGATGACAGCAGGTGAAGACCAGCTCGAGTCGCTCGTCGGGGAATGGCGTCGGGTCCACGGTGTCGGGAGCTGCCTCGGGGACCTGGAGCAAGCGGGTCTTGGCCATCAGCGTGCGATCGCGGCGAATGCGATCGATGGCCTGGTTGCGCGCCGTCGTCACCAGCCACGCACTTGGGTTGGTGGGAGGTCCGTCTCGCGGCCAGCGGGCTGCGGCGATCGCGAACGCCTCCTGCGCGGCCTCCTCGGCGAGGTCGAAGTCGCCGAGGAAGCCGATCAGGGCAGCCAGGATCTGTCCCCAATGCTCGCGGAAGGTCTGTTCGAGGTTCGCTACCACTGCGCGATCGGGCGCACCTCGATCCCGCCACCCATACGGGCCGCCGGGATCCGCGCCGCCAGCTCGATCGCCGCATCGAGGTCGTCGGCCTCGTAGAAGAGATAGCCGCCGAGCGCCTCCTTCATCTCCACGAACGGGCCGTCGGTGGTCAGGGTCCTGCCGTCCTGAACCCGCACGGTGGTCGCCGTCTCAGGGGGCTGCATCTGTTCACCGGAGCTGACGCCGGGGGTCTGGTTGAGCGCCTGATAGTCGGCGTAGACCGCTTTCTGCTCGTCCTCTGACAGCCGTCCCCACGCGTCCTGGTCCAAGGGAGTCGGGGTATCGCCCTGGTGAATCAACAGCATGTACTTCATCGCGTCCTCCTTTTGGGATTGGTCGCGTATGAGACGAACGGGGAACGGCCCAATCGACAGCTCCGCACGCAAGGCGCACGATATGCCCCCCGACCGCGCAGCGAAGCCGTCAGTCGGCGATCAACGGCATCGCGAAGTGGCGCTGGAGCTCGTTCGCGTAAGAGCGGCCGATCGAGGCGCTGTGCTCGGCGAGCCATTGGCTGAACCTGGTCTGCCCCCGCGGAGGGTGGTGGGAGACCAGCAGGCCCGACGTCAGACCACTGATCTCATCCGGGGTCAGAATCACGTCACCGAGGATGAGGCCGAGTGCTCGCGATGCTGCCGACATCACGAGCGGCGGCAGATGCAGGATCGGAGAGCGGGTTCCCACCGCTCGTCGGATCGTCTGTACGAGCTCCTGGAAGGACACCGTCTCGGGTCCGGCGGCGTCCACGATCAGGTCGCCCTCAGTGTGGGCGGCCTGTTCGCAGATAGCCGCCAGGTCGTCGACGTGCACGGGCTGAACCGGATAGTCGCCGCTGCCGGGGACGGCGAAGATCGGCATCCGCCGCAGGATCCAGGCGATGTTGTTGGCCAGGACATCGCGGTCGCCGCCAAAGATCCAGGTGGGGCGCACGATCGAATACGCAATGCCGACCTCCGCAAGCGTCCGCTCGACGAGCGCCTTGCCCCGGTAGTAGGGGAGCGCCGAGTCGATCGACGGGTTGGCGATGCTGAGGTGAACGATGCGCGCCACTCCGGCGCGCTGCGCAGCGTAGAACAGCGTCCGCGAGTTCTCGATCGCGTTGGCGAACGTGGTTGCGCCGTGATCGAAACGGACCCAATACGTGTTGTAGACGGTCGTCACACCCTCCAGACTCCGCGCCAGCGCCACCGGGTCGTCGAAGCGGTAGGGCAGCGCCTCCACGTGCGCCTGCAGCCGATGGGGCCGTTGAGGATGAAAGGTGAATGTCCTCACGCCACGCCCGGAGTGCAGCAGACGCTCGGCGATCCGGGACCCCGAGTTGCTGAAGGCCCCCGTGACCAGGTCCAGCTCGGAGTGGGGGCTCATGAGCGGCCCTCGGTCTGCTGGGAAGGCAGGAGGACGGCGGCGAGCGGCGCGTAGCGCACGCCGAGATCGAGCAGTGACTCGGCGCGGGCGTGGTCGCGCTCGAGCTGGCTGAGCATGTCCACGCCCAGATACAACGCGATGATCGCGAACGCCATGTCGCGTGCCGGGACCAGTGACTCCAGCAGCGAGCCGGCAAGCAGCTCTCGCAGCTTGCGCTCGACCATGTCAATCCAGGGCTGCAGACGAGCGACGACCTGGGAGCCGAGCTGAGTATCGGAGACCCCGCCGGCCACCATCTCGCCCAGCACGCTGACGTAGCCGTTCTCGAGATCCTCGGCGTAGATCCTGCGCGCGAGCTGTGCCAGCTCCGGGATCGTCTGGGCCTGCTCGAATGCGGCTGCATAGGAGCGCATCCGGCGGGCGCTGACGAGGTCCAGCGCCGCCAGCAGAAGCTTCTGGACGCTGCCGTAGTGGTAGAAGACGAGCGCCTGGTTCAAGCCGCCGGCGCGGGCGATTTCACGCGCACTGGCTCTGGCGAAGCCCTTGGTCTTGAGCGTCTGCAGTGCTGCCTCGACGAGCGCGGATTTCGTGGCGCCCAACGGCTCGTCGGCAACCTGGTCGAGACGCTCACGGAGCTCCATGCGATTTAGTTTAGCAGTCGCTCAAAGCAGTCGCTCAAAAGACTCGGCCCGCTGCCCGCATATGCGAAGCACGGCACCCGTGGGCGGTGCCGAGGATGTGATCGGCCTAATCGGCTATCTGTGCGAGCACGCCGCTGCCTCGAGCTCAAGGTAGGGCTCGAGCAGCGATCGCAACCTCGTCCGCCCCCGGTGCAGGCGGCTCTTCAATGCAGCGGGGGCGATCCCCATGGCCTCGGCGGCCTCCTCCGTGGACAGACCCTCGAGATCGCGCAGGATCACCGCTGAGCGCCACTCCTCGGGGAGTCTGGCCAGCGCGCGCCGCATCGTCTCGTCGAGTTCGTGGTCGAGCGCGCTGGCCTCGGGTCCGAAGCGCGGTGCGTCAGGCAGCGCGTAGATCGCGTCGTGTCCCTCGGGCCCGGGTCGGACCGGTGGGGTGCGGCGATTGGAGACACAGCGTTGCGCCTCGTTGAACGCAATCCGGTAAAGCCAGGTTGATAGCTGGGCCCGGCCTTCGAACCGATGCAGTCCGCGCCAGGCGCGGACGAACACGTCCTGAGCCACCTCCTCAGCCTCCTCGGGATCCAGCGCAAAGCTCCGCAACGCACCGTACACACGATCAGCATGGGTCTCGACCAGAGTCGTGAACGCGTGGTGATCTCCGGCGCGAGCACGCTCTGTCAGCAGCGGCGCGGATGTCGGCGCGGTGGCCATCTAGCGAGGTTAGTGGCGTTCGAGGGCCAGAAACTCACTTCGCGCCCGCCGGGGCCGCTTGTCCACCTTTGTTAAGAACCGTTTGCCCGCCGGCACGGTCCAAACGTCAAGGTCGAGAAAGCCAAGCGGGGAGACTCCAGGACTTGCCGGTGATCGTTGGTGGCAGTCACCACACGTCCTGGTTGTCCTTTCGCGCTCAGGTCACTCTCGGAACACAACAATCAGAAGGGGAAGTGATGCGCGTTATTCCACGCCTTCTCGGGCGCAGATTGCTGGGCCCGCTGGTCCTTGGTCTGGTGGCCGTGGGAGTGTTTGCGCTCCCAGGGTCAGCTTTCGCCTCGAGCCACGGCTCCGCGGTGATCGGCCACGTCTATCTGGACGGGAATACGGCCGGTGCGAATACGATCGCAGCCTATGACCGGCGCGCCGATGGCTCGCTGACAGCGACCACGGGGTCACCGTTTGCCGCGGGCGGCTCCGGTCTCGGCAAGGGTCTGGCATCGCAGGGTGCCGTCCAGCTCGCGGACCACGGGCGCTACCTGCTCGCGGTCGACGCGGGCAGCAACCAGATCTCAGTCCTGCGAGTCGCGCACGATGGATCGCTTGCGCCGGTGCGGGGCGGTCCCGTCGCCTCGGGAGGCATCGAGCCCGACAGCATCGCGGTGCGTGATCGCCTGGTCTACGTCGCCAACTCCGGCAACGGGGGCGACGGCAACTACACCGGCTTCTATCTCACCGGCCGGGGCCGTCTGCTGCCGATCCCGGGCTCCACCGTTGCTCTGCCGGCGACGGCGGCTCCAGGCGACGTCCTGTTCAACGGCGTCGGCACCAAGCTCGTGGGCACCCGTGTCGGCAGCTCGCAGATCGACAGCTTCACCGTCGGTCGCGATGGAATTCTGACCGCCGCTCCGGGTTCTCCGTACTCAGCTCAGGGGCTTGGACCGTTCGGCAGCGAGTTCCGCCCCACCAATCCCCACCAGCTGTTTGTCAGCAACGCTCACAACAGCGCCGGCCTGGGCACGGTCTCGGCGTTTCACGACACCGCCGACGGGACTCTGCAATCCATCGGCGCGTCGCCGTTCGCCGATCAGCAGACGGCTCCGTGCTGGGTGACGATCAACCCCGACGGGCAATTCCTGTATGCCGTGAACACCGGCTCCGGGACGATCTCGCGCTACTCGATCGAGCGCCGTGGATCACTCACGCTGCTCGGGAGCACGACGGTGAGCCGTGCCGGAGGCGTTGGCGCGACCGACCCCGTGATCACTCTCGACGGCCGCAACCTGTATGTCAATGAGACTGCGGCCCATGCCGTTGCCGCGTTCGCGGTCGACGGGGGCCAGATCAACGAGCTGGCCGCCTCCCCCAGCCCGCTGCCCGCCGGCATCACTGCCTCCGCGGGAATCGCGGCCAACTGACTCAGGGCAAGAGCCCAACCCAGCCACACCATGGAGCCGGGGCCTGCGAAGGTCCCGGCTCCGTGCTGTGCAGCGGCCGCGCCAGCACTCCGACAACCCGAGACCCCGGGATCGAGAGGTGTGGGATGCTCACCCATGGGGCTCTGGTCATATAGGTCACTACGCCTGACACTGGTCCAATCACTTTCCCACCGGCGCTCGGCGCAGCGCCGGTCGGGGAAACGGGGCCGCAATCCACGTCAGCCTCGAACCACTAAGGGTCGGCGGTGACGTCGACCGAGAGAGGAGCTTGGTCGTGTCAGTGCACAAAGCAAATCGGAAGTGGCGATACGGGCCGTCGGTTGCCGCGGTCGTCGTGTTTGTGATGGGAAACACGGTCTCCACGGTTTCGGCGAAGAGCGTGTTCGCTCGTAGTTCTCTACGGGAGGCGGCCATAGCCGCCTTAGCCAAGCCCAAGGAAACCGCCATGCCGGCGGCGGGGAAGGTCCTCGGAGGGTTTACCTCCCAGAGTGAGCCAATCGTCCTCGAGATCTCCAAGAAGGACAAGCGGGTCGACCTAGCTGGGACTGCGCTGGACATGACCTGTACCTCAGGTGACCAGTTCACGACGGCGGATGCCTTGGTGCGGCTGCCGATCAGCAAGCAGGGCAAGGTTCATATGACGTTGGTGATCCCGCCTTCATCGGGATCCCCCACGTCGATAACCGGCGGAACGGACACGTTCAGCGGCAAGCTCAACCGCGAGAACGCAACCTTCTCTGGCGTGTGGCAGTTGCATTTGACCTTCTCGTTGTCTGGTGGACAGACCGACCAGTGTGACTCCGGGCGCGTCACCTTCAAGGCACGGCTGTAACCGCCCCTGACCAGAGCAAGTCACGGTGACCCGGCGCATAGCTCTCGCCGGGTCACCGCTGATCCCGAGGCCCTCAGCATGAGGACACCACGCCCAGAGGACTATGCGCTTGGGATACCGGGCGGTAAGGTCGTCGGCGATGGCTGACACGAGTGAGCCCAGGCGGCCCACCGCGCGCGAGCTTACGGCCCTGAACAATGCCGAGCGGGAGGGAATGCCGTTCCTTCACTGGTACGACGGCGCCGGCGAGCAGAGCATCCTGATGCTCACGCCCGAACGAACGCGCGTGACGATCGGCCGCCGCGAACAATCCGACATCCCGCTCCCATGGGATAGCGAGGTGTCGCGGGCGCATGCCTTGCTGGAGCCGATCGGCGACGAGTGGACGCTGATCGATGACGGCATGTCGCGCAACGGGTCATGGGTCAGCGGCGACCGCGTGCACGGGCGCAGGCGGCTCCACAACAAGGACAGGATGTGCTTCGGGAAGACGTGGGTCGTCTACCGAGCGCCAACCCACGGAAGCGTGTCGACCGCTCGCCAGCCCGGATCGCCAAGCGGGGTACCGGTGACGGAGATGCAGCGCAAGGTGCTGATCGCCCTGTGCCGCCCGGTAGTCCAGTCGAGTTCCGCGACGCCGGCGACGAATCCGCAGATTGCGGCTGAAGTATTCCTCAGCGTCGACGCTGTGAAAGCTCATCTGCGGAACCTGTTCGAGCGCTTCGGGATCGCCGCTCTACCGCAGAACGAGAAGCGCAGCCGCCTGGTCTCAATCGTACGTAGCTCCGGAACCATCCAGCCCCACGACTTCTGAGGCGATCACCGGATCCGGATCGTGATCGTCGTCCACGCGCCGAGCCGGATCTGGTCGCCGTCGTCGAGCGGCAGTGGGTCCACGGGGGCCTTGTCAGTGCGGACGGGGACCGGACCGTCGTTGACGGTGGTGCCATTTGTCGACTCGAGGTCGAGCACCGCGTAGGTGCCGTCCCGCTGGCGCTCGAGAATCGCGTGCTCGCGCGAGACGCCGGGATCATGGAGCGCGATCTCCGGAGCGGTCTCCGGCCGGGACCCTTGGCTTCGGCCGATTCGGACCCGAAGCCCATCGAGCGCAAACCGCTGCTCGACATGATCGGTGGGAAACGAGGCCGGAGCCGAGGCGAAGCGGTCGGACAAGCGCGCGAATTGTCCTGTGTCGACCCGGACCACGGCTTCCCACGCCACGGCGGCCGGCGTTGGCGAGAGGAAGTCATATCCACACGCTTCGCAGAAGCGGTCATCGCCCGAGCGTGGGCTCCGACACCTCGGACATGGGTTCAGGCGTGCCGCCTGAGATGTGTCGGCTTCCTCGACGACCGGCAGTACTTGGGTCGGCTGCGCAGGTGAGGCGGCGATCGGATCGCCGCACTGGTCGCAGTAGTCGGGCGTGGTCGACGCGTGGCCCTTTGGGCAGAGGAAAATCATGTGCCCGGTCTGACGCGGACCGTCTTCGTAGATCGTGTGTCAAGCGCCATCTCGTCGACGTCCGCGACCTCGCGCCGGAGACGAACGGTTCCGGTTGCCGCGTCGTCGACCTCCACCAGCCCCTGCAGCAGCTTCATCTTGTCTTCGTTACCGCTCTCGCTCGCCAGCTGGACGGCGCGTCCGAGCTTGAACGTCGCGGTTGGATGGTCACCTGCCTGGCGCGCCTCGAGTCCGTCCTGGATGCAGTCGGCTAATTCCTCCTGGCCGGTGTAGTGGGCGACCTCGCGATTCATTTTCGTCGAGAGCTGCTGATCGTCAGTCCAGACCGCCTTGATCAGTGCCTGGCCGAGTAGCTCGTCGCCTTCGACGAGGCTGACACGGCCTGCCAGCATCTCGTCGCCGATGTTTCGCGGCTGCACGTTGATGCAGAGGTGATAGTCCCGCGACTCCTGGCCCCAGGCTCCGGTCGGATAGTCGGCGGTGAGCGCGTTGACCTCCACGGCGCGGTCGGTGAGCTCCTCGATCGTCGGCGCCACCTGCCGAACGAACGCGAGACGGGCGCCTTGAGGCGTCCAAACCCGCATCGACACGCTACGGGTGGCCTTGCCCATCGCGGTCTGGATCATCGAACGGAAGTCGGCGGCCATATCGGCCGGGTCGGCGATGATGTCAACGGTCCCGAGCAGGACCGAAGCTATGCGGCGAAGCTCGCTCACCTTCCAGTCGGTGCCAACCCCGCGGCAGTCGCACTGGAAGTGCCCCTCACAAGCGGCTAGGACGGCGTCGAGCTGCGCCGGAGTCTCGTGCTCGTTCTCGCCGTCGGTGAGGAGGATCGCGTGACAGACTCGGTCCGGTGCGGTATCGAACAGCCGGCCGGCGAGCTTGAGCCATGAGCCGAGCGCGGTACCACCTTCCGCCTTGAGTCGCCGAACCGCTCGCTTGGCCTCGCTGCGAGTTGTCTCAGATGCCGACACGAGCCTCACCTCGTGCGGATAGACGAGGCTTCCATGGTCGGTGCCCGCGATGACGGCAAACTCCACGCCGTCCCGGATGCAGTCGATCGCGACGCTCGTCGCTTCGCGCGCCCCCTTGATCTTGGTCTGCGGGAGGTACATCGATCCCGATGTGTCGACGATCACGATCTCGGCTGCCTCTGGCTGTTGAGCCGCCTCCACGCCACCGGCGGACGCGACGGTCACGATCGCATTGACCTGCGAGCCGTCGACCGAGAGGTAGTGGTTCTGGTACACGTCGGCCGCGAAGTTGCTCATCGGACTCTCCTCATGACGGGTGGATGTCTATGACGGCGACGGTGATGTTGTCCCGGCCACCCCGGTCCAGCGCGGTGTCGGTGAGCGCGCGCGCGACGGCGGCGGGCGAGGCTTCGGCAGGAAGCGCATCGATCAGGTCGCCGAGCTCGGCTGTGGTCGAGACGTAGTTCCACAAGCCATCGCTACAGAGCAGCAGGCGGCCGGGGCCGTCCGGGCGAAGCGCTCCGAGGCGCGGACCCCGCTCGGGTGCGTCGGCGCCGATCCAATGCGTGATCGAGTGAGAGCGAGGATCCTCTAGGGCTTGCTCGAAAGTCAACAGACCTTGTGCGGCCTGCTCCTCGGCCCACGAGTCATCGACCGTGAGCTGGTGTGCCCCATCGGCGTCGATCCAATACGCGCGGCTGTCACCGGCCGAGCCGATGACGATCTCGCCGTCGCGATAGAGCGCGCAGATGAGTGTGCACGCCGGCATGCCGCGATCCGCACGGGTCGTCCACGGCACATTTGCGACAGCTTCGTTGGCAGTCTGAACCGCCGCGTGCGTAGCGTCGCGCCGGTCGCGAGCCGGATCCTCAAGTGCCGACGCGAGCACCGCCACGGCGGCATCGGCCGCGCTGCGAGCCGCGACGTCGCCGGCGCTCGCTGACGAGATCCCGTCGCAGATGACGGCCGCCACGCTGCCCTGGGCGACAACCTCAACGCGGAACGCGTCCTCGTTTCGCCGGTGTGCGCGTCCCCGGTCGCTGACCGCGGCGGCGACCGCGAGGTCGAGCTCGATCCGATCGCTGGCGCTGCGCTCGCGGGCACCACATACCGAGCAGTACCCGTCATCTTCGATCGCCTCCGAGGCGGCCCCGCACACCTGGCATCCGCCCTCTGGTGGTTCGATTTCGAGCAGTCGCGTACCACACTGCTCGCAGAAGCGATCACCATGATGAAGCGGCGCCTCGCACCCGGCGCAGCGAAGCTCGGTCGCCTCGGTCACGTCCACGTCCTTGGCCGGGTCCGGTTGGCCTCATCGACCAGGCGGATGCGCTCGGCGCGACTGGCTGTGCGACCCGCCAGCGCCCGGTAGGCGCGCTCGAGGGCGACTCGGAGCTCGCGCTCACCCAGCCCGTAACCCAGAAGACTGGCGCGACCATCATCAAATGTCGAGCCGTTCACGGACAGGCGAAGCGCTGTCTCGAGGAGGTCCGCGGTGAGCCGATCCCGTCGCTCGCCCTCGACCGGCAGTCCCTCGAGGATTGAGCCGGCCTGCAGCAGCTCGTCGAGCGTTGGGTCACCGGCGCCGGGCTGCGCGCTGAGGCAGCGGATCCGTGCGGTCTGCGCGTCGATGTAGCCGCTGGAGGAGTCGGGAACGCGCTCGTATGCGGCGATCGCGCCGCTGCGGTCAGCTGAGATCAGCCGGCAGCGCGCCAAACCGAACGACGCGCTGGTGATCGACGGGTCGGTGCGCGAGACGATCTCGTACCAGCTGGCGGCGTCGGTGACATCGCCGGCGGATTCACAAGCGAGTGCCAGCGCCAGCTTCGGGGCGAGCTCTCCGGGCACAGCGTGGTACACGGCCGTGAAGCTCGCGCGGGCGTCCGGCGGGCGCTCGCGCGCCAAGTCGGCCACGCCGCGATACCAGTCCACGCGCCATTCCCATGGATCTGCCTTCTTGATCTTGACGAGCAACGCCTCGGCGCCGGCCGGATCACCGCTCTCGATCATCGCCGCCGCGAGCTGCAGATCGACCTCGACCGTCTGATCTGGCGCGGCCCTCAGCTGCGCGATCATCTGCTGGGGATCAGTGGCGGTGATCGCGGCGAGGTATCCGGCGCTCGGGTCGGCGCTGGAGACCTGGGGCCGCGGAAGGATCCGCCAGTCCGGTCGCTCGATGCTGGCACGCAACGCGCCTGTGAACTGGGTGCTCGGGGCCGGAATCGGCCGGCCCTCCTGGTCGGCGACCACCTCTCGCAGCACCCCGTAGAGCTGATCGGCCATCTCTTCGGCGGTCCAGAAACGATCATCGGGATCTGGTGCGGTGGCCTTGAGCAGGAACCGGTAGAGGGAGTCGTAGCGCTTGAACAGTGCCACCGAGTCGCGCTCGGGCAGCGTGACCCTGTACGTGCTCTGGTAGCCCCGAAAGTCGATGCAGAGCACGACGAGCGTCCGGGCGACGGTGAACAGGTCGGATGAGGGCGACGGGCCGGCGGCGGCAATCTCCGGAGCCTGATAGCCAACGGTCCCGAACACGGCGCTGCTCGGCTCGTCCAGCCGGTAGACGCCGCCGAGGTCGATCAGCTTAAGCGAGTGCTGGGTCTGGATGACGTTGTCGAGCTTGAAGTCGCAGAACAGCAACCCGTTGTCATGCAAGTGCCCCAGGGCAGGCAGGATCTCCAACATGTAGGCGATCGCTTGCGTGGGCGGCAGCGGATCGGGCTCGCCGTCGTTGGCCTCTCGTCGGGCGGTGAGGATCTGCTTGAGGCTCTGACCGCCGACGTACTCCATGACGATGTAGCCGGAGCTCTCGTGCTCGACGAAGTTGAAGATCTTGACGATGTTTGGGTGCTCGACCTCGGCTAGGAAGCGACGCTCGGCGAGCGCGGCGGCGGTCGCATCACTGTCGCCGGCGTTTAGAAGACCCTTGAGTACGACCCAGCGGTCCGAGACGTTCCGGTCCCGGGCGAGGTAGACCCAGCCCATGCCGCCGTGGGCAAGACAGCCGACGACCTCGTACTGACCGGCGACCAGCTCGCCGGGCGCAAGCTTTGGCTCGAACGAGTACGGAGCCCCGCATTTGCGGCAGAACCCTGCCGCAAGACCCGGCGCCCCGTCGCGGCTTCGTCCAACGGGCTCATCACAGCGACCGCAGAAGCGGCGGCTCTCCGGCACCGCCGGGTCTGCCATGACCGCTTCAGAGGGGTCGCGGAACGGGACCGGTGGAATCTCCACTAGTCCCGCGCCAAGGCGGTGCCCCCCGCTCGGTCGCGTGCGTGCGCTGCCTGACGGGCGAGTGGACGAGATCGAGGCCACGGTTGGTGCGCTCAGGCCGGAGACGATCGAGGAGTCGCCGGCCAGGGCGTTCGATCCCGGGACGACGGCGCGGGTGGGCGCCATTCCGCACTGGTCGCAGTACCCGTCCACGATCTGTCCGCTGCAATCGGGTTGCTCGCAGTTCAAGTCATCGCCTCCGGGGTGGCTCGGGAGCCGCTGAGGGCCTGCTGGTAGCTCCGCACGAGTTGCGCGGCAAGAGCGAGGTCAGTTGGTGCGGTGTACAACTCCTCCTGCGCCCGGCCGAAGATGTCGGCCAAACGTGGGTCCTCGAGGCGGCCAAGCCGCTTGGCCTTCACCTGGTAGGCCTCGAGCAGGGCTCGAAACTGGTTGCGCGCCTCGATCGGAGCGCGACTGGCGTCGAGCGTTCGCCGCGCATCGTCGAGCAGTTCCGTGGTGTGAGCGGTCCACTCCTCGAGCGCCCGCTGCGCGCGGCGCCACGCTCCGCGGTGCGCGAGTTCGGCGATCTCAGTCAACCCCAACTCGAGGTTGTTGGGGGGCTCCATTGGTCCCGGAACCGCCGGCACCGCGATCTTGATCAGCGCCTCTTCGTGCGCGGCACGACCTTCACGAACCGCAGCGCGCAGGCGCTCGAGAAGTTCCCGCGCTTCCAGGAGCCGGGCATCCAAGCCCCGCTTGAGCGCGGCGCATCCCGCGAGGTCGTTCCGAATCGCCTCGAGCGCTTCGATCAGCCTGTCAACGTCCTTCGCCTTGACTGATAGAGGGTCGGTCGTGATCGACGCGCTGAGCGCGTGCAGCGTTTGCGCCGCCGAATCGACCTCGGTGCTCGGCGACTCACCAAGGTCGTCAGCGAGCCGCTTGGTCTCTTGGAGCAGGCGACGCGCAGCGTCAAGTCTCGGGATCGACGTATCCCAAGCTTCGCCGACGCGAGATATCACCGTCTTCACCTGATCGAATGCGACGGACATGCTGTCGAGCAGCTCGTCAGGGGAGCATCGGTCGGTCACCTGTGGACTGCCGAGCAGCTCGCGCTCGGCCAGCGGCACATCCGAACTCGCGAGCTCGATTGAAGGCCCTTCCAGCAGCGAGCGCAGCTGATCGGCTCGCCGAGAGCGGCGCAGCTTGTCCCCCTGCTTCACAAGCCCCTCGAGCAGGCCCTGTCGTCGCCACAACTCGTCGAGCACCACGCTTGCCGCCGACCAGCGGGCGGCCGATTCTCCCTCCAGCGTGCTCGCCTCGAGCAGCTGACGGCTGGAGTCGATCTCGAGCTCGACCAGGTTGGCCGAGATCCGCTCGGCTGCCCCGTTCAGCTCTTGCAGCTTGTGATCGAGGTCGTCGAGTTTCATCTCAGCCGTCATAGTGGGCCGCCGGCGGGGCCGGGGTCCGAGCGAACTTGCCCAGCCACCGCGAGTAGATCGCCCGCCAGGCGCCGTCGGCGCGCATCTGTGCGAGGACGCCATTGACGAAGCGGACGAAGTCGGGATGGGTTTTGTTGATCGCCATCCCGTAGGGCTCGTCGGCAAAACGTGATCCGACGATCTTGGTGTCTGGGTCCTGCGCCTTGAAGCCGAGCAGGATCGAATCGTCGCTGGTGATCGCATCGACCAGCCCCTGTTCCAGAGCGACGAGGCAGTCGGTCCGTTGCTGGACGCGATACGGGATGGCGCGGGGGGCCTTGCTCTCGAGCGTCGTGAGCGAGGTCGATCCGATCGTCGCACAGACGCGCTTGGCGGCGAGATCCTTGACGCTGCGGACGGGTGAGTTGGTAGGGACAAGGAGCTTCTGGCCGGCGTTGTAGTACACAGTCGAGAAATCGACCTGCCGCCGGCGCGCGCAGGTGATCGTCATCGCGTCGGCGACGACGTCGACGCTTCCATCCTGGACCGACGAAATCCGCTCGGCGGTCGTGATCGCCTTGAACACGATCGCGTTCGGATTGCCGAAGATCGCCTTGGCCAAATCCCGAAGCATGTCGATCTCAAGCCCCTCAAGCTGTCCATCGAGCGGATTGAAGTACGCGAACAACTTTGTGTTCTGGTCAACGCCCGCGATCAGATACCCGCGACGCTCGATCTTCGCCATGAAGCTGACGGCGGGCACCGTCCCGGGTGCTGGCATCACGGATGGCGGCCGGAGGCTCGCGGTCACGTCACCGCACCCCCGCGGCTCGGGGCCGGACGGGGTCGAGGGGGCGGGCTTCGCTGCCGGCGTGTTCAGCGCTGCCAGCGTCAGGCGCTGCGCACGGTCTGAGCTTGAGCCGCAGCCGGTCACCAGCGCCGCGAGGAACACGATCACGACCAAGGCCGGCATGCGTCTCATCGGTATTCCCCCAGCCTCTGCCGAAGGCCGAACAGCGCAAGCGCTGCGGCGAGCACGGTCAAGGTCGGGATCGCGACCAATAGGCCCGCCAGCGACGAGGTCGCGTCCGACGCGGCGCGTGTGAAGCGACTCTGCCCGGCTGAGATCTGGCCGGCGAGGTTGGCGTTCAGCCGGTCTGCGACCGCGGCCGAGCCCGGGGAGGATGCAAGCGCGATTGCACCCGGGATGCGCCCGCTGCTCTCGAGTCGGTCGATCTGCGCGGTCTCCGCTTGATAGGACGCAAAATCGGCTACGAGCCTGCGTGCCGAAGCGCTCGTTGCGGTCCCCTCAGCAAGCGTCTGCACCTCGCCGATCAGCCCACCGGGCGACGCGAGGGTCCGAATCACCCGAACGAAGTCGACAGGATCCGTCTCGTCGCTTCCGCGGTTGACGAGTATGAGGCTCTCGTCGCTCTGCGCGCGCGAGAGCAAGACCCTGGTCGCCGAGAGCACCTCCACCGAGTCAGAGCCGTGGCGGCGCGCCGTGGTGAGCGCGTTCTGCTCGCCGATCAGTCCAACTGCCGCCCAGACGGAAACTCCCACGAGCACCAGGCCGGCGAGCAACATCGGCACATTGAGGATCCGCCGGCTGATCCGAGCCAGGTACAGCTGCGTCAGGACAAGCAGGACCAGGGCAACTCCGGCGACCAGCACCAGTACGACGAGCGCCGCCGTTGCCGTGCCCGTCCCGTAGTCGTCGCTCAGGCGCTTGGCTTCGGTGGCGTAAAGCTGATTCGCTTCAGGGAGGATCGTGCCGGTCAGAACCGCCGATGCCTGGCGCAAATAAGCAGCACCCACGGGAAAGCCCTGCACGTTGTTGGCTCGCGCCGATTCGACCAGCCCGCTGTAGACGGGCAACTGCTCGGTGATCGTCCGGACGGCGGTGCGCGCGCCGGCAGACCCGCCCACCTCCCGGGTCAACGTCGCCAGCGAGTCACTTGCCAGTCGAAGATCCTGTTGGTAATGCGCCCGTCGGGCGGGCGGCTCCAGTCCGCCGTGGAGGAACGTCGTCGTGGCGGTTGCATTGGCATCCGATAGAGCGGTGTAGAGGTTGGCGGCGTGGACGAGCAGAGGCTCAGTTTCGGAGCGAACTGCCTGCGCCGCTTGGGCGCGAGAATGCTCTGCCGCAGCAGCGACCGTCCCGAAGATCACGGCTCCGGCAAGCACCAGGATCGAGATCAGGGCGAGCCTCCCCGGCGTGGTGGTCGCGCGCGCGCAGCCAGTCGAGCGCCAAGGCCGCTCGCGGCCTCGTGCCTGTACGCGGAGGTGCGGCTACAGGCTGCACAGCCTCCATGGCCAGTTGGGGTCGTGAGAAGTACACCCCGCGATTGTCAATCGCGGGGCCGCGGCTGTCAGGCCACCCAAGATGTCGTTCTCGACACCTCCGCATCGCCGATCACCTCTGTCTGACCCCACGGGTCGCAACGGTCGCCGTAGCACGCTAATCCCCCCGTTCGTGCGCTCCCGACAGCCATCCTAACCGCAGGGATCCGAACGGGCAACGGATTCAGGGTGTGACGTTCGAGCCCTTGGGGGGCTGGGCGGACGCCCGGTTCGCCGGGATATTCAGCGCCACTTGCTGACGAACTTCCATCGAGGAGCCCGCGATGACCCTCCCAACCACCACGCCGGACCTCGGCGCTCAAGCGCTCACTGCACCGGTCGCAAAGCGCCAGTACGTCTATCCCACAGTGCGTCCCCTGCCGATGACGACGGCCCACCCGTCAGCGGAAGCTTGGCCGACCGCTCGCGTCAATCGTGTGAAGGGTGTCGCTGCTACGCATACAGCCCGGCTGCGTAGCGGCCGCGCGGCGCAGGACAGCTCATCACGGTTTGCCAAGCTGCAAACGCGCATGGCAGCGGTCGAGGTTGCCAGCCGGGCCGGTCACGAGCGCTCCTTCGTCGTGTTGCCCTCGCGCACGATCGACAAGTGGCAGGAACCGCCCGCCGAGACGCAGGCCTATGAAGAACGACTGCTGTGCTCCTTGCTCGAGCTGCGCGATCCGAACGTGCGGATGAGCTACGTCACCTCTTCACCGGTAGCTGCATCAATCATCGACTACTACCTTTCGCTGCTTCCGCGGCGACTGCGCCGGGATGCCCGCTCGCGCTTGACGCTGGTCGCGCTCGGCGAAGGCACCGCGCGCCCGCTCAGCGAGAAGCTGCTCGAGCGTCCGCGGGTGCTCGAGCGGATCCGCCGGACCATTGCTGACGCACGTGTCTGTCACCTGGTGCCGTACAACACCACGACCCTGGAGCGCGATGTGGCCCTCGAGCTGGGGATCCCGTTGGACGGTGCCGACCCGAGCCACGCGTACTTTGGCACCAAGAGCGGCTCCCGCGAGCTGTTCGCGGCAACCGGGGTACCCCATCCGGCCGGGGTCGAGGGGATCACGTGCGTCGCGGCGGCGATCGATGCGATTGCCCAGATTCGCGCGTCAAGGCCCGGCATCGCGCGGGTGGTGATGAAGCTCAACGAGGGCGTCTCGGGCGATGGGAACGCGATCATCGACCTCAGTGGCCTACCCGAGCCGGGTTCCCACGACGAGAGGCCCTACATCGCCCAGCGCGTCGCAGGGCTCGAGCCCGAGGCCAGCGGCGTGACCGCTGCGGCATACCTGTCAAAGCTCGCCTCGCAGGGCGGGATCGTTGAGCAGTGGATTACCGCCCCGGAGCTTCGAAGCCCCAGCGTCCAGCTTCGGATCACGCCGCTCGGCGAGGTGCAGCTGCTCTCCACCCACGACCAGATCCTTGGCGGCCCCAGCGGGCAGAGCTACCTCGGCTGCCGCTTCCCCGCGGCGCCATCGTACGCGCCCGAGATCAGCGCGCTCGCGCAACGAATCGGAGAGCGTCTCGCCGGTGCCGGGGTGATCGGCCGATTCGCAATCGACTTCGTCGTGGCACGCGACGATGATGACCGGTGGCAGCCGTTCGCGATCGAGCTGAACCTGCGCAAAGGCGGGACGACTCACCCGTACGAGACGCTCGCGCACCTGACCGGCGGCACATACGACGCCGACAGTGCGACGTTCACAACCCCCACCGGCCAGCAGAAGCACTACGTCGCGACCGACCACATGGAGGCCCCACAGCTGCGCGAGCTGGGCCGCGACGGCGTGCTCGCCCTTACCCGGCGCAGCGATCTACGGTTCAACCCGATGCAGCGCACGGGAACCGTCTTCCACATGCTCAGCTCGCTCGATGAGCTTGGGCGCACCGGATTCACCGCGATCGGCGATAGCCCCGATGAGGCCGATGCGGTCTACGAGCATGTCCAGGCGACGCTTATGAGCCAGGCCGCGCTTCTCAGCGGAGATGGGGGGATTCGAACCCCCGATGGACTGAAAGCCCATACCGGTTTTCGAAACCGGGGTGCTGCAACCTGAAAGGCCCGGAATTTGCAGTAGCTTCTTGTCGGGCTTCGCGGTGTGGGGAAGGCAGTGGGGAAGTAATGGGGTTTGTCGTGTACGCACGGGTGGCGTGTAGTGGAGTACGCGCCGTCGGCTGCCGCTGCGCGTGCGTGGCCTGAATCGAGTCCGGCTGCACGCTGATCTCACGATCCTCGCGAAGCTCTCGTGCGCGCTCGCCAGTCGTCGTGACACCGTGCCCGCCGTCGTACTGGTGGTCTGGCTGCGGGCGCCGAGTGCCGATCGAGTCGAGCCCGCGCCTGGAGTGCCGTCGAACT
>Ga0182024_10006783_pt1 | contig 24972 bp, 22 predicted proteins | sample P32metaG_FD_120480 | JGI IMG/M metagenome (GOLD analysis project Ga0182024, IMG submission 120480) | Permafrost microbial communities from Stordalen Mire, Sweden - P3-2 metaG (Illumina Assembly) | ecosystem: Environmental > Terrestrial > Soil > Wetlands > Permafrost | place: Sweden: Stordalen...
CACGTCGGCCGCGGCGAAAGCTTTATCCACTTCGCCGCCTTCCTGATGGAACGTGAAGGCCGTGTTGTCGGGCCATTCCGGATGCACGGCGGGCGCGCCAGGCGCCAGCGCCTTTTCAGGATCGGTTACCGTGGGCAGCGGCTCGTATTCCACTTCAACCAGCTCGGCGGCGTCGCGCGCGATGTAGCGGTCCGTCGCCACCACTACCGCGACCGGATGTCCGACGAAGTAAACCCGATCGATCGCGAGCAGGTGATGATGCGGCACCCTCAGGCCGGGCAACGACGCACCGCACGGCACCGGTCCCAGCTTTTCGGTGTCTTTGCCGGTGAACACTCGGGCCACACCCGGAAGCTCGAGAGCGGGTTTAATGTTGATCGACTTGATTCTCGCCGCGCCATGCGGGCTGCGCACGATGCAGGCGTGATGCATGCCGGGCATCTGAATGTCGTCCACATACGTGGCCGTGCCGGTGATGAGCCGCGGGTCCTCGCGCCGTCGAATCCGCTTGCCGACCAGGGTTTCTGTCTTGGTGATGGTGGTCGCCATGGTGCCTCCGTTATGCCTTGGCTGCCGCGGCCTTCACCGCGTTCACGATGTGCTGGTAGCCGGTGCAACGGCACAAATTACCATCCAATCCGTGCCGGATCTCTGCCTCGGTCGGCTTGGGATTCCGCTCCACAATCTGTTTGACAGTCATGATCATGCCCGGCGTGCAAAAACCGCACTGCAGGCCGTGCTCATTCCAGAACGCTTCTTGCACCGCGTCGAGCTTGCCGTCCACCGCCAAGCCCTCGACCGTGAGAACGTTACGGCCGTCGGCCTGCACCGCAAACATGCTACAGCTTTTAACCGCCATGCCGTCCAGGTGCACCGTGCACGCGCCGCACAAAGAGGTCTCGCAGCCGATGTGGGACCCTGTCAAACCGGCTACGTCCCGCAGGTAATGAATAAGCAGCAGGCGCGGTTCTACTGTGTCCGTGCGCTTTTTTCCGTTGATGGTGAGAGTGATGGTTCGTGTCATGGTTCCGTTTCCCAGCGGTAACGACGATAGCACAACTTGGGTTATTCTAACGGGAAGGATTTGCCTATGATCGCAACGACGTTGCCGCTCGAAATCCCGCCTCAGGAAGTAATGCGGCGAATGGCCGCGGGCGACAAGCTTACGCTCATCGATGTGCGCGAGCCCGGCGAGTTTCAGCTAGCCCAAATCGAGGGCGCGGAGTTGATCCCCATGCGCACGGTTCCCGACCAATTTCAGCGTCTGGAAGCGCAAGCCGATCACGCTCCGTTGATCGTTTTCTGCCATCACGGCGTGCGCAGCTTGAACGTTGTGAACTGGCTGCGTGAGCAAGGCCTTTCCGCCTGCCAAAGCATGGCCGGCGGGATCGACCGCTGGAGCCTGGAAATCGATCCCTCTATCCCCCGTTATTCCTGAGAGTTAGCCGCGCAACCCGGCACTACTTTTCTACATGCCGGTAGTGTTGCTGCTGACGGGATTTTTCGCGTTCCGATGTGGACTCCACGCCCAACCCATCGGCGCGGAGACGCTCAGCCCGCAAGACGCGCCGGCTTATTCGAGCGCCACTATCGTCAATGCCGCCGACAACCTGGGGGAGCCGCTGGCACCCAACACCATCGCCACGCTTTATGGGAACAACTTGGCGTATGCCACCGCTTCGTTGACCTCGAGCGAAGTGAGCGGCGGCGTTCTCCCCACCGTGCTTCCCGGAACAGGTGTCCATCTCATCGTCGGGGGCCTGCTGGCCAATCTCTACTACGTATCGCCTACGCAGATCAATTTTCTGGTGCCGTTGAATTTGTTGCCGGGCGCCGTCAATGTGCAGGTGGTCATCGATGGCCTGGCAGGTCCGTCGATTGCGGTGCAACTCGCGCCTGCCGCTCCTGCCTTATTTCAGCTTGATTCGCAATATGCCGTGGCCACGCGCGCCGATGGCTCCGTGATCACGCCCGCCGCTCCCGCCAAACCCGGCGATATCGTCATCCTTTATGCCACCGGCCTGGGCCAGACCAGCCCTCCCTTGGCTTACGATGAACTGCCTATGTCGGCCGCCCCGCTCGCAGACGCGGCGAACTTCCAACTGCTCGTGGACGGAGTTGCCGCCGATCCTCACGCAGTGCTCTATGCCGGCATCGCACCCGGCTTTGCCGGTCTGTATCAGATCAACGTAATTCTTCCGGTTACAGCCGGCGCCAATCCCGAAATTCGCATCGGGACAGGCGGCGCGCTCAGCACGACTGGTGTGCGGCTCCCGGTCCAGCCGTAGTGATACACTGAACAGCTTGGTACGCCATCAATTCGCCGTTATTGCTCTCGCCGCGGTCGCGTTGGCGTCCTGCTTTTGGTTAATGCTCGACGTCGTCAGCGGGTATTACAACCGCGCGCAAACCTTTGGGGTGGACGCGTTCGAAGATCGTTTCCGCGAGATCCGAAAAGCGGTGCCTCCGCATTCGGTGGTGGGCTACACGTCCGACAATCCCGCGAACGACGATTCTGCTCTGGCGGAATTTTATCTGGCGCAGTATACGCTCGCCCCCACCATCGTTACCAACACCATCAACCAGCCCTTGTTAGTGGTCAATTATCATAATCCGCAGCCGGATCTAGCGAAGCTTGGCGCTCAACATCTGACGGTAGTGCAGAACTTCGGCAACGGCATTCTGCTGTGCCGCAACAATACACGATGATTTTTCTTTGTCTCGCGCTGGTCTGGCTCACCGGATTTGGCTTGCTACGCTGGCTCTTCCCGAGCCGGCTGCGCTGGTCCGTCGAAAATGTTCTGCTCTTTTCCCTGGCCGTGGGCGTCGGGATCGGAATCGCGTCGTGTCTCTACTTTGTCACGCTGGCGCTCGGGGGTGGAAAGCTGGTTACGCTGGCCTCTGTCGAAGGGGCCGCCGCCGTGATCGCGGTGGCGCTCGGAATGTCAGCCAAACGCTCTCGATCCGCTCTGACATCGTCGCCTGAAGCATCCACGCCCTCTTATTTGAAAGCTTTGTTCGTGCTCGGGTTTGCGATGGCCGCCGTCATGTTCATCCTTTACTCGCTCGCCCGGCCTCACGGCGAGGCGGATGCCTGGTCCATCTGGAACCTGCATGCACGCTTCCTGGCGCGTGGCGGCGCCTTCTGGACGGACGCATTCTCGAAACAGATCGCTTGGTCGCACCCCGATTACCCGCTGTTGCTGCCCGGCATCATCGCGCTGTGCTGGACCCTGGCCCGTACCGATTCCACCGCCGTCACTATCGCCATCGCTTTCCTGTTCACCTTCGCCGCCGCGGGCCTTCTGATGTCGACGCTCGCCATTCTGCGGGGCCGAACCCAAGCATTTATCGCCGGTATTTTGCTGCTGGGAACCGCGGCCTTCGTTGAAACCGGGGCCACCCAGTACGCCGATGTTCCCCTCAGCTTCTATATGCTCGCGACGCTGGCGCTAATTTGCCTTCAGGACCGCTATCCGGAAGACTTGCGCTTCAGCCTGCTGGCCGGTCTCACAGCCGGATTCGCGGCTTGGACCAAGAACGAAGGTCTGCTATTTGTAGTAGTGGTCGCAGTGGCGCGCTCAATCGCGCTGTTCCGATTTAGCAGGCGCCCGGGCTGGACGCGTCAACTGATCCTTTTCGCCGGGGGCGCCCTACCGCCGCTGGCCGTAGTCGGTTTCTTCAAACTCCGCTACGCACCGCCGGATGATTTGATGACCCGAACGTGGTCCACGATCATTCACAACCTCAGCGATCCAGCGCGCTGGATCACCTGTATCACGGCATTCATCCAGGCAGCCCTTACTTGGGGCGGCTTTCTGATTCCCATCCTTCTGGTGCTGGTGTTGTATTGGTATCTGGTCCGGTTTCAGGTCGACGAAACCGGTCGGCCGGGGCTTTGGACCGCGGCCATCGCCCTCGCTCTGATGCTGGCCGGTGACTTCGCGGCTTATTTACTTCTGGTCGGCGGGGACCTGGAGGTGCAGATCCACAACTCCATCGTGCACGTGCTCCTGCAATTGTGGCCGGCCGGGCTGCTGACGTTTTTCGCGGCCGCCAACGTACCCCAGCTAGTCGCCACACCTAAAGCTGCCGAGCCGGAAAAACACGCCAAGCGCCCCCCGAAGGCCCGCCGCCGCGCAGCCGGAACCCACTGATTCCCGAGTACGTTTAAACTTGAAGGAGAGGTTGATAGCCTATGTACCTTCGCGCCGCGCTGAGTGTGTTCGCCGCCGGGTGGGTCCTGCTTGCCCAAGAGCAGCCTTCGATTAGTGCTCCTTCGTCTGAGCAGCCCATCGTGGCCGAGCCTGCGACCGCTCCAAAGCCAGACGCGCCGAAAGCCCAGGCCAGCAGCAATCCCAGCGATTACGTCGTCACCAGCGGCACCAAGGTCCCGCTCAGCATGATCAACAGCATCAGCACCAAGACCGCCAGCGAGGGCGACCGCATCTATTTGGAAACCGTGTTTCCAATTCTGGCGAGTGGCCGCGTGGTCATCCCTCCTGGAAGCTATGTGGCGGGCACCGTCACCGAAATTAAACGGCCGGGGCGCGTAAAAGGCCGCGGTGAGTTGTATGTCCGATTCGACTCGCTTACATTACCCAACGGTGTCACTCGGGATTTCCGCGCGCGCATGGGCAGTCTGGACGGCAGCGCCCCTGAAACGCTGGATAAGGCGGAAGGCAAAATCAAGAGTGAAGGAAACAAAGCCGGCGATGTGAAGACGGTCGGCGAAGCTGCGGGCGCTGGAGCAACCGTGGGAGGCTTAGCCGGGGCCGCTGCCGGTCATGCCGTTATGGGCGCGGGCATCGGCGCGGCGGCCGGAGCAGCCGCTGGATTAATGGGAGTTCTGCTCTCCCGTGGCCCCGAGGCTGTGCTTGCCAAGGGAACCACCATGGAAATGGTCTTGGATCGCGAATTGCACTTCACATATTCGGAGGTGGACTTCACAAACTCGATGTCCCGTCCCCACTCCAGCGACGGGTCCGGGCCCCTTCCAAGCCAGAAGAATCCTTCGAGTTCCCGGCGCTGGCCGGTGCCGTAATCCCTAGAAACCGCTAGTACTAGTACCAACGCACTATCGTGAGCTAGTACTTCGCACTCCTAGTACCATCACCGTCAGCCTATTCCGGCCCTTCACCAGCAACTCTACAATCGAGTCGTAATGGGATTGAGCGAAATCCAGATATCCGTTACCGCGCTATTTCTGCTGACGGCAGTCGCCATTGTAGTGTTGTGCGACCTGCTACGGAGAAAGCGCCGGGGATACTGCAAAGTGACGCGCAGGAACAGTTCGAATCCATTACCGCGCTCCTTCGAGCAGCCATCGTTCACGCAGTCCTCCTTCGACCATAAGGCCACAGAGGCGAATGAGGTTTCGTTTTCGCACGAAATTGCCGCGCTGACAGCTGCGGGAATGCGCGAGGAAAATTCGGCTTGGATGAGAATCGAGCCGGTCTACAACCCCTTTGAAGTGGAAGGCTTCCATCAGTCTCCCGCGGAGCCTGAGCAAGCCCATCCTGTACCGATTCCCGTGCCGATTCCTGTCCCGGATTCGTCCACCGCTCTTCAGCTTCCGGCTCCGACGGTCGACCAAGCACTGTTTGAGTCGCTCCTGTCTGGCCGACCCGCCGCCAAGCTGCCGAGCGGAATCGCTTCCGAACCTGCCCCGGCTCCCGTGCCCATCACCGCCTCGCGTTTTACCGGCACTAGGCCGGCGAATCCGCCGTTGAGGCCTCGCGGCATGATTGACGGCTTGGCGCTCGAACAGATTTTAAAAACGAATAAGCCCTTTACCGGCGTGGCCGTTTCCATCAGCGTGACTGGCGCCGAAGGCCGCCCGCTAGGCGACGGTCAACTCGATTGGGTAGCCACCTTTATTGACAGCCTGCTGGACGAGAACGACTATGGCTGCCGAATCGATCGAGAAGAATTTGTGATCGCTTGCCCGGGCGTGCAGCGCGCCGAAGCTCAGCAGCGATTAAACGATATTTCACAGCGGCTCTGGGAATTCCAGCTCCGTGGAATCGGGAACCACTCCGTGGTATTTGGATGGGGTGGCGTCGAGGCCCGAAACGAATCGCTCGGCGACGCGCTTGCGTCCGCGGTCGAGCGCATTCACCTGAACCAGAACAGCCGCAACCGAATTTATGTGCACGCCCTAGCAGCGCACAAACAAGTTGTCTGACCCATTCCTCCTCCGGTGGATCAAGACACTCCAGAAGCCGCTTGAAGACACGTACAAGCCGGCTTCTGGAGATTTTTAGTTTCTGGGATAATTAGATCAGCGGGCAGCGCCTGCTCTAGTTGCACCCCCTTGGAAGATTCCATACTGATCCGTGGAGCGCGCGTCCACAACCTCAAGAACGTCTCGCTCGCCATTCCTCACAATCAGCTCACCGTCGTGACCGGCGTGTCCGGCTCCGGGAAATCGTCGCTGGTTTTCGACACGGTTTATGCCGAGGGGCAGCGCCGCTATGTGGAATCGCTGTCGGCCTACGCGCGCCAGTTTCTGGAGCGCATGGAAAAACCGGATGTGGATGAAATCTCCGGCATCGCGCCCCCGATTGCGATTCGTCAGAAGAATACAACGCGCAATCCACGTTCTACCGTCGCCACTTCCACGGAGATTTACGATTTTCTCCGCCTGCTCTACGCTCGCGCCGGACGCAGCTATTGTCCCAAGTGCGGCCACAGGGTCGAGCGCGACACCGTGGATCAAGTGGCGCGAATCATGCTCCGCCAGCCCGAGAGCTCCCGCTGGTATGCTCTTTTTCCGGTGCGTCCCGGCGCCTCCACCGGCGCCCTGCGCGACCAGCTCTTCGAGCTGCGCAAGAAAGGCTTCAACCGGCTCTATCAGAACGGCCGGGTCTTTGAATTCTCCACGCCCGAATCGCTGCTGGATATCGATTTCAACCAGCCGCTGTTCATTTTAGTGGATCGCTTCGTGATCGCGGCCGACCTGCATCAGCGCATCGTCGATACCACGGAGATCTGTTACCGCGAGGCCGGCGAGGTGATCTTTGAAGAAGCCACTCCCGCGCAGCCTCCGCCCCGCACCCTGGTCTTCAGCGAAAAATTCGCCTGCAAGCAATGCGGCATCGAACTGATCACTCCGGAGCCGAGCCTCTTTAGCTTCAACAATCCCATGGGCGCCTGTCCGCGCTGTCAGGGCTTCGGCAATACCATCGACTACGACATGGAGCGCGTGATTCCCAACCCCTCCCTGTCTCTCCAGGAAGGTGCGGTCGATCCATGGACGAAACCGCAATACGAGGGTTACGAAGCGCGTCTCCGCAAATCGGATCGCGGCAAGGTGCGTTGGAACATTCCGTTCTGCGACCTCACCCCAGCCGAGCAAGCCGTCGTTTTCGCAAACATTCGCCACTTCTTCGAAGAGCTGGAGACCAAGAAGTATAAGGTGCACGTGCGCGTATTCTTGAGCCGTTACCGCGGCTATGCGACCTGCCCGGATTGCAAGGGCGCGCGCCTCCGGCCCGAAGCTCTGAACGTCCGGATCGGAGAAAAGACCATCGCCGATGTGGTTCGCTTGAACATCGCGCAGGCCTACCAGTTCTTCCAATCCCTCGACCTCGCGCCCGAAGAATCGGCCATCGCCGACAAGATCCTGGTGGAGATCCGCCAGCGCTTGAAATTTCTGAACGACGTGGGCCTTGAGTATTTGACGCTCGACCGGCTTTCGTCCACTTTATCGGGCGGCGAAGCCCAGCGCATCCAGCTGGCTACGTGCTTGGGATCGCGCCTGGTGGGCGCCTGCTATGTCCTGGACGAGCCTTCCATCGGGCTGCACAGCCGCGATACCGGACGGCTGATCCATATTTTGGAGGAACTGCGCGACCTGGGAAACACCATCGTGGTCGTGGAGCATGATCCGGACATAATGCGCGCGGCCGACCACATTATCGATCTGGGACCCGGCGCGGGCGAATTGGGCGGTGAGATTATCTTCGAGGGTTCGTACCGCAAGATCCTCTCCGATGGCAATGGCTCCCTCACCTCCCGCTATCTTCGCGGCGATCTCGCGGCCGCGCATGTCGACAGCCGTCGTGAGGTGAATCCAAAGCGGGCCATCAAGTTTTATGGAGCGCGCGTTCACAATCTGAAGGGTATCGACGTGACCATCCCCCTCAACATGATGGTTGCCGTCACGGGCGTCTCAGGCTCCGGCAAGTCGACTCTGGTGCACGACGTCGTCTATCAATCGCTGATGCGAAGGCTGCATCAGCCCGCCTCGGAAGGATTCACGGAAGAGACCTTCGCGCAGAATTTGGAAAAAATGAACTGCCGCAAGGTCGACCGCGCGGAGCTGCTGCGCGAAGTGGTGCTGGTGGATCAGTCGCCCATCGGCCGGACTCCGCGCTCTAACCCCGTGACCTACATCAAGGCGTTCGACATCATCCGGGAGATCTTCGCGTCCACTCCGGATGCAAAAAAGCGCGGCTATAATGCCGGATATTTTTCGTTCAACATACCCGGCGGCCGTTGCGAGAATTGTCAGGGCGACGGCACCGTGGTGGTGGAGATGCAGTTCCTGGCCGACGTGGAACTGGTCTGCGAGGAATGCAAGGGCACGCGCTTCAAGAGCGCCATTCTCGATATCCGCTATCGCGGGTTGAACATCCACGAGGTGCTGCAACTGACCGTCCAGGAAGCGCTGTCGTTCTTCTCCGACTCACCGCGCCTGGTGAACAAGCTCAAGGTGCTGGCCGACGTGGGACTCGGTTACTTGCGGCTGGGCCAATCGGCGACTACGCTCAGCGGCGGCGAAGCCCAGCGCGTCAAATTGGCCGCACATCTTTGCCAGGCTTCCTGCCAGGGCACTCTGTACATCTTCGATGAGCCGACCACCGGTTTGCATTTCGACGATATCGCCAAGCTTCTGGGCGCGTTCCGCCGGCTGATCGAAAGCGGCGGCAGCATCTTGATCATCGAGCACAATCTGGATGTGATCCGCAGCGCGGACTGGGTGATCGATCTTGGCCCGGAGGGCGGCGACCGCGGTGGCCAGATTGTCGCCGAAGGCACGCCCGAGCAGATCGCCGCTGCTAAGAATTCTTACACCGGCCGATATTTGAGAAAAAACGCGGCCAACGCCGCGCGATAAGCGCTCGCCATACCATCGGTGCGGTTTATTTAGAATGGACGAAATGGATTACACACATTCGCTCTCCAGACGAAATTTCGTCAGTGGCCTGGCGGGCGCCTCCGCCGGAGCATTCCTGGCGAGCCGCGGTGCAATCGCGCAAACATCCACCGACAACCCGCGCCGCATCGATACCCACCTGCACGTCTTCCCGCCCGAATACGTTTCGATGCTCAAGGGCATCAACGTCAGCCCCGCAGGCTGGGATCGTTGGTCGCTCGCCAAGATGATCGAAGACATGGACCGCTACGGCACGGCCCAGGGTGTGACTTCCATCACCCTTCCGGGCGTCTGGTTCGGCGAGGCCCAATTCGCTCGCAAAGTGGCTCGCGCCTGCAACGAGTACGCCGCGAAATTGATGTCGGATTACAAAGGCCGCTTCGGCATGTTCGCCGTGGTGCCTTTGCCCGATATCGACGGCAGCCTCCGCGAGATCGAGTACGCCATGGACACGCTCAAGGCCGACGGCATCTGCATGTACACGCAGAACACCGACGAGGCCAAGGGTTTTCACGATCGCTCTCCCGGCGATCCGTATTTCAACCCCGTGCATGAAGAATTAAACCGACGCAAGGCCGTCGTGTACACCCATCCCAAGGGACCCGATTGCTGCAGCAACCTGGTTCCAGGCGTCGGCGGCACCATGATCGAGTACGGCGCCGCTACCAGCCGTTGCATCGCCAGCTTGATTTTCAGCGGCAACACCACCAAGTTCCCCGACACAAAGTGGATCTTTTCGCATGGCGGCGGAGTGACGCCCTATGTCCTGGAACGCTTCCTCACGGGAACCGCCGCTGAGATCGTGCCGGGCGTCGTGACTAAGGGACAAGGCGGAACCGGCAAAGTCGGCGACAATCCGAAGAACGTCCCCAACGGCGTGCTGTACGAGTTGCGCAGGATGTACTACGACTGCGCGCAATGCGCCAACATGATCGCCATGCGAGCGCTTCGAACCATGGTTCCGGTATCGCAAATCCTATTCGGCACCGATTATCCATTCCGCAGCGCCGGGGAAACCGGCCAAGGTCTGGTGGCGAGCGCGGTGTTCGATGCAGGCGAGCTGCGCGCCGTCAACCGCGAAAACGCCCTGCGGTTACTCCCACGTTTCCGCGCGTAACAACCTTCCCGCTCAATGGCTTCGATCCTCACCCTCGGTGTCCCGGAGACCAAAGCGCTATATGTTGCATCTCATCTAAGAGGGGCTTGTCAGAATCGCATGCGCAACTCGGTGCTTGTGGTGTATTGTATATTCGCCGTTCCGCTGGTCGCGCAAGACCCGCTCATATCCCGAGGTTTTGACCATTTCTACAATCTGGAATACGATCAGGCGATTGCCGATTTCTCGAGCGTCACCCAAAAGCATCCCGACGATTTGGGCGTGTGGAATCATCTCGCGGAGGCTATCTTATATCGCGCGATGTACCGCTCCGGAGCGCTCGAAAGCCAGCTGGTCAGCGGCGCGAATCCGTTCCTAAGTCGCGAGAAGGTGCAGATCGCCCCGGATGACGCCGCAACTTTCGACGGCGCGATCAATCACGTAATCGAGCTTTCCGAAACCCGCCTCGAAAGCGATAATGACGATACGGCCGCTCTTTATGCGCTGGGCATCGCGTATGGATTGCGATCAAACTATAATTTTCTGGTTCGAAAGGCCTGGGTGGATTCCTTGCACGATGCGACCGGTGCGAATAAAGCTCACAAGCGAGTATGCAAGCTGGATCCGGCCAATGTGGATGCGCGTTTGATCCCAGGTGTCTATGACTACGTGGTGGGAAGCTTGCCGTTGGGGTATCGAATGCTTGGATTTCTCGCCGGCTTTCACGGCAGCCGCGAGCGGGGCATCCACGCGCTCGAAACCGTGGCGCGCGACGGTAAGGTCAACCGTGTGGACGCCGAGGTCCTGCTGGCGGCAATTTACCGCCGGGAACGGCGCACCAAGGAGGCCATCCCTTTGCTCGACGATTTAGCCCGCCAATTTCCGCGCAATTACCTTTTGCGCTTTGAAGCCGTTCAGATGTACGCCGAGCTGGGCGACAAGCAGGCTGCGCTCCGGGAATTGGATCGCATTCGCGAACTGCGTCGTGCCGGCGCGCCGGGGTTTGCCGAGCTATCGGCCGAAAAGATCGACTCCAACCAGTTGAAGATCGAGGAGGCGAACTGAAGTGCCCAACCATCTGATCGCTGAAAAAAGTCCCTACCTGCAGCAGCACGCGCACAATCCCGTCGACTGGTATCCCTGGTCGGAAGAAGCTTTCGACAAGGCCCGCCGCGAGGATAAGCCGATCTTTCTGTCCATCGGCTATTCCACCTGCCACTGGTGTCATGTGATGGAGCGCGAGTCGTTCGAGAACGAGGACATTGCCCGTGTTCTTAACCAATCCTTCGTGCCCATCAAGGTGGATCGCGAAGAGCGGCCGGATATCGATCGAATCTACATGACCTACGTGCAGGCCGCCACGGGAAGCGGCGGATGGCCGATGTCGGTTTTCTTGACGCCGGACTTGCGGCCGTTCTTCGGAGGAACTTATTTCCCGCCCGACAATCGTTATGGCCGGCCGGGATTCGGCGCTATTCTCGAACGGCTGGCGGAGGCCTGGAAGAGCGACCGCGAACGCATTCTCCAATCCAGCAAAGACGTGCTGGCGCAACTGGCGCAGTTCACCGGACCAGCCCACCCGAACGGCGCGATTCTGGACCGGACCATCCTCGACTCGGCGTTTCAATATTTTCGCCGCACCTTCGATTCCACGAATGGGGGATTCGGCGATGCACCGAAGTTTCCTCGTCCCGTCGTGCTGAATTTTCTCGTGCGCTATCATGCCCGCTTCGGCCGGCCGGAAGCACTCGAAATGTCGCTCGCCACGCTGCGCGCCATGGCCAACGGCGGCATGCATGATCAGTTAGGCGGCGGATTTCACCGCTACTCGGTGGATTCGCGCTGGTTTGTGCCGCACTTCGAGAAGATGCTCTATGACCAGGCGCAGCTCGCCATTTCATATCTCGAAGCCTTTCAAATCACGCACGATCCGTTTTATGCGGGCATCGCGCGCAGCACGCTCGACTATGTGCTTCGCGACATGACGCATCCGGAAGGCAGTTTCTACTCGGCTGAGGATGCCGACAGCGTCATCGATCCTGCGCATCCCCACGAAAAAGGCGAGGGCGCGTTCTACGTCTGGACTTCGAAGGAATTGCGAGAACTGCTCGGCGAGCGCCTGTTTCAAATCTTCGTATACCGTTACGGTGTCGAACCCGATGGGAATGTCCATGAAGACCCGCACGGCGAGTTCACCGGCAAGAACATCTTGTATGTGCATCATACTCTGGCCGAGACGGCTCAAAACTTCCATCTGTCTGAGGATGCGGTCACAGGCCAGCTCAACAAAGCAATTGCCGTCCTGTTGGAGGCGCGTTCGAAACGCATCCGCCCGCATTTAGACGACAAGATCCTGACCGCCTGGAACGGCTTAATGATTTCAGCCTTCGCCAAAGGCGCCCAGGTGCTGGACGAGCCTCGCTATCTGACCGCCGCTCAGCGCGCCGCCCAGTTCATTCTCGCGCGGATGCGTCAACCGGACACCACGACTCTTCTGCGGCGTTATCGCGATGGCGACGCTGCGATTCCTGGTTTTCTCGACGACTATGCGTTTTTTATCGCCGCGCTTCTGGATTTATACGAAGCTGATTTCGATCCGCGGCATCTGGAGCTCGCCGCCGGGCTGACGGACCAAATGTGCGATCTGTTCGAAGACCCGGCCAGCGGCGGGTTTTACAGTACCGCGGAAGGCGACCCTAATCTCGTCCTCCGCATCAAGGATGATTATGACGGCGCCGAGCCATCCGGAAACTCCTTCGCATTGCTCGATCTGCTCCGGCTCGCTCACTTCACCGATCGTGCCGAATATCGCGAAACCGCCGAGCGCACGCTGCGCGCCTTCGCATCCAAGATCTCGGCTCAGCCCATCGCGGTTCCGCAAATGCTGGTCGCGCTCGAATATTCCCAGGCGATCCGCAAGGAAGTTGTAATCGCGGGCGACTCCGGGGCCGACCTCACCCGCGCCTTTCTGCGCAAGGTCCGCGGCCAATTCTTGCCGCATACAATCACTCTGCTCATTGACTCGGATGAGACGCGCGCGAAGCTTGCGCCCATATTTCCATCCGCCGCTCATATGCGCCCCATCGACAACCAGCCCACCGCCTACGTCTGCGAAAACTACGCCTGCCAGCTTCCCACCAGCGAAATCTCGAAATTCGACGAATTGCTACAATAGGTCGAACTTCAACGCCACACATTTTCAACAGGAGGATTCATGGAGAGACCAGGAGCCACGACGATGAGAGGCAAGCCGCTGACGCTAGTCGGTCCGGAGCTGAAGGCCGGCGACAAAGCGCCCGACTTCGAGGTGCTGGATAATACGCTCCAACCCGTGAATCTCGCTACTACCGGCCAAGCCGTCCGCATTTTCAGCGTCGTGCCGTCGCTCGACACGCCGGTTTGCGACGCCCAGACCAAGCGCTTCAACGAAGAGGCCGCCAAGCTGCCCGGGGTCGAAATCTACACCATCAGTATGGATCTGCCCTTCGCGCAAAAGCGCTGGTGCGGCGCCTACGGAATCGACAAGATTAAAATGCTGTCCGATCACCGCGCCGGATCCTTCGGCGAGCACTACGGCACGCTGATCAAGGAACTGCGCATCGAGAGCCGCGCCATCTTCGTAATCGATAAGGACAACACCATCAAGCACGTCGAGTACGTCAAGGAAGTGGCCGAGCACCCCAACTACGAAACCGCGCTTGCCGCGGCGCGATCGGTGGCGAAGTCCGCCGGCGTTTAAAGCCCCTCGGCTTCTAAGAACCGCTCTACCTCGATCGCCGCCATGCAGCCCGCCCCGGATGCCGTGATGGCTTGGCGGTAGGTGCGGTCCTGCACATCGCCGGCGTGAAAAACACCCTCGACGCTGGTCCGCGCCCCGCCCTTTGAAAGAATGTAGCCGTCGGGATCGAGATCGATCTGGCCCACAAACGGCGCGGTGTTCGGGATATGGCCGATTGCGACAAAAAAACCGTCCACGTCGCGCACCCAGCTTTCCCCGCTGACTAAGTTGCGCAGCTTCACGGCCGTCACGATCTTCTGGCTGGCATCGTAGATGTCCTCGACCACTGCGTTGGTGATGAGCTTGATTTTCGGATTGCTGAGCGCGCGCTCAATCATGATCTTGGAAGCGCGAAAAACGTCGCGGCGATGCACCAGGGCCACTTCTTCACCGAAGCGCGTCAGGAAGTTGGCTTCTTCCATGGCCGAGTCGCCCCCGCCCACTACCATGATCTTCTTGCCGCGATAGAAAAATCCATCGCAGGTAGCGCAGGAGCTGACTCCATGCCCGATCAGCTGCTGTTCATTCGGCAGATTCAGCCAGCGCGCCGAAGCGCCCGAAGCGATGATCAGCGTGCGCGCTTCGTGCCACTCCGAATCGACCTTCAAACGAAAGGGCCGGCCGCTCAGATCGGCTTCGGTCACGCTTCCATGCAGGTACTCGGCGCCAAAACGCTCGGCCTGCTTCTTGATGTTCTCCACCAGCACGGGGCCGTCGATGCCCTCCGGGAAGCCGGGAAAATTCTCGACCAGAGTGGTGAGGGAAAGCTGGCCGCCCGCTTCATGTCCGGCAACCACCAGCGGTTTCAGATTGGCGCGCGCCGTATAAATAGCCGCCGTGTTTCCGGCACACCCGGAGCCCACAATGATTACATTTCGCATGGAAATTTTATGCTATCAGACCGTGCGGATCTGGCGGAGGCTGGTTGCGCCTACGTCAGCAGTCCGGTGCGGACGATTTGATTGGTAATCAGCGCGCAGAAATAGGCCAGGAACGTCATATAGGCGAATTGCAGCACGGGCCATCTCCAACCGCCCGTCTCGCGACGCACGACGGCAATGGTGGACATACATTGCATCGCAAATGCGAAGAACACTAGTAGCGCCACCGCCCCGCCCGGACTCAGCTCGCTTTGCAGCGCCTGTCTAAGGCCTTTCGACTCCGACGTGCCTTCAATGCCGTAAATCGTCCCCAGCGTCCCGATGATAACCTCGCGCGCCGCAATGGAACTCACCAGTCCGATGCCGATCTTCCAGTTGAAGCCGAGTGGCTTGATGACCGGTTCGACTGCGTGTCCGATCATGCCCGCAAAGCTGTCGGCGATCTCGGGCGGCTGGCCGTCCTTGAGCGGCAGATGCGCCAGCACCCACAGCACGATCGCCACCGCCAGAATCACCGTGCCGGCCCGGCGCAGAAAAACCTTCGACCGGTCGTACAACCGCAGCCCCAGCGAGCGCCACGTAGGCATCCGATAGGGCGGCATCTCCAACACGAAAGGCGTTCGTTCGCTCTTCAACACCGACGACTTCAGCAACCGCGCCGTGCCAATCGCCGCAACAAAGCCCAGCACGTACAGGCCAAGCAGAGCAGCGGCCTGAGTTCCAAACAGCCGGCCCACCACCGGACGCTCCTTGATAAAAGCCGCGATAATCAACGTGTATACCGGCAACCGCGCCGAGCAGGTCATAAAGGGAGCGATCAGGATGGTCGCCAGGCGGTCGCGCTTGCTCTCGATGGTGCGCGTGGCCATGATGGCCGGAACCGCGCAAGCATACGCCGAGATCAACGGGATAAACGATTTTCCTTGCAGCCCGAATCGAGCCATGGTGCGGTCGGCGATCAGTGCGGCGCGCGCCAGATAACCGGAATCTTCCAGAATCCCGATAAAGAGGAACAGCAGCAGAATCTGTGGCAGGAACACCACCACCGACCCTACACCGCTCCACACCCCTTCCACCAGCAGCGATCGCAGGACTCCCGCCGGCAGCATATTGCCGACCCACTGGCCTGAAATCTGGATCAGATCCTGCAAGCCGTCCATAAGCGGCCGCGCGCCCTGAAAGATGGTTTGAAAGACGCTGGCTACTACGGCAACGAAAATGAGCGGCCCCGCCACCGGATGCAGAAAGATCGAATCCAACCGGCGCGTCCATAGCGGCGGAGCGGGAGCGTGGTAGGCTGCGCCGGCGCCCACTTGGTGCGCCCATTGGCGGCATTTGGGAATATCCTGCAACACCGGCAGTTCGACTTTGGGCGGCCCCAGCGAAGCAGTAGTGCCCGCCGCGGTTCCTTCCATGAACTGAAATACTTTCTCGACGCCGTCGCCTTTGGCTGCGCTGATCAGCGCCACCGGCGCTCCCAATTCGCTCGCGAGTTCGCCCGTGTCCACCGTGCCGCCGCGCGTTTTAAGATCGTCCGCCATGTTGAGGATCACCAGCGTGGGCAGTTTCAGGCTGAGAATCGGCGCCGCCAGAACCAGGTGGCGGCTGAGATTGGTGCAATCCAGTATCAACAGAACTGCGTCGGGCTTCGGCACGCCGGGCATCGCGCCTTGCAGCACGTCGCGCGTCACCTGCTCGTCTTCCGACCTTGGATTCAAGCTATACACGCCGGGCAGATCGACCAGAACCACCTCGCGTTCCTGATCCATCTTGGCGCGGCCCACGCGTTGTTCCACGGTGACGCCCGGAAAATTGGCAACCTTCTGGCGCAAGCCAGTGAGGCGGTTAAAGAGCGTGGATTTTCCTGAATTCGGCGGCCCGATGATCGCCACTACGTGCGCGCGGCCGGCCTTCTGCATTCGCGGCGCAGTCGCAACCGTGCAGCCCGCGCAACTATGGCAATCGCTCATGGCTTCAATATGAGATGAGTCGCGGTCTCACGCCGTAGAGCTACCTCGGAACCATCTACTCGATACACGCGTGGTTCTCCCCCCGGTGCGCTGCGCGCCGGAACGATCACGTGTCCGGGCAGGAAGCCGAGTTCCATCAGACGCCGAGCGATGTCCTCCGGCAATTCCAGGCGATCGAGAACTCCCGATTCACCTTCTCGAAGCTGAGCCAGACTCTTGGGGTTTGCTACGCATTTTTGCGCAGCCCGTGGGTGCCTATTGACAGTCATTTGCAATATGGACCTAGTATCCTTCTTGGCACTGAGCACGTCAAGGACCCGGCGCTTTCGCATAATGGAGACTTCGAAAACAGTATACCGGACCTTTTCAGTCCTAGATGCGTTTTCTGATGAAATTTTTTTTGGAAGATAGATTGACATTAACACACTAATATTTTATAGTGTACTTATACAGATATTATTGAAGGAGATTCAACCCATGCCAATCATCAGATACAACCCCTTTGCCGACGTCGAGGACTTTCCAACCGGTCTTCGAGTCTTCCAGGATACTATGAACCGGTTGTTGAGCGACTCAGGCGGCACTACTCGTCCCTGGGCTCCAGCGGTCGATATCTTATAGAATGAGAATGAGTTAGTCCTCAAGGCGGATGTGCCCGGCCTGGAGTTTAAGGACATCGATATCCAAATCGAGAACGGCACCCTAACCCTGAAAGGAGAGCGGAAGTTCGAGAAGGACGAGAACAGCAAGGGCTACCATCGCCTGGAACGCAGCTATGGCGCCTTTGTACGATACTTCACGCTTCCCGACACCGTCGCTAGCGATCAGGTACACGCCGACTATAAGAACGGAGTGCTGACCGTGACTCTGCCCAAGAAGGAAATCGCCAAGCCGCGATCCATCAAAGTGCAAGTCAGTAACAATTAAAAGTTCCTCCAGGCGGGGTGTGTGGCACGGCACCACCCCGTTTTCCGTTTCACTTCCGCGCAATAATCGTAGTAGATAGTGTCTCTATGAACGGACTCAAAACAGCGCTCCTGCTTGGAATCCTCAGCGGTCTTCTGTTGGCCGGCGGCGAGATGTTTGGAGGGCGCAATGGCTTGTACACCGCGCTCGCCATTGCCGTCGCGATGAATTTCTTTGGTTACTTTTTCTCCGACAAGATGGCGCTCGCCATGTACTCGGCGCAGCCCGTGACCCCTACCGAGAACAGCGACGCCTACGCGCGCGTTTTCCCTATCGTGCAGAGTCTCACCCAGCGCATGGGCCTGCCGATGCCGAAGCTCTGGCTGATTGCCGATGATTCGCCGAACGCGTTCGCCACGGGCCGCAACGCCGAGCACGCCTCGGTGGCCTTCACGGCCGGCGTTTTGCAACTGATGAACGATTCCGAGCTCGAGGGGGTGGTTGCGCACGAACTCGGACACGTCAAGAATCGCGATATTCTCACCAGCTCCGTAGCCGCTACTATCGCCGCCGCTATTACGTTCCTGGCCCGGATGGCTTTCTGGTTCGGCGGCCGGCGCGATGACGAAGAGGAAGGCGGTGCCTGGGCCGGCCTGATCATGCTGATCCTGGCGCCGATCGCTGCCATGCTGATTCAAATGGCCATCTCGCGGACGCGCGAGTACGCCGCCGACGAGACCTCGGCGCATGTCACTCACAATCCCAACGAGCTGATCTCGGCGCTTTCGAAACTGGAGAGCTGGTCCAAGCGCATTCCCATGACGGACGTGAATCCCGCCACTGCGCATTTGTTTATCATCAAGCCCTTTAGCGGCCAGAGCATGATGCGCCTTTTCTCGACGCATCCCGCGACCGAAGATCGCATCGCCCGCCTCCAGGCCATGCGCAATATCGGCTGAGCGCCTGTCGTATACTACAACGAGACCGGAATCTCTCTGATTTCGGAACTTCACCTAATCGAGGAGCATCCACGCGAATGCCAGAAGCACTCAACGGCGCGGAATTCAAGAAGCAATTGCGCGCGGGAGCCCCCAAGTTGGGGCTGTTCGTAAACTCGCACAGTCCCACTGTTGCGGAACAATTGGCGCATAGCGGCTATGATTGGCTGCTGGTAGACACCCAGCATGGCCCCATGGGCTATGAAACCTTGTCGGCGATGCTGGCCGGAATCGCGGCCGGCGGCGCGATATCGCTGGTGCGCGTCGGCAGCTATCAAGACCGTCCCGGCATTCAACAGGCGTTGGACATGGGCTCCGATGGCGTGCTGATCCCTTACATCAATGCCGCCGAGGAAGCCAAGCAGGCGGTGAGTTGCGCGCGCTATCCAACCTTCGGAACTCGCTCGGTGTACTTCCCGCAGCGCAGTATGAACCGCGCTGGACTGCTCGGCTATGCCGGTGCGGCGGGCGCCAACACGATTGTCGCGCTACAGGTAGAAACCGCCGATTGCATCAAGAATATCGATGCCATCGCCGCCGTTCCAGGCGTCGATATTCTCTTCCTGGGTCAAAACGATTTGTGCATGTCGATGGGACTGTATGAAAAGTACGAGTTCCCGCACATGTACACTTCGCCCGAACTGGGCGATGCTACTAACCGGCTGATTGCCGCGGCTAAGAAGAATAACGTCATTCTCGGGCTGTTCCTGTTCGGCACGTCGCGCGTGGGCGAGTTTCTCGACAAGGGTTTCACCTTCATCAGTATCGGAAACGATCTGCATCACGTGCTGACGCAAGCTGGCGCTTATGTGAACGACGTGGAAAAAATCGCGAAGGAAAAAAGCAAGACCTGGGCCCGCCGGCCGACGGCGCTGTTGTAGAATCTAAGCGGTTATTCCGGTCCGAACGCCAGCAGCACATTGCCCGGCGTTCCGCGCTCGCCGAACACGTATCCCGATCCGACGAACAGCATGCCGCCGGCGATGGTCGGGCCAGCCGAGCCGAGCGAGCCGCCCTTAGCGGCAACGCCATTCACGGTCTTGAACTCTTCGCGCATGTTGAACTGCCACAGCAACTCGCCGTTGGTGGTTGAGAAGCCGCGCAGGAGGCCATCGTAGCCACCGCCGAACACCACGCCTGGAATCACGCTGAGCGCCGCTCCGATGCCCAACCTCGGCCCTGCCGCTTTCACCGGCGCAACCCATTTCTTCTCGCCGGTGGCTAAGTCAACCGCCGCCACTCCAACGCTGCTCACGCCGAAGTAAGCGTACTTGTCATCCGCAGCTCCGCCGAACGTGATTTCTCCGAGCGCCATTTTTTCGGGGATCTGCACCTTCCAGACCACCGCTCCGCTCTTATCCGGATCGTGTCCCCATACCACGCCGCTCTTCTGCCCGGCTACCAGAATTCGCCGGCCGTTCTGCAGTGTTCGCAAGATCGGCGACGCGCCGAAGTCATAATCAGGCCCCATATCCTTCGGACAGTTTTCGCTGGTGCCCCAAGCCGCGCCGCAAGCCAGCCACGAATCGTGCGGAGTGTCCTGCACCGACCACAGCACCTTACCGGTGTCCAGATCCATCGCCAGGATGCTGTCGGTACGATCGGCCGGAGGTTCCGTGTACGTGTTGCCGGTCCCGATGTACAGCGCATGCTTCTGCGGGTCGATGGTCGGCGTGTTCCAAACCGCGCCGCCGCCAGGGCTCCACAGTTGCGTGCCGATGGAGTTTTTCCGCGTCGGCTTGGGGGTCTCGGCGATCACGAAACTCTTCCAGATTTGCTTGCCGGTATTGGCGTCAAGCGCCACGATGCTGCCTCGAAACGCGCAGCAGGGATAGGCCGGGCTGATCCCCATCCCCTCTTCTCGCGACGAAACCGGTACGTAGAGCCGCCCCTGATAGAGCGCCGGCGCGCCGGTGATCCCGGCAACCCCGTTGTCGTCCACCTTGGTGGTCCAAAGCTGGCGGCCGGTGGACGCGTCTACAGCATAAACATTGGCCCGCAGGTCGCCAAAATATGCTGCGTAACGCGCGGAACCCTGCCCTTTCACTTCACCGATGCTGATCGCATTGCGCACTGCCGATCGGGCTTGAAACGACCAATATACGCATCCGGTGGCGGCATCGAGCGAATAGACATAGCCAGTATCGAGAGTGACGAATACCCGGCCCGCTACCAACGTCGGCTGGCCATAGACGGCGGTGGCGCCCGGAAACCCGAAGGCCCATTTCAGCTTCAACCCCGGCACTTGATTCGGCGCGATTCCCGCAGCCTTGGCGAGTTGAAAGCGGCCATTGGTCGAGTCCACGCCCCAGCCGTTCCATGCGGGCGCGGATGACAAGCTCGATATCCCGGGATTGTTTGCACACTTATTGGGCATTGAGCTAGCTTCACCCGCGTTTCCGCCCATGAAATTTCGCCCGTTTAAAAACGTTCCGATCGCGCGCTGGTCCGCATCAGAAAGCTGCCGAGCCTGCTCGTGGGCGGCTCCGCTCGCCAAAGCTCGCACAATAGCCTCCGGCGTCATCTGCCGCAGCGCGGTCGCGTCGGGTCCTCGCTGGCCCGGCCCATAGCCGTGACAGCCCCGACAGTTTTGCTCAAACAGCCGGACCGATTTCGGAAGCTGCGCCACAGCGGAGCCACACAACAGCACCAGCAGTATCGACGCGGCGGGAACAGCGGAGCATCGTTTCATCATGGGAACGCCTTCTCTATAGTATCGCCGGTGTATGCTTATAGCTGCCCCTAAGCTATGCATCTGCTCCTGCGATGGATCGTTACAGCGCTGGCGCTCTTTGTCGCCGCCTGGCTGGTACCCGGCATCCGCGTCAGCGGCGACGGATGGACCGCGTTCGCCGTGATGGCCGTCATCTTGGGGTTAGTGAATGCGGTTGTCAGGCCGCTGCTCAAGTTGTTATCGTGCCCGCTCATCATCCTGACGCTGGGGCTCTTCGTCTTGGTGATCAATGGCATCACGCTGTGGCTAGCCTCCTCTATCGCCGTAAGCTGGTTTCACGTCGGCTTCTACGTGGACGGCTTCTGGGCCGCCTTTCTCGGCGCGCTGATCGTAAGTATTGTGTCCGTCATGCTTACAGCGCTGTTAAAAGAACCCAAGACGTCCGCGCCATAACCTCGTTAAACTGGATCATATGACATACTACGGCTCAAAAGATTTAGCCAGTAATTTCAGCACGGTTCGGAAGAACACGATCATCGTCGCCGAGGATATCGGCGAGCAGCATTACGGATTCCGCCCGGCGCCGGACGTGCGCACCGTGGCCCAGAGCTTGGTTCACATTGCTCTGGCTCCCAGCTTTCAGGAGCAGATTCACGGCGTGGAGCGCCGAACAACCATGGAAGGGTTCGATTTCGCGGCCCGGTTTCAAAAGCTGGGTGTCGAAGAGCAGAAACCTCGCAATAAGGCGCAGATCATCGCGTTCCTGCGCGAAGAGGGTGATCGTTTCGCGAAGTGGCTGGAGGGCCTGTCGGACGATTTTCTGGCCGAGCGTGTCAAGTTTATGCCGGGAATGACGCCCGACTCCAAGACTCGCTTCGAGATGATTCTGGGCGTGAAGGAACACGAGATGCATCATCGCGGCCAGCTGATGCTAGTGGAACGAATGATCGGCGTGGTGCCGCACCTGACGCGCGAAATGCAGCAGCGCATGGCGGCCATGAACCAGAGAACGGCCGGTCAACCCGCTTAGCGCGCCGCTTGAAAGCGAAATTCATGCTTGGGGTCGCGGTAGAGGATTAGCTCGCCCGGTTTTTCGTGGACTGCGAGCCAGCGGCGGCCCTCGGCATCGGCCGAAATTAGTTCGTAAGCGGAGGCTTCCAGCCAGAGCGGGCTGTTTTGCTTCCGCGCATATTCCAAATCGCGGTCTAATTCACCCAGATCCCATCGATCCAACCCCATCCAGACCGCTTGCGGATTGAAATAGCTGATGGTCCAGAGATCGGGATGAAAACGATGGAAGACGATGGGTGCGCCAGCCGGCCAATGGTCGTGTTGCGCCAGGGCGAAACGCAGCGCGGCATTCGATTCGATGCGAGATTGCGGGTAGATCTCAAACGTGAAGTTCCAAAGAAACAGCGAGGCGATGAACAGCCATCCAGCCATGCGCGCGTTCGCCGCACCGTGGATTGCGAAGGTCAGTATCGCGATAAGCGGCGGCAGATAGAAGAGCCGGTAGAACGTATTTTGCGGCATCCAAAAGAACAGGAACGCGAGATACACGCCAGTCCAGAAGATGAGCGGGCGTGGCGGAGACTGGAGCTTCACCCGTCTGAGCGCGCGCCACAGGAATAACAAGAAAGCGACGGCCGTGCCGGCCAGAAGGACGACGGCCACTTTGAACCAGGGACCGGCCGGAAGATCAGCGAGCTTTCCGCCGAAGAATAAGCGGAGCGTGCCTCGGATCGTGAGCGCGAGGTCGTCCAGTGGGTGGAACCAGAATCCCGAGTCGGGCGAATGGGTCGTGATCCACGCCAAGAAGCCGCCGGGAGGCGCCGCGATCTTATATGCGAGCCAATAGACACCTGCCACCGGGGTCAACGAAGCGGTCAGATAAATTGCCGCGCCCCGACGATCCTTCCCGAGCCTGATCAGAGCCACCGGCAGGAAAAATATCGCGAGTTCGTGAAACAGCATTGCGCCCACGTGAGCGAGTCCCGCCAGAATTACCCAACGCGAATTGTTGAGCAGCAAATAGGCGCACAGCAGCAGGCAAATGGCTGGAATGTAGGCGTTCGCATCGGCTGCGAATTTCCACCAAGTGGCCGAAAACCCGAGCGCGAGCGCCGCGATCATACTCGACCACTCCGCGACGCCCCCCTGTCGCAAGGCCGTGTAGAGCAGCAGCACGCAGAGGCCGGCCAGCACGCTGTTGGCGGTTTGCAGGAGGAAGAGGGCGCGCGTGTGAATCCCCAGGACGTCCGCCAGCCGGTACAGCCAATCGCCACACAGCATGTACACCAAATGGCTGGGAGAGAGGAGCGCCGCCACCGATTTCCGCTTTTCAATTTCGATTGCGAACGCCAAGCCATCCCAGTAGAAGTTCCGAGTGGGCAGAAACAGGTAGAACAGCAAGGGCAGCGCGAGGGGCAAAGTGTTCGCCGCGGGGTGGCGAGGCTGGTCCACGAACTACGACTGTAACACCCGGGGCGGCGCGAATTGCCGCGTGGGCGGCAACCCGGTACAGTGGATAAGGAAGGTCCGGCGGTGAATCCCGCGTCTTTCGGCTTATATCCCACGTTGCTCGCGTTGCTGCTCATCACGCTGCTGGGCGCACTGGCAGGCATTAAGCTGGCGGAAATTCCGGCTCTATCGCGACGAGTTCTGCCGTTCAGCGGGGGAATGCTGGTGGGCGTTGCGCTGTTTTGGATCCTTCCAGAGATCGCCGCTTACAATGGTTGGATTGCCGCCTGCGCGGATTTGAGCGCCGGTTTTGCAGTACTGCTGCTTATCGATCGTTTTGTCTATCCGGTTTGCCCCGGTTGTTCGCACACCCATAATCACCAAGGCTGCATCCGCAAGCTGCACGGCTTCGCAGCGCCGCTGCTGATCGCTTCCGGCATCCACAGCTTCTTCGACGGCTGGAGCTTGACGATTTCCCAGCAGGACGGATTTGGGAGCCTGCGGCTAGCATTCCTGGCGGGCATTGGAATCCACAAACTGCCGGAGGGGCTGGCGCTCGGGGCGCTCCTGGTAGCCGCGTTGGGATCGATGCCCCGGGCGTTGTTGGGCGCTGGATTAGCGCAATCCATGATGTTGCTTGGCGGCGGACTGGCTATGCTGCTGGCGCCTCACTTAAACATGACTTTGACGAGCGGTCTGCTCGCGATGGCCGCCGGTGCGTTCGTCTATTTGGGCTATCACGCCGTCGATAGCGAGTACCAACAAAGCGGCATCGCAACTTCAGTGATGCCGGCACTGACGGGTGCTGTAGGAGCTGTGGCTCTGCGCTCGATTTTGCCCGGTATTTAGACCTGGGCTTGCGGCGGCCGGCGCCGGTGCCAATCGGTGCGCTCCTGGAACGCTTTGCCGATCGCAAGCAATGTGTTCTCGGTGAACGCGCGTCCGACCAGCTGCAGCCCGATGGGCATTCCGCCCGCAAAACCACATGGCACCGAGAGCGCCGGACGACCCGCGAGATTCCCCGCCGGAATCAACGCACTGAAACC
>Ga0182024_10006784_pt1 | contig 24970 bp, 21 predicted proteins | sample P32metaG_FD_120480 | JGI IMG/M metagenome (GOLD analysis project Ga0182024, IMG submission 120480) | Permafrost microbial communities from Stordalen Mire, Sweden - P3-2 metaG (Illumina Assembly) | ecosystem: Environmental > Terrestrial > Soil > Wetlands > Permafrost | place: Sweden: Stordalen...
ACTCCTCGAACGTGCGCCGCGAGAGCAGGCACAGAAGAGTTGTAAAGGCGAGGACGCAGAAAAAGCGCGGCAGGTCCGCACCAAGAGTGAGCTGATCTGGCACGGGGCGACGATTGTCGATCAGGTCTTGGTAGCACGCGAACGCGAGCCCGTGAAAGAGATAGAGTCCGTAGCTGATATAGCCGTAAAAGCGCAGGGGAGCGCCCAGCCGGAGCATAGCAGGGCGATCTCCGTATTGCAGTGCAAGCAGAAGCAAGGCAGCAAAGAGGCACAGGAACGGCTCCTGCTGGAACGCGGCGCCGCCAGCAGTGGTACGGCTCAGCAGATGGCAGGCGGACCCGATTGCGTATAGTGCGACGCCCAGCGCACCGAGCAGCAGAGTTGCGGCGCGGACGCGGGCTTGTGTGGCGCCCGGGCTGCGGAGGAGGATCGCAATCAGAGCGCCCGTGGCGAGGTTGTCGGTCAGCATCCACGTGGCGGTATGTGGGTTTCCCAGGGGTATGGCGCGCATGGTGAGATATCGCAAGAGCGGCGAGAGGGCGATGCTGGCCAGACAGGCAGTCGCCAGCGCACCCATCTTCAGACGGCGCACCAACAGGGGCCATATCAGGTAGAACTGCTCTTCAACGGCGAGCGACCAGAGCGGGCCGTAAGTGATTCCTCGCCGCGCGACCGCGAAGTTGGCCAGATAGAGCAGGCAAAGCAGCAAGTACCTCCAGTCGAGGCCGCCGTAAAGCCTTAGGACGAGGAGGACTACAAGATAAAGAGGAAGGATACGGAGCGCGCGGCGTGTGTAGAAACTGCTCCAGTAATTGGGTTGTGTGCGGGAATCGATAAGGATGCCAGTGATCAGGAATCCGGAGAGCACGAAGAAGAGGTTGACTCCGAGCCAGCCGGGAGTTGCGATGGCCGACAGGCGTACAACAGCAGGGGAGAAAGAGTGTGCAGGGGAGAGCCACCAATGCAGGCCGTGGTAGGCGAATACGGAGAGGACCGCGATCCCACGCAGCATGTCGAGTCCCGGCATCTCACGCCTCAGCAGCGGTGAGCGGGAGGGCGAATCGGGCGTGAGTGAGACCTCAGTGGTGTGTTCGGGAGTCAGGACGCCCATGGCACGCCTCCTTAGCGGGCACGGCTGCCGGAGGTCCATTTGGAACAGGAGGCGGACATCGTTGGCCAAAGTGTAACAGGGCTGCGACTCAGGCAGGTTGCTGCCTGGACGGCATCTGCGGGGAGGGTGCCGGGGCGGGTTCCGGCAGCGTAAAACCCGCGAATTCCTTTGATTCGCAAGCGGTGGCGAAGAAGAACGTCGTCCCCTCCATCCTCTGAATGGCAAAGAAGACGACCGCGACAATGGCGACGCGGTGGATGGGCAGGCGTTCTGGGAAGGGGATGCGCACCGCTGGGCCTTTAGTCTAGCAGCCGGAGTCCGGGGGTAGCGCCCATCTGGGCCCGCAAACGAGTGCGTGCGGCTCCGCTGTGCTATACAGATGCCTAATGGCTCCGAACAGTTCGAACTACCACATCGCGTCCGGGCGAATTCCCAGCCTAGACGGATTGCGTGCAATCTCAATCTTGCTTGTGATCGCACTGCATTCGCTCCAACGGTACAGCGTCAACCATCACGTACCGTTGGTGTTCTATGACCTTTGCAATGGATCGCTTGGGGTCCAGATATTCTTTGTTATTAGTGGCTTTCTTATCACAGCGTTGCTTCTTCAAGAGCGGCGTAAGTTTGGCTCCATCAGCCTGTCCGGCTTTTATATCCGTCGGGCATTTCGTATTCTGCCACCGCTCTACACTTATATCGCCGTAGTTGCCCTGATTGGCATCAGCGGAAGGATCATCCTTAATCGCAACGACATCATCAGCGCGGTGCTGTTCTTCCACAATTATTCTCGTAGCTCATCTATGTGGTCGTTGGAACACCTGTGGTCGATATGCATCGAGGAGCAGTTTTATCTGGTGTGGCCATTCATACTCTGCGCCTGCCTGGCAGGAGATGGTGTAGAGCACCGTTTGAGGGCAGCTGTATTTCCTGTCGCAGTCCTGGCTATCTCCCCGCCATTGAGGACGATTTTAGGGTTGCAGCATAGCCACCCGATTTTGCGCGACATAGGCCTCAAGATTAACTACGATTTCATCATGTTCGGATGCCTAATAGCGTTACTTCAAGGGGTCCCACGATTTGAGACCATCTATCGCATAGTCACTCGAATATGGTGGATTTGGCCGATCGCAATCTTTCTCCTGGGTGCCATCTCGATGCGATTCGAGCACTATTTTGACTTGCCTATCGGCTATACGATAACGGGAGCGGCGATCGCCATCTTTATACTCTGGTGCACACGAAATCCGGATCGCGCTGTTGGACGCGCCCTTAACTTTCGGCCAATAGTTCAGATCGGCGTGCTCTCTTACAGCATCTATCTTTGGCAGACTCTGTTTCTGCATCATCTCAATTACCAAGTCTTCGGCAGGTATAGCTGGATTGGCTCCTTCCCGAGCAATTGGATCGCGATTCTGATTGTCGCGGCGTTCTCGTATTACGTCATCGAGAAGCCGTCACTTCGGCTTCGGCTTAGGCTAATAGAGTCCTTTCATCTTGACAGATCATCTCGGCTTCGACCGGCGCCGCGGTGAGTGCAGAGAAATCGTACTCTCCTCTGCGGAAGTCGATGAATCTCCAACACCGTTGGGAGGCGATAAGGGCCTCTGAAATACGAGCCTGGCCATGCTTTATCCCGAACGCCAATGAACTGTAGGCGCGCACGACCTGGTGCTGAGATTGGCACTAAAAGAAGCGCCAATGCCGCATCCGAGAGGGTGTCGGGCGGGGTTCCGGCAGCGTAAAACCCGCGAATTCCTTTGATTCGCAAGGGGCGATCGCTTATGGTATGGAGCGAACCGCGGCCTGCGAGATCTGACAGGGAGAGGACGGAGTGGCGGCATTCGGCGAAGAACTTAGGCGTGCGCGTGAAGAACGGGGGCTTGCTGTCGAGTTTATCTGCGACGCCACCAAATTGCCGGCAAAGCACATCCGCGCCCTGGAGGCGGGGGCGTTTGCCGAGCTGCCCGGCGGGGTCTTCCGGCGGGGCTTTGTGCGCAGCTATCTGAACGTGCTGGGCCTGGAAGAAGGCGCGTGGATGAAGCGCTTTGAGGAGAGCTGCCGGGAGAGCGGGGTGCGCGATCCGGGGAGCAACGAGTGGGCCGTCTTCGCTGAAAATGTGAAGAATAACCGTGCGGTGTCGCAGCGGCGCATGGGGGTGCGCAGGGTGATGGTGGGTGTGTTGCTGACCGGGCTTGCGCTGGCCGGCTGGTGTGGCTGGAGGGTCAAGACCCATCGCCGGCTGCTGCCTGCGCCGCGGACGTGGACTGGAAACTGAATTCCGGGGTCGCTGAATTTCTAGGTCATCGAATTCTCGGGTCGCTGAATCCCCGGATCACTGAGTTACTGAATTCCGCGGTTGACTCTCAAGCGGCCGCCGCCGTTCGGTATTCAAAGCATGCAGCGGCCGGGATTCCTGCGGGTGAATTTGTCCGTGAGCGGTCCCCGGCCAATGCAGGATTGCGCTGTTCGAGGGCCGGTTGTTGCCGCAGGGTGTCCGACTTTGTCGCTGCCCGACGGGCGGCGGTAAAATAGAAGTGTTTGAACCCATCCCCGCAGCACAGCAGTGGAGGTAGAAGTTTGGCGAAACGCGAGCGTTTTTTGTTTACCAGTGAGTCCGTGACCGAGGGTCATCCGGACAAGATTGCCGACCAGATCTCAGATGCGATTCTGGACGCCTGCCTGGCCCAGGACCCCTATAGCCGTGTGGCGTGCGAGACGCTGACCTGCACCGGTCTGGTGGTGATTGCCGGGGAGATTACGACCAAGGCGTATGTGGATTTCCAGAGCCTGGTGCGTGGGACGGTGGCGGCGATCGGGTACGACAACGCGCTCTACGGCTTCGACTCGAACACCTGCGCGGTGATCTCGACCATCAACAAACAGTCCGGCGACATTGCCATGGGCGTGGACACGGGCGGCGCCGGCGACCAGGGCATGATGTTCGGCTACGCCACCAACGAGACGCCGGAGATGATGCCCGCGCCGATCTCGCTGGCCCACCGGCTGACGCGGCAGCTCTCCGAAGTGCGCAAGTCCGGGCTGATGTCGTACCTGCGGCCCGACGGCAAGAGCCAGGTGTCGGTGGAGTACGACTCGAACCACAAGCCGGTGCGCGTGGACGCGGTGGTCATCTCCACACAGCATGCGGAGAATATCGGCAACGACGAGCTGCGCGCCGACATCCTGAAGAACGTGATCCAGGCGGTGATCCCGGCGAAGTTGCTGGACGAGAACACCAAGTACCACATCAACCCGACGGGGCGGTTCGTGATCGGCGGACCCATGGGCGATACCGGCTTGACTGGGCGCAAGATCATCGTGGACACGTACGGCGGCATGGGCCGGCACGGCGGCGGCGCGTTCAGCGGCAAGGACCCGACCAAGGTGGACCGTTCGGCGGCGTACATGGCGCGCTACGTGGCGAAGAATATTGTGGCCGCGGGGCTGGCTGAGCGCGTCGAGGTGCAGCTGGCGTACGCCATCGGCGTAGCCGAGCCGGTGAGCGTGCTGGTGGACACCTTCGGCACCGGCACGGTGGACGAGGACAAGTTGGAGAAGCTGGTGCGCGCCAACTTTTCGCTGACGCCCAAGGGCATCATCGAGAGCCTGAACCTGCGCCGGCCGATTTACAAAGCCACGGCAGCCTACGGCCACTTCGGGCGTGAGGGCAAGGACTTTACCTGGGAGCAGACCGACAAAGCGGCCGCGCTGAAGGCGGGCGCGCAGGAGAAGGTCGCGGCCAGGTAGATCGGTGCTACGCGCACGGCGAATCGCGCGCTTCGCGCACAGAAGAGAGTAGACATGACGAAGGCCCCGCCGAGTGGCGGGGTTTTTGTTTGGCGCGCGCGGCATGGCCGTGTCTTCTGCGTGGAGCCAGAGGAGCGCAGGCAGGTGCATGCAGGTCTTTACGGTATGGTGAGTTGAGCGGGGGATTCCTGAAACGATGCGGCGGCAACTGCCACCATGGGCGATGGGACTGGCGATTGCGCCGCTGGGCTTCTACTACGGCTTCATCTCGACAGCGATGGGGATACTGCTGGCGGCGCATGGCGTCTCAGTGGGCCGCATCGCCGGCGTCTCGGCCATTGCGTTCTCGCCAACCTTCTGGGCGTTCACCCTCTGCCCGGTGCTGGATGTCCGCTTCAGCAAGCGCGCCTACGCGATCTTTTTTGCAGGCGTCGCTGCAGTGTGTCTGGGCGTCAGCATATTGCTGACGGCGAACCTTGCCGCCTTTACCGCGGTGCTGACCGTGGGCTGCGCGGCGATGGTGATCTTCGGAAATGCGCACCAGGGATGGATGCCGGACGTGATCGAGGACAGGCACTACTCGCACGTGGGCGCCACCAGCAACATTGCCAACCTGGGCGCGGCGGGGGCCTTCGCCACCCTGACCATTGTGCTGGTGCGCACGCTGCCCTCTGTACCTGCGGCTGTGCTGCTGGCGCTTACTGTGATGGCGCCCACGGCGATGCTCTTCTTTATTCCGCTGCCGGCCATCCCCACCCGCGGCGTGGCGGAGGTATTCCGTACCTTCTTCCGCGACTTGTATACGGTATGCAAGAGGCGCGACTGCATCATCGGGCTGGTCTGCTTTGCCGCGCCGACGGCATGCTTCGCGCTGACCAACACCTTCTCTGCCATGGGCGCGGACTTCCATACGCCGGAGCGCTGGGTGACGGCGATCAACGGGACCGGCGTGGCGATCGTATGTTCGCTGGGCTGCGCGGCCGGCATCTGGTTTTGCGGCCGCTTTTTGCGCCGCAACGTGTATATCTGCACCGGCTTCTTCGGGGCGGCATCGGCGCTGGCGCTCCTGGTTACGCCGCACACCCTCGTGTGGTACGCCGCGGGCGTGCTGGCGTACAACTTCTTCCAGGGAATTAACTACACGGCATTTTCTTCGTTCTCGTATGAGATTGTGGGCCCTGCGAATCCGCTGGCGGGCACGCAGATCTCGCTGCTGGCCGCGGCGGCCAATCTGCCCATCAGTTACATGACGGCCATCGAGGGCCACGTGCATACGCGCTTTGGGCTGGGCGGGATGCTTGCGGTCGATGCGGTCTCCACTTTGATCGTCGGCACCACGCTGCTGCTGGTGCTGCGCAGGACGGGCCTTGGCCGCGCGCAGGTCCGGCCGCTGGAGAGCGTGTAGACTGCTGAGACCCGCTCTATTTGCATCCAATGTAGTAACAAATCCTGAAGATCGAGGACCAGGGATGCTGATCCGATCGGAGTTCGATATCCAGTTTCAGCTTCCCCAGCGCGCCGCAATGGTGGCGATGCTGCACCTGCATCCGTCGCTGGAGCGATATGTGCGGGAGGGCAATGTGCTGGTGATTGAGCATCTGCAGGAGGGCGTGGCGCCGGGCTCGGGCGAGCGCATCTATGCCGCCGAGTACGCCGACAGCTTCGGCAACCGCTGCTCGCGCTATGTCGCGCCAGCGGGGCATCTGCGGCTGAGCGGGACGAGCACGGTGGATGTGGAAGGGCTTCCCGACGCGGTGAATGTGCACGCACAACAGTCGCCGGTGGAGGAGGTGCCGCCCGAGGTGCTGCAGTTCCTGCTGCCCAGCCGCTACTGCGAGGTGGACCGCTTTATCCCGGTCGCGCAGGACCTGTTCGCCGGGACCGCGCCAGGATGGGAGCGCGCCACCGCCATCCGCGACTGGGTGCATGAGAAGGTGCGCTTCGACTACCAGTCCGCGCGACCGACGAAGACGGCGATGGATGTCTTCACGGAGCGGGTGGGCGTCTGCCGCGACTTCCAGCACTTGGCGGTGACGCTCTCGCGCTGCCAGAACATTCCCGCACGCTACGTCACCGGACAGCTGGGCGACATACGCTGGCCCTACTCGGGGCCCGGGGACTTCAGCGCATGGTACGAGGTGTGGCTGGATGGCCGCTGGTGGACCATGGATGCTCGCCACAACGTGCCGCGCGTGGGGCGGGTGCTGATGGCGACGGGACGCGATGCGGCGGACGTGGCCATCACCACCTCGTTCGGCGAGGCCACGCTGAAGCACTTCTGGGTGGAGAGCAATGAGGTGGGCGAGGATGGAGTGGCCGTGCCGCTGATGGCGCGGCCCGGCGAGGGTGAGCTGGGCGCGGCCTGAGTGCACTTCCTCCGCGGCGAGCGATGTTAGCCTCAGAGGTACGCGCGCCGCACACGAAAATCTTCCCCGGGCCGGACACAGCTCCGGGTCGATCTCTCTATGCCGATTCCGAGGAACGAGACATCCGCAATCGCTGAGCAGCCGGCTGTTGCCGCGGCTTCGTCCGCACCGCGGAGTGTGCTGCGTATTTTGCGGCTGGTGCAGGTGGCCCTGCTGGCGGTTGCCGCAGTCTTCTACGCGCTGCACTTCGTTCACCTGAAGGCGGACTTTCCCAACCACTCACCCTGGCCGGACTGGGCCAAATACACCGACGAGGGATGGTACGGCTCGGCGGCCATCCGCCACTACCAGCTTGGACATTGGAACTTGCCCGGCGACTTCAACCCCGCGGCAGCGCTGCCGGTGTGGCCGCTGGTGGAGATGGCGCTCTTCCGCTTCACAGGAGTCAGCCTGGCAGCGGCGCGCGCGCTGACGGTCGTGGTCTTCGGGATGATACGGGCGGGCTGCTACCTGCTGTTGTGGCGCTGGGCCCGCGCAGGTTCTGTGAATGATGCGGCTGCGGAATCGCGGACCCCTTCACTGGCACCGGCGATTGCGGCGCTGCTGCTGGCGGTCAACCCGTTCTTCTTCGCATTCTCGCGTTTGGCGATTCTGGAGCCGCTGCTCATTCTGCTCACCCTCAAGGCGCTGCTGATCGCGCAGGTTGCCGGCGCGGTCTCGGTGGCAGCGTGGGGTGACAGCGCAGCGCCAGATCGCCGCCTGCGCAGGCGCGCCATTGTGTGGTCCGCGGTGCTGGGACTACTGCTGCCGGCGATGGTACTGACCAAGACCACCGGGCTCTTCCTCTTTCCTTCCATCCTCTGGATCCTGTGGGCGGCGTGCGGCTATCGCTTGCGGGTGTTTCTGCGTGCGGCTGGAATCGCGGGTGTGATGGGTGCGGCCGTGTGGGGCGCGTACATGCTGCTCTTCGTCCGGCCGCACTATATGCTGGATTACCGCTATCTCTTTGCGGCCAACGGCTACACCGGCGTGACCGCGGCGACGCTGTGGCCGGTGATCCGCGACGCCTTCCTCTGCGGCGGCTACCTGGGCGGTACGATCTTCTGGCTCAGTGTGCTTGCCGTACTCGTCTCGCTGGCGACGATCGCGGCGCGGCGGATGCGCGGCGATCCCCTCACTGTCTCGCTTCTGCTGTGGATCTTCGGCTATGGGGCGTTTCTGACGTATCACGACAACCTGAACCCGCGTTACTACCAGGTGCTGGGCGTGCCGCTGGTCCTTTTGGTTGCGATGGAGTTCGACAGGCTGTGGCGTTTTGCGATGGCCCCGGGCGGGAGGACGCGCAGGAAGAGTTCTGCGGTGCTTTCGCGACTGGCCCTTGCGGCATGCGCGGGCGCAATCGCCTTCGTGGCAGTGCGCGGAGCGTGGCAGACCACCGGGTTTGTGCGCCATCCTGAGTACACATTTGTCAGCGCGGTCAACCAGGTCCGCGATGCTGTGGAGCGGCAACGCTCGCTCGATCTGGCGCAGGGCAGGCCGCTGCATCCGGAGATGGTGCTGTCGATCAGCGGCGAGAATATTTCGCTGATGACTGGACTGCCCTCCATTTGTGACGACTTCGGCACCATGACCCTGCCCGACCGGATTGCCGCCTATCGGCCCGGCTGGTTTGCCAGCTGGAACGACGTGGAGGACGACAAGATGGAGGCGCTGGCGCCCATTTACCGGCTGGTGCGCGTGGGCGCGTATCCGGCCTTGGACGATCCCGACCGCAACCTGCTGATTTTGTACCGTCTCGACCCGCTGGAGTCGCCGGGACAGGTGCAGCCTCCGCACCGCCGGCGCAGCCTGTCCGTCCCGCGCCGCCTGCAGACCAAGGTGGGCGAACAGCCGACCGTGCGGCAACTGCAGCACTGAGGACGCTGGCGAAAAATGGCGAAAAATTAAGATCGCGAGCGGCGCTGCCGAGATGGGCGCAGTCCGTCTTAAGCAGTGACCCCGGGAACATGGCCGAATTACGAGGTGTCCCCATGAAACGACGAACGAAGATCACTGTAGCCCTTCTTGGAGTGCTCTGTAGCTGCGCTGCCTTCGCGCAGGGCGACTCCATTCTCAGCCCGTACGAGGGCCATCGGCCAGTCGACTCGCCCGAGGCGCTCTCCGGCTTGTGGGAAGCCCCCGACGGAAGCGGTGGTGCGGTAGGCATCCACCTGATGCTTACGACCACGGTTCCTGTCTCAGCAGACACGCTGGGAAGCGCACAGCAGCTGTGGGAGAGGCTCGAGGTCGGGGTGTACGAGCGTAAGGGGCCTGATATTCAGTTCGGCGACCAGAGTTACTTTGGCGACTCACCGAGCGCCGGCAATGTGGCCTTCGACGAAGGAGTGCTGCGGCTGCACTTCGCCTCGCCCTGGAAGGACACGCCCTCGGTCGACCTGGACCTGAGGCAGACCGGCGATACATGGGTTGGGCGCCTCCATCGCGGGTATTTCGATGCGAACGTAATCTTGCGCCGGCCGGGAGCTGGTGGCACGGCGAAGACGAGCCCAATCGGCGGAACCTCGATCACCGGCACATGGATAAGCACTCCCGGACCATTTGGGACCTGCGTCCATGTTGCGGGGGAGACACCGGGCAGCCTTGCCGGCTGGTCCGATTCCGTCGGAATGACAGGGCATCAGCAGGTCGTCGCGGGTATGTCCCCGATAACGGGCGGAGGGGGGCGGTACGGCGAGTTGATGTGGGTGAAGCAACTCGATGGCGGCAAAATCTCCCTGGTGCTCTATGTGGAAAACGGGGACGGAATTCCACATGAATTCGTCGGGACGCTCTCGCAGGATGGAATGGTCCTCTCCGGGGAGTGGCCGGCAGCCCCGAACCAGACGCCGCATCCCGGTTCGTGGATCAGGGTGGCGGGCGACTCCTGCGTCGCTAAGCCGAAGTAGGGCGGGCGATCGACCAGAACGACCTACTCTGGCGCAGTTCTAGCCCCAACCGTACGCACCTTTCGCGGTTGACTCCGCACCGCCGCTGGGCTAATCTGGAAGCTCGCGCAGTCCCGCGTCTGCACGTTCTGGGCGGAGTTTGTCCAGGCAGTGCAGCAGGATGGGACACCGTGGTGGATCGAGCGGGAGCAGCCGGCAGGATGGGCCGCCCTGAAGCACCCACTTACCAGGCAATGTGCGTACCCCCAGGCGGTCCGGCTCTTCCGCGTTTTGGAGCAGAAAGCGGAATTGGCAGGATGGGCTGAATCTTGCCCGCGGTTCGGGTTGTTGCGTGCTGTTTTGCCTGGGGCAGTTTTGGTCTGGGCGCAAGCGTTTTGGATTGCAGCAAGTGCGTTCCGCAGGGCAGTTCGCGGTGCGTGTGGATGTTTTACGCAGGGGTACCACAGTCAGAATCTTCCGTACGGCGCCGGGCTGGAGAGGGAAGACGGCAGAACCAGGGAGTAACGAGCAGCGATGAACAACACCACCGTAGTACCGAGCGGCAAGAACTTCGAGCGCAAGTGGTTTCTGCTGGACGCATCCGGCAAGACGCTGGGCCGTCTGGCCACGCAGGCCGCCAGCATTCTGGCGGGCAAGAACAACGTACTCTACACGCCGTACATCGACACCGGCGACCATGTGGTCGTGGTGAACTGCGAGAAGATCGTGCTCACCGGGCTGAAGGCGGACAAGAAGCTCTACCGCCGCTATACCGGCTTTCCTGGCGGGCTGCGCGAAGAGTCCTTCGTGAAGCTGCTGGCGCGGCGCCCGGAGGCGATCGTCGAGCAGGCGGTCAAGGGCATGCTGCCCAAGAGCAAGCTGGGCCGGCAGATGGGCACCAAGCTGAAGGTCTACAAGGGGCCGCATCACCCGCACCAGGCGCAGCAGCCGCAGGCACTGTAAGCACAGCCGCAGAGACAGCGGCTCGACAAGTTTTGAATCACAGATTTTTCAGCACGAATTAGGAGCGATATGGCGGAGTTGGTTCAGTACTACGGAACGGGTCGGCGCAAGTCCTCGATCGCGCGCGTGTTTCTGCGCCCGGGCAGCGGCAAGTTTTCGGTCAACAAGAAGGAGTGCGACGTGTACTTCGTGACTGCGCAGCAGCGCGCTGCGGCCAAGCGGTCGCTGGCGGTGCCGGGCATCGAGGAGACCTTCGACGTGATCACCACCGTCCGCGGCGGCGGCGTGATGGGCCAGGCGGATGCGGTCAAGCTGGGTATTGCGCGCGCGCTGATGGTCTTCAACCCGGAGCTGCGCAAGGCGCTGAAGGCCGAAGGCCTGGTCACGCGCGATTCGCGCGGCAAGGAACGCAAGAAGTACGGGCAGAAGGGCGCACGCGCACGCTTCCAGTTCTCCAAGCGGTAATTGGTTGCGGGTTGGGCCTGATATTTGGGAAAGCAGCACCCTCCGAATTTCGTTGCATCGGAGGCACGGAGTTAAATCTCCCTTACGAGGGATAAATCCAGGCACCGGCTTGGCGTTGTTGAGATCGAACCACCGGCTGCCTTAACCAAGGAGACGCATTTGGCAAACATCACTATGAAGGAACTGCTGGAGGCTGGAGTCCACTTCGGCCACCAGACCAAGCGCTGGAACCCGAAGATGAAGGAGTATATCTTCGGCGAGCGCAACGGCATTTACATCATCGACCTGCAGAAGACGCTGAAGATGTTCAAAGAGGCGTCGAAGTTCGTCACTGAGCTGACCAGTTCAGGCAAGCTGGTGCTGTTTGTCGGCACCAAGCGCCAGGCGCAGGACGCGATTGCCGAAGAGGCCAATCGCTGCGGCATGCCGTACATCAACTCGCGCTGGCTGGGCGGGCTGCTGACCAACTGGGTCACGGTGCAGAAGTCGGTGAAGCGGCTGCAGGAGCTGGACGACATGTCCACCGACGGACGCTATGAGCTGCTGACCAAGAAAGAGGTCATCAAGCTGGAGCGCGAGCGCAAGCACCTCTCCACCAATCTTTCCGGCATCAAGAGCATGAAGCGGCTGCCCGACGCGCTGTTCGTGGTGGACTCGAACAATGAGGCCATCGCTGTGGCTGAGGCGCGCAAGCTGGGCATTCCGGTGGTCGCGGTAGTGGATACCAACTGCGATCCCACTGTGGTCGACTACGTGATCCCGGGCAACGACGACGCACTGCGCGCCATTCGCCTGTTCACCACCAAGATCGCCGACTCGGCCGCCGAGGGCGTGCAGATGGTCTCTGAGAAGGCCTTCTCCGCTGAGGTTGCCGACGTTGCGCCAGCCGAGGTTTCGCCGGAGTTTGTCGGCGAGGAGGGCGAGGTCGCTGTGGGCGAGGTGCATGAGTCCGCTGGGCTGGCCGCTGCCTCCGGGGAAGACCTGGCCGAGGCTGACGACGACAACGTCGACCTGGCTGCGGTGCTGGGCGGCAACATCCGCAAGGCGCCCGTGGCTGCCATCGAGGAAGAGCCGGAGCCGGAGCACGCGCACGCAACCGGCGCGTAGATCCACATCTCACAGATTGAGAGCGTGGAGGCCGGCAATCCGCTCCACGCTCTTTCTGCGTATGCGGGCAGGACACGGAAATGAAACAGGACGCGCGTAAGCTGCGAATGCAGCGGGCCGCGAGCACGCAACGATTCAGGACGCACCGATTCAGGAGAAGAGAAGAGCAATGACAACGGAGACCGCAGTGAAGATTGACGCGAAGCAGGTAAAGGAGCTGCGCGAGAAGTCTGGCGCGCCGATGGGCGATTGCAAGAAGGCGCTCGAAGAGGCAAAAGGCGACATGGAGCAGGCGTTTGTGGTGCTGCGCAAGCGTGGCATGGCGTCTGCGGCCAAGAAGGCCAGCCGCTCCACCAACGAGGGCGCGGTAGGCACGTACATCCACGCCGGCGGCAAGATCGGCGTGCTGGTGGAGCTGAACTGCGAGTCCGACTTTGTGGCCCTGACCCAGGACTTCCAGGAGCTGCTGCGCGACATCGCCATGCACATTGCCGCCACGGACCCGCGCTTCGTGGGCCGCGACGAGGTGACGCAGGCCGACCTGGACCGCGAGAAGGACATCTACCGCTCGCAGGCCATCGCCAGCGGCAAGCCAGCCAACATCGCGGAGAAGATGGTGGAGGGCAAGCTGGCCAAGTTCTACGAGGAGTTCTGCCTGCTGGACCAGCCGTTCATCAAGGACCAGTCGCAGACCATCGCGCAGATCATCGCGAACAGAGTGGCGAAGCTTGGCGAGAACATCTCCGTGCGCCGCTTCGCGCGCTTCAAGGTAGGCGCGCCAGACTGGACCGTCGCGCAGACCAAGCTCGCGCCGGAGCCGCAGGCGTAACGCTGCGCTAGAGATTTCTATAGAGCATCAGAAGGGCCCGGTCATCCTGCCGGGCCTTTTTTGCGTCTATAGGTGCACAAGCACGACGATGAGTACCATGCGCGATCCTTCTAGAAGAAGAGGACTGCAAAGGTACGGCTGGGCGGGCATTGGCCGGACGGTGAATCTCGTCCCGGCAATCGCGTGAATGACGGCCAGCCGACGTTACCGAAGGTTCGTAGACCGCGGCCGTTCGCGGGTTCTATGATGGACTGCGCAGAGCTCCAATTGCTCGATCTGTTCTGTTGATCTCTGGCTGTTTGCGAGGGAACCGAATCGATGTTCGATGACGTCTCGCTGATGCCGCACGCCGTCTGCTGGGCGGCGGCGCCGCACCTGATCTGGACGATGGTGGTGACCAACGCCATTACCTTCCTGAGCTATGTCAGCATCTGCATTACGCTACTGGTGCTGGCGCGGCGGACGCGGCGCGTGATTGCACGCGACTGGGCCTACTTCCTCACCGGCTTCGCGCTGTTCATCGTGGCCTGCGGCTCGACCCACATGATGGAGGTGGTGACGACGTGGATTCCGATCTTCTGGATCGACGCCATCACCAACATCATCACCGCCGGGCTCTCTGCCTGGGTCGCCATCATGTTCATCCGGCGCGTAGGCACGATCGGATTCGGCATCAACGACTATGCAGCGCGCCTGGTGCGCACTGAGCAGGAGAAGCGCATCATGCGCGAAAGCCTGCTGGCCGCACAGAAGCTGGAGGACTGGAGCCGCATGTCCACGGTGCTGGCGCATGAGATCAACAACCCGCTGGATACGGTGCAGAACCTTCTCTACCTCATCCGCACCTCGGAGGAGGCGTCGCCGGAGATTGCCAGCCTGGCCAACTCCGCCGCGGAGGAGACCGCGCGCGTCATCGATCTCTCGCGTTCCACGCTGTCGCTCTTCCGCCAGAGCGCGGAGCCGGAGCCGGTGAACCTGTCGAGCGCGGTCGCGTCCGTGGGCTTTCTGCTCGCCCCGGTGGTGCAGCGCGCCGGCGTGGTGCTGGAGACGACGGCCACCGGCGATATGACAGTGCGTGCATTCCCCGGCGAGGTGCGGCAGGTGCTGCTGAACCTGGTGCGCAACGCCTGCGAGGCGTCGCCGCCGGGCGGGAAAGTCCACATCACCCTTACCGGCCGTCCGATCGGAGTGGAGATTATCGTCGCCGACGAAGGCCATGGCATCGACCCCAACGTGATGGCGACGCTCTTCCAGTTCGGCTCCAGCACCAAGGGAGATGCGGGCAACGGCATGGGGCTGTGGACGGTGAAGCACATCGTTACGCGGCATGGGGGCACTATCTCGGTAGACTCGCGGCCGGACGAGGGTGCGCGCTTCACTGTCTGGTGGCCGCGCGAGTATGCGCCGGAGCACGAGGCGCCGGAGTTCAGCCTCGACGGCGCGGCAAGCGAGCCGGCGTAGCAACTGGCGGCCGCAGCGACGCCAGGCCCGTTCACGATTCACAACAAGCAGGTGGGGTACATTGGAAATAAGGACAGCGACGCGCTGGCCATGATTCGTCATGCGCGGAGGAAGCGAACTCCGCGTGCTTCGCCGGGATTGCTGCGAGCATCTGATATGTCGAGAGGGACACTATGCAGCTGGGAATGATTGGGTTGGGCAGGATGGGCGCGAGCATGGTGGTGCGCCTGCAAAAGGCAGGACACACCTGCATGGTGTACGACATGTCGGCCAAGGCGGTGGAGGCTTCGGTGAAGCAGGGCGCGACCGGTGCCGCATCGCTCGATGAGTTTGTGCAGAAGCTGTCGAGGCCGCGCGCCGTCTGGCTGATGGTGCCGGCGGGCGTGGTCGATGAGACGCTGGACAAGCTGGTGCCGCTGCTCGAGCCGGACGACATCATCATCGACGGCGGCAATTCGTACTACCACGACGACATTCACCGCGCGAAGAGGCTGAAGGAGAAGGGCATCCATTACGTGGACGCGGGCACCAGCGGCGGGGTGTGGGGCGCGGACCGCGGCTACTGCCTGATGATCGGCGGAGAGGACGGCGTGGTCGAGCATCTGGACCCCATCTTCAAGAGCCTCGCGCCCGGCATCAATGAGGCCACGCGCACGCCCGGCCGCGAGAAGATGGGCGGCACATCGGAGTTTGGCTACCTGCACTGCGGCCCCAGCGGCGCCGGACACTTTGTGAAGATGGTGCACAACGGTATCGAGTACGGCATGATGGCCGCGTACGCGGAGGGTCTGAACATCCTGCGCAACGCGAACGTGGGCAAGAACAAGCAGGCCATCGACGCCGAGACCACGCCGCTGCGCAGCCCGGAGTACTACCAGTACGACCTGAATCTGGCGGACATTACCGAGGTCTGGCGGCGGGGCAGCGTGGTGTCGTCCTGGCTGCTCGATCTCGCGGCGCGCGCGTTGATCGATTCGCCCGACCTCGAAGGCTTTTCGGGCCACGTCTCGGACTCGGGCGAAGGCCGTTGGACCATCCGTGCGGCCATCGACGAGGCCGTGCCCGCGCCGGTGCTGACGGCGGCTCTGTATGAGCGCTTCAGCTCGCGCGGCGAAGATGAGTTCGCCGACAAGCTGCTCTCCGCGCTGCGCTTCGAGTTCGGCGGGCACAAGGAGAAGTCGCCGCAAGAGAAAGGGAAGGCCTGATGGCTGCTGCACGATCCGATGCACTGGTGGTCTACGGCGTCACCGGCGACCTGGCGCACAAGCAGATTTTCCCCGCGCTGTATGCGATGGTGAAGCGCGGCGAGCTGACCACGCCGGTGGTGGGCGTCGCGTTTCCTAAATGGAGCATCGAGCGCCTGCGCCGTCGCGTGACGCAGAGCATCGAGCACGCGGGCGGCGTGGACAATAAGGCTGCGCTCAAGACGCTGCTCTCGCGCTTGAGCTACGTTAGCGGAGACTATCGCGACCCCGTGACTTTCGCCGCCATCAAGCGCGCGCTGGGCAAGGCGAAGCGGCCGGCACACTACCTCGCCATCCCTCCGTCGCTGTTTGAGACGGTGATCGAGAACCTGGGCAAGTCTGGCCTCGCCAAGGACGCGCGCGTGATCGTGGAGAAGCCCTTCGGCCGCGATCTGGCCAGCGCGCAGGAGCTCAACCGCGTCGCGCGCTCAGTGTTTCCGGAGGACTGCATCTTCCGCATCGACCATTTCCTGGGAAAGGAGGCGATCCGCAACATCCTTTACTTCCGCTTCTCCAATTCCTTCCTGGAGCCAATCTGGAACCGCAACTACGTCGCCAGCGTGCAGATCACCATGGCGGAGGACTTCGGCATTAAAGGCCGAGGCGGATTCTACGAGACCGCGGGCTGCCTACGCGACGTGGTCGAGAACCACCTCTTCCAGATCGTCGCAATGCTGGCCATGGAGCCGCCCGCTACGCGCAACTTCGCCGCGGCGCAGGTGGAGAAGGCCAAGGTCTTTGAGGCCATGCTCCCGCTTAAGCCCGACGACCTGGTGCGCGGCCAATATGCCGGCTATCGCCGCGAACCGGATGTCGCACGCAACTCCGACGTCGAGACCTTCTGTGCGCTGCGCGTCTATATCGACTCCTGGCGCTGGGCCGGCGTGCCCTTTTATCTGCGCTCAGGCAAGTATCTGCCGGTCACCGCGACGGAGATCCTGGTCGAGCTCAAGCACTCGCCGCAGCGCGTCTTTGCCGATCCGGCGCTGGGGCACGGCCGCGCCAACTATCTGCGTTTCCGTCTCTCACCCACCGCAGCCATCGCGCTGGCCGCACGCATCAAGCTGCCCGGCAAGGAGTACATCGGTGAGCAGCAGGAGCTCTTCCTTTGCGAGGAACTCGCAGGGCAGGAGCCACCCTACGAGCGGTTGCTGGGCGAGGCGATGGCCGGCGACAGCGCGCTCTTTACCCGCGAGGACGCAGTGGAGGCGGCGTGGGCCGTGGTCGATCCGGTGCTGAAGCATCACCATCGCGCGCGCGTGTATAAGCGCGGCACATGGGGCCCAAAGCAGGCGAACGAGCTGCTTGCGCCGGGCATGAGCTGGCACAACCCCACAAAAAGTTCCGGTCCGGAGTCAGATGCGGAGTAGCGTGCTTGTAATTGCGATGGCAGGCGATGTGCGAGCCGCGCGGAATTAACGCAGCGGCGTTAACTCTCTTCAGCCGGCCTGCTGCACCAGTCGCCCAGCGCGGCATACGATGGCGAGCCGCTCTGTGGCGAGGATCTTCTTGGCTTGCGCCTTGGCGTGCGCGGCCCAGGGGCCCACGGGGTCCAGCCGCACGTAGGCCAGCCAGTGACGCAGCGCGCGGCGGCGCTGCCCCTGCCGCTCCCACGCCAGCGCCAGGTTGTAGTGCGCGTCGGCGTACTGCGGCACCAACGCAATGGCGCGCTGGTAGGCCGCGATGGCATCAGGCAGCCGCTTCAGCTCATCCAGCACGTTGCCCAGGTCGAAGAAGGCGAGCGCGTACTCCGGGTCGGCCTCGGTGGCGCGGCGGTAGAGCTCCTCCGCCAGCGCGTACTCGCGCAGGTTGTAGTGGATGGTGCCGAGGTTGATGGCTGCCGCGGCGTAGTTCGGCCTCATCTCTAAAATCTCGCGATACAACTCCGCCGCCTGAGGCAGCGTCGCGGTGTCCTCTTCCATCTGCACCGCGTGCTGGAACATCTCCTGCACGTCGGCCTGGGCAGCTGCTGCTCGTCCGCTCGCGCCTACCACGAACAGCGGCCGCTCCGGCGCGGAGTCGAAGTCGAAGGCAAGCTGGCTGGTTACGGGGTCCACCAGCGCGCCGCTGTAGCGGAAGGACAGGCGCGAGCCGCGACCGACGGCACTGGCCTCGATCAACGGGTTGGTCATGCCGGCGGCCTTGCGCATCGCCTCCACGCCCTCACGGATGCTCTTCGCGGTGATGCGCGTGGCGCGCAGCGTACGCAGCGTGCGCAACTGCGCCAAGTCCTCAAAGCTGTATTGTTCGTTGGCGGGAATTAATCCTGCCTGCTCCCACGCGGTTAGCTGGCGGGCCCGCAGATGCAGAATTCGGAGTACGTCTTGACGGCTGTATCGGGTCACCGTGGGTCTCGTCAGGAACCGTTTCCGTGCTTCCTGTGTGTGAGTATGCGTCGAGAGGCCGCGTCCTGCAAGGGGCTGTGCGTGCATTCATGTGAAAACTCGTGGATAACCCGTACCAAACATGGTTCCCATGTGGCCTTGCACAAGACTTGAAGCGCTGCTGCGCGCAGCCTAGGCGCGCGGCTTGTAGAACTCGCTGCGCTTGCGGGAATAGAACACGTAGACGAACAGCCCGATGATGAGCCACACGAAGAAGCGCATCCAGGTGCGCGCGGGCAGCCCGGCCATCAGCAGCACGCAGAAGATCACGCTGAGCACAGGAAAGATTGCGCCGCCGGGCACGCGGAAGCCGCGATGGCGCTCCGGCTGTTTGCGGCGCAGCACCAGCACGCCGATCGACACCAGCACAAACGCGAAGAGCGTGCCGATGTTGGAGAGCTCGGCCAGCGTGCCTACATCGAACAGGCCGGCGGGGATGGCGACCAGCACGCCCGCCACCCATGTCGCAAACGCAGGAGTGCGGTAGCGCGGATGGATGCGGCTGAAGACGTCCGGTAGCAGCCGGTCGCGCGACATGGCAAACCAGATGCGCGCCTGGCCAAGCTGGAACACCAGGATCGACGAGATCATGCCGATGATGGCGCCTAGCAGCACCACCAGCCGCGTCCAGTGCAGCAGATTGCTGTGCGTGGCGATTGTGAGGCGCTTGAGCGCGTTCACCACCGGCGCGGCGTCGCCGATCACGCTCTGCCAGGGCACGATGCCGGTGAGGACAATTGCGACCGCAACGTAGAGCACTGTGCAGATGACCAGCGTGGCGACGATGCCGATAGGCACCGTGCGCTGCGGGTCTTTACATTCCTCACTTGCCGTCGAGACCGAATCGAAGCCAATGTAAGTGAAAAAAATAATGCTGCCGCCGGCCAGCACGCCCGACCATCCGTTGGGCGAGAAGGGCGTGTAGTTCGACGGATGGATGAAGTGCAGGCCGACGAAGACGAACGCGAGGATCGCGACGAGCTTGATGAGCACCATGATGTTGTTGGTGCGCGCCGACTCGCGGATGCCGCGCACCAGAATCACGGTGAGCAGAATCACGACGAGAAACGCCGGAATGTTGAAGCCGAAGTGCCAGCCGGGTGCGTAGATGTCCTTGCCCGCGAGGTCCTGCAGACCCTGCGGCAGGTACGCGGGCGAAAGCCACTTGGGCGAGAGGCGGATGCCGAGCCAATCCAGCAGGTCGACCACATGCGCCGCGAAGCCGACCGAGACGCTCATGTTGGAGAACGCGTACTCGAGGATGAGGTCCCAGCCGATGATCCATGCGATCAGCTCGCCCAGCGTGGCGTAGGTGTAGGTGTAGGCGGAGCCGGCGATGGGGATCATGCTGGCCAGCTCCGCGTAGCAGAGGCCGGTGAAGGCGCAGACGACGGCAACTAGAAGCAACGACAAGGCGAGTGCCGGCCCCGCGCCGGGCCGACCGCCGAGATGCCCGAGGTTGTGATGGAGCGCGCCGAAGACCAGATCAATGACAGGCGATTCGGTGAGCGTATTGGTGGCCGGACTGCCACCGATGGCGGTGCCGATGACGGTGAAGATGCCCGAGCCGATGACCGCGCCGATGCCCAGCGCGGTGAGCGAGACCGGGCCGAGCGTCTTGCGCAGCGCGTTCTGCGGCAGCTCCGACTCGGCGATCAGCTTGTCGATCGACTTCGTAGCGAAGATTTGCCTGGGCAAGCGGCGTCGAGCTCCTGAAGGAAGGGTGGGACGCATGTAGTATCGCGCACTTTGCCGCCGCAAACCCGAAACCAGACACGGAAAAGCGGACCGCATTACGCAGTCCGCCCCTGCCTTTGAGACGATATTCCCGCTTAGCGCTTGCTCTTGCCGCGAGAGGCCTTCTTGACCTTGGCCTTGTTCTCGCCGCGTGCGCCGGTGCGCTTGGCTTTGGGTGCGGCCTTCTTGCGTGCCGCGCGCTTCAGCGTTTTGCGCTCCAGCTTATCGGTGGTGCTCTTGGTATTCGCCATGGATGGGTGCGTGCCTTCTTGGTTCGAGAGATGTGAGCGGCGCGAGTTACAGAGCTTCCAGCTGGGCGAACTTCTCCACCAGCTTTTTCACGCCGTGCCCTTCAAATTGTACTGTAATCTTCGCATCGTCTCCGTCGCCCTCGCGCAGGAAGACCGTGCCTTCGCCATATTTGGGATGGCGCACGCGCGATCCCCGGCGCAGGCCGGTGCGGCCGGTGGGCTCGGGAATGTCCGGCTTCGGGCGGGAGAACTTCTGCCCGCGCCCGGCAAAGAAGCTGGCGATGTTATCGACTGAACCAGACGCGGACGGCGTGCGCGCTACTGGCCGCGAACCCGGAGCAACGCGCGTGGTGGAGAACTTTGTTGAGCCGGCGCGGCTTCCTGCGGAAGGATGAGTAGATTGGGCGGTCTGGGCCGTTTGATCCTCGTCCTCGTAGCTATAGTGCCGCGATTCATAGCCCGCGTCCTCACCTGCGGAGCCACGCTGCGTACGGCCCCACTGCGGGTACGGCGTCGCGTAGGCCGAGCCGGAGAATTGCGGGCGTGGCGGCGGGCTGCCCAGGTCCTCCACCAGCCGCGACGGCACCTCTTCGAGGAAGCGCGAGGGAATGCTCGCCTCCGGCATGTCGGAGCCGTAGCGCCGCCGGTAGCGCGCGCGGGTCATCACCAGCGTGTCCATGGCCCGCGTCATGCCGACGTAGCACAGGCGCCGCTCTTCTTCGAGGCCACCGGGATCGGTGAGGGTGCGCGCGCTGGGGAACAGCCCCTCCTCCATGCCGGCCATAAATACCAGCGGGAACTCCAGCCCCTTGGCCGCGTGCAGCGTCATCAGCGTTACGCGCGCCTCGGCGGAGTATTGGTCGGCGTCGGAGACCAGCGCCGCGTGGTCGAGGAATTCTGTCAGCGTCTCGCCGCGTTCCTGCGCGTCCTGCGCGGCGTTGGCTAGCTCCTTCAGGTTCTCGATGCGCGAGAACGATTCGGGCGTCGCCTCCTCTTCGAGCGCGCGGATGTAGCCGGAGCGGTCGTTGAGGAACTTGATCAGCTCGGGCAGCGTGGCCGCCTCGCCGGGCTTGCGGAAGCCTTCGCTCGCGGCAGGCTCCGCACTCTTCTCAGCGGCGGCGACATTGCCTTGTGCGGCAAACTGCTCGCGACGTGAGGGCGTATTTTCCTTGAGCGCCACGGGCGCGAAGGGGTTGAACTTTGTCGTATCGATAGCGGTATCGAAGGCTGCATCAATTCCGTGCGCGGCGTCTGAGTCCGCGGCGTTCTCCGGTGCAATGGTGGAGAGCTCCTCGGTCGGTCCAAAGTCAAAGCCGAAGTTGAAGCTGGTGTCGAAAGACGTGTCGCGCTCTGCCTCAGCAGGAGCCTCTACTTCCGATTCCGCTACAAATGTTTCCGGGTCGAAATCGCTCGCGTTGTCTGTGTCATTTGCAGTTACAAATTCCGCGGCTGCTTCATCTGCAGGCGCTGCACTGGCAGCCAGCGCAGCGGCAAAATCAGGTCCCATCATGGCGCGCGCGTCCAGAATCAGCCGGCGGAAGTTGCCCAGCGCGGTCAGCGCGCGAGCCGGTAGCAATTGTTCTTCACGGGCGCGCACAATTGCGTCCCAGGTGCTGGTGCCCGCGGTCAGCGCGATGCGCTCCAAAGTCTCCAGGGTCGTCTTGCCGATGCCGCGCGCCGGTGAATTGACCACGCGACCGAGTGCGATGGAATCGTGTGGGTTCTGCACCAGCTTCATGTAGCTCAGCAGGTCCTTTACCTCCGCGCGCTCATAGAAGCTGAAGCCGCCGACCATGTGGTACTGCACCTGGTAACGGCGCAGCGCCTCCTCCACCAGGCGCGACTGCGAGTTGGTGCGGTAGAGCACCGCGCAGCGCGGCAGGTCCTCGCTCTGCCCGGCCTCGCGCAGGTAGCGATGGATGCGGTCCGCGATGAACAGGGCCTCATTCTCGCCGTCCGGCGCCTCGTAGGTGCCGATCAGCGAGCCGCCCTCGCGCGTGGTGAAGAGCGTCTTGCCCTTGCGCTGCGTGTTGTTCGCGACGACGGCCGAAGCGCCCTCGAGGATGATCTGCGTGGAGCGGTAGTTCTGCTCCAGGCGAATGGTGCGGACCTCGGGAAAATCCTTCTCGAACTCGAGGATGTTGCGGATGTCCGCGCCGCGCCAGCTGTAGATGGACTGGTCCTCATCGCCCACCACGCAGACGTTGTGCGCGGGGCCGGAGAGCAGCTTCATCAGCTCGTACTGCGGGCGGTTGGTGTCCTGGTACTCATCAATCAGCAGATATTTGTAACGCCGGTTGTAGCGCTCTCGCACTTCGGGCGCGACCTTCAACAGGCGCACCGTCTCCAGCAGCAGGTCGTCGAAGTCCAGCGCGTTGGCCTTCAGCAGCTCCTTGCGGTAGATCTCGTAGAGATGCGCGATGCGCTCCTCCATCGGGTTCTTCGAGGCGAGGAAGTACTCCTGCGGGTCGATCATGTGGTTCTTCGCCCACGAAATGCGGCCCAGCGCTACGCGCGGCTTCAGCTGCTTGTCGTCCATTGCGAGACGCTTGAGCGCGGCCTTCATCACGGCCTGCTGGTCGGCCTCGTCGTAGATGGCGAATGTCCTGGTCAGCCCTGTATTGTTGGTGCGCATCGCCTCGATGTCGCGCCGCAGCACGCGCACGCAGAAGCTGTGGAAGGTGGAAAGCTGCGGCCGGGCCAGGGAAGTATGCCCCAGAATCTTCTCCACGCGCTCGGCCATCTCGCTGGCCGCCTTGTTGGTGAAGGTGACGGCGAGGATTGCGTCCGGCGCAACTCCGCGCTCTTCGATCAGGTAGGCGATGCGGTGGGTGATGACGCGCGTCTTGCCGGATCCGGCGCCGGCCAGCAGCAGCACCGGCCCATCCACGGCCAGGATGGCCTCGCGCTGCTGGGGGTTCATGTTGTCGAGAAGGCGGGACACGGTGGGCACTCCAACTTCCATGTTAATCGCCCACGCCGCGAAGCGCGAATGTCGGCCGACGAACGCCAATCGCCCCGCAGATGCAGAATTTTCGTCCGCTAAGGCAAATTATTTACAAATCGGGTAGGAACCAAATCGAGCGGGCTGCGTACAACTAAGTGCGGTGGAGTTGGCCAGCCCCCCCGACAACCCTTATCCGAGGAAAATATCCTATGCGACGCATGACTCGCACACTTGCCACTTCGTTTGCCCTCTTTCTTGCCGCTGCCGGAGCCATGGCCACGGCACACGCCAGCGCCGGGTCCTTCGCCCGCGGAGGCGCGCGCATCCCCGTCCACCTCGTCAACAGGGGAGACGCCGACCAGGACATCAAGGTCGACGGCCGCATCTATGCCGTCAAGCCGCACGACGGGCTGGAGCTGAAGGTCGAGGCCGGCACCGTGGTGTACGCGGTGGGCAAGAGCACCGTCCATCAGGAGGGAGAGAAGCTGATCACCATCACGCCAGACATGAAGGACAAGATCGTCTACTTCAACTGCGGCGGCGAGTGCCCGACGGCTGGGTCATAATCAGTGGATGCCTTCCGCCACGGACGCCGCCACGTCCATTAAGAACGTTGCCGTCTTCTGCGCCTCGGCCGATGGGGCCGATCCGGTGTACCGCGCCGCCGCGGCCGAGCTGGGCCGTGCGCTGGCGCGGCGCGGAGTCGGCGTGGTCTACGGCGGCGCTAAAGTCGGCCTGATGCAGGCGGCGGCGGAGGCCGCGCTGGCTGAGGGCGGCCGCGTGATCGGCGTCATCCCCACGGTGCTGGTGGAGCTTGAGGTGGCGCACGACGCGCTCACCGAGCTGCACATCACCGACACCATGCACACGCGCAAGGCGTTGATGAGCGAGCGCTCCGACGCCTTCATCGCGCTGCCTGGGGGCTTCGGCACCTTTGAAGAGATGTTCGAGGTGCTGGCCTGGCAGACGCTGAAGATCCACGCCAAACCGGTACTGCTGCTGAACACCAACGGCTTCTACGACCGGCTGCTCGACTTCTTCGACCATTGCGTCGCTGAGGGCATGTTGAAGGCGAAGAACCGCAGGATCGTGTTGGTCGCCGACACCGTGGACGAGGCGCTGCGCCTGCTGGGGATCGGTGGCTAGACGCGTTTAGCTCTGCACGCATCGCAGTCGCACACGCGGCGCAGATACTCCCACGAATAGATGCCCGCCTCGTGGCCGTCATTCCACTTGAACTTGAGCGCGTATTTGCCCACCGGCGTCACCTCTATAGGGCGCGGCGGTTCCTCGTACATGGCCAGCAGCGACGAAACCTTCGGCTTGGCCTCGCCGGGTCTGCGCCCCATGGCCTCGCGCTCCTCGTGGCAGGTGGCACAGGGGCATCCGTCGCGGAGCCAGCGGAAGGACCAGGCGCTTTTGTGGCCATCCTTC